>Ga0209134_10000007_pt1 | contig 174258 bp, 157 predicted proteins | sample LauGreSp1BDMLBSN_2_FD_187566 | JGI IMG/M metagenome (GOLD analysis project Ga0209134, IMG submission 187566) | Freshwater lake microbial communities from Lake Michigan, USA - Sp13.BD.MLB.SN (SPAdes) (version 2) | ecosystem: Environmental > Aquatic > Freshwater > Lake | place: Lake Michigan... | reverse complement strand
CTTGTACGAGGGTGGAGGAATTATGGCGAATGCGGGTGCCTCCGTTAAATTATTGAAAGGTGATCTAGGCCGTTTGAATGTAGGTCAAATTAGAGCAGCCATCTCCCCGGATGATATTCATGCCTGTGAAAGTCGTTTAGTCAGTTTAGAAAATACGGTTAATAAAGGCGGAGGGAGTATTTATACCTCTGAAGCCTTACAGGAAATCTCTGATTTTTGTCGCTCTATTGATGTTCCTTTGCACTTGGATGGAGCACGCATTTTCAATGCCATCGTCGAAACGGGTCAAACTCCTGCCCAATTTGGCAACTGGTTTGATACGATCTCCATCTGTTTGTCTAAAGGTTTAGGAGCTCCCATCGGTTCCATTCTTGTCGGTTCTACAGACTTTATCAAGAAGGCGAGACGGGTGAGAAAACGTCTTGGTGGCGGATGGAGACAAGCGGGATTGTTAGCTGCCGCTGGAATTTACGCTTTAGATCATCAAGTAGAACGTTTGAAAGAAGATCATGCACGCGCAAGAGTTATTGCTTCTGTTTGTGAGAAACTTCCTTGGGTAAAATCCATCCTCCCTGTAGCTACGAATATTGTTATTGTAGAATTACCTGTTGGGATGTCTTCTGTTGATAAAGTGGCTGAATTAAAGGAGAAAGGGATTTATTGTTCACCATTCGGTCCCACTTATGTGCGCTTTGTGACGCATTTAGGTTTTGATGACGCGGCGCTGCAGGCATTTACAGAACGTATTTCTGAGTAAAATTAGCGTGATTAAGCCTTCTATAAGAAATTTATTCTTATGCAGCGAAAGGCGTTTAAAATGTATTTGTTGCCGGGTCATTCGGCGGAATACAAAAAAAGACATGATGAAATATGGCCTGATTTAGGCGATTTATTACATCAGGTGGGTATTCAAAACTATTCCATCTTCTTGGATGAAAGTACTCGAATGCTTTTTGGTTATTTAGAAGCCCCAGATTTGTCGACACTTCATTCTCTTCCTGCGCAGGAAGTAATGAAAAAATGGTGGGCTTATATGGCTGATATTATGGAGACAAATTCAGATCATTCACCCGTTTCCATTGATTTAACACCTGTCTTTTATTTCGCCTGATGAAAAAAATACTTTTTCTCTTATTACCATTCAGTGTATTCGCCGCAAAGCCAGATCGTACTCAGGTCTTGCAACAGATGCATCTAGCTAAATCTTATTTCCAAAGTGTATGGCCAGATGTTACGAAAGTAATTGTAAGTCCTGATAGGACGCGCCCCTCTAATATTTGGACGCGTGCCGTTTTTTATGAGGGCTTGATGGAATTGTACAAATTGGATCCTAAAGCCTCTGATTTGAAGTATATGGAGGACTGGGGCGAATTTCATCATTGGTCATTACGCAATGGATTGAAGACGAGAAATGCGGATGATCAAGCCTGCGGACAGGTGTATTTGGACTTATTCGACTTGAAAGCTGATTCAGCTCGCATTAAACCTATTAAGGAAAATATTGACAACATGGTCGCCACAGAAAAGGCCAATGATTGGTCCTGGATTGATTGCCTTCAAATGAGTATGCCTGTTTACACCCGTTTAGGTGTTCGTTTTAAGGAGGACAAGTATTTCACTAAAATGCATGATTTGTACGCGGACACGAAAGCTCATTTATACAATCAGCAGGAGCATTTGTGGTGGAGAGACAAAGACTTTATTCCTCCCTACAAAGAACCGAATGGCACGAATTGCTATTGGTCTAGAGGTAATGGGTGGGTTTTTGCGGCCTTAGCGAGAACGTTGGATTTAATGCCTGCAAATGCACCACACAGAGCGGAATACGTGAAAGATTTTCAAGACTTAGCGGCTGCTTTGCTACCATTGCAACGAAAAGATGGATTTTATAATGTGAGTTTGACGGATGAATCTAATTTTGGTGGTCCTGAATTAACAGGGACGTCCTTGTTTGTCTATGGGATGGCCTGGGGAATTCGCTCAGGATTATTGCCCGCATCAAAATACCAGAAATCAGTTTATAAGGGTTGGAAAGCCATTGATTCCTGTGTTCAGCCGAATGGTTTTTTAGCTTATGTGCAGGGAACCGGAAAAGAGCCTAAAGATGGTCAACCTGTGACGAAGGCATCCGTTCCTAACTTTGAGGATTTTGGGGCAGGCTGTTATTTATTAGCTGGTTCAGAAATTTTGAAAAGCAAATAGTATATTTTTGATAGGTTTTTGCATTTTATTCTTAATTTAGCCGTTCAATCAATAGAATAAAATGAAAAAAGTCATTATTGGTTCCTTAGTGGGCGGTCTGATCATCTTTATTTGGCAGACAATGTCTCATGTAGCCTTGAATTTACATGAGCCTGTTCAGCAGTATACCGCAAAACAAGATACGATTCTACATTTCTTGAATAAACAGGAATTAGCCCCCGGAGGGTATATTTTGCCTCGCATGAGTCATAATCAGTCGATGGAGGAGTTGGAAGGATTTACTAAGTCGATTGCTGGTAAGCCTTGGGCGCGTATCATTTATTATTCATCTTATAAAACAGATATGACGATGAATATGGTTCGCGGTTTTGCTGTGGATGTCTTGATGGTATTTATACTCGTTTGGATTATTTCTAAATTGAAGATTCCGCGTCGTTCCTCCATAGTAGGCGTATCGATCGCGATTGGTTTTATAGCCTTTTGTCAAACGTCTTATACCGAACATATTTGGTATCCCGTGTTTGATTTACGCGCTCAATTGATGGATGCGGTGATTGCTTGGGGACTTTGTGGTTTTTGGCTGAGTCGTTATTTGGGCCAAAAAAATTAATTCGAAGGCTCCATCTGGAGCCTTTTTTCTTATCTTGCTAATTCAAATTTCTATTATTCAATGAAAATCAAACACCTCATCATCGGATTGCTATCGACATTGTCTTTGTCATCAGCCATCGCTCAAGATTATCCAACGGATTATTTAAGTCCAGAATTTCACGCGGGTCGTCGTGCTGCCTTTAAAGAAAAGATGTCTGACAAAGGCGTGGGTATCTTCTTCGCATCACAAACACGTCAGCGTAGTAATGACACGGAGTTTCAATATGCGCAAAACAAGAATTTTTATTATTTGACCGGATTAGAAGAGCCTAATGCTGTTTTATTGTTATTTAAACAACCGGTAACTCTTTTAGGAAAAACGGGAACTGAATTTATTTTTGTCCAAAACCGTGATCCTTTCAAGGAACTTTGGACGGGCAAAATTTTAGGTGTGGATGGTTTCAAGGCGAAAAGTAAAATGGAAAATGTGTTCATTAATGATCAATTTACTAGTTCATCGATCTCCTTGGCAGCTGTTGATTCGGTTTATACTTTGTACCGTACGGAGGGTATCTTCGCTAAATACAAGTCAAAAGAAGATCCTTTATCTCGTATGGCATCGCTAGTGGATAGTTTAGTGATTTCGAATGCTAAGCCTTTGGCCTCTAGATCTACTTTAAATACGTTAAGAACTTTACGTGGCATTAAGTTGCCCGAAGAAATCGCTTTAATTCAAAAAGCAGCCTCTATCAGTGTTTTAGGTCATAATGACGTCATGCGTGCGGTAAAGCCGGGGATGAAGGAATACCAAGCTCAAGCAATCATGGAATACCATTTCAAAAAGGAGGGTTCTGAATACCCGGGTTATAATAGTATTAATGGGGCGGCTGAAAATGCGTGTGTGTTACATTACATCACTAATTTGAAGACAATTAAAGAGGGTGAATTACTGTTAAGTGATTGCGCCGCAGAATACCACGGTTATTCTGCAGACGTAACAAGAACGGTTCCTGCGAATGGAAAGTTTACAGAGGCTCAAAAAGCCCTATATGAAATCGTTTTAGCAGCACAAGATGCTGGAATTGCAGCATGTAAAGCGGGAGCTCCTTTCAGTGATATCGACGCTGCTTCTCGGGCTGTGGTGAATGCAGGTTTAATTAAATTAGGGATAGCTGCAAATGAGAAAGAAGCACGTACCTATTTCCCTCACGGAACTTCTCACCATTTAGGTTTGGATGTACATGATTTAGGACCTCGCGTTTTAGCAGCAGGTGTGGTGGTAACGGTGGAACCAGGTATCTACATTCCAGCTGGAAGTAAGTGCGATAAGAAATGGTGGAATATTGGTATTCGTATCGAAGATGATATCTTAATCACTGAAAAAGGAAATGTAAACCTTTCGGAAGGTTCTCCTCGTACCGTAGCTGAAATCGAAAAGATGGCTGCTCAGAAGAGTATGTTTTAGTCTATCGTAGATAAATTAAAAAAAGCCCCTAAAACTAGGGGCTTTTTTATTATCTGGTGGAATCGGAGGGACTCGAACCCTCGTCCAAACCTAGAGAACTGCTGCTTTCTACACGTTTAGATTTGATTCATTTTCGATGTTAGATAGGTTCAAATCAGACCTTACCTAACACTTATCCTCTGGATACTACTGATTCATTAGAGAAATCAAAATCAGCGACTCTGCATGTCGACGCTCAGAATCCCCCGTCGGCAGAGTTTGGACAGGGCTGAACGATGGCAATTGGTTAGTCTATCAGACTAAGCAGCCATGGCATACGAAGTATTGCCAGCTATAATTCGAAGGTTTTTTTAACAGGAAATGCCTACAACTCCCGACGTGCTTACAACCGGACTACATAAGCTGTCAAAACCGGTCGATCCCAAATAGAAATACAAAGATACAAAATTACACGGGCAATGCAGTCGTCTGCTTGATTTCATCCATCACAAACAAGGTGCTAATGTGTGCGACAGACGGCAAAACCGCTAGTTTTTCTTGGTAAAATTGATTGTAACTTTCTACATCCGCACTCACAACATTTAAATAGTAGTCAAAGTTCCCTGAAACTAAATGGCAAGATGTCACTTCGGGGAAGTTTAAAATAGCAGACTCGAATTCCCGAAAGTTCTTTCTGTTTTGCTTCTCTAATGTAACCTGGCAGTGGACTAATAGGCCTAGGTTAAGTTTTTTTCGATTTAGAAGGGCCACATAGCCCTGAATATAACCATCCGATTCCATTCGTTTGATTCGATCGTGGGTAGGGCTTAGGGATAAGTTGACCTGCTCTGATATTTCTTTGAGTGTTTTTTGACTATCGGTTTGAATGATTTGTAAAATCTTATGATCCAATTCATCCAGATTAGTGTTTTTTGCCATAAAGTTTTCGGTTTTTCTATCTAATGGAGTCTTGTTTTCTGAATATTTTCTGAGAAATAGTATAATCATAGTAAATATTACTTATTATATGGTATAATGCAAGATATTTTATTGCCTTACTTATATTTGTACTGTATTATACTTCATCAAAGGTAAAGGCCAGCGGATTTTTTTCGGTGGCCTTTCTTTTTTAAATCAACAGATTATGATCATAGGCGTTCCTAAAGAAATTAAAATTCAAGAGTTTCGGGTAGGCTTAACTCCAGCTGGAGTTCAAGGTATAACGGCCGCTGGACACTCGGTATATGTGCAGACTGCAGCAGGAGAGGGTTCCGGTCTTTCTGATGCGCAATACATCGCTGCAGGGGCAAAAGTGTTAGCTACAGCCGCTGAAGTGTATGCTATAGCGGACATGATTGTGAAGGTAAAAGAACCTTTAGCAGCAGAATTTCCCTTGATTAAGAAGAATCAAATTTTATTTACCTATTTCCATTTTGCTGCGTCACGTGAATTAACCGAAGCAATGATTGCTTCCGGGGCGGTTTGTATAGCGTATGAGACGGTGGAATTAGCTGATCATAGCTTGCCTCTCTTGACTCCCATGTCTGAGGTGGCCGGCCGAATGGCGATTCAAGTAGGAGCTTTCTATTTAGGCAAGCCTCAAGGGGGTAAAGGAAAATTACTAGGAGGTGTTCCAGGTGTAAAGCCAGCGAATGTGTTAGTGCTGGGTGGAGGTGTAGTAGGAACGCAAGCAGCGAAAATGGCCGCTGGATTGGGTGCTAATGTGACGATTATGGATACAAATTTAGCGCGTCTTCGTTATTTGGATGAAGTGATGCCCGCTAATGTGGCAACACAATTTTCTACTTCTTATGCGATTCAAGAAGCCTTGTCAACAGTTGATTTAGTAGTAGGTGCGGTGTTATTGCATGGAGCCAAAGCCCCTCATCTAATCAAGCGCGATGACTTAAAGAAGATGGCTCCAGGCACGGTCCTTGTAGATGTTGCGGTGGATCAAGGTGGATGTATTGAAACCTGTAAGCCTACCACACACGAGAATCCGATTTATGAAATAGACGGAATTGTTCATTATTGCGTGGCTAATATGCCAGGAGCTGTACCTATGACATCTACCTTAGCCTTAACGCAAGCGACCTTGCCTTATGTACACCTGATTGCAAATTTGGGCTGGACTGAAGCTTGTATTCAAAACGAAGCTTTAAATAAAGGATTGACAATCTATGATGGTAAGCTGTTTCATGCTGGGGTAGCTGCCACCTTTAATTTATAAAGGAAAGAACCGTTCGTGAAAATTGACCAAGAATATCTCGTGTGTGGCTCTGGTGATAGCCGTATAGAGCCAACGCAGGTATTCTGGGTCGATTTGTTCTTCTTTTAAGTACCCTTGATCTACAAATACGGCCGACCATTGACCCCCTTGTGATTTGTGAACGGTCAAAGCGTAGGCAAATTTCACCTGCAAGGCATTCAAATAAGGGTCTTTTCGAATAGCCTCCGTCCGTTCCTTTTTCTTGGGAATATGAGCATAATCCTCACATACCGAATCATACAGCTTTTTATTAGCCTCTCTACCTAAGGCAGATTCCGTGGAATGCAAGGTTTCTAACAAGATTTTAGCCTCAATGGGCGGATGGTCTTCGTAATCGCAAAGTCGCAAGGAAACATCAAGGAAACGCTGACCATGCATTTCTTCCTCCCGTTTGATTTTCATAATCTCCACAAAATCTCCGTTTGCTAAAAATCCAGCTGGAGAATCCTCTTCTAACCAATGGTAATTATTACGAACGATCATTAATAAATCCCCACTCGAAATTTCATCTTCTTGATATAATATCGTTCTTCGGACGAATTCATTCAGCTGAACGGCGCTCTTGTTTGATCGAGTTAACAAAATCGTTTCTTCCTTCCCAAACTTCTTATACGCATAATGCATACCATCTTCCATCCTTTCTCCAGTCATCCGGAAGATATCTTTGAATGACTTCGTATTAAATTGGATGGTTGTTGAATTCGCTAAAAGTAATTGCCTTAAGGCAGTTGCATTGTATAATATACCCGAATCAATATCTTGGCGCATGACATCGATTAACTCATGGTCCAGCACTTCCATATGAAATTCTGAGGAAATATAATCTCGCGAAAGGGCAGGGGACAGGCTCTTACCTACCGGTGGCAATTGAGCCGTATCTCCTACGAAGATTAATTTATTACCCGTATGTCCATTTTCTGGATTCGTAAATACGTATTCGATTAAATCGGTTAATAAGCTATTTGTTCCAAAATCCGATTCATCTGTGATCATTGACGCCTCATCCACAATAAAGACTGTGTTAGTGGCATAATTATTCATTCGCTGAAAACTCAGTGCCCCAGAATGAGGATTGCTTACTTGTCGATAGATCTTTTTGTGAATGGTGCTCGCTTTTTTCTTGGCATAATTAGCCATTACCTTAGCAGCACGACCCGTAGGGGCCATTAATTGGGTTTTATAGCCAAAGGCAGGCAAGATCTTGATTAAGGTCGAAATGACGGTTGTCTTTCCCGTACCGGCATACCCTTTGATAATAAAAGTAAGCGGAGCCCACTCATCTTTGTTGAGTACAAAAGCACTTAATTTTTGAAACAGGGACGACTGTGATGGCGTAGGTTCAAAAGGGAACTTTTGGTGCAATAAGAAACCAGGACTTTTATCAGTGGACATACTTCAATTTACAAAATAGAATCGGCTACCGAAAGGGAATTTTCCATTGATAATGGTCTGAATACGTTGATTAGGCAAATTCTTTCATAAGTGGCTAATTCTTCCACTAAAATATCAGTTTCTTCTATCTCTTCTTCGATAATTAAACGAGCCCTTGTTGTTCCCCAATGCAAAGGATCTTCTGGTGTATACCAAATTCCCTCTTTCAAAAAGGCTAAATTGGCCATACTGCAATCTTGCACTTTTCCGTCCTTGACGAAAATTACTTCATCCGCTTCAGGATGAGCCTCTAAAAAGGTTTGGAAAAAACCTCTCTCACTCCATTTAAAGCCGTAATCAATTTCTCCTGTGTCCACTAAGGCAAAGCGTTTGATTTCCTTTTTCGTGTAGGGCAAGATTTCAATCGTTTCCGGATCTTCTTGATACGTAATTCGCAATCGATGGGTTCCTTCTACGGGTAAAATCTGTTCTGCGACAAGCTCCTCCACATCGAACGGTTCCCATTCCGGAAAAAATTGTTCGAAAGTCTCATTTACCCGCATTTGGTGGAAATCAAGGTGTTGCGCTTTTCCGTCTTGTATACAAATGGTTTCTAGGAAGGAGAACATATTAGAAGGGGAGATATACTTTTTGGATTAATTCGTCGTACTCTTTTTTGACATCTGAAAATACGGTGATGCCGCCGCCACTTTTGAAAACGAGACCATCGGATTGATTTTCGATAAATCGAATCATTACGCCTGAATTGAACGATTGACCATCAAATTTACCCATAATTCCGGTATAAAATCCGCGTTCATATTGTTCGGCCTCCTGAATGATGTGCATGGTAGCCTTTTTGGGTGCACCCGTAATCGATCCTGCGGGAAGTAATTCTAACAGAATTGAACCGTATTTGCCTTGTAGTTCAGGTACTAATTCCCCACTTATCTTTGATGACATCTGCCAAAGTTCCCCCGTATTCGTTTTCACCCGATCAATGTATTGGTATTTTTCTACTCGAATAGGAAAAGCTACTTTACTTAAGTCATTCCTGATTAAATCTACGATGGTGGCGTGTTCAGCCTTTTCTTTGGGATCCATCTGAAGTTGACTTGCGGTTGTATTTTCGGTTACCTCTAAAGTTCCTTTCATGGGATATGAGGAGATTGTGTTCTCCTGAATTCGGACAAAGGTTTCGGGTGAAAAGGAGGTAAATTGATCTCGTACTAAAATTTTATAGGGTGCCTCAGCTCTTTGAAAGATTTCAGAGAGGCTTAAGGAGGTGGTAATGGGTGTCTCTGCTGTTAAATTCAAGAGAAACGAATCACCTCTTTTCAAACCAGCCTGAACCTGATTAAATTTGGCCGAATAGGATTCGAAGGAAAGTGGACGTTTAGTAAAAGGAACTGTTTCAGACGTTAATCCAGGAAAATCAAATTCAAACTGTATTCCTAATTCCTTTGCTTCTTTTTCAGATCCTGCCCAGGCATTTTCTAGCGTATAATCAACTAAAAAGACAAAAGGAATCCCCTTTTTACCCCAAAGGTCCAATTGTTTGGCTACCTGTGCAAAGGGCAAAAAGGGGATTTTCATAGAATTTAGGCTATATAGGATGGCGCTAAACTCAATAATTTCGGAATACCTGCGGGATTTTGACCACCTGCCGTAGCTAGGAAGGGTTGTCCACCTCCACCGCCTTGTACTTCTTTCGCTAATTCACGAATGATTTTGCCGGCATCTAATCCTTGGCTATCTACTAAGCCTTTCGAAATGGAGATGGCTAAACTAGCTTTCCCTTCTATTTCAGCGGCTAAAAGCACGAATAAGTTCTCTTGATTCTCTTGTAAATCGAATGCAAGATTCTTTAAGGCATCTGCCGTAGGAGCAGAGACTTGTTTAATAATCGAGTTAACAGGTCCAGCCACGATTTCTTTTACTAGACTATTCTTTAATCCAGAGATTTCTTTCTGTTGGTAGGCTGCAACCGTTTTTTGTAGGGCTGAGTTGCTCTCAATTAAGGTAGCCACCGCCTTAACCAAATCTTTCGGCGCTTTCAATAAGTCGTTGATTTCACTCAATAAAGCTTCTTGTTCGCTTAATAATTCATAGGCCTTTTGAGAAGTAATGGCTTCTATTCTGCGTACACCTGTAGCAACAGAACTCTCAGAAGTAATTTTAAATAAGCCGATTTCACCTGTAGACGGAACGTGTGTTCCTCCACAAAGCTCAACCGAGAAGTTCTTGTCAAAAGTAATCACACGCACAAAATCACCATATTTCTCGCCAAATAAGGCCATCGCCCCTTTGTCTTTCGCTTCTGCAATAGGAACGTTTCGTTCTTCTAACAAAGGAATGTTCTCTGCGATTTTGGCATTCACAATCTGCTCGATTTGCTTAATCTCTTCATCCGTTACTTTTTGGAAGTGAGAGAAGTCAAATCGTAATAAATCCTCGTTTACTAAACTACCTTTTTGTGCCACGTGCTTACCTAATACTTCTTGTAAAGCCGCTTGCATCAAGTGTGTAGAACTGTGGTGATGCGTAATCGCACGACGACGCAAGGTCGAAATGCTCGCCTTCACTGGCTCCCCCGCTAAGTTTTCAATACGCGCATCAGATAGGATATGAACGATTAAATCGTTCTCTTTTTTCGTGTCGATGACAGGAAGAGAAACACCTGATGTAACGAAAACTAAAACTCCGGTATCGCCCACTTGTCCACCCGATTCAGCATAAAAAGGCGTCGTTTCTAAAACCACTTTGTATTGAACACCCGCCTTATTTTGAATCTTTTGGTATTTTAAAACTTGGGTATCCGTCTCGTTTGAATCGTATCCGATGAAGCTAACTTCATCACCCTCGTTCACGATGACCCAATCCTCTGCACTAGCGCCTGCATCTTTGCGCGAACGCTCTTTTTGTGCTTTCAGCGCTGCATTAAATCCAGGTTCATCAATATCCAAACCTTTCTCGCGAGCAATTAAAGCCGTTAAGTCGACCGGGAAACCGTAGGTGTCATTTAATTCAAACACCTCATCTCCGGATAAGATTTTACCTGAGCAATCTTCCATTAATTTATCTAAACGAACTAATCCGGAAGACAAAGTACGTAGAAAGGATACTTCCTCTTCGTATATCACTTTAGCTACGAAAGCTTCTTGTGAGATTAATTCATCAAATACGCCTTTGAATTGTTGAGCTAATCCAGGGATTAATAAGTGCAAGAAAGGCTCTTTGAAGTCCAAATAGGTATAGCCATAACGCACCGCACGACGTAAAATACGACGGATGACATAGCCTGCTTTGTTGTTAGAAGGCAATTGTCCATCAGCAATCGTAAAGGCGATGGCACGTATATGGTCAGCAATAACGCGCATCGCGATGTCAGCCCATTTTTCGTCCCCGTAATTCTTGCCACTTTTCGCAGCGATATATTGAATAGTGCCTTGAAAAACATCCGTATCGTAATTCGATTGCTTTCCTTGAATCGCCATACAAAGACGCTCAAAGCCCATTCCTGTATCTACGTGTTTGTTCGGAAGCGGTACTAAAGACCCATCTGCCATACGTTCAAACTGCATAAATACGTTATTCCAAATCTCAACTACTTGAGGGTGATCTGCATTCACTAGGCTTTTGCCCGGAATCGTATCTACCTCGTCTTGATTTCTAAGGTCAATGTGGATTTCTGAACAAGGTCCGCAAGGTCCTGTTTCACCCATTTCCCAGAAATTATCTTTTTTATTACCATAAATGATGCGATCCTCGCCCACAATGGCCTTCCAAATATCGAATGCCTCTTGATCAAACGGAACACCATCTTTTTTATCACCTTCAAAAACCGATACATAGATGCGGTCTTTCGGTAGTTTAAATACCTCCGTTAATAATTCCCATGACCAGGTAAGTGCCTCTTGTTTAAAATAATCGCCAAAAGACCAGTTACCTAACATCTCAAACATCGTGTGGTGGTAGGTGTCAAAACCTACATCCTCTAAGTCATTGTGCTTTCCTGATACTCGAAGGCATTTTTGTGTATCCGCGATTCTTTTTGAGGGCGGAGTACCGTTGCCTAAAAAGAAATCTTTGAATTGCGCCATCCCCGAGTTGTTAAACAAAAGGGTAGGGTCATTTTTAGCCACCAAAGGAGCAGAAGGAACAATTAAATGGCCTTTAGATTGAAAGAAATCCAAAAATTGTTGACGTATCTGAGAAGAGGTCATGCGTTTTATTGTAAAATGAAGGGAACCTTTGTATTTTTACTAAAGGAGTCCTGATAAATGGAATCACAAAATTAAGTCTATTTTTTGAAGAAGCCCATTTTGGGTTTAAAATTATTGATGGAATTAAGCAAGCAATATTATTCAATTTCGGAGGTAGCGGCCATTTTTAAGGTGAACACCTCTAAGATTCGCTATTGGGAGACTCAATTTCCTCATTTATCTCCCAAGCGTGCAGGTTCTGGTATCCGTAAATATACCCCAGCAGATATTGAAAAAATCAAGGTTTTGGTTAGTTTAATCGATGAAAGAGGTTTGACTATTGAAGGAGCCAAGCAAGCTTTGAATTTCAAAGGCAAGGAAAAAAATCCGAATCAAAACATCATTAATCAACTAACTGATATTCGTGATTTTTTACAAGGGATGAAGGCTGATTTAGACATGGAATAAGTGTAGGTTTCGGAAAATTACTCCGATGAAAACCACTTATTCGCTAGCCGTCTATCAAATTGCCTTAACCTATTTGCCTAAAGTGGGTCCTGTTAAAGGAAAAGAACTCGTTTCTCTCTATCCTCAATTAGCTGATATTTTTCGATTAGCAACGTATCTACCTTTTGCTGCTGAAGCTTTACGTGAAGCGGAAAAGACAGTCCAAATTTGCGCAGAAGATCAAATTCAAATTCTTTATTTCCAAGATCTAGAATATCCCCAACGGATTAAAGATCTATACGACGCCCCTTTAATACTGTTTAAAAAAGGGAAGGCAGACTTGAATGCCCACCGAATTGTAGCTGTAGTAGGTACACGACATGCGAGTGACGTGGGGAAGAAGGTAACAGAAGAACTAGTTCAATCCGCCATCAAAGATGAAGTTATTTTAGTCAGTGGTTTCGCAAGAGGAATTGATATAGCCTTGCACAAAGCCTGTCTTAAATATAATGTTCCTACCATTGCTGTTCTTGCTGGCGGATTTCGTCATCTCTATCCACAGGAGAATGCGGTGTATGTGGAGCAGATTTTAGCTACCGGTGCTTTGCTGTCTGAATATGCTCCTCATGTACCGCCTGCTGCCTATTATTTTCCTGTTCGAAATCGCATAATTGCTGGACTTGCTGATGCTACCGTGATTGTAGAAGCAGCAGAAAAAGGAGGTGCCTTAATTACCGCCGATTATGCACTTAATTACGATCGGACTGTTTTTGCGGTTCCTGGTAGCTTAAATAGACCTTTCTCAAAAGGCTGTAATTTATTGATCAGAAATAATAAAGCAACGATTTATACTTCTTGGGATGACTTTATGATGGAATTGAATTGGGAGCAAGCAAAAGATCGATTAGTTCTGCACCCTGATCTTCATCAAAAACTTTTCACCTTACACGAAACCACAGTCATTTCCCTGTTGCATAGAGAAGGCCAGTTATCCTTTAATGAGCTTTTGTATCGTTCAGAAATTAGCCAAGACGATCTTTCTCTTATTCTATTAAATCTAGAGTTAAAAGGGATGTTGCGGTCGACTGATGGAGATGCCTTTATGCTGACCTGATTATTTCTTCCAAGTGCTAGGAGAGACTCTCCAGTCTTGCAAAGTCATTAATTGGGTCTCAGTCACATAATCTAATTTGACAGCCTCCTCAATTAAGGCATTGTAATCGCTCAAGGTATACAATGGAATTTGGTGGTTTTTGAAATTATCGGCCGCTATTTCGAAACCATAGGTGAAGATAGCTACCATGCCTAACACTTCTACGCCCGCCGCTTTCAAGGCATCTGCCGCTTTAAGAGAACTTCCACCTGTGGAAATGAGGTCTTCGATGAGAACAACTTTTTGGCCTTTTTCGATTTTCCCCTCGATTTGATTTCCCATTCCATGCTTCTTAGGTTCAGGACGCACATAACAGAAGGGTAAATCTAAATAATCGGCTACTAAAGCTCCTTGTGCAATACCGGCTGTTGCTACACCAGCGATGATAGTTGCTTCCGGGAAATAGGCTTTTACGGCAGCAGATAAGCAATTTTTGATATAGGTACGAACCTCAGGAAAAGATAAAGAAACGCGGTTATCACAATAAATAGGAGAATTCCAGCCAGAAGCCCAAGTAAAAGGTTGATCCGGACGTAATTGAATAGCTTGGATCTTTAATAGGTGTTGGGCAATTTCTTGAGGAATTGTCAAATTTTGCATAAGGGTCGTTTCTGAATTTATATTTACAAAAATAATTTATTCAGTTTATCTTTCACTATTTAATTCTATTTTTGCCACACAAAATTGAAAAGATGGTAATTTTTATTGATGATCGACCGATCAGAATTGTGAAGAAGAAGGAGTTGGGAGAAATGCCATCTAAAGAGGATTTTGATTTAGTCCTTGACGCCAGATTATCCCCTTTGAAAGTGGAGAATTTCAGCGGCCATACGTGTATAATCAATGCAAGCGCAGATCAAGTGGAGAAAATTCTACTGAATTTGCATGCTAAGTCAGGTATCCATTTTCATGCTCTATACCTGATTGTGGATGACCGCAAGCTGTTTAAGCAGAAGATTGTCAAAATGTATCAGCTGGTTGAAGCAGCTGGAGGAGTGGTTCTTAATCAGAATCAAGATGTTTTATGGATGTATCGTTTGGGTAAATGGGATTTGCCTAAAGGTAAATTAGAAAAGAACGAGAAATTCGAAACGGCCGCCGTTCGTGAAGTAGAAGAAGAATGTAATGTCAAAGCAGCATTAGGCCTTAAAATTTGTACTACTTACCATACCTACACGCACAAGAATAAGCTAGTGTTGAAAAAAACACGCTGGTATGCGATGAAAACAAACTTTACTGGGATACTCATTCCGCAAACGGAGGAAGGAATTGAAAAAGTAGAGTGGTTGAATGAAAAGAAACAAATTCAAGCCTTAACGAATACGTATTCATCCATTCGGCACGTCATCGAGAAATTCAAGAAATTAATCTAAGGTATACGGTAAGTATTGGTCTACTGGACTGCCATAGCGATGTAAATCGCGGATGATAGTGGAACTAATCGGTGCTAAATGAGGGGATGTAATAAGGAAAACAGTCTCTAATTCATTGTGAATATGTCTATTCACCTGAGAAATGGAGTTTTCATATTCGAAATCTGTCGTATTGCGCAATCCTCTGATGATAAACTTGGCGCCATATTCGTGTGCCACATTTGCAGTCAAGTTTTGATACGTAACAACTGAAACAGGTTTTCCTTCAAAGGTCTTGCGAATATAATCTTCCATTTTCTCTAGCGGAAAATAGCGCGTTTTGGAAGAGTTTTGGCCTATACCTATAATGACTTCGTCAAATAAAGCCAATGCTCTTAACACAATATCCTCGTGTCCCTTCGTAAAAGGATCAAATGAACCAGGGAAAAATGCTTTTTTAGGATTGGACATAAGGTATTTGATAAAGTGATGCGTCTGCAATTTCTTCTGATTCTGCGACTAAAAGAGGAGGATATAAGGTCCAATTTAAGGAAAATGCGTCCCTAATGGATTGCAAATAAAAGGCTAATTCGATGGCCGATTCAAAGCGGAATACATTCGCTAATTGCAATTTGTTTCCTTGGTATAGACTGGCGAAAGCTAATTTGCCCTGAATCAATAGGTTTAACTGCTGATCGTTATTTAGCAAACATGATGCTAAACTATGAGTATAGCTTATTTTTGCATAAGCAAAATGAGCAGATATATGGTCTTTCCAATCACTAGGAACAAGGAAAATTAATGTAGCGTCTTCGGTAGCAATAGCTTGTTGCTGTATCTCTTTGCCTACTAACGCATTTTCTCCCAAGGCCTTTTCTAAGAATCCTAACCGAAAAGTGGGGGAGTCAAATGTATTCGGAATTAACAGGAAATACTCATTCGAGATTTCAATATGGACCGATGTGATGCGGTTATCCTTTTTCGGGTGAGCGAGTAATTGCTCCCGGAAATTCTCCGCGTTTAGTCGGAGATGTAGGGTTTCTGCCAAATTTGTGGGTTCCATAGTCTCTAATTCGTTTCGAAATTGCAAAAAAAATATGATAATCGGTGCCAAAATTAGTAATTTTGCACCCTATTTAATCCAGCTCCTATGTTGCAAGTATCTAATGTGTCCCTTCGTTTTGGGAAAAGAGTCCTTTTTGAAGAAGTTAATATCAAATTTACCGAAGGTAACTGTTACGGATTAATCGGTGCTAATGGCGCAGGAAAGTCCACCTTTTTGAAAATTTTATCAGGCGAAATTGAATCGCAAACCGGTTCCATTTCGATGAATCCTGGTGAACGTATGTCGATTTTGAAGCAAAATCACTTCGAATACGAGGAGGTAGAGGTATTGCAAACGGTGATTATGGGTAATAAACGCCTGTATGACATCATGTTAGAGAAGGATGCCATTTACTTAAAAGAAGACTTTACAGAGGCAGATGGCAATAAAGCAGCGGATTTAGAAGCAGAATTTGCGGAATTAAACGGGTGGGAAGCAGAATCAGAAGCGGGTTCTTTACTGAGTGGTTTAGGGATCGCAGCAGATTTGCATTACACTTTATTGAAGGACTTGAATGGATCAGATAAAGTGAAAGTCCTTTTGGCTCAAGCCTTATTTGGAAATCCTGATATTCTTCTTTTAGATGAGCCTACGAATAACTTGGACATCGATTCCATTTTATGGTTAGAAGGCTATTTGATGAACTTTAAAAACACGGTGATTGTGGTTTCTCACGATCGTCACTTCTTAGATAATGTGTGTACGCACATTGCAGACTTAGATTTTGGCAAAATTCAACTATATGGTGGTACCTATACTTTCTGGTATGAGTCCTCTCAATTAGCGGCTCGTCAACGTACGGATCAGAATAAAAAGACCGACGAAAAACGGAAGGAATTAGAAGAGTTTATTCGTCGTTTCTCTGCTAACGTAGCGAAATCGAAACAAGCGACCTCTCGTCAAAAAATGTTAGATAAATTACAAGTAGAAGACATCAAGCCTTCGTCTCGTAAATACCCTTTCATTAATTTTAAACCTGAAAGAGAGGCGGGAGATCAGTTATTAAGCGTCGAGAATTTGTCGGCTACGACAGAAGATGGAACTCCTTTATTCACGAATTTATCTTTTACGATCAATAAAGGAGATAAAGTGGCCTTGTTAGCGAAAGATTCTTTAGCGATTACAGCCTTGTTAGACATTCTGGCAGGTGAAAACACGAAATTTACGGGTGAGTACAAATGGGGCGTCACTACTACCCAGACTTATTTACCGAATGATAATGCGAAATATTTCCAAGATGATTCCATGAATCTAGTCGATTGGTTACGTCAATATTCCGTAGAGAAAGACGAAAGTTTCATTCGTGGTTTCCTGGGGCGTATGTTATTCTCAGGAGATGAGGCATTGAAAAAATGTACAGTCATCTCTGGAGGGGAAAAACAACGTTGTATGTTTTCGCGTATGATGTTATCTGGCGCAAACGTGCTTTTATTTGATGAGCCTACGAATCACTTGGATTTAGAATCCATTACCGCTTTGAATAATGGAATGATTGAATTCCCTGGAACGATGTTGTTTACTTGTCATGATCATCAATTGACTAACACGGTAGCGAATCGGGTGATTGAAATCGGCTCAAAAGGTCATTTAGATAAATTAATGACGTACGATGAGTTCATCACCGATCCTACGGTGAAAGCTCAAAGGGCCGCACTTAAATAATAAAAAAGGCCAGCACGAAAGCGCTGGCCTTTTTTTGTATGTTTATCGACTGTTTACAAAATAAACCTTGTCGATAAGAAGTTCGATTGTTGGTTCTCTACAATCGCATTCACGATATCTTTGTTCGATTGAGTTGCTTTAGTAGCGACAACTGTACGAATGGAGAATGAACGCAAGGCAGCTGTTACCGACAATGTACCTTCTGCAGAATCCTTACGGCCTGTGAAAGGGAAGGAGTCTGGTCCGCGTTGACATTGAGCGTTAATGTTCACACGTGAAACTTGGTTCACTGTCGCATCGATTAATTCCGAAATTTGGTTGACGTCTGTCCCGAAAATCGCCACTTGCTGTCCGTGAGACGACTCATGGATATAATCGATTGGCTCATCTAAGCTTTCGAATGGAACTACGGGTACCACTGGTCCAAATTGCTCTTCATGCCAAACCTTCATCTTACTGTTTACTGGATACAATAAAGCAGGGAAGAAGATGGATTTGAAGTTCTCTCCTCCATGTTCGTTCATGACTTTAGCACCATGAAGTTTCGCATCTTCGATCAATTCAGTTAAATAAGCTGGCTTGTTCGGTTCAGGAAGGGGGGTGATTTGAACGCCTGGTTCCCACATCATGCCTAATTTAAGCGTTTCAATTTTCTTCGCTAAGCCCTCGTTGAATTTATCCGCAAGCGATTTGTGTACAAAGATGATTTTTACCGCTGTACAACGTTGTCCGTTGAATGAAAGAGATCCTAAAAGACACTCATTAATAGCAGAATCTAAGTCTGCACTTTCCGTTACGATAGCTGCATTCTTAGCATCTAAGCCTAAAATGGCACGTAAACGGTTTACTTTCGGGTGCATCTTCTTTAATTTATCCGCTACTTTGGATGAACCAATTAAAGTTAATACATCGATTTTGCCTGATTCCATTAATTGAGGAATGATCGAATTGCCACGACCATACAATGTATTAATCACGCCTGCTGGGAATGAATCTTTAAATGCCTCTAGTAATGGGTAGTGTAATAAAGTACCGTGCTTAGGTGGTTTGAATAAGACGATATTTCCCATGATCAAAGCTGGAATAAGCGTTGTAAAGGTTTCATTTAACGGATAGTTAAATGGTCCCATACAAAGTACCACTCCTAAAGGAGAACGTCTTACTTGCCCGATAATTCCTTCTTCTATTAAAAAAGTAGAAGAAGTACGATCGATATCTTTCAATGCACCAATCGTATCGTAAATATATTGAACCGTACGGTCGAATTCTTTTTGAGAGTCACCTAGTGATTTACCGATTTCCCACATTAATAATTTAACGACCTCGTCGCGCTTTTGAATCATCTTCTGAGTGAACTTCTCCACACATTCGATGCGTTGCGCTACTGTCATGGATGGCCATTCGCCACGTCCATTTGAATAAGCTTTTACGCCAGCGTACAACACTTCCATCGCATCTGCTGCATCCGTGATAGGATAGGAGCCGATTCGTTTTTGCTCAAAACCTTTGTCTGTTTTAACGTAGATGGGTGACCAAACGTCTTGCGTTTTGCCTTTCCATTGCCGCATTTCTCCATTGACTAAATACTCTTTTTGTTCAATGGGTTGTGTTAAATCGTATGCTGCAGGGATTTCTTCCGCGGAGGGGAAGAGACTTTGTAAATTGTTTTCGGGCATCGTCCTTGTTATTAATTTTTACAAATTTCCGGAATTAGGACATTTCAATTAATTGACTGAATCAATTATTTAAAAAGTACCACGTTTTTCCGGTTATTTACTATTATAAAGACGGCGAACGTTCAATATTACTCCTTTTTTACAGGATATTTTCTTCGGATTTTATTGATAATGAACTTGTTTTGTTCGGTGAAGCTAGCAGGATGCATTAACGCGAAGGCCGTAGACCAGCTAGAAAAAAGCACTGGCTCTGCCGCTAAAAAAGTGCTGGAGCAGATATTTTTTTGAGTTAGGTATTCGCTAAATTCCATACGTCCAATTTCGTTTTTTAGTCCACAATAAGATAAACGCCAGTAAAGATAATAAAGCGGCAAGTAAAAAAGGTATGGGAATTTGGCTCGCTACCCCTTGGTAAATTTCACCTGAAACATAGGCACCTATGCCTATTCCTGCCTCTAATGCGATGTACATAGTTGCCATGGCACGTCCCATGTGGTTTTTATCGCCTAGGTCATTGGTCCAAGCAGCTAACGTAGGAGTGTTAACTCCCCAAGCCATTCCATAGATGATGGCTGAGACTATTAATAAGTAGGAATTAGCTGAAAATACGAGTAAAAACATCGAAAGGCTTAACATGAAGCAGCCAAAAATCAACACGGGAATACGTCCGTACTGATCAGAAGCTTTGGAAAAAAAGAAGCGAATGAGAATTGAGGAAATCGTGTAAATGGTAAAATACAAGCCCTTATTTGTCCAGCCCACTAGCTTGGAGGTGTCCGGGATTAAGGTAATCATAGCACCCGCAGAAAACGAAACGAATAACATAACCCAAAAAACGGGAACTACTTTGGGTTCAAAAACGTCTTTCCAACCAATGCGGAAAAGAGAAAAGCTAAAACGTGATTTCATCGCTTTGGGCAGAGTCTCCTTCATTCGACTCAAAATAACGATAGAAGCTAAAGCGAAAATAGAGGAGATGTAAAACATTTGGTCCAAACCGTAATGAGCAGCTAAAAAACTGCCTATCGCCGGTCCAATAGACATGCCTGTAGCGGTGAAGATACCGAGACTGCCTTGTGCTTCTCCTCTTCGATCCTCAGGAATAACATCTGCCACGTAGGCGGCTGTGGCCGTAGGTTTCGTCCCTGTAGACATTCCATGAATGAAGCGTAGAAATAAAAAGCCCTGAACCGTATGAAGCATTGGATAAAGTCCTCCACAAATAAAGCAAACGAGAGATCCGAAGGCCATGATGGGAATGCGGCCAATGTGATCCGTTAATTTTCCAGAGAAGGGACGCGAAAAACCCGCTGCGAGTGTGAATAATGCGATGGTATAACCAATATACTCTTTGCCTCCTAAACTCGCTAAATAATCGGGTAATTCTGGAATAATCATCGAAAAGCTAGCTGAAAACAAAAAGTTACTCAGGCAAAGCAAAAAAAACGGTAAGGTATATAAAGACGGTTTTGCGGCTACCATTTACAGGTCTTCTTCTAAAATGGTGGCTATTTCTTTCTTATTCAGACCTAACAGGAAGGCTGGCAATAGAATCAAGTTGCAAATCATCGCCATCAGTAGCGTTACCGAAACTAAAATCCCCAAGGCTTGCGTCCCTTTAAAGGTAGAGGCAGTAAAAATGAAGAAGCCAAAGAATAAAATCATCGCCGTATAAAACATCGAAACCCCGGTTTTTAGAATGGTGGTTTGTACTGCTTTTTGCACATTTTGATTGTTTTTAGCCCATTCCTCTTTGTAGCGCGTTAAGAAATAAATCGTTCCGTCACTCGAAATCCCGAAGGCAATAGAGAAGATTAATATGGTGCTAGGCTTTAAGGCAATGCCAAAATACCCCATCAGGCCGGCCGTAATAATCAGTGGAATTAAACTAGGTAGCGTAGAGATTAACACCATTTTCCAAGAGCGGAATAAGAGTGCCATCAAGATACAAATCAAAATGATCGCTGTAATCGTACTTTCGATTAGGTTCACTTGCAGGTACGCTGTTTGGAACGCATAGATGACCGAATTACCTGTCACATCGGCTTGATAACCTCTTTTATCTCCAGCAGGTAGTAGTTCGCCTGTTTCGATATCCGTTCTAAAGATACTGTCGATTTTAGGTTGAATTTCATCAAATAATTGCTGCGTTCGAACCGTTCCAGCATCCTGCATTTGAAAACTAATACGTGTAAAGCGTTTGTCTTTATCGATGAACCCGGCAAAAAGGTTGTTGTTTTTACCATCTAGGCTCGATTGAAAGTCCTTTAGCTTCGCTAATTCATCGATTCCCGGTAAGGTAAAGTATTTCGGATCTCCACCTCGATATACTTGGTAAAGGTATTTCGTAGCGGTTAAAATAGAAAGACCCTGCGTGAACTCGGGGTACTTTGCTAGCAATTTTTCGGTTCGTTTGATTTTGGCCAAAAGTTCCGGCGTCAACGCTCTCCCTTTTTCAAACGCATCGATATTCACCTCAAAAGGCATCACGCCCTTAAAGCGATCTTCTACAAACTTTAGATCGGTATAGATGGCATTATCTCGAGGCAAATCGTCCACAATATATCCCACGGCTTGAATTTTACTCAGGCCATAGAAAGAGATGACTAAAACGATCGAAATAAAACCATAGATGAATTTCCGGTGATGTAGTACCCAAACATCCACTCGATTCAAGAATTTATTCACTCTCACTGACTCAAAATGCGCTAAATCTTTTTGCTTCGGAGGAGCTAAGAAACTAAAGAAAATAGGAATCAATACTAGCGAAACAAAGAAAGTGATCATCACATTTAACGCGGCCACAATCCCAAACTCGACTAACAAAGCGGAACCCGTAAAGGCAAAAACCCCAAATCCGATCGATGTGGTCAAATTAGCTAAGAACAACGTTCTTCCTACTTTCGATGCACTTTCGATTAAGGATTCTTCCTTGCTTTTACCTGATAAATAGGTCTCGTGGTACTTATTCAATAGGAAAATCACATTCGGAATTCCGATTACCACAATAAGTGGAGGAATTAAACCAGATAATAGGGTGATCTTAAATCCGAAGAAGACAATGGTGGCTAAAGAAGCCACAATGCCCACAAGGACCACGATATTCGCAAAGAAAACTACTTGGAATGAGCGGAAGAAGAACAATAAGATTAATGAAGTCACCAAGATAGCTAAACCCAAGAACAGGCTTAATTCCTTTGTTACCTGCGACGTATATTCGGTGCGTATGAATGGCATACCTGTCATATGCACCGAATGCTTTATTTTCGCTTGGTATTGTTCCCCTAATGCTTTTATATTTTTAACTAATACAATACGTCCTTTGTCATTGATGACCTTTTGGTCTAGAGTGATCAACAATAAATGCGTCTTCAAATCTTCTGTGTAAAGGAAGTTTTTGTAGATAGGTAATCGGTCTAATTTGGCCTTAAAAATAGTTAGATTGCTTTCATTTAAAGTTAATGTACTATCTAACAAGGGGCGCGTTTTGAATTTCTTCTCTACTGAGTCAATGTATAATTCAGGTAAAGTCGCTAGGGAAAGTACATTCTTAATACCCGCTTGCTTTTTGACCGCATTACTTAAATCTCGCCAAGCCTGAAATTCTGCGGGGCTAAAAATGGAAGGATTTTCGACGGCAATGACCATCACCGCACCATCCTCACCGTATTTCTTTTTAAAACCTTCGTAGAGTTGAAAACGCTCATCTGAAGCAGGAAGGATTTTCGCTAATTCGTAGCTAAGTTGAATTTGACTTGCCTTAAATCCTAACCCAATGGTTAGTAGCAAGATGAATCCTAATAAGGGAAATTTATAGTGTAGGATGCTTTTACCAATCCAATTCCAAGCGTTTTTCATAAATTATTTCAGTAAGACCTCAGCTAATAACAAATCCTCCGGAGTGGTGATTTTGATATTTTCATACGATCCTTCTACTAGGTTAATTTGTATTCCCAAAGCTTCCACTACTCGTGCATCATCAGTGAAATCATCCGAATATTCCTGCATAAAGGCCTCTTTTAGGTCTTTAACAGAGAATATTTGAGGTGTTTGTATCAAACGTATGGAATCTCGGTTCAGATGTTCGAATCTTTTTTTATCAGCGGAATAAAACCGAACAGAATCCTTTGAAGCAACAGCTAAAACCGCATTCCCCTTTTCAGAAGCCTCTAGAAAACTAGTAGTAATCAAGGCCGGTTCTATCAAAGGCCTCACACCATCGTGAATGGCTACCATTCCGTCCTCTGATAAGGTCTGAATCGCCTGTTGGCTGCTTTGGAATCGGGAGTTACCTCCAGCGACTAAACGATGCGGAATAGGAGGTAATCCTATTATTAACGTTTCCCAATAGGCAAACTGATCAACTGGTAATACCAGAATAATTTCGGTAGAAGCATCTGCCTGGTAAAAGGCAGCTAGGGTATGATATAAAACGGGTTTGCCCTGTAAAAGCAAAAATTGCTTAGGGACCGCACTCTGCATACGCTGACCGGAACCCCCTGCGACAATAATGGCATATTTTTTCAAAGCAAACCCGATTAATTCAATTAGATGATTAACATCACGTCACCATACGAGAAGAAACGGTATTTCTCTTTGATGGCTTGTTTGTACGCTTCAGTAATTAACTCGTGACCACCAAATGCCGACGCCATCATTAATAAAATAGATTCTGGAAGATGGAAATTCGTTAATAAAGCTGTAGGGATTTTAAATTCGTAGGGAGGGAAGATGAATTTATCTGTCCAGCTATTGATAGGCTTTAAATGGCCACTCGCCGAAACAGAAGACTCTAATGCCTTCATTACTGTTGTTCCTACCGCTAATACTTGTTTTTTATTGTCGATTGCTTCGTTTACAAATTTGCAAGTTGAATCGTCGATCATAAAGTGTTCTGAATCCGTTTTGTGTTTGGTCAAATCCTCTACATCCACTTGACGGAAAGTACCTAATCCTACGTGCAAAGTAATAGGAGTGAACTGAGCACCATTTAATTCCATACGCTTCATCACAATCTTGGAAAAGTGTAAACCTGCGGTAGGAGCTGCCACTGCACCTACGTGTTCGGCATAAATGGTTTGAAAACGATCGCGATCATCCTCTGTCGCGGCTCTTTTGAAACGAATCTCATCTGGAAGTGGAGTCTCACCTAATTCGTGGATCGCTTGCATTAACGCATCGTGATCACCATCATATAAGAAACGAATCGTACGTCCACGAGAAGTTGTATTATCAATAACCTCAGCCACTAGGTCAGAATCACCAAAATACAATTTATTTCCGACACGAATTTTACGTGCTGGATCTACTAACACGTCCCAAAGACGGTGTTCTCTGTTTAATTCTCTTAATAAAAAGACCTCGATTTGAGCTCCTGTTTTCTCCTTGTTACCGTATAAACGAGCAGGAAAAACTTTTGTATTATTCGTGACTAAGACATCACCTTCGCCAAAATAGTCAATGATATCCGTGAATTTCTTATGTTCAATCGTCTTATTCTTGCGATTAACCACCATCATGCGCGCATCTTCGCGATTTTCGGTAGGGTTAAGGGCTATTAAGTTTTGGGGTAAATCAAATCTGAATTCAGATAATTTCATTCTCAGCGGGTTTGAATTTTTATAATCTACAAATATACCATATTGAAGGGGGGCTTGTCAAGGTAAATTTTTGAAACAATCTAGAATCTGCGTAGTTTAGCCCTTTAAGATACATAGAGGATGAAAAAAGTTTCCATATTTTGGTTTAGACGCGATTTAAGAATAGAGGACAATCATGGATTATTCCAAGCCTTGTCTGCTTCAGAACCGGTACTTCCTCTCTTTATTTTTGATACGAACATCTTGGATCGTCTTCCCTCTAAAAAGGATGGGCGAGTGGAGTTTATTCACCAAGCGATCACCCTATTGAATGAAGCTATAGGTGGTCATCTTTGTGTGAAACACGGTAATCCTCTGGCTATTTTTAAAGATTTGATGACTAAGTGGGATATTGTTCGTATTTACACAAACCATGATTATGAACGCTATGGCCTTGATCGGGATGTGTCAATTAGTGAACTAGCCCAGGAAAAAGGCATAGAGTTTCGGTCGTTCAAAGATCAAGTTGTATTTGAGAAGGATGAAGTTTTATCAGGTGCGGGTACTCCCTACACTGTTTTTACGCCTTATTCGCGTAAATGGAAAGCTTTATTAGCTGAGACTTCACTGCCTAACTTTCCTTCCTCGGAAAGTACAAATTATGTCAGCGATACGTTTACTCTACCTTCTTTAGCTGACATTGGTTTTCAGCCTTCCGGTCTACTTTTCCCTCAGGCTAGTGTGGCGGATGGGTTGATTAGAGCCTATGCTCAGGACCGTGATTTTCCTGCCAAACCAGGTACATCTAGACTCTCGGTGCATCTGCGTTTTGGAACACTTTCGATTCGTTCTTTAGTTCGTCAAGCGATAGGGAAGTCAGAAGTGTGGTTAAATGAATTGATTTGGCGTGATTTTTACTTTAACATTCTACACCATTTTCCTCATATTTCAGAAAAACATTCGTTTCGTAAGGAATATGATCGCATGAATTGGCGCAATAACGAGGAGGAGTTTAAAGCTTGGTGTGAAGGGAAAACGGGTTATCCAATTGTAGACGCTGGGATGCGTGAATTGAATGCTACCGGTTTTATGCATAATCGAGTGAGAATGATTGTAGCTAGCTTTTTAGTGAAGCACTTGTTGATTGATTGGCGTTGGGGCGAGGCTTACTTTGCAGAGAAGTTGTTAGACTTCGATTTTGCGGCCAATAATGGGGGGTGGCAATGGGCCTCAGGTTCCGGTTGTGATGCCGCACCTTATTTTCGCGTTTTCAATCCTACCTTACAGACACAGAAATTCGATCAATCTTTGGCCTACATTAAAAAATGGGTACCTGAATTGCAAGAGTTGAGCTATCCGGCGCCTATTGTTAATCACGAATTGGCAAGAGCCAGAGTATTAGCCGCCTACAAAGAGGCTTTAGGGAAATAGATTTTCTTTCCTAGAATGGTGTAATCGATTAAGTCGATGGTTAAAAATCCGATTTTTAAATTTACCTGTACTTTTAAAGGTACTTGATATGCGTCATCACTAATCCAAAGTCGAATAGCATCTTCCTCCTTGAAAAGGTTGTTTTTAGGTAATAAGATATTCGTTTTGATGCTAGCTCGTTTCCCTGCTTCAGTCTCGATGGTTTCCTTCGCTTTCACCACTAAAACTAATTCATAAATCTTACTGTCCACTAATACCTGTGCGGACCATCTAGAACCTGGTTTTTTGTCTGACACGGGTTTACTCCGTAAGAAATAATAGGCCGAAATAAGGTCTAATAGATCTTTAGGTCCGGATATCGTACTTGTCACCGGTTTATTTTGTGGAGAGGTGATTTTAGCAAAACCTTTGTCCATTTGATATAGGACGGTTTCTTGCTTTCGGTATCTCCCTTCTCGTTTACGCATTTCAGTCTTCAGGGGAAATAGACTCTCGGTGTCTAGTTGAGCTGACCAATAATCGCGCAAAGGACTAAATAACTCAAGTACCCCCGTTGTTTTGCCTTCAATTTCTACTTTTCGAACCGTTTGATGCCCAATTGTACTTATTTCAGGGCTACTTTTAATCGTTGCTTCAGCGGCATTAATGAACCCTAGATGAATGCGGTATTGTAGATTTTCTCCTGCGATCAATGCCTTATTTTCTTGAGCGGAAAGGCTCCAGAAAGTACATAAGAATAGAAAAATAACAAGAGTCTGATTTTTCATGCCAAAGCACAATTTATTATCAATTGTTTGTATAAAAAATTAGAGGCAATTTTCTATTTTTGTATAGGTCAAACGATAAAACAAATATAGTCGTTTGCCTTATAAATTTTAGATAAAAAACGAAAATGGCGAAACAAGCTAGTGATGCGCAAGGCCTAGCGGCTGAAAAGTTAAAAGCTTTACAAACTACGTTAGAGAAATTAGATAAAGCATACGGTAAAGGTACCGTTATGCGCTTATCAGATAGTAAAGTGATGGATGTTCCTGTTATTTCAACAGGCTCCTTAGGATTAGACTTAGCCTTAGGCATTGGCGGTGTACCTAGAGGACGTGTGGTAGAGATTTATGGTCCTGAATCTTCTGGTAAAACAACCTTGACGCTTCATATGATTGCTGAAGCTCAGAAAGCAGGTGGTTTAGCCGCTTTCGTAGATGCAGAGCATGCTTTTGATCGCTCTTATGCAGAGAAATTAGGTATTGATTGTGAAAATTTGCTTATCTCTCAGCCAGACAATGGTGAGCAGGCTTTAGAAATTGCAGAACATTTGATTTCTTCTGGTGCTATCGATATCATCGTGATTGACTCTGTGGCGGCTTTAGTACCTAAAGCAGAAATCGAAGGGGAGATGGGGGATTCTAAAATGGGTTTACAGGCTCGTTTGATGTCTCAAGCCTTACGTAAATTAACCGGTACGATTAATAAGACGGGCTGTTGCTGTGTTTTCATTAATCAGTTACGTGATAAGATTGGGGTCATGTTTGGTTCTCCAGAAACGACTACGGGTGGTAATGCCTTGAAATTCTATGCTTCGGTACGTTTAGATATTCGTCGTGCAGGTCAAATTAAAGAAAGCGCAGATTCGATCACCGGAAATAGAACTCGTGTGAAAGTGGTGAAGAACAAATTAGCGCCTCCGTTTAAAGTAGTTGAGTTCGATATTATGTATGGCGAAGGTATTTCGAAAGCGGGAGAAATACTTGATTTAGGGGTGGATTTAAATGTCATCGATAAATCGGGTTCTTGGTTCTCTTATAATGGAAATCGTTTAGGTCAGGGTCGTGATGCAGTAAAAGACTTGATTAAGGACAATCCAGAACTAATGGAAGAGCTAGAAGCGAAGATTAAAGATAAGGTCAAAGTGGATGATAGCGCGCTTCTTGATAAAGACGCGGTAGCTGAATAAGCTTGAATTTATAGGTAATAAAAAAGCGGCTAATGTAGATTAGTCGCTTTTTTTAGGATTGAACTCCTTTGAGATTAAATCGGGTAAAGAGGTTTCGAATGGTTTTTTCGACACTTTGGTCTGTTTCCATCGCCTCAGAGATGGCTTGAACAGCGTGAATAACTGTACTATGATCTCTACCTCCGAAATGATAGCCAATTGACTTTAATGGTAAATTAGTTAATTCTTTAAGCATGTACATCGCAATTTGACGAGGGAAAACATTCTCTTTCTTGCGACATTTGCCACGTAAGGTATCGAGATCGACATCAAAATGATTGGTAACTACGTCTAAGATACTTTCTACACTCAATTCCTTTTCTTGTTCGTTCACAATACTCTTGAGTGTGGACTTCGCTAATTCTAAATCAATTTCCTTACGGGTAAGGGAAGCCTGTGCCATCAGTGAAATGATCACGCCTTCTAATTCACGGACGTTAGTTTGAATGGAATGAGCTAAGTATTCTAATACATCGAAATCAATTTGAATCCCATCTTCTTGCAGCTTCTTTTGAATGATAGCAATACGGGTCTCAAAATCAGGTTGCTGCAAATCAGCTGTCAAGCCCCACTTAAATCGTGAAAGTAAGCGGTCTTCCATTCCAGCTAAGTCTCTAGGAGCTCGGTCAGAAGAAAGGATAATTTGTTTGCCTGATTGATGTAGGTGATTAAAAATATTAAAGAAGGTCTCTTGGGTTTTTTCTTTACCTGATAAGAATTGAACGTCATCAATAATTAACACATCCACCTGTAAATAGAAGTTTGTGAAGGCTTCGATGGAATTATTTCGTATTGCATTCACAAATTGGTTCGTAAACTTCTCTGTAGATACGTAAAGAACAAACTTATCTGGAAAGGAATCTTTAATCTGATTCCCTATGGCTTGTATTAAGTGGGTCTTGCCTAAACCCACACCGCCATAAATCATGAGAGGATTGAATGCGGTTAAGCCTGGCTTATTAGCTACAGCCATTCCAGCAGCGCGACCTAGGCGATTGCAATCTCCTTCGATGAATTTGTCAAAAGTATATTTAGGAATTAAATAAGAATCTAATTCTAATGAATCTAAATTTTTTAACTCAAAAGGACTCTTTGCGGGATTAGGAAAATTAGGAGCCTTCGCTTGTTGATTTTGAGTTTGGTTAGTAGGCGGAAGGTTAAAAGTAATAGGCGGGTTCTTACGATCCCCATTATCTACTACAATGGAATATTCTAACATTCCATGACGCCCGATAGTCAGATCTATGGCCTTTCTTAAATCAGAAACGTGCTTCTCTTCGAGCCATTCGTAGAAGAACTGAGAGGGCACTTGAATCAACAAAGTGTTGTTTTGAAATTTAAGCGGAACGATAGGGGCAAACCAAGTTGCGAAACTTTGCTCTGATATATCATTTTTGATGATATTCAGACAGTTATTCCACAATTCTCTAACTTCGATTTGCATTAATTTTATGAGTCAAACAGTTCTCAGGGCGAATTTTAAAGGAATTCACCTTAGCTTATATTATATACGTTTATTATGGTTCTTAATTAAGAAAACGACTACCTTTTTTCTTAAGCGGGGAGACAAAAATAGTAAAATAAGATGTCGTTCCAAATTTGAAATCGAAAATAAATCCAGTTTTTTTTCGAAAAAAAAGACGCTAAAATTTGCTTCTAAAAATTGTTCAAATTAAGTGTGGTTTAATCATTCTTTAACTTGAAAAAGTATAAGAAAATTATTTTATAACAAGAAGAGCGGAAGGCAGTATTGCTATCTCAATGGTCCCCGATTGGAGTAGGAGACTTTCGCCATCAAGGTGATAGGGAATTCCTACAGGTGCATCAATTTGTAATGATTTGATGGAAGAGATCGTGACTAAAGGATTGTAAGGCAGGTTTTTACGAAATAGACTTATTCCAAGATTAGCAATAGTCCAGAATGATCCTGGCTTTATGTAAATTGATTCTAATTGACCATCTTGCAAGTCAGATTCAGGAGATATGTAGGCATTATTTCCAAATTGATTGGCATTAGCTACTGTGAAAGAGAATGTGGGACCTTTGCCTTTGATTTCGATGGGCCGATAAGAGCGTAAAGAGACAAAGCTGGAATAGACATAATTAAAGAAACCTCGTTTACCTCTCTTTGCAAAATGGGCTGCCACATAAGCATCAAATCCGATTCCGGCGGTACAAAAGAAGGGTCGATCATTCCATTTACCAGCATCAATACCTATTATGGTGCCATATAAAGCCTTATTTAGCGCTTTTTCGAAAGGAAAGGGAATTCCTAAATGTCTTGCTAATCCATTCCCTGATCCCATAGGTATAATTCCTAATGGAATGTGGCTATACAATAAGGAGGAAGCGACTTCATTGATTGTCCCATCCCCGCCCACCGCCACAATTTTAGAGGCTCCTTCTGTAATAGCTTGTTTTGTTAATTCAGAAGCATGGTTTACTCGTTCCGTTTGCCAAATCTTGGAATTAGGGATAGCCTGCAACAGGTTGATTATTCTAGCCCTCTTTTGCGGAGAATTAGTTCCTGCGTTTGGGTTAAGAATAAAGTGAATCATGCGTTTAATTTAATTTTGTACAAAAATAGAATCAAATTTTGGTTTAATTTTACAAAAAATGATCAATCTATGTTAGAAGTTGGAAACTCTTATGAGATCGAATTCTCGTTCACTCAGGAACAAGTAAATGATTTCTGTAAAATATCGGGCGACTTTAATCCTTTGCATTGGGATGAAGCTTATGCCGCTACTACACCCTTTAAAAAGCCCATTATTCATGGAGCTCTCATTGCGAGTGTTTTCTCTCGCGTGATGGGAATGGAGTTTCCTGGTGAGGGCAGTGTTTATTTAAAGCAAGTTTCAGAATTTAAGCGTCCCTTATTTGTGGGCACTACCTACAAGGCTAAATTTGAAATTGTGAGTACTAATCCAGCTAAACATACCGCTGAAATAGCAACCCAAGTTTTTGAACTTGAACGTGGCAAACTGATGGTGGATGGTTTCGCATCTGCTCTGCATACTGAACTCTTTTAAACAAAAAAAAGCCCGATGAAAATCGGGCTTTCTTTATCAAGAGGGGAAAAATTATTTTCCTGAGTTTTTCTTGTCTTGAACTTCAGTACGAATTTCTTGTGCTAAAGTCTTCAATTGTTGTAAACCACCTCTTACGCGAGTACCAGCTGCTTGATTTCCTTTATCGTAGAATTTTTCGAAATCTCCTTCTAAAGATAAAATTAAGTCCTTTACTTGTGCAAATCTACTCATGATAATTTGTTTTTTAGGTTGTGTAAATAATATTAGATTGTCTTTATGCCCTTAAATGAGCTTTAATAAGCGAAATTTAGTAAAAAACTTGTTGTGTGCAAATTAAAATCAAGAAAAAACAGAAAAAAAATTCAAAAAAGTACAATTTTTTCTTATTTAACCGTTAAATCAATCAATTATTGGGCATAGTAGCCAGATTTCAATCTTTCTTGAACTTCAGCAAAGCAATTGCAGGTATATTCTATATCCGCTAAGCTGTGAGAAGAGGTAGGAATGATTCTTAACATGATTTGGCCTTTAGGAACTACTGGATAAACGACAATGCTACAGAATATACCCATGTTTTCGCGTAAGTCACGTACTAGTTTGGTTACCGCAGCAATATCATATTCACCATGTAAGAATACGGGTGTTACAGGAGACTGAGTTTCTCCGATATCAAATCCTTTCTCTTTTAATCCTTTTTGTAAGGCACGTACATTAGCCCATAAGGTTTCTCTTAATTCTGGATGTTTTTTAATCAACTCTAAACGTTTCATGCCACCGATGACAAAAGGCATAGGTAATGCTTTCGCGTAGGTTTGAGAACGCATATTGTATTTTAAATACATGATAATCTCCTTAGGTGCCGCAACGAAGGCTCCAATAGCAGCCATAGATTTAGCAAATGTGGAGAAGTATAAATCGATACCTTCTGTACAGTTTAAATATTCACCTACTCCTTTTCCATTGTCACCCATGGTTCCAAAACCGTGAGCATCATCTACTAACATACGGAAATTGAAGTCTTTTTTCATTTCCACAATCTTGTCTAGGGACCCTACTTTTCCTGACATCCCAAAAACCCCTTCCGTAATCACTAAAATACCACCTCCCGTTTCGTTGGTGATTTTAGTCGCACGTTCTAAGTTCTTGCGCAATGAATCCATATCATTGTGGTTGAATTTGTAGTATTGACCCATTTTCGCCTTGTGAAGACGTATTCCATCAATTAAACAGGCATGAGACTCTGCGTCATATACGATCACATCTTTGTGATCGACCATGCATTCGATTACTGACATAACGCCTTGGTATCCGTAGTTTAGTAAGAATGCATCCTCTTTTCCTACGAATTCAGCCAATTGACGCTCAAATTCTTCATGCTCATCTGTATTACCAGACATCATTCGAGCTCCCATAGGGTAGGCTAAACCGTATTTAGCGGTAGCTTCAGCATCGGCTTTTCTTACTTCTGGATGATTCGCAAGTCCTAAATAGTTATTTAAAGACCAGTTTAACATTTCTTTGCCCATGAAAGTCATTCTAGGGCCTAATTCTCCTGTTAATTTTGGGAATGAAAAATAATGATGGGAATAATGGGCATGTGCACCGATGGGTCCCATGTTATTAACTACCTTCTCGAAAATATCCACTGTTAGTCTACGTTTTATTGAAAAATTCTTTAAATAATCACAAAGTTAAATTATATTTTTATTATCGCAATGTTAGTAAATCATCGGATTCTATTAATTTGTCGATTCATTTCAAAACAAACTTAAAATGACTAAGTATTTTCTCCTTCTCACGTTACATTTTTCTCTTTTGGCTCAAATCACTCAGAAACCTCTCCTGGAAGGAAAGAATGGTATGGTGGTTTCTACCCATCCTGCGGCCTCTGAAATAGGTTTAGCGATCTTGAAAAATGGAGGAAATGCGGTAGATGCAGCTGTGGCTGTGAATTTTGCTTTAGCTGTGGCTCATCCTTCTGCAGGGAATATTGGTGGGGGAGGATTTCTCGTTTACCGGGATAAATCTGGTGCCGTTAAGGCATTAGATTATCGGGAAAAAGCTCCTTTAGCGGCGAGTAGAGATATGTATTTAGATCCTGAGGGTAATATTATTCCAGGTAAAAGTATGACTGGAATATTTTCAATAGGAGTTCCAGGTACAGTGGCAGGGATGCAAGAAATGCACGCAAAATTAGGTCGCTTGCCATGGGAAGCGCTTTTAAAGCCGGCAGTAGCTTTAGCTAGAAATGGTTTAGTGCTGACTGAAAAAGAAGCTAGAGGTTTAAATCGCCAGAGAACAGAGTTTATAAAAGAGAATCCAGGAAAGAATTATTTACTATCGGCTGAGGGGAAAGAGTGGAAGGCAGGTGATTTGTTAGTGCAGGAGGATTTAGCGAATACGTTAGAGTTAATCCTGAGAAAGAAGGCCAAAGGTTTCTATAAAGGCCCAACCGCTCGAAATATCGTGAGAGAAATGAAATCAAAAAATGGCATCATTTCGAAGAAGGATTTACGTCATTACCAGGCTGTTTGGCGTACCCCTATCAAGAGTCAATACAAGAATTACCAGATCATTGGAATGCCGCCACCCAGCAGTGGAGGAGTAGCCTTAGCGCAATTATTACAAATGGTTGCCCCTTACTCGCTTAAAAATTGGGGTCCTACCTCTGATTCGACGATTCAGGTGATGGTCGAAGCAGAGCGGCGTGTGTATGCGGATCGCGCGAAGTGGTTAGGGGATCCGGATTTTGTCAAAGTACCTGTAGCTGAATTAATCGATTCGACTTATGCTACTTCTCGTATGTCTTCGATGAATTTTAATCAGGCCACTAAGAGTTCTGACATTCAGGCTGGAGTTTTTCCGGGTTACGAGAGTCCCGAAACGACGCATTATAGCATTGTGGACGGAGAAGGAAATGCGGTGTCTATCACCACTACGTTGAATAATTCTTATGGTTCTAAAGTATTTGTGGGTGGATCAGGTTTCCTTTTGAATGATGAGATGGATGATTTTTCTGCCAAAGCAGGTGCACCTAATCTCTATGGTTTAATCGGTTCAAAGGCGAATGAGATTCAACCTAACAAGCGTATGCTTTCTAGTATGACTCCTACGATTGTGGAGGAAAACGGTAAATTAAAAATGGTGGTGGGGACTCCAGGAGGCTCAACAATTATTACGAGTGTCTTTCAAGTGGTTTTGAATACCTTGGAAATGGGGATGAATATGCAACAAGCGGTAGAATATCCTCGTTTTCATCACCAATGGTTGCCAGAGAAAATTACGTCAGAACCGAATCGTTTTTCAGCAGAACAACAAGTTCGCCTCCAATCAAAAGGGTATACTTTTGCGCCTGTTTCGGCTATTGGTTTAGTAGAAGGAATTTTAGTGTTACCGAATGGGAACCTGCAAGGTGGTGCAGATTCCCGTGGGGACGATACCGTGTCTGCTTATTGAAACAAGGTAGCGACGAAATAGGCGGCAGCGGCGGCTGCCGCACCTATAGAGGTTACTTTTAATGATCCGATGATGGGGTTTTGGCCAGTTACTTTGCTCTTAAAGTAGCCAAATACCAACAAGGCTAAAATGGTTACTTCGGCAGAGTAGATTAAACCGTCCTGTGGTTTTTCCACATAGAAATACGGAATAAGGGGAATGAAACCTCCCATGATATAGGAGATACCAATAGTTAAGGCCGAATTTCTAGCACGATTTGGGTTAGGGCGCTCTAGCCCTAATTCGAAGCGCATCATGAAATCGACCCACTTATCCTTGTCTTTGGAAATACATTCTACGACAATTTCTTGTGCCTCAGGGCTCAAACCATAATCTTCAAATACATCTCTAATTTCTTGTTTTTCTCTCTCTGGCACGCGTTCAACTTCGTCGTATTCGCGTTTCAATTCTGACTCGTAGTGCTCTTGTTCTGTTTGGCCAGCTAAATAACCGCCTAAACCCATCGCAATAGATCCGGCAACAATTTCAGCAACACCAGCCGTGGTCACGATGCTAGCTGAATCAACAGCACCAGAAAGGCCCGCGGCAAGAGCAAATGGCACAGTCAATCCATCTGACATCCCTATCACAACGTCAGTGATAAAATCAGAACTTTTCAGGTGTTTCTCGTATAAGTGGTGATCGTGTGAATCCATATTTTATCGGATGCCGTGCATCATTTTTTTAAGTGGTCCATTAGCAAGTCCAAACAGTAGAATGGAGGCAATTCCTGCCATGATGACAAATACAATGAAAAAATCGTAGAGGTTTTTGATCTCAAAACCAAGGAAACTTGGGAAGACGGTTTGGCCTACTACCGCAGTGGCAGGAGGTAATAAAGCGCCTAGCGTTCCAGATAAAGCATAACCAGCCGCATTAGCTAAGAACCAAACACCCATCAATAAAGAGGAGAATCGCTTAGGCGCTAACTTAGAAACTAAGGACAATCCGATGGGTGAGAGACTCAATTCACCCATGGTATGGAATAAATACATAATGAATAACCAAATAACCCCTAGTTTGTCTGTACCTAAGTTTTTCACTTTTATCGCGATGATCAAGTAACCAATGGCTAATAACAGTAATCCGATGGCTTGTTTACCTGGTGAATTGGGTTCAATTCCTTTTTTTGCAAGACGCATCCAAAGCCAAGAGAAAGGGAAAGCTAAGATGATGATGAAAAAGGAATTAGCGTTTTGGACAGAACTAGGAGGTAATTGGATGCCAAAGAAGTTCAAATCCGTTTGTTGATCTGCAATAAAGGTCAGTGATGATCCAGCTTGCTCATAGGCTGCCCAAAAGAAAATCACAAAGAAGGCTACAAAGTACATCACCCAAATTCGATCTCTTTCAATTTTGGTTAAGGTTTTGTCCCTCATTATCAAGAATGCTAAGCTGATTCCCGCTGAATAGATAACAGGATAAATCCAGTCTTTGATCGGATTAGCCACTTCAGTGACGAATAAATAATGAAATCCGATGATTAGACCAATAAATAAGGCGCTGGAAATAACGATGGATGGAGTCGAGAACTCTGCTTTTTCTGTCTCTTCATCTGCTGATTTAATGGCGCTAAAGGTAGGGGCTAAACCTATTTCACTTCCATCTGGAGCCTTTAAAAATACCCCCTTTAAAAGGATGAATAAGATGGTTCCGATTAACATCGCAGCTCCAGCTGCTAAAAAGCCCCATTTAAAAGCTTCAATAACACGAACACCATCCACTTTAACATCCCCTAACCAAGGACAAATAAGCATGCCCAGCATGGCTCCTGTGTTTATCCCCATATAAAAGATAGTGAAAGCAGCATCTAAACGGCTATCTCCTTTTTTATATAGTTGGCCCACCATGGAAGAGATATTCGGTTTAAAGAAGCCATTGCCTAAGATTAAAAAGACTAAACCACCCCACATTAAATTCGTGGCAAAAGGGACGTCTAGCTTGAAAGTACTGGCAGAACTAAATAACAAGAGCTGGCCTATCGCCATCGCAAATCCCCCGCCTATAATACTATTGCGATTACCAATATAACGGTCTGAGATATAACCGCCCAGCATAGGAGTTAGATAACTAAGCCCTAAAAATCCACCATATAAAATGGCGGCCTCGTCTTGTTTAAAGGAAAGGGCACTTACTAAAAAGAGAGATAAGATGGCGCGCATGCCATAAAAATTGAAGCGCTCCCACATTTCGGTGGAGTAAAGAAAATAAAGTCCTTTAGGATGAGAGGTACTGTTTGCTGACATATAGGGTAACTGAATTTTTGATGACAAGATACAAGAAATTCGAGATAGATGTGAAACCTTTTTTGTAATATTGTCAATTCATTTCGGTAAACATCCTATGGGCAAAACAATCGCGATTGCAAATCAAAAAGGGGGAGTAGGGAAAACAACGACTGCTATTAATTTAGCTGCCAGTTTAGCTGCTTTTGAATTTAAAACCTTGTTGATAGATGCGGATCCACAGGCTAATTCTACTTCTGGATTAGGATTTAATCCGAAAGAAGTAAAAAATAGTATTTACGAATGTATGGTAGGACTTTCTACCGTTCAAGATAGTATTTTACCCACCGAAGTTCCTTTTTTAGATATTATTCCTTCTCACATTGATCTAGTAGGTGCGGAGATTGAAATGATTAATCTAAATAACCGGGAACGGAAGATGAAAGAAGCTTTAGAAGCAGTGAAAGATCAATATGATTTCATCATAATGGATTGTTCGCCTTCACTAGGTTTAATTACGATTAATAGCCTTACAGCTGCAGATTCGGTGATTATTCCCGTGCAATGTGAATATTATGCGCTAGAGGGTTTAGGTAAATTACTGAATACGATTAAGATTATACAGTCACGTTTGAATACCGCTTTAGTGATCGAGGGGATTTTATTAACGATGTACGATTTGCGTTTGCGCTTATCTAATCAGGTGGTTAATGAAGTGAATTCTCACTTTAAGAATATGGTTTTTGAGACAATTATTCCGCGTAATATTCGTTTGTCTGAGTCACCTAGTTTTGGGGTTCCGGCTATTTTACACGATGCGGACAGTAAGGGGGCGATTAGTTATTTGAATTTAGCCAAAGAGATTATTCGTAAGAATGGTTTATTAGTGACCATCTAGGTACAGCAATATGAGTGCAAAGCAAGAAAATACAAAGAAGAGAACGGGTTTAGGTCGAGGTTTAGGGGCCTTGTTAGAAGATTCTGATGGGGGCGGCTTGCAAGCGCGTCATCCCTCTGATTTTGCAGGAAGTCTAGAGGGAGTGAATTTAATGGATGAGATTTCTCTGGAATTAATTGAAACGAATCCATTTCAGCCCCGTGAATATTTTGCACCCGAGGCATTACAAGAATTAGCGGAATCGATACGTGTTCAAGGAATTATTCAACCCATTACGGTTCGGAAAGTTTCTGCTAAAAAATACCAATTAATTTCTGGGGAACGTCGTTTTCAAGCTTCTAAACTGGCTGGTTTAAAGACAATTCCGGCTTATGTTCGGACGGCTGACGATCAACAAATGATCGAAATGGCCTTGATTGAGAACATTCAACGGGAGAACCTGAATGCCATCGAGATCGCACTTTCCTACAAGCGATTAATGGAGGAATGCGATCTAAAGCAAGAGGATTTAGGAGCTCGTGTAGGGAAGAATCGTTCTACGGTAACGAATTATATGCGATTGTTGAAATTACCACCGCACATTCAAGTGGCGATCAGAGATACTAAATTATCGATGGGACACGCTCGCTGTTTAGTTTCATTGGAAGATACAGTTTTGCAAAATACCTTGTTCCAAAAGGCCATTGCTGAAGACTGGTCCGTTCGTCGTTTAGAAGATGCGGTTCGCCAATCGGGAAATATGGATACTCCGGCCACTGGATCGGCCACGGTTAAAGTATCTACTCAGGAACTACAAGCATGGCAATCCACGCTTAAATCCTTCTTCAATGCACCTGTTGCTTTGAAAATGAATGAAAAAGGGGAAGGGGAGATCAAGTTAAGTTTCAAATCGAAAGAAGAATTTTTAACCATTCTTAACAGAGTTCAATAATGTACTTGAAGAACTTTCTTCTAGTTTTGTTACTGCCTTTTAGTGTAGCCTCTATGGATTTAAAGGATTCTGTCCAATTAAAACCGGTGGTAAAACCGTATAAAATCATTCCGCGACAAGCCACGCTTAAGTCCTTAATGATCCCAGGCTGGGGGCAATTGTATAATCGACAGTATTGGAAATTACCGTTAGTGGCTGGCGCTTTTGTGTCGTTAGGAATGATTGCAAATTGGAATGATGTACGATATGCAAAGTATAGAGCGTATTATTACCAGGTGTCCACTCATGTAGATGACCCTACCTACAAACCTCCAACCACGGTCGCTGTACCCTATGAAGATGGTACGATTCGTGATTTAGATGTGAATCAGTTAAAGCGTTTAACGGATGGGTATAGAAGAAATAGAGATTATACCTATATTGGAATGGTATTAGCGTGGACCTTGAATGTGGTGGATGCGAATGTAAGTGCTCATTTGAAAACATTTGATGTTTCGGATGATATCAGTTTAAAGGTAAAGCCTACGGTAGATTACCAGCCTTTTTCCCAAAGTTTGGTCTCGGGCATTACCTTGTCATTTAATTTTAAATAAAGATGAAGATAGTTTTAATCGGGTATGGTAAAATGGGCAAGGAGATCGAGCGTTTAGCGTTAGGTCGTGGCCATTCTATCGTAGCTAAAATAGATGTAGATAATCAGGCTGATTTGCTGAATTTATCTGCCGTTGAAGTGGATGTTGCCATTGAATTTTCTAATCCAGCTTCTGCTTATGCGAATATCCTGACGTGTATTCATAAGCAAATTCCTGTGGTTTGCGGTACAACGGGTTGGTTAGAGAAGAAGGCTGAAGTAGAGACTTTGACCCAAGAAATGAACTCGACTTTCTTTTATGCTTCGAACTATTCGATCGGGGTGAACTTGTTCTTTCGTTTGAATAAGAGGCTGGCTCAATTGATGGCACCACACAAGGAATACGATATTTATACGAATGAGATCCATCATTTAGAGAAGAAAGATTCACCCAGTGGAACGGCGATAACTATCGCAGAAGGTATCATGGAAGCCTATGCAACGAAGGATAAATGGGTAAATAATGAGATTCCAGCAGCGAATGAGGTGGCTATATGGTCGCAACGTGAGTCAATTATTCCAGGGACTCATACGGTAAAGTATATTTCCAAAGTGGATCAAATTGAAATCACTCACGAGGCATTTAGCCGTGAAGGATTTGCCTTGGGTGCTGTCATTGCAGCGGAGTGGATACAAGATAAAAAAGGAGTCCTAGGTATGGACGATATGTTAAAATAAGATGAAGGAAACGAAAGAAACACCTAAAAAACAAAAATCGGCCTTCAGAGAATGGCTAGATTCAGTCGCATTCGCTGTAGTGGCAGCCACTTTAATTCGATTTTTTGTCTTCGAAGCTTATACTATTCCGACTCCTTCGATGGAGGGTTCTTTGATGGTAGGAGACTTCCTGTTTGTAAGCAAATTGCATTACGGTGTACGGACTCCTAAGACACCTTTACAATTGCCTTTGACGCATCAGAAAATTTGGTTCACGAATATTCCTTCTTATTTACGTTGGTTAGATTTACCTATTTACCGTCTTCCTGGGTTTTCTTCAGTGAAGCAAGGCGACGCGGTAGTCTTTAATGTGCCTAATTTTGAGGAGGATGGTGATGCGCCTGTTGATTTACGTACGTTTTATGTGAAGCGCTGTGTGGCGACTCCGGGTGATGTTTTGGAAGTTCGCGACCAACAAGTACTTGTGAATGGTAAAGCGATGGAAAATCCCGTTCGGATGCAACATCCGATCTTTATGAAGACTAAAGAGAATTTAGAAGAGAAATTCTTCGAGACTTATGGTATTCGCAATGCACCAGATGCAAGCTATGACTCTGCGGATTGGTTGCCTTTAGCTGAGCCAGATTCACAAAATGTGCTTTGGGGTTATAAGTTGAATACGTCTAAGGCAATCATGGAGGAGATGCAAGCCTTGCCTTTCAACAAAACATTTGATACGAATCTATTCAAAGATCCTAAGGGTGTAACTTTTGTGGATATTTTCCCGCACGATACCACTTTATACAAATGGAACCGTGATTTTTATGGTCCTTTGAAAGTTCCTGCTAAAGGATTAACGGTCCCTTTGACACCAGGAAACGTGGCTCTGTATAGCGAAGCGATTCAGAAATACGAAGGAAATAAGAATGTAGTGGTTAGCGGATATCAAATTTCGATTGATGGTAAGGCCATTACTTCGTATACCTTCAAGCAGGATTACTATTTTATGATGGGTGATAATCGCCATAACTCGGCTGATTCACGCTTCTGGGGTTTTGTACCTTCAGATCATATTGTAGGAAAAGCGTTCTTTGTTTGGATGTCGATTGACGCGAACAAGCCTTTATTCTCTTGGAAGTTTTGGGAGATTATACGCTGGAATCGACTATTTAGATTCGTAAACTAACAAAAAAGGCAGCTTTTGAGCTGCCTTTTTTGATTATAATACCTTCAGAACGAATCCCTTCAAGTAATTACTCTCTGGATGAAATAGGTTGATCGGGTGATCGGGTGATTGTGTCATTTGATGAATCACTTGGATTTCACGACCTACTGCGATCCCTGCAGCTACCAGCATATTGTAAAACAAATCGCGTGTAATGACTTGAGAGCAAGAATAGGTGAATAGTAAACCGTTTTTCTTGATTTTCTTTAACGCTAACTCGTTGATCTTTTGATAGCCCTGAAGTGCTTTGTGTTTCGCATTCATTGATTTAGCAAAGGCAGGTGGATCTAAAACGATGATGTCAAATTCGTCTTCATTGGCCTTTAAATAGGGTAGGGTTTCGCCTACAATAGCTTCGTGCTGCAAGCTTTGCATCTTATTCAATTCGATATTAGCTTTCACTAAATCGATGGCCTTAGCTGAGGCATCTAAAGAGATGACAGAGGCAGCTCCAGCCTCTAGGGCATACAACGAGAACCCGCCAGAATAACAGAAGGTATTAAGTACCGATTTGCCTTTCGCATATTTCGCTAAAAGGGCTCTGTTTTCGCGCTGGTCGATGAAGAAGCCTGTTTTTTGTCCGGTAATCCAGTTGATAGAGAAGGAGATTCCATTTTCTTTAACTGTGTAAGGAACCGCTACATCTCCATAAACGTATCCATTCGTGCAATTTTGTGCATATTCTGTAGGCAATGTCTCCCGACTTTTATCGTAAATGGCCTTGATCTTCTTCCCTAAGACTTCTTTTACAGCTTCCACGATCTCATCGCGATCACGGTGCATACCGATAGTGTGTGCTTGGAATACCAGTACATCTTTGTATAAATCCATAATTAAGCCTGGGCAGCCGTCTCCTTCACCATGAATGAGGCGAAAGGCATTGGTCTTTTCCAATGGCAAAAGTGCGCGTAAATCCCACGCATTCTGAATGCGTTTTTTCCAAAAATCACTCTTCGATTCGATTTCTTGAAAAGAGATGATTTTAACGGCAATACTCCCATTGTGGTAGTGACCCGTTCCTAGGAATTCGTCTCTAGAACTAACTACATTTACCCAGTCGCCATCTTGAAGATTGGGGCTTTGTTTTGCAATGGCGCCGGAAAATACCCAGGGGTGAAAACGTTTAACCGGAGCGTCTTTTCCCGGCTTCAATTGAATAAAAAGTGTGGATTTCATTTCACAAAATTGCAAAATTTATTCGAAAGATGGTTGACCTGCAGAAAGCCAAGCAGAATACCAAAGATCTCCCACGTGTTTTACGGCTGCTTGGAACCGAGATTCGATTTGTCGATTTAGTGCCTTGTGGTACGCTAGACTATATTTTAGGCTCTGTATTTTGACTAAAGCTTGTCCCTTTTGTTCAAAACTATATTTTTCTCCTTCTTTTAAATCGGCGCTCACTTGGGTAGCCATAGAGAATAGGAGAGGTAGTTGTTTATGCGAAGCAAGTACCCACGTCCAAGCGCTATGTTGTACATCCGGAATGAAGGTGGCGGGTCCACTAAATTGATCTAATTGATTCCCTAAGATTTCGGGTATTCGAGATTCCCAAAAACTATGCAGTCCACCTTGGCCCGTTTTTTGACCATCATAATTCGAACTCGTATGCAAAGGGACGTGTGCGTCAGCTACATAGTGACCTAACTCTGCAGATAACTTGACGATTTGTAAGGTATCTTTTTGTATAAAGGCTTGAACTAAACGGGAATAGACAATCGGAATATGCCAAGGAACAATGCCGTGTTTTCTCACTGAATCTTCCGAATTTTTACGTAGCATCTGTTCCCAACTACTGAAACTGACTTGATTTAAGTTGTATTGGTCGAGATCAATATAATGCCGTGCAGCTTCAATATCGAGGATATAACGTCGCGAGTCGGGTAAGACAGCTAGTTCTTGTAATTCTTTTTGATGTCTTCGGTAAAAAGAATGTAAGGGGAAAGGTAGGGTATAGGTTGCCAGTAAATTGATTTTTCGATGGCCAAAGAATCCCCAGGTGCTATATGTTTCTGCGTGTACCGCTATAGAACACAGAATAAACATATAAATTTTAAGGTAGCGCTTGTTATTTAATTTCATATTGGTTACTTTTGCATTTCAATTTTGTAAAAAGAGAATTTTATTTAACAGATGGCAAATCATAAATCAGCACTAAAGCGTATCCGTTCTAACGAAGCAAAGCGTTTACGTAATCGTTACCAACACAAATCAACTCGTACATTAATCAAGAAATTGAGATTGACGACTGAAAAATCTGTGGTGATCGAGCTTTTCAAACAAGTTTCTTCTTCTTTGGATAAATTGGCTAAGAAAAACATCATCCACAAGAATAAAGCTGCAAATCAAAAATCTAAATTAGCTAAGTTAGTGAACAAAGTAGCTGCTTAATAGTAGATTATCGAGATAGTGATAAACCCCTCCGCAAGAGGGGTTTATTCGTTTATATGGGTTACCTTTCTTGAATGAAAATCACCCAGAAAGAGGATATGCCTCGAGAAAAATTAGCTCGCGTAGGAGCAAGTGATATGTCGTTGGTTGAGATCTTGACCATTCTGATTGGTTCTGGGTTCGCAGAACATTCAGCTGCTGATTTAGCACAACTTTTGCTTAATGCCATCGATGGCGATTTGTGTTTATTAGCCCGTTACAATTCGTTTGATTTTAAAAAACTAAAGGGAATTGGTCCTGCGAAGGCAGCTTTACTTGTGGCGGCTTTAGAATTAGGGAGAAGACGTCAAATCTATGAATCTAGTTCCAAGCTAGTGATTCGGAATTCGGTAGATGCGTATAGCTTGATTAAGCCTTATCTAGCTGATTTGATACGGGAAGAGTTTTGGGTATTTCACCTAAATCGTGCCTCAACGGTGGTTTTAGCGGAGAAATTAAGTATGGGGGGAGTATCAGGAACTACCGTGGATCTTAGGTTATTGTACAAGTCTGCTTTAGAGCGATTGACTTCATCCATCATTTTAGCACATAATCATCCCAGTGATCAAATGCGTCCTAGTAAGTCAGATGTAGATTTAACGAAGCAAGTCGTGGCTGCAGGTAAGATATTTGATATTGATGTGGTGGATCACCTCATCATAGGGTCGTCTACTTTTTATAGCTTTGCAGACGATGGGAAATTAAACTAAAAGAGAGAGGATTATTTTCCTCTCTCTTTATAGATCTTTTGAAGTTTAGCACCTACTACAATTGAAATTGCGAATAAGATGATAAAAAACGCTGCTCCTGAATATCCCATTGTATTGTTGTTTAATGATGCAAATTTACAAATTATTTTAAAGAAGTCCTTTGGTACTTGGCAAAGAATCTAAATTTTTTCGATCGCGGTTTACGGCAATTTTGATGGCCTTAGCAAAGCCTTTAAAGATTGCCTCAATTTTATGGTGCTCGTTATCTCCAGTAGCTTGAATGTTTAGGTTACATCTTGCTCCATCTGAAAAGGATTTGAAGAAATGATGAAACATCTCAGTAGGCATTTCACCGATCATTTCTCGTTTAAAACTAGCCTCCCAAACTAACCAATTGCGACCGGAGAAATCAATGGCTACTTGAGCTAAACAGTCATCCATGGGTAATAAAAAACCGTAGCGTTCTATCCCTTTCTTGTTCCCTAAAGCTAAGGCAAAAGCCTCGCCTAAGGCTATACCTGTATCCTCGATCGTGTGGTGCTCGTCTATATGAAGGTCTCCATTCACTTTAACCGCTAAATCGAGATTACCGTGTTTCGCTATTTGGTCTAACATATGATCGAAAAAGCCTAAGCCAGTTTCGTTCTTAGCAACTCCTTTTCCATCTAAATTTAGGTCAATGGCAATTTTAGTTTCGTGCGTATTGCGTTCATGATACACTCGTCTAGCAGGCAATAAGAAAAATTCGTGTATTTCATTCCAATTGGCGCACTGTAATGCTGTAAAAGGCAGCAATTCAGCAGGGATTTCGAGGTCGCCAATGAAAATCCCTTTGGCCCCTAAATTCTTCGCAAGTTCAAGATCTGTTAAACGGTCTCCAATGACAAAAGAATTCGCTAAATCGTACTCATTCGTGAAATATTCGCCCAATAAACCAATACCAGGTTTACGCGTCGGTTTATTTTCGTGTGGAAAACTGCGATCAATGTGAATCTGTTGGAAGATGATACCTTCCGATGCGAAGATGTCTAACATCTTTTGGTGTGCTGGCCAAAAAGTTTCTTCTGGAAAAGAATCCGTCCCTAAACCATCCTGATTGGTCACCATCACTAATTCGTAGTCAGCAATCGTGTCTATTTTCTTCAGATTAGAGATAACCCCAGGCAAGAAGGCCAGTTTTTCAAAACTATCCACTTGTTGGTCAATTACAGGTTCTTCAATTAAAGTCCCATCTCTATCAATAAATAACACCTTTTTCATCTTACAAAGGTAAGCAAATAAAAAAAATAAGGTAATTTTGTGTTAGAAATAATCCATATGAGCCAGGTTTTTACATTAATCACACCCGAAGAAAAAGCATTTTTTGCAAAGCGTCTTGCAGATCTTTGTACAGAGAAGCAAGAGAAGGTGCTGGAATTGATTCCTGCCTTCGAAGCGGTTGTTTTAGGGAGTGTATTAAAGTTATTTCGAAATCGGATACGCTTCAATGCGCTCTATAATTTTATGTTAGCGAAATCGGCTCCTCAAGATGAAGTGGCTAAGTTATTAAGTTCAGGGAAGGGGATGCCGGATTATGAAGCATTGTATCGCTTTGGAGAAGGAATGATGGGGGTTTTGTTGCCGGATAAGAAAAGTGCGATTGCTACTTTATTAGGAGGTCAATTAGGGGCCAAAAGTTCGACAATCATCAAAGGTTTAACCTTAAGTTATGCTTTATACGGTTACCGGTTGAAGGAGTTTGATTATGATGCATTGCGTGATTACAAATCTTTTGGTGAGTTTTATCAGCCATATACCTCTGATTTCTATGCCTTAACGCCCGCTAAAATTCAAGTGGCACTAGTCGACATCTTAGTTTTAAATGACGTGTTAAAAGGGGATTCATTTGTATTTGATGAGCCGTTTGTTGCAGCAGATGATCGCCCTGCCCGTAATTACAAATTGATTGCCGCTGTGATAGCTGGAATCGTGTTACTAGCTATCGGTTTGTTTTTTGCCTTCAGAAGCGGAGGGACAGTTGAGGTGGTTGAAAAAGAGGATGCAGATCAAATTATTCCAATAGATAGCTTGAACAAACTAAATGATAGTCTAACGAAGGCGGTGGTAGATTCTGCGAAGGTTACTACTGATTCTCTGGTTACATTAGCTTGGCCAGAAGGAAAACCTTTTCAGGTGCCTAAAGAATCTCTGGTGGTTGCGTTTCATGCCTATGTGACTGATTCTACAGTGGTTTCTCCTTTGGAATTAACCTGTACAGAGCTTGATTTTAGTGACAAGACAGAGCTGTTATCTTCCCCAACAACCTATTTGTTTAAACAAATTGCCTCTGGTATGAATAAATTCAAAGAGGTAGACGTCCAGGTACAAGTAGCTTCTGAAAAGGGGGCGATTGTAGCCAAAGAACACGCTTATGTGGTAAAGAATCGCTTAGTAGGTGAGGGGCTAAATCAGAAGCGAATTACAGTCGCTACTTTGCCTAATTCCTCGAATAATCAAATCATTTTCAGCTTTAAGAAGCGTTCTTCATTAAAATAGTACAATTTTATTGGATGCTAATTTATTAAACAGTATTTTTGTACTTTGTTTATTAAATACATCCGCAGGAACTCTCTTTTTTCCTTTATTCAAAGGCTATCGGCAGGAGTTAAATTACGGATGTGTTCGGGCATCGTAATTAAATATATCAAATGAGTGAAAAAATTCGCTTCGATTCGCTTCCATTGTCGGAAGGAATCCAAGAAGCAGTAAAAGAAATGGGCTTTGAGTTTGCTTCTCCCATCCAATCAGAAGCAATTCCTTTCGTCATGGAAGGTCGTGATGTCATCGGTCAAGCGCAGACAGGTACTGGTAAAACAGCCGCGTTCGGTATTCCGATGATTGAACATATTGTTCCTTTTGAGAAGTATGTTCAAGCAATCATCTTATGTCCTACGCGTGAATTAGCGGTTCAAGTTTCCGAGGAAATGAAGAAGTTGTCTAAGTTTACCAAGGGTGTTTGGGTGACGACGGTATATGGTGGAGATTCCATCGATCGTCAAATTAAGTCCTTGAAAGCAGGGGCTAACATCGTGGTGGGAACACCAGGACGTGTTATCGACTTAATCGAGCGTCGTGCGTTGAAATTAAATCAAACATCGATGATCGTTTTAGACGAGGCGGATGAGATGTTAGATATGGGTTTCCGTGAGGATATCGAAAGTATTTTGGAAGAAATTCCCAATGAGCGTCAAACAGTCTTGTTCTCAGCGACTATGTCTAAGCCGATTATGGCCTTGACAAACCGTTATTTAACTAACCCTAAGTTAGTGAAGGTAGTGAAGAACGAAATCACGAACGTGAACATCGAGCAATTATACTACGATGTGAAAGGACGTGCTAAGATGGAAGTGACGACTCGTTTGATCGACTTCTATTCGTTGAAATTAGTCTTGATTTTCTGTAACCAAAAGAAGCGTGTGGACGAAGTAGTGGAAGAATTGATGTTGCGTGGATACGCGGCTGAAGGTCTTCATGGTGACTTACGTCAATCACAACGTACCCAAGTAATGAATCGTTTCCGTGGAGGAAATGTGAGTTTCTTAGTGGCGACGGATGTGGCGGCACGTGGTTTGGACGTAGATAATGTGGATGCCGTAATCAATTACGATATTCCATTAGATGAAGAATATTATGTACACCGTATCGGTCGTACCGGTCGTGCCGGTAAGTCTGGTAAGGCATTTACGTTAGTCGTAGGAGCTGAGCGCAATCGTTTGCGTGATATCATGAATTATACGAAAGTAAAGATTGATAAAGGAGTGATTCCTACTTTCTCTGACGTAGTAGGTGTGAAAAAGGGTATGTTTATTGATCGGGTAGGTGCTACGATCGCTGAAGGCGGTTTAGAGTTATTCGATGACGCATTACCTAATTTCCAACATGCTGGTTTCACTGTGGAGCAAGTTGTGGCTGCGTTAGTGAAGATGAATATGGGTGTCGTGAAGAACGAATTCGGAGATGAAAATCTCGAAGGCGATATGGAACGTAGCTCACGTAAGTATGGTCGTGATGAACGCGGCGGTGGCGGCGGTCGTTTCGAAAGAGGCGGTGGCGGTGATCGTTGGGGCGGTGGAGATCGTGGCGGTGATCGTCGCGGTGCTGGCCGTTTCGAAAGAGGTGGAGATCGTGGTGGAGACCGCGGTGGTCGTTTCGAAAGAGGCGGTGATCGTAACTCAGCACCTCGTGGCCCTCGTGTAGATCGCGATGGTAAGCCTTATAAATCAGATGAGAATATGGTACGTCTAGTGGTGAACATTGGATTTAACGAAAAAATCTCTCCATCGAATATCGTGGGAGCTTTTGCCGGAGAATCGGGTATTCCAGGAAACGTATTAGGTCAAATTCAAATCGAAAACAAACACACGTTTGTGGATGTACCGAAAGAATATGCGAATGTCGTATTGGACAAGATGAGCGGCGCCCAAATCAAGGGTAAGCGAGTGAACGTCGATATAGCGAAAGCAGACAAATAAAAAAAAGGGGCTCAAATTGAGCCCCTTTTTTTTTAGTCCATTTTGCGTAAATAGAAATGTTGTTTAGGACAAATGGGTTTTAAGAATAGGATTCCAAGGTCAAATAGATCAACCGTCTGAATCACCCCTTCATGTGAGTGTATTTCATTCCAAATTTTCTCTTGGCTGTGCGGTTTCTCAAATAGAAGGATGGTATTTTGAGGAATTTTGGCAATATCTTTATAGGATTGAATCTCCATAATCGTACAATCCGAATAACGATTTGCTAAGGCTTCTTTTAATTGAGAATAGCTTAATTGCCCTTTCAAATAGGGATTTAGCACTTCACAATACAGAGAATAGATCGATGGTGAATGTAATCCGTGCGCCGTTTGCGCCATAAAATAGAATTGTAGCCGATTCATTAATTCAAATGGTAGGCTGGGATGAGCTCAAACGCGGGTATTTCCACTTTAAAAGTAGACTGATCCTCTAAATTCAGGAATACATAATGACCACTCATCCTACCAATAGAGGAAACTAATGGGCAACCAGAGGTATAAGTAAATGAATTGCCCGATTCTATAACGGGTTGTTGCCCTACGACGCCTAATCCATTCACCGTTTCTTTAGAACCAACGCCATCTATAATTTCCCAAAATCGACTCACCAATTGTCCTGGTTGATTACTTAAATTTTTGATTGTAATTTGGTAGGAGAAAAAATGCTTGTAGGGCGGATTAAGTTCAAATTCAGGTAGATGTGTCGTATCTACCGTAATTAAGAATCCGTTTGAATATGCTTCTGTCATCCTTTGAATTAGAATAATGAATAATGTAGGTGTAAAATTAGCCGAAACTTTGAATAATGATTGGAAAATGGTGTTGAATTCCACCATGTCTGAGGCTTATTTTCAAGACTTAGCTTTATTTTTAGACAAGGATGTGAATTCTTACGTTGTATATCCTCCCATAGATCAAATTTTGGCAGCTTTTCATCGCTGTAGTTTTGAGCAAACCAAAGTCGTCATTATTGGTCAAGATCCTTACCATGGTGCTGGTCAAGCGCAAGGTTTATCCTTTTCTGTTCCTTCTTCCTTTCCATTGCCACCTTCGCTTCGTAACATCTACAAAGAACTATTTGATGATTTGAGAATCATTCGAAATGACGGGGATTTGAGAAGCTGGGCTGATCAAGGTGTTTTACTACTGAATGCGGTTTTAACGGTTCGTTCTGGAGAACCTAATTCACACGCTAAAAGAGGCTGGGAGGAATTCACTCAAGAAGTCATCCAGATTTTAAATGAAGAGAAAGAAAACGTTATTTTTGTTTTATGGGGTGCATACGCCCAAAAACTAGGCAAATACATTGATCCACAGCGCCACTTCATCATTCAAGCGGCTCATCCATCGCCTTTATCGGCTAATCGAGGTGGATTTTTTAAGACGAAGCCTTTTTCGAAGATCAATCAGTACCTTACAGAGAGTGGCCAAGAGGTGATTGATTGGGCTTTATAAAGCTCAAAGAACAAAGCAAAAAGCACAAAGTTGGAATCGCCTTCGGCGATGAGTTTAGGAAATATTTATTTAACTAAGCCGCAGACGACTAAATCGCGCAGCGATGACTAAACGACAACGTCGTGACTAAGCCGCAGGCGACTAAATCGCGCAGCGATGACTAATCGACGCAGTCGAGACTAAGCCGCAGACGACTAAATCGCGAAGCGATGACTACTGTCCACTGTCCACTGGCTACTGTTTACACTCTCTTCAGTTGACTCGGAAAGTACACATACTGATTCGCGAATTCTTTTTGGAAAAATCCTGAGACGACTCCTTCGATGAATTCCTTGTGTCCTTCTTCGAATTCGGGTAACCAGCATTGCAAGGAGTAACCGTTTGAATCAGGCTCTTGATGTGAACTGATTTCAAATAAATGAATTTGATCGATGAAGGCTTGCTTCTCGATTTCTGGCATGATTATCGTCTTTAAGGCTCTTAATGCCGTTTCTGTGATGCTAGGCTCGATGAAAAGTGAGATGTTGTATTGAATCATGATTGCGTTAGTCTTTTAGGGCGTTATACAGGATTTCTGCCGTGTGGAGTCCAGTTTGTTCGATACCATCTTTGATTTGGTGTCTACAAGAAGTTCCGTTGCTAGCAATAATACTTTTGATGGGTTTATTTAAGAGACGCGGAAATAAAACCAGATTCGCGATTTGTTGAGAAATTTTATAGTGTTTTTTCTCATAGCCAAAAGATCCTGCCATTCCGCAGCATCCCGTCGGTAGTAATTCTACTTCGTATTGAGATGGAATGGTTAATGCGATTCGGGTAGATGTCAATCCGGCTATTGATTTTTGGTGGCAATGGCCGTGTAGGAGGATTTTTTGCTGTTTCCCGTGGAAGGAATCAGAAGTTATTTTTCCTGCCTTAAATTCGCGTGCAATGAATTCATCAAGTAACAAACAATTCGGTTTTAATTGTTCCGTTTGTTCGCGTTTTTCAGCATCCACTAGAGAAGGAATTTCGTCTCTAAATGTTAATATGGCACTTGGTTCAATACCTAAAAGAGGATGTTCGTAGGAAATTAGACTACCTAATTGATCCACATTTGAATTAGCAAGCGCTTTGGCCTCAATTAACATTCCTTTGGAAATAAAACTTCTACCGGTGACAATTCCTTTCGGAATTTGAACCCCGTAACCTAATTGATTTAATAATTTAACGGTCTTTTGACCTAAAGGAACCTCATTGTGATTAGTGAATTCATCTGCTAATAGGTAGACAAATCCATTTTCATAGGCATCTTGTGGGTTTTTCTGAGCATAACGCTCAAACCATTTTTCCAAGCTGGTAAATTGTACCGTTGGTAGACTTCGTTCGATGGAGAATCCCATCGCTAGTTTTACTAAGTTAGACGTCAATGGGAATTCAACCATAAAATTATATAAGGGAGCTACATAACTAGCATAGCGTTGCAGGGTAGGGAAGTGTCCGATTAATTTCGTGCGTAAGGGCACTCCATTTTTCAAATACGATTGTTGCAAGGTCTCAGCCTTCAATTTCCCCATGTCGACGCCGGAAGGGCATTCGGTCTGGCAGCCTTTACAAGATAAACATAAGTCCAAAATCTCGTGCAAAGCCGGGTTGCTAAATGTTTCCTCCTTAGGTGAACTCAATAATTGTCTGAGCATATTCGCCCTTGCCCGGGTGGAATCTTTTTCTTGCAAACTGGCCATATAACTAGGGCACATCGTGCCGCCACTTAAGGCTGTTTTCTTGCAATCTCCAGAACCAGAGCATTTTTCAGCGAGACCTAAGGGGTTTTTCCAAACTCCATAATCAAAGAAATAAGTCGGTTCAGCTGCTTTTTTATCCGTAAAACGGAAGGCGGTATCCATAGGAGGACTAGCCGTTATTTTACCTGGATTGAAGATATTTTGAGGATCAAATACATGCTTGATCTCTTTGAAAAGACAATATACTTCTTTGCCCATTAAGGCGGGAATGAATTCGCCGCGCAAACGACCATCCCCGTGTTCTCCGCTCAAAGACCCGTTGTATTTCTTCAGTATTTCAACCGTTTCTGTTAATAAATTTCGGAAAATGGCGACACCTTCTGGACTCTTTAAGTTGATAAAGGGCTCAATATGCAATTCTCCTGCTCCTGCGTGCGCATAATAGGCCGCATTCGTATCGTACTTCGAGAGTAATGCTTGTATTTCTGCTACATAAGCAGGTAAATCCAATGGATCAACTGCGCAGTCTTCAATTAGATTAACGGGTTGTGTATCTCCCTCAAGATTTCGGATTAATCCTAGGCCAGCTTTTCGGATGTCCCAACCTTTGGCAATCTCCTGACCAAATAAAGTGGGATAAGCATAACCTAAATTTTGCGACTTCAATTGCTTAATGAACGCTGAAACCTGATCTTCTAAGGTAGCTCGATCTGTTGAACGGAATTCCACCATCAAAATGGCGGCAGGATTTCCTTCCATAAAATCGCGGTCTTTTTCGAAATTCGGATGACCTTCCGTAAACGAAAGGATGTAATCATCCACTAATTCTGAGGCAAGTATCGGATGCTTTAGGGCCTCAATATTGACTTGCAGAGATTCTTGCAAGCTTTGGCAATGAATACAAACAAGCGCCACTTCTGGTTCAGGAAGATCCAATAAATTCAATTTCATTGCGTGAACAACCGCCAATGTCCCCTCTGATCCCGCCATTAATTTGGAGAGATTGAATGGTTCACCATCCGGATTAAAAGGCTGCATTTCCAATAAGGCATCTAAAGCATAGCCCGTATTTCTACGTTTGATGGACTTTTTGGGAAACTTCTCTTGAATTAACGTTTGAATCTCCGGGTTATTAAGCATCCGATGAATCTCGCGATAAATCTTGCCTTCTAAATTTTGTAGGGTAGTCTTGTGGTAGAATTCCTCTCTTGTTAAGGGATGCGTGTGAATTTCTGTACCATCGGATAAAAAGGCACGTGTTTCCAAAATATGATCACGTACTGACCCCCAAACAATACTATGTAATCCACAACTATTATTTCCGAGCATCCCACCTAGGAGCGCGCGATTTGCTGTCGATGTTTCTGGACCAAAAAACAAATCAGCTGTCGCCAAATGTTTGTTTAAATCATCTCTGACTATTCCCGGTTCTATCCAAACCGTTTTCTCTTTTCGGTTTAGTGATATGACTTTACCTAAAGCAGAAGAGATTTCCATTACGATACCTTCACCTACCACCTGGCCTGCTAATGAAGTCCCAGCACCTCTCGGTATTAAGCCGGTCTTGGCTTGACTAGCAAATTGAATCAGGCGTTTGATGTCTTTAACAGTGGATGGAATGGCCACTGCCGCTGGTTTTACTTGGTAAACGGAGGCATCAGTCGCATAGATACGTTTGGCTATTTGCGAGGTTTGGCTCTCGTCAAAAAACAATTGACCCTCAAAATGGTCTTTCAACAAACGTACTTCGTAATTGCTCCAGCTCATAATTCCAAAAGGAAAAGTGAAATTACAAAATCCAATCTTACCTTCATATTGCCATTCAAAGTTTATACGCTCTGTTCATAAAAAGGAAGCGTATTTCTAGTGATTAATTTTCTAAATTTGAATTCTAGCAACACTCTATGAAGTTTTTAATCCAAGTTTACGAAAGTTTGATCTTTGCCTACCAGGCTTTGAGATCCAATATTTTAAGAACAACTCTTTCGCTGTTAGGTGTAAGCGTTGGAATTTTTGCCATTGTAGCGGTCTTTACTGCGGTGGATTCCCTCAATAAGAATATTAGGTCTGAAATTGATTCCTTTGCAGGTTCTGGCGTTTTGTACGTGGGTAAATGGCCATGGATAATGCAGAATAACTATCCTTGGTGGAAATATTTGAATCGCCCAGAGATGAAATACACCGAGTTTCAATTTCTGAAAGATAATTTGAAGTCAGCTAAAGCCATCGCGATCATTGATAACGGACGTTCGGCATCTGCTACTCGAGGTAGCTCAAGTATGGATGTGAATATGACGGGGGCGAGTTATGATTACAATCAAATAACGAGTGTGCCCGTACAATATGGTCGTTATTTTTTACCTATTGAGTCAGAGAATGCATTGAATGTGGTGATTATTGGGGCTAAAGTTTCAGAAAACTTGCAAGCTACGGTAGGAGATCAAATCAAGCTAAATGGAATTAAATTTCAAATCATTGGAATTATTGAAAAGAAAGGGACTGATTTGTTGAGTTTTGGTGGAACGCCTGATGAAAAAGTATTTATTCCTTATTCTACTTTTTCTGCTGTTTTTCAGAAAGATAAACCTGCACCTGACATCGCGATTAAGGCGATGGATGACGATTTAGGTCAGGAAAATTTAGAAGGGGAGGTTACTGGGTTAATGCGTTCTTTGCGATCAATTAAGCCTAAACAAGAGAGCAATTTTGCAGTTAATCGACTAGACGGTTTGAATCAATTCTTTGATGGAATCTTCGCGGCTTTAAATGTCGCAGGTGCGTTAATTGCTGGATTCTCCTTACTAGTAGGTGGTTTTGGTATTGCCAATATTATGTTCGTTTCTGTAAAAGAACGCACCAATATTATAGGTATTCAAAAATCGCTGGGCGCGAAAAATTATTTCATACTTTTCCAATTTCTTTTTGAGGCTGTGTTCTTGAGTTTGATTGGAGGATTAGTCGGAATAGGTCTAGTCGTCTTACTCACCTTGATTCCGCAAGATGCTTTGCCACTGGTACTATCCATGAAGAATATAGTGACAGGATTATTTATCTCTAGCTTTATCGGAATTCTATCGGGAATTATCCCGGCTTGGGTAGCTGCTAAGATGGATCCAGTAATTGCAATTCGATCGAAATAGATTACGGACTACTGACCACTGATTACTGACCACTGGTTACTGACTACTGGTTACTGACCACTGACTACTGTCCACTGCTTACTGTCTCCCACAAAAAAGCCTCCCCTAAATAAATAGGAGAGGCTTTTTTAGTATTGAGTAATTACAGAGACAAGGTATCTAATACCGAGTTCATATTGCGAACGGCATCAGCTGATTTATTGAAAGCAGCTTGCTCGTCTTCTGTTAATTTGTAGTCTACGATTTTCTCCCAACCATTCTTGCCTAAAACGACAGGAACGCCTAAGCAGATATCTTTTTGGCCATATTCTCCATCAAGAGATACGCAACATGCCATGATTTTCTTCTCATCACGAACGATTGCTTCAACTAAAGCAGCTCCAGCAGCACCTGGTGCATACCAAGCAGAAGTTCCTAATAAGCCTGTTAATGTAGCTCCACCTACCATCGTATCAGCCACTACTTTATCTAAAGTCGTGTCATCTAAGAATTGAGAAACTGGAACACCGTTATAAGTTGCTAAACGCTTTAATGGAATCATCGTTGTATCTCCGTGACCACCGATAACTGTACCAGAGATATCGTTGATTGATACATCCATTGCTTTTGCTAAATAGCATTTGAAACGAGCTGAGTCTAAGGTACCACCCATACCGATGATGCGGTGCTTATCTAATCCAGCTACAGATTTAGCTAAATAGGTCATCGTATCCATCGGGTTAGAGATGATCACGATAATTGGGTTTTTCGAATATTTTAAGATGTTTTCAACGACACTTTTAACGATACCAGCGTTAACTCCGATTAACTCTTCACGAGTCATACCTGGTTTACGTGGAAGACCAGATGTAATCACTACAACATCGGAATTAGCTGTCTTTGTGTAATCGTTAGTAGAACCGATTAACGATGTATCAAAACCTAACAAGCTAGCTGTTTGATACATATCTAATGTTTTACCTTCTGCGATACCTTCTTTGATATCTAATAAAACTAATTCATCTGCCAATTCTTTTCTGGCAATGTTGTCAGCACAAGTTGCTCCTACAGCACCTGCTCCTACTACTGTGATTTTCATTGTTATAATTTTTGGTAAGAATGATTCAAAAAACGATACAAAAATACGACAAATCCTTAAATGATTTCATTATATTTAAGCATTAATCGAAATTATTATGTCACAATCAGGGACTTGGGTAAAGCGCATTGTGGACTCCCGTTTTTTTAAGGAAGCAATGGAAAAGAGTGAGCTCCTTTTTTCTCAAAATAAAATGGGTTTACTGACTTTATTGAAGGGCGCATTAAAAAAGGTACAAGAAACGGCAGCTAGCAGTAATTTGACTGTTGTTAAATTGTTAAATCGCTATATCATTTTATTTAGTGAATTAATGAAGGCCTACGTGCAAGGTTCTTATACTAAGTTGCCTGCAATGACGTTAGTTAAAATCACGGCTGCTTTGCTTTACTTTGTGATGCCTATTGATGTTATTCCAGACTTCCTTCCGTTAGTCGGATTTGCAGATGATTTAGCGATTGTCGTTTGGGTAGGAAAAGCGATTAAAGAGGAGCTGGATGCGTTTGAAAAACATCTTTAAATACACGAATAATTAACCTTTTTTAAATATATTTACGAAAATTTAGACAAAACTAGATATGATGACTGCAAGCATATTATTATTTTTAAATAGCCTAGGCGGTGGCGAAATGCTATTGATTGGTTTATTGATTTTATTGTTTTTTGGTGGAAAAAAACTTCCAGAATTAATGAAAGGCCTTGGAAAAGGTATTCGCGAGTTTCAAAATGCGAAAAATGATGTAAAAGATCAGATCAATAAAGAGTTAGACGATACGAAAGAATAAGTCTCTCCAGTACTTACTATCTGCATAGTTGAAGAAATTCAACTATGCTTTTGTGTTTCTATAGATTCCCTTTTTTAATGAGTAATTCCAATCAACCCTATGCGAAAATTAGGGAGAAATTGTTAGCGGGTGAGCTTTCTGTTTCTTCTATCGTCGCAGGTCATTTAAATCAAATTCATACGCACAACAAGGCTTTAAATGCTTTTTTGGAGGTATATGAAGAGGAAGCAATTGAAAAAGCTGCGCTAATTGACGCTAAAATAAAAGCTGGAACCGCCGGCAAATTAGCCGGATTAGTGGTGGGTATTAAAGACTTACTTTGTTACGAAGGGCATCATTCGTACGCAGGTAGTAAGATTTTGGATTCTTTTAAATCCACCTTTTCTGCAACGGCTGTTCAGCGATTGATCGACGAAGATGCTATTATCATTGGACGCCAAAATTGCGATGAGTTTGGGATGGGAAGTACGAATGAAAATTCAGCTTTTGGTCCTGTAGTAAATTTCGTTAATCAAGCACACGTTGCAGGTGGTAGTTCTGGCGGCTCTGCAGTAGCTGTTCAGGCAGGTATGTGTCAAGTTTCTTTAGGAACGGATACTGGTGGATCGATTCGAATGCCGGCAGCTTTTTGTGGCGTAATAGGCTTGAAACCTACCTACGGTTTAGTTTCTCGCTGGGGTTTAATCGCTTATGCCTCTTCATTTGATACGATTGGTCCTATTGCAAACTATGTTTCAGATGCGCGATTGGTTTTAGATACGATTAAGGGACAGGATGGTCAAGATAGTACCTTAAGTTCTACCATTCCTGCTGCTAAGTCTGACAATAAACGTATCGCTTATATCAAAGAAGTGGTAGAGCATCCCAGTCTTCAGCCGGAAATTAAAGAGGCATTTGTCCTACAAGTGGATAAGTTAAAAAAGTTAGGATATGTAGTAGAAGGGGTAGATTTTTCTTATATCGATCAGTTATTGCCCACGTATTATGTGTTGACGACGGCTGAATCGAGTTCGAATTTATCTCGATTTGATGGGGTGAAGTTTGGACATAGAACATCTAGTCCGTTGGATTTGATGCAGTTATACAAGCGAACGCGTCAAGAGGGTTTTGGAGCGGAAGTGCAACGTCGTATTATGCTTGGCACTTTCGTTTTAAGCGCAGATTATTATGATGCTTATTATACTAAGGCCCAAAAAGTACGTCGTTTAATTCAAGACAGGACCCTTGCCATTTTAGCGGAATACGATTTTATCATCTCTCCTACAACTTCCTCTACGGCTTACCGACTAGGAGAAAAAACACTTGATCCTATTCAGATGTATTTAGGTGATTTATTTACAGTACAGGCCAATGTGGCAGGTATTCCGGGACTGTCCATTCCGATGGGAACAGATTCTGCTGGCTTACCGATGGGCTTCCAATTAATGACAAGTCCTTTCCAAGAGGCTAAAATGTTAGATGTAGGTGAAATATTAAGCCATGATGTGGAATAAATTTGTATTTCTTTCCTGTTTATTCACTTCCGTTCTAAGCTTTGGTCAAGTCACGGGGTCCTATCAGCCTGCCTATGATTTAAAGCAGATCGATTCTTTAGCCAAAGTTGAGCAAGGTGGACCTCCTGCCTTTAGTATCGACCCAGGTTTGATTCAAGATCGCTTGAAAAAGTTAGAGAATCAGATTCCGCTGCATTATAATATCCTTACGCATCAGTTTGTAGAGATTTTTGCGTTTAGGAAGGCGAGTTTCACGCAACGGATGTTAGAGCGCAAGGATATTTACTTCCCATTGTATGAGAAGTACTTACAGAAATATGGTTTGCCGGATGAATTAAAATACTTGTCTTTAATTGAATCTGGTTTAGAGAATAAAGCTATTTCAAATAAAGGAGCCGGAGGACTTTGGCAATTTATGCCTTACACGGCACGAGGTGATTTTGGCATGCGAGTGGATCAATACATCGATGAGCGATTTGATGCGGAAAGAGCAACGGAGGCCGCTTGTCAGTATTTGAAACGACTGCATAAGACTTTTGGGGATTGGCATTTAGCGCTTGCAGCCTATAATACGGGTCCATCTAATGTGAAAAGAGCCATGCGTCGTTGCGGTGGGTCGAATGATTTTTGGGGCATTTATGCTTGTTTACCCGCTCAAACTCGGGCTTATGTTCCTCAATTTATTGCGATGACCTATATGATGAATTACCATTGGGATCATTCCATTCAACCAGAAAACTGGGTAATTGATATTCCGAAGGATAGTATTTTAGTGAGTGGTTATTTGAATTTAAACACCCTGACTCAGTTAACAGGGTTTTCTTTAGATACGCTCAAGCAATTAAATCCGCATATTATAGCGCATTTTTTGCCTAAGAATTCGAGTAAAGTTAAAGTTCACATTCCCAAGAGTCGTTTTGCGTACTTTGAACAGAATAGAACGCGTATTTTGGATTCTGCGCGGGTGGATTTAAAAGCGCCTGATTCAGCCGAGATTGATACGAGTGAGCGAGAAGAACCTATGCCGGTTGCCCAGCGTCATACGTACCGTGTAAAAAGAGGGGAGACCTTATCTCGTGTAGCTCGCAAATTAGGGGTGAGTGTGTCCGAATTAAAACGGGTGAATCGTATCAGAGGGACTAAATTGCAGAAAGGACAAACACTAGTCTATTTTAAATTAGCCAAAGCCTCTACGAAGTGGAGCAAGCAAAAAACGTTCAAGAAGCGCAAATATACTTCTCGTAAAAAGAAAAAGACTACATCTAAAAAACGCCGTAAACGCAGGTAATTATGATAGCTTATTTAAAAGGTAAATTAGCACACAAAGATCGTGCACACGTAATTATTGATGTGAATGGGGTAGGCTATGAGGTTAAAATCTCCTTGCAGACTTATGCGGCTTTAGCAGATGGGGAAGAGTCATGTAAGCTTTATACGCACTTACAGGTGAAGGAAGACTCGCATACCTTGGTAGGTTTTCATTCTATGGATGAAAAGCTCTTGTTTTTGGATTTAATTTCGGTTTCGGGAATTGGGTTAAGTACGGCTTTGGTGATGTTATCGTCATTCTCTTCCAATGAAATTCGTTCGGCTATTATGAATGAAAATATTGCCTTAATTCAATCGATTAAAGGAATTGGTTCTAAATCTGCTCAGCGAGTGATTTTGGAATTAAAAGATAAATGTAAAAAAGATACCTTATTTGTGGAAGCAGGAATGGCTTCTCATGATGCGAATTTTGGTCATAAGCAAGAGGCCTTAGCGGCCTTGGTTACCTTAGGTATTCCTCGGACTGCCGCTGAGAAGAGTTTGGATAGTATCTTGAAATCAAATCCAGATGCAAGCGTTGAGAATTTAATCAAATTAGCCTTGCGATAAGTGTATTCGTTCGAAAAACATAGATATTCCTATTGGTTGCCCCTTTTTCTTGGGCTTGGAATGGTTTTGTCTTTTTCGAATTTTGCCCAAATCGATTCGCTGGCTAAATCGGGTAAGAAACCCCGTTTAACGTTAAAGAAACCGATTAAAAGCTCAGGGAAGTCTCCTTTCTCCATCTATTCTAAAAAGCCTAATTCATCCTACACATTTGAGTCTGATCCTAAATTAGTCATTCAAAAGGATGCGACGGGTACTACGCAAATCAGCGATTTCAAGACGTTTAATCAAATTCAAAATCAAGAGGTCAATCGGAGTTTTTGGAGATCCTACTCTAAAAGTTTAGATGGTTCGAGTAATCTGAAATCCCGGGGACTTTTCCCTAAAATTGAATTGCCGCCTGCTATTGATCGAATTTTTGGTGGAACTGAGGTATCGTTTAAGCCGAATGGTTCTCTTTTGCTGGATGTAGGGTATATGGGTCAATTTGTAGATAATCCAGCAATTCCGGTTCAATTGCGTTATGTGGGTAATCTCTATTTTAACGAACAAGCCCAGATTAATTTTCAGGGAAAAATAGGCGATAAGTTAAACTTGAATGTCAACTTTGACACGAAGGCGAGTTTTAATTTTCAGAATCAATTAAAGTTAAATTGGAAGACGCAGGAGGAGGATATTCTCCAAAATATCGAAGTAGGAAACACTTCCTGGACTTTGAATTCACAATTAATTCCGGGCATTCAGAATTTGTTTGGGGTGAAAACCTTATTGCGTTTTGGGGCTTTAGATATGACCGTGGTGGCTGCTCAGCAACGCTCAAAACAGGATTGTATCACTTTAAAAGGAGGTTCTCAAGGAAAGAATTTTGAGGTCCGTGTGGATCAATACGATGAGAATAGACATTTTTTCTTGTCTTCTTATTTTCGAAACAATTACGAAAGGGCCTTGAAAAACCTACCCGTAATTTCGAGCGGAATTACAGTGACGAGGGTAGAAGTATATGTCACGAATCGAACACAGAGTACGGAAACGCTCCGTAATTTAGTTTCGCTATTTGATCTAGGTGAAGCAAGTCCATACAATAACACAAATCCGGTATTCCAGCCGATCAATCCCACAAGTCCAGTGGATAATAAGGCGAATGGGATGTATGCGAAGCTTTTGGCAGATCCTAATCTACGGAAATCAAATGAGGCAACCGAGCAATTAGAGACTACCTATAATCTAAAGCGGGGAACTGATTTTGATGTGCTGAAAGGTGCAAAACGTTTAACAGATCGCGAATTTAAGTTCAATCCACAACTGGGTTACATCTCCTTGGTAGCTCCTTTACGTAACGATGAGGTCTTAGCTGTTTCTTACGAATACACTTTAAATGGACGTAAATACAAGGTAGGGGAGTTAACGGAGGATTACCAGGCACGTCAAGATGATGAGGTTTTGATTCTTAAAATGCTGAAATCTAGCACGATACGTAATAATTTGAATTCGAATAGTACCGGTAAACCGCACCCAATGTGGGACTTGATGATGAAGAATATCTATTCTTTGAATACATCAGCCCTCACAAAGCAGAATTTTCAACTACGCATTGTGTACAAGGATGATGCGACGGGGATCGATAATAGTAACCTAATTGAGGGAACAAATTTTAAAGATATTCCACTCGTTAAGGTTTTAGGCCTAGATAAATTGAATTTTGCAGGCGATCCTCAGCCAGATGGTAATTTTGATTATATCGAGGATATTACAGTGGACTCTAAAGCCGGTAAGATTATTTTCCCTGTTCTGGAACCTTTTGGGGTTAATTTACGTGCGAAGTTTACCTCCGCAGAATCCAATTTAGTGGATAAATACGTATACGATAAGTTATACACTGGAACGCAGACAGATGCAGCGCAAATATCCACGAAGAATAAGTTTTTCATTAAAGGAACCTTTCAATCTGGTGCTGGGGGTGATATTGCTTTGCCTTTTGGGGTGGAAGCTAAGTCTGTGACCGTTACGGCGGGTGGACAATCCCTTGCCGCAGGAACGGATTACCTTGTAGAGCCGCAATCAGGGCGCGTTAAAATAATTAATGAAGGGGTATTTTCTTCTGGTAGGGAGATTAAAGTGTGTTATGAGAAGCCTGATCTTTTTTCGAATCAAATTCGGACACTTTTAGGTACCCGATTGGATTATAATTTGGGTAAGAATGTCCATTTAGGGGCTACTATCCAAAATATGTCCGAAAGTCCGCCCGCTTTTTTCCGTCGTGTCGCCATGGGGAATGAACCGGTGAACAATACGTTGTTAGGCTTCGATGCTACCATACTTCAGAATTCACAAGGTATTACGCGTTTCTTAGACAAGCTACCTTTGATTTCTACGAAAGAAACTTCGGTGATTGATTTCCAAGGAGAGTTTGCGAAGCTCATTCCGAATGTGAATGATCGTGTGCAAGGGAATGCCTTTATTGACGACTTCGAAGCTGCTCGGGTTATTTACAATTTAAGTTCTCAGGCAAACCTGTGGAAGTCTGCGGCAACCCCTAAGTCCTATGTGTTAACAGGAAATAAATTAGCTGCCGGTTTCAATCGGGCTAAAATTGCTGCCTATACAGTAGATGCGAGTATTTATGGACAGGGAGGCTTCGCCTTGGATGTACCCGGCTTAGATCCTTTGAAAGTGAATGCTTATGCCTATGAGCGGGTTGTAACACCTAAAGGGCTATTTCCGAATAAAGATTTCGCAAACAACATTACCAATTTACCCATAGGAGTTTTAGATGTCGCTTATTTCCCTTCAGAGCGCGGTTTGTATAATTTTAATCCAAACTTAACTTCGAATGGTTTACTGCCAACACCTGCCTCTAATTTTGGAGCGATTACGCGCGCAATTAGTTCAGATACCGACTTTGATAATGCGAATGTGGAGCAAATTGAGTTTTGGCTAATGGATCCATTTATAGGAGGTGAGTCTGGGAAAGTTCGAGATGGAGTATTTAATAAAAACAATGAGACGGGAGGTAAATTAGTTTTCCACTTAGGGGATGTGTCAGAGGATTTTATTCCTGATGGATATTCCAATTTTGAGAATGGTATACCAGCTGGGGATAAAATTACGAACGGTACTGGAAAGAATGTGGAGACGACCGATTGGGGATTAGCACCGTCTCGTCAGTTTGTGATAAATGCATTTGATAATTCTGCAGGAAGAGAAAAGCAAGATATTGGTTTAGATGGTTTGCCTAATACGTCTGATGATGCAACCGCTGTAACGGAGACAACACATTTTAAAGCGTATCTGGATCAAGTTAAGGGGAGAGTGACGGATGTCTTGGCTTTGGCCAAAATCCAAAATGACCCAGCCGCAGATGATTTCGATTATTACTTGAATCAAAAATTCAATGGTACGGAATCGTTGATTCAGCGGTACAAAAATTACTTAGGGATGGAAAATAATAGCCCAACGACGGCTAATCCATCCAATACGAATTTCACCGAGGCCAATAGCATGCTTCCGGACCGAGAGGATTTGAATAATGACAATACGGTCAATGAAAATGAGGCTTATTTCGAGTATGAGGTGGATTTGAAGCCTAGTAGTTTACAAATTGGTAGCGGATTTGTCGTGGACAAAATCACAGAAGGTGGTGTGAATTGGTACCTCTTCCGAATACCGATTAAGGATAAACGGAATTATAAAACACCGGCTGGGGAGATTAACTCGTTTAAATCGATTCGTTTTATGCGGATGGTTTTGAAAGAATTCCAGGAGCCTGTCGTGTTGCGCTTTGCCCAATTACAGCTTTCTGGCTATAGTTACCGCAAGTTTGTGGGGGATTTAGATAAACGAAGTGGTCAGGATTTGCCGGAACCATACGATGCTAAATTTCGTGTTTCAAGTGTGAATATAGAAGAGAATGGTCCTGCTAATAAAGGGGAGAGCGCTATACCTTATGTGGTTCCACCAGGATTTGTACGAGATCAGGATATTACGACGATTAACAATGCGCGTCTGAACGAGCAATCGATGAGTTTATGTGTCGATAATTTGAGGCCTAATGACGCAAGAGCCGTATTTAAAAATACCTTATTTGATTTCATCAACTACAAACGCTTGAAGATGTTTGTATCGATGCAGAGCCCAGATGCGATTAGTGGACAGGTGAGCGCTTTCTTACGAATAGGGACTGATTTGACGGATAATTATTATGAAATTGAGAATACGGGTCTGACTCAGACGCAGAAGGGGCAAAGTTTAGATACGGAAATTTGGCCGATGGAGAATGAGTTCGACATCAAGTTTGATTTAGTGAAGCAAGTGAAGACGGAGCGGGATAAGCAAGGTAAAAGTCTCAATGAGCGTTTTACAATGGTCATTACGAGTTCTACCGGAAAGACCTATAAAATTACGGTGATGGGACGCCCTGATCAGAGTGCTACGATGGTGACGATGATTGGTGTGCGAAACACGAGTAATACGAATAAATCATTCTGTATTTGGGTAAATGAATTGCGAGCGTCTGGATTTGACCAGACTTCAGGTGAAGCTGCTATTGGTAAATTGGGAATCAAGTTAGCCGATTTGGGTACAATCCAAATGAATGGTAGTTTCAAGAATTATGGCTTCGGTGGTGTTCAGACCAAAATATCGGAACGCAGTCGCGAGAATAATCTAGAATATGGTATTACAGCAAATTTGAATTTAGACAAACTCTTACCTAGAAAGTGGGGCTTCAAAATACCATTCTTTATCACGTACGACCGCCGTACTATTTCACCTGAATTTGATCCTTTTGACCCAGATATCTTCTTGCGAAACTCGATACAGAAATTTAATTCTGAAACAAAAAAACGGTCTTATTTAACTTTAGTTGAGGATAATACGGAACGAAAAGGATTCAACTTTTCAAACGTGAAGAAGAATAGAAATCCTCAATCTAAATTTAGTAATCCTTGGGATTTCTCTAATTTTACTTTTAGTTATGCGTACTCAGAGATGGTCCGAACAAGCCCATTAATAGCGGAATATAATCAACTAAGTCACAAAGGAAGTGTTCTTTATGCCTATACAAGTTCATCTCGTTTCTTAGAACCTTTCAAGAAAGCCAATTTTGATTTAATCAAAGATTTCAATTTAAATCTGGTTCCTTCTTCATTGATGGTTCGATTAGATATGGATCGCAGTTTCATTAAGACCCAAATGCGGAATGCAGAATTTACGACGTTAGGTGTGGCCCCTCAATTTGAGAAGTATTGGTTTTTTAATCGTCAATATGCGCTGAATTGGAATTTAACAAAGAGTGTGGTGCTGAATTATACTGCGCAGGTGAATTCGATTATTGATGAGCCAATTGGTGATTTAGATACGCAGGAAAAACGAGATTCGGTGATGATTAGTTTGCGGGCTTTAGGTAGGGCCAAAAGCTTTGATCAACAAGCCGGTATGGTTTGGCGATTGCCTCTACAGAAATCGGTCTTAACCGATTGGATGAACGCAGATTACACGCATCGAATTGGGTATAACTATTACGCAAATTCGTTTGATATCAGGGATTCTTTGGGCTTACCATTTGGCAATATTATTAAGAATAATAGAGAGCAGGCTATTAATGGAAAAATTGACTTTGTGGCTCTTTATAATCGGGTAAAGGCTTTACGTTGGGCAAATAGTCCGCGCTCTTTTGGGAAAAATATTGCGCGCAATCCAGGTGATGAGGAGGATATAGTCATTCCGGCTAAAGGGGCCCTTAAATCGATTACACGGTTATTATTAACGCTTCGTGGTATACAAGTTAATTATGCGATAAATGAGTCTACGACGCTTCCTGGTTTTATGCCCAATCCAGGTATATTAGGTATGAATGCGCTTAATCAGGCTCCTGGTTTTGATTTTATAGCAGGGGGACAGGATGATGGAATTCGATTTAAGGCAGCGCAAAATGGTTGGTTAACGAGAAGTGCCGTTCAAAACACTCCGTTCACTCAACTCCGGACGCAAAAATTAACCTACTCCACTCAATTAGAACCGACAAAAGATTTACGTATTCAGGTGGATGGAAATTATAACAAAGGAGATAATTACCAAGAATTTTTCCGTCCTGAGGTTTCTAACGGGCCTTTTAAGTCGCAAAGTCCAATTCGTTCTGGAAATTATTCGATGTCATTCTTGTCCTTTATGACTGCTTTCTCAAATCCTGAAACGGTTTTCGAAGAGTTTAGGTCAAATCGTTCTATCTTGTTGTCGCGTCTTAATCGCACTAAATCAACCGAGATAGGTACCTACAATCAGAATTCTCAAGATGTATTGATTCCTGCCTTCTTTGCGGCTTATTCTGGTGTTTCCGCTAATACGGTTAAGTATTCCCCTTTTTATGATATCCCTTTACCTAACTGGAAAGTGGATTATAATGGTTTGAATTTATTACCTGGTATTAAGAACAAGTTTGCTTCGTTTACGATTTCCCATATGTATTCAAGTACCTATAATGTAGGGAACTTTGTGTCATCTTTAGAGTATGGACAATTTGCGACGGATTATATGAATTTAACATTGAATAGTCTTTTGTACCCACTTTCGTCTCGATTTGATCCGGTAACCAATACCTTGATTCCGGTTTACGTGATGAGTACGATTTCATTTGTGGAACGTTTTTCTCCCTTGATTGGGGTGAATGCCGTGACGAAGAGTAAAATCTCGTTGCGCCTAGAGTATAACCAAGATCGGAACGTAGGTTTAAATTTAGCAAACTCCCAAATAGCTGAATTAGCTAACAAGGATTTTACGGTTGCAGTGGGCTTTACTAAATCCAATTTATTGATTCCGTTCAAAGTCAATGGACGGTCCGTTCGCTTGCCTAATGACTTACGTTTTAATATGAATTTAACGATTAGAGATACGCGTACTTTACAACGTAAATTAGATGCGGAGACAATCGTTACACAAGGTTTTGTGAATTTTCAATTCCGCCCTCAACTGAGTTATAATGTGAATAATAAGTTAACTGTAACGGCTTATTTCGACAAGATGATGAATAACCCATTGGTTTCTAATTCCTTCTATCGGTCTACTGTGGCAGGAGGTTTTCAAATACGCTATAGTTTAAGTGAATAATCTAAAATCGTTTGCAAAAAATCGAGATTTTAGTGACCTTTGTAAGCAAATAATAATCATATGAATTTTCCAAGCGAATTAAAATATACTCAAGAACACGAGTGGATTAAGGTAGATGGCGATGTAGCTGTCGTAGGTATCACAGACTTCGCTCAAAGTGAGTTAGGAGATATCGTTTTCGTAGAAGTAGAGACCGTAGGTCAAACGATTTCAAAAGATGGTGTTTTTGGAACAGTAGAAGCAGTTAAGACGGTTTCAGATTTGTTCTTACCAGTGGCTGGAGAAATTGTAGAATTCAACACAGCCTTAAATAACAGTCCTGAATTAATTAACTCTGATCCTTATGGTGATGGTTGGGTCGTAAAAATCAAAGCGGCTGACGCTGGTGATTTATCCCAATTGATGGATGTAGAAACATACAAATCCTTTATCGGACATTGATTTTAAAACCCTGTTAATCAGGGTTTTTTTATAAGCCAAAAACAAATGCGGATCTTATTCAAACAGATTTTAATTCAAGATAGCCGTTCTTCCTTTTACGGCAAGAAAGTAGATTTACTCGCTGTAGATGGTCGATGGCATGAAATTGCCCCTTCGATAGAAGCAGAGGCTGATCAAGTTATTGCTGGTTCAGCACTACAATGGTTTCCCTCTGTTGTTGATCTTCGTGTGCACAATACCTTACCAGGGGGGGAACATAAAGAGGATTGGACAAGTTTACAGGCTGCTGCCTGGAAAGGTGGCGTCCTTGATTTTTTATTGTTACCTACGGGAGATCCGGTTCCTCAGCAACCAGAGGCGATTCAATTCATCGCTGGGAAATTAGCGGGTTCGGGTGTATTAGCTTATCCGTCAGCACCGCTTACCTTAGGGAATAAGGCGGAGAATTTTAGTGATTTGATGGATTTGCACCAGTCTGGAGCCCATTGGTTTAGCCATGGCGCTGGATCATTGCAGGATACAGATTTGATGCTGAAGTGTTTACAATACTTACAGCCACTTGCAGCAAGAGTAATATCCCGTCCTGATGTAAAAGGTTTGTCTTTATTTGGCCAAATCCACGAAGGACTTCAAAGTACTTTGTTAGGTTTGAAGGGGATTCCTGTGCTCGCTGAGACGATGCATGTGAAACGCGATCTGGATTTATTGGCCTACGTAATGGAGCATTCTTTTGGATTAGCTCATCCGAATTTTTCCTTACATTTTTCTTGTATTTCTACAGCAGAGTCGGTTAGATTGATTAGCGAGGCCCAGAAGGCAGGATTACCTGTGACAGCTGATGTAGCCATCTATTCGCTGATTTTCACAGAAGACGCGGTATCTGATTTTGATACGTTGAAGAAGGTAAATCCACCCCTTAGGACAGAGGCGGATCGTTTAGCCTTATGGCAAGGTTTAAAAGACGGAACGATTATGGCTGTAGTTTCAGATCACCATCCGGTGGAGGTGGAATATAAAGAGTTAGAATTTGATCAAGCGGCTTTTGGTACTATTGGATTAGAAACAGTGGCTTTAGCCTTTATATCGGAAGCTAAGAAACAGGGATTGACTGCTATAGATACGCACTTATCTCATGCAGGAGCAGCATTCTTGGGTATTCAACTTCCAGTATTGAAAGAAGGCGAGGTACTAAAAGGAATGCTACTTGAAACGAATAGCCATACCTATTGTAGCGCTGACATCGTTTCTAAATCTAAAAATTCAATTTTTATTGGGCATACCATGGAACATAAAATGGTAGGAGTATTTAACGGATTAACTTATTCATATGGTCAATAATTGGTTTGCAGAAATAGGTCGTTTTTTACTACTAGCAGGACTTTTTGTTCTTTTATTAATTGTCTATGGCTTCATTTTTCAGCAATTGGGAATTATTCCTATTGGAGGGAAAAAAGCGCCCACCTATGTATTTCTATTGTTTTTTCAATGGTGGTATGTGACTCGTTTTCCGAGGCGTAACGGAGGAGAAAAGAAGCATTTTTTAGTATATTTTACGCTGCAATATATTTTAATTGTCATTACTGCTTTATTCACTGCCTTCTTTTTGTATTACTTTTTTCAATCTCCTACAGGTATACAGATGCTGGATGCCTACATTCAACAAAGTTTGTTAGAATTGAATTCTTTCAAAGAGGTAATCGTCACTCAAGAAGGTGGAGAGTATTACAATAGGTTACACGCGGGAGTTAAATCGATTGATGCGTATAGCATTGCAAAAGATGATTTTGCCCAAAAGATTGCGCTAGGTTTCTTACCCAATTTATTAATTTCACTTTATTACAAAAAATAACATGGAAAATACGTCTGAGTCAACGGCCTCATCTTCGATTATAGCCTTAAAATATGGCTTTATAAATGGACTACTAAGTTTTCTTTTTTCTACACTCGCTAATGTCATGGGTTGGGCTGAGCAGTTTCAAGAGTCCATGGGTTGGATTTCTGGAGTATGGTCCCTAGTTCTTTCAGTTACCGTATTGTATTTATGTTTACGGGAATATAGAGAGCAGAATGCTGGTTTTATAAGTTATGGTAAAGGTCTTGGATTAGCGACTTTATTAGGTGCCATCAGTGGATTAGTAGCCGGCGGATTTAATTACATTTACATTCAGTTTATTGATAATACGGTTATTCAACGCCAAATGGATATCGCCAGAGAGCGAATGGAAGATCAGGGAATGAGTGCAAGTCAGATTCAAAGTGCAGAGGAGATGACAGCTATGTTTATGAACCCAGGAATGCAGTTTGTGATCGTGGTTATAATGAGCGTAATTTTCAATTTCTTATTAGGTTTGATTGTTTCAGCTGTCGTGAAACGCGAAAAACCTGTTTTTGAATAAGATGTTTACTCTTTTAAAGAAAGACGTGTTGGCTTTTTTTAGCTCTTGGATGGGCTGGGGAACCATCTCGTCTTTTTTTATATTAATGGGTGTTTATGTTTGGGTGATCGATGGGAATGTGCTGGATTATGGATTTGCTGAATTAACTGTATTTTTTGATTTAAGTCCCTGGTTTTTCCTGTTTTTTATTCCTGCGCTCTCTATGAATACTTTTTCTGAAGAGATTGATCGAGGAACATTTCAGTTACTTCGTTCTTTACCAATAACGACTACTCAGATTTTAATGGCTAAATATGGTGCTTTGGCAGTTATCGTCCTTTGTACTCTCTTTCCAAGTGTTATTTTTATTCAAACGATTGCCCTCTTGGGTTTCCCTACCTTCAATTATGATTCTTCTCTTATTATTGGTGGATATGTTGCGCTTCTTCTATTGAATCTGTGTTTTATAGCCATTGGGTTATTGGCATCTAGTCTAAGTAATAAGCAGCCAGTAGCTTTTATCTTGGGATTGGTATTGAATTTTATCTTTTGGCAAGGGTCTCTGGAATTAGGTTTATCCCCTTTTGATTTGTCCACCCATTATCATCGCATGAGTATGGGAGTTCTTAGTTTTAGCGATTTACTCTATTTGGGAGGATTTTTATTGCTTTTCTTGGGGCTTACGCGTGTTAGACTACGCTTCCTTACTTAAATTCTTGAATCGAAATTTTTTCTTGACAAAAATTGATTTCTCTAGCCTCATTAGAGGCTATGATGATCAATTTGTTCCGCTGTTGTTCTAAACGCTCAAAGAACCAATTCTTCGCTTGTTCATCAAAATTAGTCGTAGGTTCATCTAATAATAAAACAGGTCTTTCTGACAAAAGAGCAAAGCCTAATTTTATTTTTTGACGCATACCAGAAGAATAATTCTTGATTAATTTGTATCGACCAGGTTGTAGATCGATGAATCGTTCTAACGTTTCTAATGTAATAGAGGAGGGTAGGTAATTGTTTTTCGAGAGAATCTCGAGGTGTTCTGCTAAGGTATATTCTTCAATCAACTCGACGTAGGGAGCTGCATAGGTAATTTGTGAGTAGACTAAGTCTGGATCCACCCCAGACATTTCTACCGTCCCTGTATTAGGAAGTGTGAATTGGGCCAGTAGTTGAAGCAAGGTGGACTTACCTGATCCATTCGGGCCCGTAATAGCGTAGGAATTTCTGGATTGGAAAGTATAGTTAAATTGACGGATGACAAATTCCTGTCTGAATTTTTTAGAAAGATTTTGAACAAGAATTTCCATCGGTTTTAACCTTTCATAATCCCTCGTTCGGAATTTTTAACAAAATCTACAATTTCATTTCTCTCCGTAGTATTAGGTAATTGTGCTTCAATTTCAGCTAAGGCTGCATTCGTATTTAATCCTTTAAGGTATAAGTATCGATAAGCTTCTTGGATGATACTTATTTGCTCATCTGTGTAATTACGACGACGCAATCCTACTGAATTAATACCAGCGTAAGAAAGTGGTTCTCGACCTGACTTCGTGAAAGGCGGTACATCTTTTCTTACCAATGAACCACCTGAAATCATCACGTGTTGTCCGATGGTAGCGAACTGGTGTATGGCCGTCGATCCTCCGATAATGGCATAATCTCCTACTGTAACGTGTCCAGCCATTTGCACGGCATTCGCTAGAATGCAATTGTCTCCGATAAAGCAATCGTGAGCTACGTGAACATAGGCCATTATAAGACAATTTCTGCCAATGACCGTTTTCATCTTGTCTGAAGTTCCGCGGTTAATCGTCACACATTCCCGAATGGTTGAATTGTCACCGATTTCAGCGGTTGTTGTTTCGCCCCCAAATTTCAAATCTTGTGGAATGGCAGATATAACGGCTCCTGGGAAAATACGCACATTTTTACCAATGCGGGCACCAGGATAAATGGTTACGTTTGAACCAATCCATGTGCCTTCACCTATTTCAACATCTTGATGTATAGAAGTGAATGCATCGATGCTAACATTAGCTCCGATTTTAGCTTTGGAATCAATATGAGTTGATGGATGAATCATATATAAAATCTTACGATTTACGAACTAAACTAGCAGTCATTTCTGCTTCACAAACTACCTGACCAGCTACGTAAGCCTTACCAATCATTTTAGCGATACCTCTGCGAATAGGGGCCTGAAGTTCGCATTTAAAGATGATCGTATCTCCAGGAATAACACTCTTTCTAAAGCGACAGTTTTCAATACCTACTAAGTAAGGCCAATAATTCTCTGGGTCATCCACTGAGCTCAATACAAGGATACCTCCTGTTTGTGCCATCGCTTCTACCTGCATAACTCCTGGCATAACTGGATTGTTTGGAAAGTGACCCATGAAATAGTTTTCATTCATCGTCACATTCTTCACACCCACCACACTATTGTCATCCAAATAAATGATTTTATCAATCATTTGGAATGGGTAGCGGTGCGGTAGAAGTTCGTATACGCGTTCGTGAGTGAAAATAGGAGGTTGTTTCGGATCGTACGTAGGTACTTTGTTCTTCTCTGCGTCTAACATCAATTTCTTGATCTTACGAGCTAATTCTACATTAGAGGCATGACCGGGACGCGATGCTAAAATTTGAGCTTTTATCGGGCGACCCACTAAAGCTAGATCTCCCATTAAATCCAATAACTTATGGCGAGCCATTTCATTATTGAAATGCAAGTTTGTATTGTTTAGAATGCCTGCTTCTTTAGAAACAGAGATCTTAGGTTTACCTAACACTTCTGACAAATGGGCTAATTCCGATTCAGAATAGTCTTTATCTGCAATAACAATAGCATTATTTAGGTCTCCACCTTTAATTAAACCCGCTTTATATAAAACTTCTAATTCGTGCACAAAACAGAAGGTTCTGCACATGGAAAAATCTTTTTCAAATTGAGAAACGTGGCTCAGGTTCGCGTGTTGGCTGGAAAGAAATTTGGAATTATAATCTACCATCACCGCCATTCGGTAGTCGTTTAATGGTAAGGCAGCTAATTCAATTCCGTTTTCTAAGTCTTTATACCTTACTTCTTCTGTTAGTTCAAAGAACTTTCGGTGGGCATCTTGCTCTAAAAGAACAGCCTCTTTTAAGGCCTCTACAAACTTGATAGAACTACCATCCATAATCGGAGGCTCCGGACCATCTAGTTGTATTAATATATTATCTACTTCAAGGCCAACAAGTGCGGCCAAAACGTGTTCTACCGTATTAATACGAGCTCCATTGTGCTCAATAGTCGTACCTCGAGAGGTATCAACGACGTAATCTACATCGGCATCTGCTATAGGTTGACCTGGTAAATCCACACGTTGGAATTTGATCCCATGATTAGCAGGAGCAGGTAAAAAAGTCAGGTTGGCAACTACGCCAGTGTGTAAACCTACACCAGATAGGGTTACAGCTTTGGTAATAGTATGTTGCTTATTGTTCATACGCGTTTTTAAGATTCTAATCGTTTTAATAAGTCTGGTAATTGACGTAATAAGGCATTACGCTTCAAATATTCACTGTTAGGGGAGGCCGGCGTTCCTCCTAATACTTGACCTTCTTTACGAATTGTTTTAGTTACTCCAGATTGGGCGGTTACGATGGTTTTGTTTGCAATATTGATATGGCCAGCTACTCCTACTTGACCGCCGATCAAACAGTTTTGGCCAATTTTAGTCGAACCAGATACACCTGTTTGAGCTGCAATAGCCGTATTTGCGCCAATTTCCACATTATGTGCAATTTGTACCAAATTGTCAATTTTAACGCCTTTTTTAATCAATGTTGACCCCATGGTGGCACGATCGATTGTCGAATTTGCTCCTACACTAACCCCATCCTCTAAAACGACATTTCCTAATTGAGGAATGGTAGAGAAAGTCCCATCTGCTTGTGGTGCAAAACCAAATCCATCCGAACCAATCACTGCATTCGCATGGATAGTACAATTGTTTCCGATGACCGTATCATTATAGATCACAACACCTGGATAAATCATACAATTATCACCGATGGTCACTTTATTCCCAATCGTGACATGTGCTGCAATATAGGTGTCTTTACCTATGCTAGAGCCCTTTCCAATGCTTGAAAATGTTCCAAAGTAGAGGTTTGAACCTGTTTTTACATCTTCGGCTATATAGCTAGGTTGTTGAATACCTGTCTCCTTGACACTGCTAAACTCTTGGTATTTTTGTAAAAGAATTGTGAAAGCTGAGTAAGGGTCTTTTACTCTAATTAAGGTTGCTAAAGGCTTTTCTTTTAATACTAAATCAGCTGCAATGATGATCGCAGTAGCTTTTGATTGGTATAAATACGATTCGTATTTAGGATTTGCTAAAAAAGAAATGCTACCTGATTTCCCTTCTTCTATTTTATGAAACGTCGTTATACTTGCTGAACCATCGCCATCTACTGTTCCTTGTATTAATTGGGCTATTTGATCAACAGTAAATTTCATTCGGTCAAACGATGTTAAATTATGGCTAATAGAATTCCTTTAGCTCAATTCTCCTTGCAAATATACGCTCTTTGGACAACAAAAGTAGTATTTTTTTACAATCTTACTTAAAGCTTGTATGGTCGGTAAATCTGATGCCTCAAGTAACTCGACTACTTGACCTTGTTTGTCGACCATCTTAATCGTATTATCTCCCTGAACATAAGCTGCATTTGAAGTGGAACCCTCTACCACAAAGTAGGATAATTCATCATCTGTAATCCCATATTCGCGTTTGATATTCTCTTCAATTTCCACTCTTTTAGCTTTAGGAAGAGGTTGGGAGCCTAATTTGCAGGTAAATAATTTTCTGGCCAAAAAGTGGGTGCATAAATGCTTTAGAATTTTATCACTCGCGTTTTTCCATTCTTTAATAGCTGCCCAAACATCGTGGTCATCTAATTCAGTGAAGGCTATTAATAGACTTTCTTTAGTGGAAAACTCCTCCCAGGTGTAAGTGCTTTTTAGAAATGTTTTCAATGGGCTAGAACAGGGTAATTTCTGACCCTCAGAAATTAAGAATTTAGCTCGGCGTAAAATTTGAATTAACATGGTTTCTGCGGCGATGGCTGTTTTGTGCAAATACACCTGCCAGTACATTAATCGCCGAGCCATCAAGAAATTTTCTGTCGAATAGATTCCTTTTTCTTCAATGACTAATTGTTCATTATTCAAGTCCATCATGCTTAATAGACGCTCGGATCCAATAAATCCTTCACGAACACCCGTATAAAAGGAATCTCTGCTTAAATAATCAAGGCGATCCACATCTAATTGAGAGGAGACTAATTGATGAAAGAATTTACGTGGATATTTATTTTCGAAAATCTCGATAGCAAGACTTAGTTTGCCACTAAAATGCTGGTTTAATTTAGCCATCAATAAAGTGGAGACATCTTCATGTTTAACCTCATTTAGCAACGTGTATTCTAACACATGTGAAAATGGACCATGTCCAATATCATGTAATAAAATGGCGATTTCTGCAGCTTCTCGCTCTTGCGTGGATATAGAATACCCCTTAGCTTTTAAGTTATCTAGGACCTGATCCATTAAGTGCATGGCACCTAAAGCATGATGAAAACGGGTATGATGTGCTCCTGGATAAACAAATTCAGCTAAACCTAATTGCTTAATGCGTTTAAGTCGCTGAAAATAAGGGTGGTCAATTAGTTCAAGAATTAATGGATTATTGATTTTTATAAAACCATAAATCGGATCATTAATAATTTTAGTCGGGTACATGGGAGATTCTTTTCCGAAATTTAGCTAAAAAGGTTAGTATTCCTTAATTTTGTCACACATTGAATTCCAGAAATGGATGTACAATGCGGACTTGTAGCTCAGTTGGTTAGAGCATCTGACTCATAATCAGGGGGTCCATGGTTCGAGCCCATGCTGGTCCACTCTTTTTTTTACCATACTCTTGATAAGGGAGTATGGTTTTTTTTATGCCATAAATTCGAAATAGAGTAGGGCAGCTGCTGCTAATGTCATAATGATTAAAGCAGTGAAGCCTAGTACATTTGACAATTTTGAATTGGTGTTATCACCCATTATTTCTTTATTATTGGATATATGGAGTATGATTGCAATTAATACGGGTGCTGTCATTCCGTATAATATGGCAGTATAGATCAAGGCATCAATGGGAGTTATACCTATATAATTCAAAGATAGACCTAGTAATAAAGAGAAAGCGATGATGGAGTAAAAACCTTTGGCCTCGTGAAACTTCTTATTTAATCCTTGTTCCCATCCGAAAGTTTCAGTGAAAATATACGATAGAGAGCCACTTAAAACAGGAATGGCTATGAGACCGGTTCCAATAATTCCTACGGCAAATAGTAAATAAGCCATATCGCCTGCTAATGGTTTCAAGGCCAATGCTGCCTGTTCTACCGTATCTATTTGATGAATACCACTCTTGTACAATACGGTACCCGTCGTTAAAATAATAAAATACATTACAAATCCAGAGAATCCCATGCCAAAATCAACATCCTGTTCCATCTCCTGAATGATCCGTTTATTGACCATTAATTTTTTATGAACATTCATTTCTTCCACTTCCACAGATGCTTGCCAAAAGAATAAATAGGGCGAAATGGTTGTGCCTAAAATACCCACTAAAATGGCGATGTATTCTTTTGTGAATTCAATTTTTGGGATGAATGTCGCTGTTATTATTTCTCCTACATCTTGTTTATAGAGGAATGGTACTATAAAATAGACGAGCATAACGATACATAAATATTTTAAGATCGCTGCTATTTTCGCATAGGGCAAATAGATAATTAGACCTAAAAGTACCAAAGTGAAAAGTACACTGAAATAGCTCTGGTCAATGGTAGGAAATAATAAATTTCCGACAGCTCCCATACCGGCAATGTCTGCGCCTATATTCATGACGATAGCTGGGAAGCTAAATGTTAACATCAGGTATAAGACGGGTCTCGGATAATGTTTTTTCAGTGTACCAGTTAACCCCTGTTTAGTCACTAAGCCTATTCTGGCACACATTTGTTGAATAGCCGCCATTAAAGGGAAAGCTATTAAGGCTGTCCAAAGTGTTGATAAGCCAAATCCTGCACCTGCTTGAGAGTAGGTAGCTATTCCAGAAGGGTCGTCATCACTTGCACCTGTCACTAATCCTGGGCCTAGTAATTTCCAAAACCGCGCAAATCTTGTATTTAATTTCATATTTTTTTAAGATACTGGTAATTTACGTTTTTTGATTTTGATTCAGTTTATTTTAGTACATTACATACAAAACTAACCACTTAATAATGCTTTTTCTATTTCAATCGATTTTTGTCATGACGCTTTTTACGAGTTTTATGACGCCCTCGATCATCTTTCTGAAATCGCGAGGTTCTCTATTTGCGAATCCAAATATATATTTAGCCGTCTTATTTTTTATCGCTGGTATATATTGCCTGACCATTTATTCGATGTCCTTAGGGCATAGTTTATTATTTACGGTGCTATTATACGGCAATTTTTCTTCCATCTATTTCCTCATTGGGCCATTTTTGTATTTTTACCTGCGAAGTTTGCGAACGGGGTCTACCCATTTACATGGTAAAGACTTTTGGCATTTCATTCCGTTTATTCTCGTTTTTATTGATACTATTCCCTACTATGTTTCTCCTTATGCCTATAAAATAGAAGTGGTAAGGCAGGTATTTAGTGACTGGACTTCTATGTTTCGTATTCAATTGGGCTTTGTGATTAATGCGGCACATTTATATGTGTTAAGACCTCTTTTGCTTAGTTTTTATACCTTTTGGGGAATGTATTATTTGAAGCGAAATCAAGTTTATTTTTACAAAGCAACGAATTTAGGAAGATGGATTATGTTGTTTTTGTTTTTTCAGTGGATGGTATTTGTGGGAATGAGTTCCGTGTTTTTTGGGGTTTGGTTAGATAATACGTTTGGTATTTCACTGTTGAATCATCCTAGTGAAATTAAATATTTGTCATTAGTATCGTATATGATTATGGTCTGTACGCTGTATTTTTTTCCTCAAGTAATATATTTAAATGCTGATCGATTTAAGCGTATTTTGAATCCACAAGAAGCGTATTGGTGGAAAATGGATCAAGCTTTGAATGCGACCTATATTTTTGATAAGCCCTTTCTCGATCCGTTTTTATCTTTGGATCAATTCGGGGAATTAGTCCAAAAGGATACAAGAGAAATACGAGATTTTTTCGAACTTTATCTTTTCACTAGTTTTACAGATGAAATGAACCGCTTACGCGTTCAGTTTGCGAAGAACTTGATTAAACAAGGATGCCAGCAGAAAGCTTGTTTGAATAATTTGTATAAGGATTCAGGTTTTGCTCGTGCGGAGGATTTGGAGCATTATTTTTCTGAATTTGAAGGCTTAACAGTGAAAGAGTTTATTCTAACATTAAAATAATAATCTTATGAGAAGTGCACTAATTACCTTTATCTTTATTTTATCTGCTCAAGTGATTTATTCCCAAAAAGTAATTAGTTCTACCATTGGAGCTGGAGGCGCTACCACGGTGGTAGATGGTAAATATTATTCTCAAATTATTGGTCAGCAAAGTGCCGTAACAGGCACATCTACGAATGGTGGAGTAGTCGTACGCCAAGGATTTAAGCAACCTTCTCTTTTAGAGAGGAGCATAGCCGCTTCAGGTATAAAGTTAAATGTGCAAGAAGAGAATCCCATTACTTATACCACATTTCCCAATCCTTTTATCGATAAATTAACGATTGGTTTCTCTTCACCTAGTACTAAACCAACCTTTGTAGCCATTTATGATCAATTAGGTTCAGTTATTTACCAACACACCTACGAGGCTCCCATTAAGGAGATTGTATTTACTGACTTTTCTGGTATTCGGGTGGGCAAATATGTTTTGCACGTGATTTCAGCTGGAAAACCTTTTGCTACTACGATTGTAAAAGAATAATTAGAGGCTAAAGGCAATGTATTTATTGCCTTTAGGAGTTCCTAATTTCGTTCCTCCACAGGCGATGACAATAAATTGCTTTCCATTCACTGCATAGGTGGATGGTGTCGCGAAAGCTGCTGCAGGCAAGGTAATTGTTCGTAGCAGTTTTCCTGTTTTACTGGCATAGATGCGCAATTTTCCATCTTTGGCAGCACCAATAATGAGTAATCCGCTTGCCGTCACGATTGGGCCACCATAATTTTCAGCACCCGTACCAGTGATCCCTTGTTTAGCTAACGCTGGTTCATCGCCAAAAGGTATTTTCCAAGCGTATTTACCTGTATTTAAATCGATAGCATTTAGGGTTCCCCACGGCGGACTGAGTGCAGGTAGTCCTTTTGCGTCTAAGAATTTGATATATCCTGTCATTTGGTAAGGTGATACATAGCTATTAGAAGTTTTAGAAGCTACTTCTTTAGGCAATTCGTCGTTGATAAATGATAGAATATGATCCTTTTCCTCTTTAGATAGATGGTTGAATCCAGGCATCATCCCTTTCCCATTGTTGATTATCTGCTGGATATACGTTTTTGATTTTTTTGAGGAAATGCCTACTAAGGTAGGATAACCACTGAAGGGGTTTCCTTTTTTATCCGCGCCATGGCATGATTGACAATTCGTTTGATAAATTTTTTCACCTGGATTTAAACTGCTTCTTTTTGTGGGTACCATCTTTTGAATCCAAGCCATTTCATTACTATTCACATAAAGAATACCGTTAGGGTCAGCCGCTGCACCTCCCCATTCTCCACCTCCATCAAATCCAGGTAAAATAAGATTTCCTTTTTCACTTGGGGCTGCGTGCCAGCTTTTGTTTAAAGAAGCCAAGGTGTTGATTAATTCCTCTTTATTCTCTGAATAGGGGTTAATGTCGTTATGCTGTATTTCTGAAGATAATCTAGCGTAAGGCTTTGGTAAAGTGGGGTAGGGCTGTGTTAGCCAGGCTTTTTCCCCTTTTAATGCAGATCCCATTACTTTTTTTTCAACGATAGGGAAGAGGGGTTTTCCACTAACCCGATCAAAAAGAAAGACGAATCCTTGTTTGGTTATTTGGGCGACTGCAGGAATTTTTTTACCCCGGTGTGTTACTGTGATCAAATTAGGTGGGGCTGGTAAATCGCGATCCCAAAGATCGTGGTGGGTTGTTTGGAAATGCCAGAGCCGTTTACCTGTTTTAGCATCGAGGGCAATGAGGCAATTGGCAAATAAGTTAGCCCCCTTTCTGTTTCCGCCATAAAAATCGTATCCTGCTGAACCGGTAGGTACAAATAGGATACCTCTTTCGTTATCGACTGCCATCCCTGCCCAGTTATTGGCAGCCCCAGTATGGGTGTTTAAATAGGCATCTTTTGGCCAGGTAGTATACCCTTTTTCTCCTGGGTAGGGAATCGTATGGAAGGTCCAAACTAATTTTCCAGTTAATACATCAAAGGCACGAATATCTCCAGGGGCTGCATCAGCTCCTTCAGATAGGCGAACTGGCATAATGATGAGGTTATGGTAAATGGTGCCTGGTGTATTAGAAATAATAAATTTAGAAGAGGCAATGGCTGGTAAGCCTAGGTGTAAATCGATTTTACCTTGTTCACCAAAACTAAGAATAGGTTTTCCTGTCTGAGCATCTAGTGCCCAAAGATTAGGACCTGCTGTATATAAAATGCGTTTCTCAATCCCATTTGTCCAAAAGCTAACTCCGCGCGAAGTACTGGCCCAGTTTTTTAAAGGATCGCAAAATCGCCAAATTTCTTTACCTGTCGAGGCGTCCAAGGCAAAAGCTTGAACAGTGGAGCTTACTCCATAAAGGACTCCTTGGATAATCAGTGGATTTACCTGCATTTGGCCTGAATCCGGAAGATTATATTCCCAAGCTACTTTCAGCTGATCGACGTTATTTGCTTTTATTTGCGTCAATGTAGAATAGTGGTTGCGATCAGAACCACCTAAATACGCCGCCCAATCAGTAAAATCAGCAGGTTTAAGGGCTAGTATGATGATTAGAATAATTAATTCAATGAAATAAAGTACTTTCCTAGGGTGACTAAGCATAGTTCAGGATGATTATTAAACTAAATTCGGAAGCTGATATTCCAAATCTATCATTATTTTAGGTAATATTAGAAACCTTTTGACTTTGAAATTTATAAACTAATTAAATATGGGTTCTATACTAGGTCTTTTCTTTCATTCCCTTGGTGGTTTCGCGTCGGGTTCTTTTTACATTCCTTACCGTAAAATTCAAGTCTGGTCTTGGGAAAGTGCTTGGTTAGTAGGGGGAGTATTCTCGTGGTTGATTGTCCCGATTGTAGCGGCTTGGCTAACCATTCCAGATTTTATGGGAATTATTCAATCGATTGATTCTGATACCTTTTTCTGGACTTTTGTTTTTGGGTTATTATGGGGAATTGGTGGATTAACTTTTGGTTTAGCTATGCGTTATTTAGGGATGTCTTTAGGGATGTCTATCGCCTTAAGTTTGTGTAGTATCTTCGGTGCTTTAGTTCCACCCATTTACCGAGAATTAGCAGGAGTGGAAGGTGATACGATTTCTCACATTGTGGGAAGTACGGGTGGCCAAGTGGTTTTATTGGGGATTTTAGTTTGTGTTTTTGGTATTTTTCTTTGCGGTAAAGCAGGAATGATGAAAGAGAATGAGCTATCTCAAGAGCAAAAGCAAGAAACAATTAAGGAGTTTAGTTTGACCAAAGGTTTGATCGTTGCGACGATTTCTGGACTTTGTTCTGCTTGTTTTAATTTTGGCATTGAAGCAGGTAAGGATTTGGCAGACGCTGCGGTGGCTAAAGGCTGTGATCCCTTGTTTCAAAACAATGTCATTTTTATCGTGGTGTTATGGGGAGGATTCTTGACTAATTTTATTTACTGTATGTATTTAAACTTCTCAAATAAGACTTTTGGTGATTATGTAAATGCTTCAGCGCCTCTTCGTATGAATTACCTTTTTGCCGCAGTGGCTGGTACCACCTGGTTTTTGCAATTCTTCTTTTACGGAATGGGGGAGAGTAAATTAGGAAATGGTGCAAGTTCCTGGATTTTGCATATGGCTACCATCATCATGACTTCTAATTTCTGGGGATTGTATTTTAAAGAATGGAAAGGCGTTTCGTCTACGACAATGCGCACAGTTATTGGTGGAATTGTGGTGATTCTTATTTCAGTTATTATTGTGGGAATCGGTAATTCTATTCACTAATGTTGCAGCTGATACAAATCGATGAATTTTCCTCCACGCCTAAATACCGACAATTAGCGAATGCTATTATTGAAGGTATACAGCAAGGGAAAATAAAGAAGGGAGAATTATTGCCTTCGATTAACGAAGTGAGTTTTGAGCATTATATGGCTCGAATAACGGTGGAGAAGGGTTATAATTACCTCAAGCAACAAGGTATCATCGATTCAATTCGCGGAAAGGGATTCTATATTAAAGTGGAGGAAGTTCCTCGAAACCTCCGCATATTTCTTCTTTTTAATAAATTAAGTGTTCACAAAAAAATCATCTATGATGCTTTTGTAAAAGCGATAGGGGACCAAGGTTCTGTCGATTTTTACATTTACAACAATGATTTCAATCTCTTTAAAAAGATCGTAGATAGCCGAGATCGGGATTATACACACATGGTCTTGATCCCACATTTTGTGGAAGGAGAGGAGATGGCGGTTGATTTGATTAATTCACTGCCTAAAGAGAAGTTGATTTTATTGGATAAGTTGTTGCCCGGAATTCAAGGGAAGTTTGGAGCGGTGTATGAAGATTTTGAACATGATATTTACCAAAGCCTACAACAAGCCAAAGAATCAGTAGCCGCCTACCAGCAGATTCGGCTCGTTTTTCCGGCGCAGAGTTATTATCCAAAAGAAATCGTTCAAGGATTTATTAATTTTTGCCGAGATTATGCTTTTGAGTATGACGTAGTGGAATCTGTAAATGAGGTTATTTTGTGTGCAGGTCAAGTGTATATTACGGTGATGGAGGATGATTTACTACTTTTATTAGAACGAATTCGAAACGAGTCATTACAATTAGGAAAAGAGATAGGGATAATTTCTTATAACGAGACCCCCATTAAGCGGTTGTTATTTGAAGGTATTGCTACGATTTCGACGGATTTTGAAATGTTAGGTCGCAAAGCAGCTGAATTAGTGCTTTCGAATGAGCGGAATAAATGGCCAAATCCGTTTGTATTTATCTCCCGCGCCTCACTTTGACTTTTATTTTATTTGGCAAAATTCCAATTTAACAGCCGATTTGCTTTGCATTTTTGCAAAAAAAACGCCATTTTTGTAGCTTAATTATAATTAAAGCGCCTTTTAAATTAATTGATATAATGAGCAATTCCCCAACAACCTTATTTGATAAAGTATGGGACTCACATGTCGTTCGTAAGATTGCTGATGGTCCAGATGTGTTTTTCATTGACCGTCATTTTATTCACGAAGTGACGTCTCCTGTAGCCTTTTTAGGTCTTGAAACACGTGGTATTGGTGTATTATTCCCAGAGCGTACCTTTGCGACTGCGGATCACAATACGCCTACGATTAACCAACACTTACCCGTTGAGGATCCTCTATCTGCGAATCAATTATTGCAATTAGAGAAGAATACAGCGAAATACGGTATTTCTCATTGGGGTTTAGGTAATCCAAAGAATGGTATTGTACACGTAGTGGGGCCAGAAAATGGTATCACCTTACCAGGTATGACTATCGTTTGTGGTGATTCTCATACGTCTACGCACGGTGCTTTTGGAGCCATTGCATTTGGTATCGGAACTTCAGAGGTGGAGATGGTGCTATCATCTCAGTGCATTATGCAGCCTAAGCCTAAGAAAATGCGAATTAACGTAAATGGGGAATTAGGTAAAGGAGTTACGCCAAAGGACGTTGCTTTATACATTATTTCTAAATTAACGACTTCAGGAGCTACGGGTTATTTCGTAGAGTATGCGGGGGATGTGTTTGAGAAAATGTCAATGGAAGGCCGTATGACGGTTTGTAATTTGTCTATTGAGATGGGTGCTCGTGGTGGCATGATTGCTCCCGACCAAACAACATTTGACTATATCGAAGGACGCGAATTAGCCCCTAAGGGAGCAGATTGGGATAAACAATTGGCTTATTGGAAAACGTTGAAAACGGATGCAGGCGCTACGTTTGATGAAGAAATCACTTTCTTGGCTTCAGATATTGAACCGATGATCACTTATGGTACCAATCCAGGAATGGGTATGGGTATTTCTAAGCAAATTCCGAATGCGGATGAGGTAGAAGGAGGAGTAGCGACTTATGAGAAGTCTTTGGAATATATGGGCTTTGCTCAAAATGATTCCATGATCGGTAAGAAAGTAGATTACGTATTCATTGGTTCTTGTACCAATGGTCGTATTGAAGATTTTCGTGCTTTTGCATCGATTGTAAAAGGTCGTAAGAAAGCGGATCACGTGACGGCTTGGGTAGTACCAGGTTCTCATATTGTGGAAGCACAAATTAGAGAAGAAGGTATTTACGATATTTTGACGGAAGCAGGATTTGCCCTTCGTCAGCCAGGATGCTCTGCTTGTTTAGCAATGAACGATGACAAGATTCCGGCAGGTAAATATGCGGTGAGTACGTCTAATCGTAACTTTGAAGGTCGTCAAGGACCAGGTTCTCGCACTTTATTAGCGAGTCCTTTAGTCGCTGCGGCGGCTGCAATCACAGGTGTTGTAACTGACCCTAGAGAATTTTTATAAGATCGAATAAATAAAAGCAAGATGGCTTACGATAGTTTTAATGTATTAAAAAGTTCTGCAGTACCTCTTCCGATTGAGAACGTGGATACAGACCAAATCATCCCAGCTCGTTTCTTAAAGGCAACAGAGCGTAAGGGTTTTGGAGATAATTTATTTAGAGATTGGCGTTATGATAAAAACGATGCTCCTAAGGCAGATTTCGTTTTAAATAATCCCACATACTCAGGTAAGATTTTAGTAGGAGGAAAGAACTTTGGTTCGGGTTCTTCGCGTGAACACGCTGCTTGGGCGATTTACGATTATGGCTTCCGTTGTGTGGTTTCTTCTTTCTTTGCGGACATCTTCCGTGGAAATGCAATTAACGTAGGTGTTTTACCCGTACAAGTGAGTCCTGAGTTTTTACATCAGATTTTCACGGCGATTGAGGCTGATCCGAAAGCAGAATTAGAGGTTAGTTTACCGGAGCAAACTATCACGATTGTAGCGACTGGTGCGTCTGAAAAGTTCGCTATTAATGGATACAAGAAAAATAATTTATTGAATGGATTCGATGACATCGATTATTTACAAGCGATGAAGTCGGAAATCAGTACGTTTGCTGAAAACCGCTAGTCATTTGAAACGCCACATAGAAATAATGGATACGACGCTTCGCGACGGAGAACAAACCAGCGGAGTATCGTTTTCAGCCTCAGAGAAGTTAACCATTGCTCAATTGCTATTGACCGAATTGAAGGTTGATCGTATTGAGATTGCCTCTGCGCGTGTATCTGAAGGCGAATTTCAGGCGGTGAAGAAGATTACGTCTTGGGCCGCTGCGAATGGTTTTTTGGATAAAGTGGAGGTGTTAACCTTTGTTGATGGAGGAACCTCTGTTCAATGGATGCTAGATGCAGGTGCCAAAGTGATGAATTTATTGACTAAAGGATCTCTTAATCATTTAAAACATCAATTAAAAAAGACGCCGGAACAACATTTTAAGGAAATTGCAGAGACCATTTCTTTAGCCAAGTCGAATGGTTTATCGGTGAACGTCTATTTAGAAGATTGGAGTAATGGGATGCGCAATAGTGCAAACTATGTGTTTCAATACTTAGATTTTCTGGCTACACAACCAGTCGATCGCGTTTTACTCCCAGATACCTTGGGCATTCTAACTCCTTATGAAGTATCGGATTTTATTAAGCAGTTAATCACAAAGTATCCGAACACGCATTTTGATTTTCACGCACACAACGATTACGACCTTGGAACGGCAAACGCCTTAGAAGCGGTTCGTTGCGGCGTTCACGGTTTGCATTTAACGGTGAATGGAATGGGTGAACGTGCTGGAAATGCACCATTAGCGAGTGTTATTGCGGTTTTGAATGATTACCAAACGGATGTAAAAACCTCTGTTTGCGAAAAGTCATTATACCGTGTTAGTAAATTAGTGGAAACTTTTTCTGGTTTCCGTATTCCTGTGAATAAGCCGGTGGTGGGAGAGAATGTTTTCACTCAAACGGCGGGTATTCACGCGGATGGAGATAAAAAGAATAATCTATACCATAATGATTTGATGCCTGAGCGTTTTGGCCGTGAGCGTAAATACGCTTTAGGAAAGACATCTGGTAAAGCAAATATTGAGAATAATTTAGCTGCTTTAGGCATTCAGTTGTCTGATCAAGATTTAAAGATTGTTACGCAGCGTATCATTGAATTAGGCGATCGTAAAGAGGTTGTCACTCAAAATGATCTTCCTTACATCATATCTGATGTGTTAGATAGTAATACGATAGAAGAGCGAGTTCAGGTGTTGAACTATGTCTTGACACATTCGAAAGATTTGCGACCGTCGGTTACCTTAAAGATTTCGATCGATGGTGACGTATTTGAAGAACACGCACAGGGAGATGGTCAATACGATGCCTTTATGAAAGCATTAGGAATTATCTTCGAGAAGCACGGTAAAATACTTCCGGTATTGAAGGATTATGCGGTGCGTATTCCACCTGGCGGTGATTCAGATGCGCTTTGTGAGACGATTATTACTTGGGCAGACGGAGATAAAGAGTTAATTACGAGAGGTTTAGATTCTGACCAAACAGTTTCAGCTATCAAGGCCACTCAGAAAATGTTGAATTTGATTTAATAAAAATAATAATGGCGAAGAAGCATATTTTAATTGTTCCAGGTGATGGAATTGGTCAAGAAGTGACTGAAGTAGGAAAGAAAGTATTAGAGAAAATTGCGGCTAAGTTTGGTCATGATTTTACTTATGACGAAGCATTAATTGGTCACGTGGCGATTGAGGCGACAGGGGATCCATTGCCAGCAGAAACGTTGGAGAAGATGAAAGCATCTGATGCGGTTCTTTTTGGTGCGGTAGGTCACCCGAAATACGATAATGATCCATCAGCCAAGGTTCGTCCAGAGCAAGGATTGTTAAAAATGCGTAAGGAATTAGGTCTATACGCGAATCTTCGTCCGATTAAGTTATTTGATGAATTATTGAGTGCGTCTAGCATTAAGCCGGAGATTTTAAAAGGAGCAGACATTTTGTTCTTCCGTGAATTAACAGGAGATATTTATTTTGGTGAAAAAGGTCGTAAAAATAATGGCGATACAGCGTATGACGTTGCGGAATACAGCCGTTACGAAGTAGAGCGCATTGGTCGCAAGGCTTTTGAAGCAGCTCGTACGCGTAAGAAGCATTTAGTTTCTGTCGACAAAGCGAACGTATTAGAGTCATCTCGTTTATGGCGTGAAGAGATCCAAAAATTAGCGTTGGAATACCCTGATGTAACGGTGGAATACCAATTCGTAGATGCGACAGCGATGTTGTTGATCAAAGATCCTAAACGTTTTGATGTAGTGGTTACTGCGAATTTATTTGGAGATATCTTAACAGATGAAGCATCTCAAATTGCTGGTTCGATGGGTATGCTAGCTTCTGCTTCTATCGGTGATGGTACGGGTGTTTACGAGCCTATTCACGGTTCCGCACACGATATCACGGGTAAAGGCTTAGCAAATCCAATGGCGTCCGTTTTATCTGCCGCTCTTTTATTAGACATTTCTTTCGGAATGAAAGCGGAGTCAGAGGTGGTTATAAACGCAGTGGACCAGGTATTGAAGAAAGGATTCCGCACTGGTGATATCGCTGATGCGACAACAGATAAATCAATGATTTTAGGAACCGATGCGATAGGTGAAGAAATCTTGAAATTGATTTAATCGAATTAACTCGTATTTTTATGCTCAGTGTCATGCGATGCTGAGCATTTTTTATACCTAGACATTTCATCTATGAAACATTTATTTTTTTTACTTTTCACTTTTAGTGTTTTAGCCCAAAGCCCTAAAGAGAAAATTCAAGTTACTGATTTACTGAAAATCAAGACAGCAGGCAAACCTATTGTCTCCCCGAAAGGTAATCAATTTCTCTACACGGTTACTTCCATTGTGGATGATCCCGATAAGAAGAATGAATTTGTATACCAGACGCATTTATATCTTGGTAGTCTGCAGACAGGTGAATCGAGAGCCTTAACCTCTGGCAAGAATTCTATCTCATCGCCAGCCTGGAGTCCCGATGGTAGCAAAATAGCTTTCACTCGCGATATGGGTGCTAAATCTCAGGTGTATGTCTTGGATTTAGCAGGAGGGGAGCCTCAGGCGATGACCAACCTACCATTCGCGGTTTCCAATCCAGTTTGGTCTGCTTCTGGTCAGGAAATTTATTTCCAATCTTTATTTACTATGAAGGAATTCCTTGTGGATTCGGTCTATAATAAGAAAGGTTTAGTTCCGTCTTGGACTTTGGAAAAACCCATGCTTTCAGGCGTAGCTAAGAAATTAAAAGCAAATCCCAATGGAAACTTAGACGAGGTGAGAGCCTACCTAGCTCAGAACGAAGCTGATAAAAAGGCTAAAGTGATCAATCGCCTGAATTTCCAAGAGGAAAGTACAACCACCTCTGATATAAGCATTCCAGCTTACTTTAAGACAAATTTGACAGGAAAAGCTGTTTTATTGAATAATCCATTCTCACGTTGGTCAGATGTAGAAATAGCTTCCAATGGTATCTATGCGGTCATTCCAGCCGATTCATTAGCTCATCCCGATAAAGTATTGGATTCGTATATTGTTTTTGGGTCAAAGGTTATCTACCAAAAAGTAGGATACCGGATGTCCAATTTGACCTTATCTCCTTCAGAAAAATGGTTAGCCTTTCAAGAAGCTAAATCTACTGGAGTTCAAAATGCGGTGCTTCAAATTATCTCCGTGGCTAATCCCTCTCAAATCTATAAGGTTCCCATCGATCGCGTGATTACGCAAGTTAAATGGTCTTCAGATGAAACTAAGCTTTATTTTACCGCACAAAATCAGGGTGGCGCCCCACTTTATGTGTATGATGTGGCGACCAAACTGGTAAAACAAATGACTGACAATAACACAGGTATTTTAGGATTTGATCTGACTAAGGCTGGTTTTGTGTATGCTAAAACAGGAATTGAAAACCCGTCTGAAATCTACCAGCAATCTGCAGATTCTGTTCGCACATTTACTTCATTGAATACGGGTTGGTTAGCTTCTAAAAACATTGTTCGACCTATTAAACATACTTTCACAAATGCGAAAGGCCAAAAAGTGGATTATTGGGTGATGAAGCCGACAGGTTTTGAAGTGGGTAAGAAATATCCAGTCGTTTTAGAAATTCACGGTGGTCCCTCTGCTATGTGGGGAACTGGAGAAGCAAGTATGTGGCACGAATTTCAGTATTATGCAGCTAAAGGAATGGGTGTAGTGTATGCGAATCCGCGCGGTTCAGGTGGCTACGGTTCTGATTTCTTAGCGGCTAACGTGAAGGATTGGGGTGCAGGACCTACTGCTGACGTGATGAAAGCCTTGGATTTGACTATTGCCGAAGGTTGGGCAGATACTACTCAACTCGCTGTTACAGGTGGCTCCTACGCAGGTTACCTTGTGTCTTGGATCGTGGGTCACACGAATCGCTTCAAGGTAGCGTGTGCACAGCGTGGTGTCTATGAGCTTTCAACCTTTATGGGCGAAGGAAATGCGTGGCGTTTAGTGCCAAATTACTTCGGTGGATATCCTTGGGAAAAAGCAACGAAGTCTATTTTAGATAGAGAATCGCCTTATACCTATGTGCAAAATATCAAAACCCCTCTGTTAATTTTCCACGGCGAAAATGATTTGCGGACTGGTGTTATCCAAAGCGAAATGCTGTACAAAAGCCTAAAAGTATTAGGTCGTGAGGTGGAATATGTCCGTCATCCGGGCGGTACACACGAATTAACCCGTTCAGGTAATAACCGCCAGCGTATTGATCAATTGTTGAGGACGTATGAGTTCTTTGCGAGGTATTTGAAAATACAGTAATCAGTAGACAGTAGACTGTAATCAGTAATCAATAGACAGTAATCAGTTCCACAAAAAAGAGTAGAAAAAATTTACCTTCTCTAATCTATAATTTACTGATTACTGGCTACTAGATACTGTATATTAATTAAAATACCTCCAATCCTCTCCACCCTTCACCTTCAACAAACACTGATAGATCAAATCGATCACTGCATTCATATCATCTTTCGCAATGGTCTCTACGGTGGTGTGCATATATTTCAATGGCAAACTGATAAGAGCGGATGCGACGCCTTCTGTGGCGTAAGCAAATGAATCCGTGTCTGTTCCTGTAGAGCGAGATACGGCCTGTCTTTGGAAGGCTATCTTGTTTTCATCTGCCACATCGATAATAAAATCGCGCACATTATTCTGTACAGCTGGTCCATAACAAATGACTGGTCCTTTTCCGCAGGCCATGTCGCCTTGCGTTTTTTTGTCATACATAGGTGACTGAGTGTCGTGTGTCACATCAGTAATGAATGCTAAATCTGGCTTCAATCGGCGAACAATCATTTCTGCTCCACGTAATCCAATTTCTTCCTGTACTGAATTAACGACGTAAAGCGTATAGGGTAGGGTGATGTTATTTTCTTTCAGTCTTCTAGCGACCTCTGCAATCATATAACCACCTATACGGTTGTCTAAGGCTCGTCCTACTAGGTATTTTCCGTTTAATTCCATTAAACCATCTTCGAAAGTAACGACTGTTCCCACGTGAATCCCCATTTCTTCTACCTCCTTTTTATTCGCAGCACCACAGTCGATGAAGATGTCAGTTATAGCTGGTGCTTTGTCTTTGGCAATATCTCTTACGTGAATGGCTGGCCACCCAAAAATCCCTTTCACCACTTTATCTTTCGTGTGAATATTCGCCCGCATGGAGGGCGCAATCAAGGCATCTGATCCGCCGTTGCGACGTAAAAACAGATATCCATTATCATCGATATAGTTCACAAACCAAGAGATCTCATCTGCATGCGCTTCAATGACCACCTTGTAAGGTTGCCCTGGATTAATGACGCCCACAGCAGTTCCGTAGGTATCGATGATTTTTTCATCGATGAAAGGTTGAATATAATCTAACCAAATTTTTTGTCCACTTGCCTCAAATCCGGTAGGAGAGGCGTTATTTAAATAGGAGTACAAAAATTCGTTTGCGTTCATGTGTGATTTATATTTAATGTGACTAGCTCTCAAATTTACGTTTTTATTGCATTTTTAATACCAAAATTCGAGGTAAAAAGAGAGAAAGATTGTATTTTTGAAAGAATAAAGAGTCTAAGAAATTATACGACAGAAGAGATGAAGAAAATAGCTGTATTTACGTCGGGTGGTGATGCCCCAGGAATGAATGCTTGTATTAGAGCAATTGTTCGAGGTGCTGCGTACCACGGTGTGGAAGTATTTGGGATTGTAAGAGGATATAATGGAATGATTAAAGGGGATATTATTCCTTTGAATTCACAATCTGTTAGTAATATTATTCAGCGTGGAGGGACGATTTTGAAATCAGCTCGTTCTAAGGAATTTATGACAGCAGAAGGTCGTAAGAAAGCCTATGATAAGTTGCAAGAATTAGGGATTGAAGGTTTAGTGGCGATTGGAGGTAATGGAACCTTCACTGGAGCTGAGATTTTTTATAATGAATTTAAGATACCCACGGTAGGTGCCCCGGGTACTATCGATAATGATTTATTTGGTACAGATTATACGATTGGTTTTGATACAGCCGTAAACACTGCGCTAGATGCAGTAGATAAAATTCGAGATACGGCCGATTCACATGATCGCGTGTTCTTTATTGAAGTAATGGGTCGTGATTCTGGTTATATCGCCATTCAATGTGCGATTGCAGGTGGAGCCGAGTCTGTGATGATTCCTGAGAATTTAACTTCAGTAGATGAGATTTCTTCTATACTTCAGAAAGGTTTTGATAAGAAGAAGTCATCCTCTATTGTGATTGTTGCTGAGGGAGATGAAGAAGGGAACGCACAGATTGTGGCTAAGAAAATTAAAGACAAAATGGGCGAGAATTTAGATATTCGCGTTACTACTTTAGGTCACATTCAGCGAGGTGGAATTCCTACTGCCTATGACCGTATTCTAGCTAGTCGTTTAGGTTTAGGTGCTTTAGAGGGCTTATTACGTGGAGAGAAAAATGTAATGGCGGGTGTGGTGAATAACCAATTGATTTATACGCCATTCCACGATACGATTACTAAGAAGAAGCCTGTTTCGGAAGATTTAATCCGCATGGTTGAGATTTTATCTACCTAGGCAAATCCAACAATTTTATAAATGACGTACCCCGCCATTTCCCTGATTAATTCAGCGAATTTACTGAGGTTACGTTCTTGAGGAATAACTAGATCGAGGATACCTGAAGGGGTATCCTTTTTCTTTATGTCTGCTGGGAAGTCATCCACGATAAATCCTTCCTTTATATAACATGCTTTAGCTCTTGGCATATGCATGGCAGAAGTAACTAATACCATTTTTTCTTTTAGATACGGTTTAAGCATCTGTTTTGTATAGACCGCATTTTCGTGTGTATTTCGAGCACTTTCTTCTAAAACGATATCTTCCGGTTTTACACCCATAGCAATGAGTACTTCCTCCACTTTCTTGCTTTCTTGCGTTTCGTCGATCTTTAGACCTTTAATATTGACGTTTCCACCTGTTATAAGGAGTTTTTTTACGATGCCTTTTTTGTAAAGTAGTAATGGTTGAATAAATCGATCTGCTGTTTCGCCTGTTCGATAGCCTTTTCCTGCGCGCATCATTCCACCACCTAAGATGATGCACCACTGGTAGTTTTGGGTCAATTTTACTTGAGGACTTTCATAGGCCAAATAACACTGGTTGACAAACCAACCGTTACTACAGAGAATAAGAGCACCTAAAGTGACTAAAATGAGGCGTTTTGTGTATTTACTAAAATAGGCGACTCCCAGCAGGATAAATATCCAACAAAGTGGTTGAAGGAAAAAGTCGATTATTTTAGATAGGATGAAAAACATTGTAAATTTGGAGGTTAGTGACACAAATTTATTCTAATCTTATGAAACTAGTCAGTACTCTTCTTTTTATTTTCCTCTTTGCTTTTAATTCTGATGCCCAATATTCCATAAAAGGTAAGATTAAAGGTTTGTCTACATCCGAGGTGTATTTAGCGCATTATTTTGGCTATAACCAACAAGTTATAAAAGATACAGTGGTAGCGAATGAGGTGGGGGAGTTTGAATTTAAAGGTTCTGAGGTTTTACCTAAAGGATTATACTTGATATCCTTTCTTAAATCTAAATACATTGATGTGGTAATTGAGGATCCTCATTTTTCTTTTTCCTTAGACACGACTGATATTTTAAAATCGATCAACTTTGTAAATTCCGCGGAAAATACAGCTTTTTATGCCTTCCAAAGGAGAATGAATGACTTGTATGCCCAGATAAATCAACCAACTCTTTCTCTTTCTAGCCGAAAGAATTTACAATTAGAAGTGCAGCAATTTCAACAGCAATGGAAAAAAGCTAATGCTTCTTTATTCGTTTCTAAACTCATTGAATCTTCCTTTGATCCAGAAATTCCAGTCTATTCAGGCAGTTTAAAGTCGAAGGCGGATACCACTAAAATGCAAGTGTATCAATACCAATACTACAAGAAGCATTATTTTGATGGGATGGATCTGGGGGATGAGCGCATGGTGCGTACGCCTTTTTTACAGCGTAAATTAGAACGATTTTTTAAAGATTTAGTAGTTCAAGATCCGGATTCGATTTCGCGCGAATCCGATATGATTCTATCAAAAGCTAAAAACCCCGAAGTGCGTCGTTACATCATCTATAAAATTGCGAGTACGTATGAGAACAATCCTATTTTAGGTACTGAAGGGGCATTTGTTCACTTAGCGGAGAAGTATTACATTGGAGAGCCGGCCTTATGGGATACAAGTACGGTAAGGCGAATGAAAGAACGTATAGCAATCATTAAACCTTTACTTGTAGGCAAGCCCTTTCCTAAGATGTATTTGACTGATGTGGGTGGTAAAGAAATTAATATGAGCTCTTTGCCCTTTAAATATACAGTTGTGTTTATCTATGATCCAGAATGCAGTCATTGCAGGATTGAAACCCCTAAACTAGTGGCATTGAAAGATTATTTTAAAGCCAAAAATGTGGGAGTTGTGGCTAGTTCTATCGTTCGAGATAAAGTCGCCTGGAAGAAATTTATAACGGAGTTTAATGCAGGCTCTTGGCTAAACGGAATCGATATTCATGTGAATTCTAAAACAGGAAAAGAAGAATTTTATACTGATTTTAGAAAGACGTTTGATGTCTACTCCACACCCGTAGTTTATGTGTTAGATGAGCAAAAAAGGATTGTGGGTAAGCGGATACCAGTAGAAAATTTGAAGGATTTTATTCAATATTTGGAAACAAGACGTAAATAAGACTAACGTTTGATATATTTTTTGTTTTGGACGTTCTTCTTCATTTTGTACTGCGTCTTGTATTTTAGACGTGATTTTTGGTAGAAATTGCGACTAAATTTGGGGTTACTCTCTAATGAAAGTTTTTGATAAGGGATGAGCATCAATTCATTTTCAAATCCTACTATTTTTATTTTCACTCTTACAAGACCTATTTTCTTGAGGTTTAGTCTCTTTGCTGCCGCTTCTGATAAATCAATGACTCTTCCTTTTCGGTAAGGACCACGATCATTAATACGAACAATGACGCTTTTGCGATTGGCTAGGTTTGTTACTTCAACTAATGTATTAAAGGGAAAACGCTTGTGGGCAGCCGTTAATAAGGTCTTCTTTAATTTTTCTCCGCTGGCCGTTTTTTTGCCATAGAATGAATTAGCGTAAAAAGAAGCGATACCTACTTTTTCGTATCCTAATTCTTGTGCTGTAGAAGAAAAGGATAAAAATAGTGCTAACAATAGTACTATTGAAGGTATTTTTATCATTAAATAGGATGGATGATGATTGTAAAGATGGAGGATTTAGTTGGGAATTAAAAATGACAAGTTTTTAGGTCTCTGCTTAATTCTGGATATTTTTTTTGAGTGAATGAGAATAAATAGTAGATTTACACATTGTGAAACTATAATTTTAATACCAGTGGAAGAAAGAGATAGAGAAGAATTATTTTCTAAACGTATTCGGGCAGGAAAGAGAACCTATTTTTTTGATGTGAAGTCAACCCGTTCTCAAGATTATTACATTACGATCACAGAAAGTCGTCGTCACCAGAAAGAAGATGGCTTCGTATACGAGAAACATAAAATGTTTTTGTACAAAGAAGATTTTGATAAATTTATCGAAGGTTTGAATGAGGCCGTTAATCACGTTAAGACTGAATTGATGCCAGACGTTGATTTCTCCTCGTTTAATCGTGATGAGGACGAGTTTGGGAACAGTGAATTGAAATGGGAGTAATTATCTTTAAAATATTCAAAAAAGCCTCTGAGAAATCAGGGGCTTTTTGATTTTTAGCCGTACTTTTGTGCTTTCATTTTTAAAATTACTATGGGATTAACTTGTGGAATTGTCGGATTGCCTAATGTGGGTAAATCAACTTTGTTTAGTGCTATTTCTTCTAATAAAGCAGAAGCGGCGAATTACCCGTTTTGTACTATCGAGCCTAATGTGGGTATCGTCACTGTACCAGATAATCGGTTGAACGTGTTAGCTGAATTAGTGAATCCGAATCGCATTTTACCTACTGTTATTGAGTTTACAGACATTGCTGGTTTAGTAAAAGGTGCTTCGACTGGAGCAGGTTTAGGGAATAAATTCTTAGCTAATATCCGAGAGGTAGATGCTATTATTCACGTAGTTCGTTGTTTTGAAGATGAAAATATTGTTCACGTGGAAGGACGTGTGAACCCAGTAAGTGATAAAGAAATTATTGATTTAGAATTACAGATAAAGGATTTAGACTCTGTAGATAAGAAGATTTCTAAAACAGAACGTGCTGCGAAAGCAGGGGATGCCAAAGCAAAAGCTGAATTAGCGGCATTACAACAATTTAAGGCCACCTTAGAGGAAGGTAAATCAGCGCGTACGGTTGTAATGGATGATGAACTTCGTCAAGTGGCAATAGGTGATTTATATCTATTGACTGATAAGCCTGTGATTTATGTGGCGAATGTGGATGAAGCTTCCATTGCCGCAGGTGGCAATCAGTATGTGGACGAGCTGAAAGCGAATGTAGCGCCTGAAAATGCAGAGGTTGTAGTCGTTTGTGCTGCTTTAGAAGCTCAGATTGCAGAAATGGAGGATTTGGACGATCGTGCGATGTTTTTGGAAGAATATGGTTTGACAGAATCTGGCTTAGATAAGTTAATCCGTAGTTCGTATCATTTATTGAATTTGATTACCTACTTCACAGCGGGTGTTCAAGAAGTGCGCGCTTGGACGATACAAAAGGGGTGGAAAGCACCCGCTGCAGCTGGTGTGATTCACACAGACTTTGAACGAGGTTTTATTCGTGCTGAAGTAATTAAATTAGCTGATTATGTCGCTTACAAAACCGAAGCTGGATGTAAAGACGCCGGTAAATTAAGTGTGGAAGGCAAGGAGTATGTAGTGCAAGACGGTGACATTATGCACTTCCGTTTTAACGTCTAAGGACTATCGACTATCGACTAGTGACCACTGTCGTATACCCCACCAGTGAATCATATCTTGTTCCTGGTTTTTGATAATAAACGAGTACCTCATATAGGTTTTCGGTTTGAGCATAATTTCCCTCTAATACCACATTAGGGGGATTTTTGCTTTTAAACTGGTAGTTATAAATGCCTTGTTTTAGCATTTGGGTATTTTCTAAGAAACCGGTTACGGGGTTTAAACGCAATGGAGCATTAAACGTGAAATTATTGAATCCTCCCGCCACAAAGACATCGTTGAGCGAATCTGTAGGCTTTAATCGAAAAGTACATTCTACATAGTCCGCTTGCAATGGATTCTCCTGGTTTTCATATGATTCAATTACATAAGCACCATTTAGGTCATTTCTTTGTACGTATGGATATAGTCCTTGGGCTTGTTCTATTTGGGTGCTGACGGAGTTTATTGTTTCACCTGTTGCGACATGATCCACAAAGGAAAGTTTTTGCTGTGAGCTTCGTAGGTCGATGAGTCTAAATTCATTGGATCCCGGAAATGCATTTTCTTGGTCAAAGAAGGGGAATGTTAAGCTATTTTCTTGAAGATTAAATTGGCCTTCAGGTAATCTTTTTAGCAAGTTCTCTGTTTGGTGGTTTTGGCGAACCTGGATACTTAGCTGATCATCACCTGCGAAATTTAAGCTAGGAGGAATGTGTAATTTGAAATCGATGGTTTGATGGCTGGCACGTAAGGTATTGGTTTTGGCATACGAAAAAGACGTCTGCACTTTCACCAGTTGTTCTGCTACAGAGAATCGAACGCATAATACAGTATCGCGTTTATTCCGTTTATTATACACCATCGCGATGTAATTCCCACTGACTTTTAGGCTTGAAATAGGAACGGCATAGTGTACATAGGGGACTTTGGTCCCCACGGAGGAAGATGGATTCCGAAGCGGAATATCATTGAAATCATCCAAATATTCAATGTCTGAAAGAGGGGATGGTTTCCAATCTGCCTGGCAATGGATAATACGGAAATAATAGGATGGGTAGGTGATCCCTAAGTCATCGAATTGCAAGGTCGCCTCGTTTGAAGAACCTAAATTCAGTACAACATTCGGATGAAGGAATCTGTCGGATGTTTGTATAAAAGCCGTTTTAATATTCGGATGATGAATACGCGAAACGATTTGTGGATAAATAGAAAAAGGAAGACCTAGAAATAGCAAAAGCGAGATATAGGTCTTCATTTTGGTCTAGATTAATGCTTCCCAAGAAGCGGTTGTTTTAGATAAGTTCTCTTTTTCAGCAGCGAGTGACACCTCCAGTTGCTTCAGGCCAGCATAGTCGGCTTGATTTGCTAAATCTACCATTTGTACTTCGATGGCAGCAATTCGATTTTCGATTTCCATGATCTCAGACTCTAGCTTTTCTATTTGCTTAGCCTGATTAGGTGTTTTGGCTTCTACTGGAGCTAATTCGGGCTTTGCTTTAAGAGCTGCCTTTATAGAAACAGGTTTTGATGTTTCGCGAGTAGCCATCCAAGTCTCGTATTCATCGAATGAGCCTGGATATTCTTTGATTTCGTGATCCTCGATGTACCAAATCTTATTGGCGATATTACTAACGAAATAGCGGTCGTGGGAAACGACTACATAGGTTCCTTCGTATTGTTGTAAGGCTTGAATCAAGATATTCACCGATTGCATATCCAAGTGATTGGTAGGCTCATCGAGTAAAAGGAAGTTCGCTTCAGAGATTAATACTTTAGCCAAAGCCACACGCGATTTCTCTCCCCCTGAAAGTACCTTGATCTTCTTGAATACTTCTTCTCCTGAAAACAAGAAACAACCTAATACCGATCGTAATTCCATATCGGTTTTTGTCGTCCCTGTGCCCTTTAATTCATCTATTAAGGTATTTTCTACCGTTAAACTTTCTAATTGGTGCTGAGCGAAGAAGGATTCAATCACATTGTGACCTGTACGTCTTTCTCCTTCGATTTGTTCTGTACCAGAAATGATACGAAGTAAAGTGGATTTTCCTTTTCCGTTTGCACCGATCAAGGCAATTTTATCACCTCTATTAATGGTTGCAGAAGTATTCTTTAAAATAACCTTTTCTCCAAATGCCTTTGAAATGTGTTCTAAGAATAAGATGAAACGACCCGGTTCAGTTCCAAAGTTAAATTTGAAATTCACCTTCGCTTTTTCATCTATCACATCATCAATGATATCTATTTTATCCAATGCTTTTACGCGCGATTGTACTTGTCTAGCTTTAGAAGCTTTGGCCTTAAAACGCTCGATGAATCGTTCTGTCTGGCGAATCTGAGATTGTTGGTTCTCAAATGCCCCTTTTTGAATCTCATTCCGGAGTGCTTTTTCTTCCATATAGAAAGAATAATTACCCGGATATAAGGTGATTTTAGCGCCAGAAACTTCGGCAATATTATCAATGGTGCGATCTAAGAAATAGCGATCGTGAGATACGACCACAATGGAACCTTCATAATCGTGTATGTATTTTTCAACCCATTCAATGGACGGTAAGTCCAAGTGGTTAGTAGGCTCATCAAGCAGGAGTAAGGCAGGCTTTTGTAATAATAACTTGGCTAACATCACCCGCATACGCCACCCTCCAGAAAATAATTTCAGGGGGCGATCTAAATCGCTCGTGCTAAATCCTAAACCTTCTAATATTTCCTCAGTTCGAGATTGGATAGTATAACCGTCCAAACGTTCGAAATCTTCCTGCAGTTTTGCTAATACATCAATGTCTTTATCTTCATAATTTGTTTCCATCTTATGAAGTACTTTATCAATATCTTTTTGAAGCTCTAACTGCTTTTCAAAAGCCTGCATGGCCACATTCAAAATACTGTCATCCGTTTGGTAGGACAATAGATCTTGGTTTAAGAAACCAATGGTACAATCTCCAGACTTAGAAATCGTGCCACCATCGGGAGTGTATTCACCAGAAATAAGGCGTAATAAAGTAGATTTACCGGTACCGTTCGCACCGATTAAACCGATTTTAGTCTTAGGCTTGATGTGTAAACTAGCTCCTTCGTACAAGGCGCGACTTCCGAAATAGAAGTTTAAATTTGATATTGATAACATATTACAAAGATAGCCGTTTTCTTGCATTTAGACCACCCAAATGCGGACATTTGACTAAATCTTCTAAACCAGAATAGCTTATTTCGGTTTTGGTATATCCTAAAGCCTTAGAAAGAGCCATGGTTCGATTATTGTCACCCATCGACCATTCGATATCATCCATCGTCATTTGAGTAGGGTGTTCATAGCCACAGGCGTGTGTAATTTCTGCGATTTCTTTGACTAAGGTATAATGGTAGCGGTAATACCGTTCGCTTTTCAAAGTGACGTCGATACCTGCTTGAAGCCATTTATTGGAAGTGGCAATTCCGGTAGGGCAGTGGTTTGTGTGGCATTTTTGGGCTTGAATACAGCCAATCGACATCATGGCTTCGCGCGCAATGTGAATGCTATCTGCTCCCATCGCAAAGGCCATTAAGGCTTTCTCAGGGAAGCCTAATTTTCCTGAAGCAATGAAGAAGATTTTATCGGTTAAATTATGACGTTGGAATATTTGGTATACTTTCGCAAAAGCAAAAGTAAAAGGCATCGAAACGTGGTCGGCAAACGCGTGTGGAGCAGCACCCGTTCCACCCTCGCCACCGTCGATAGTGATAAAATCAGGTCCTTTGCCGTGTTTTTCCATATAGGCAGCTAATTCTTCCCATTGTTCTAATTTACCAATAGCAGATTTTACTCCTACAGGTAATCCCGTTTCAGCAGCCATCGACTCAATGAAATCGACCATCTCTGGGACCGTGGAGAATTCAGAGTGAAAAGCGGGTGACATAGCATCTTTATCCATCGGAATATGGCGTATTTCCGCAATTTCTTTATTGATTTTAGATTTAGGAAGCATTCCCCCTTTTCCGGGTTTAGCTCCTTGCGAAAGCTTTAATTCAATGGCTTTGATGCATGGATTTTCCTCCACTTTTTGCTTAAGTTTTTCCATCGAAAAGCGTCCATCTAGTTCTCTAACGCCAAAATACGCGGTTCCAATGTTTAACATCACATCAGCACCGTTTTGGTGGTAGGGAGACAAGGAGCCTTCGCCCGTGTTGTGATAGCATCCAGCTAAAAGAGCTCCTTTGTTTAGTGATTCTACTGCTTTTGCTGAAAGAGAACCATAAGACATCCCGGAGATATTAATGATAGAATAGGGGCGGAATGGCTTCGCTCTCTTGTGATATAAACCAATTACTTTAGCCGCAGGCAGTACCCCTGGATTTTGATGGTATAAATGTTCCTTGGATGGATTGAAACCCATCATTGCATTTTTGATGAAAATATACCCTGGAGAACTGAAATCTTGATCCGTTCCAAAACCTTGTAAATTATTTTCATTCTTCGAAGAAGCATAGATCCAGGAGCGCTCTTGGCGATTGAATGGTAATTCTTCGCGGTTATTGGCAACAATGTATTGTCTTAATTCAGGTCCAATGCGCTCAAGCCAGTATCTGAAATGACCTACAATAGGGAAATTATGTGTGATGGTATGGCTTTTTTGGATAAAAATGTCACGAATGATGACAAGGATAGCAATGAGTGTGATCCAAAACCAGGCGGATGATAATAGGTTCATATGGGTTGATGATTAATGGTTCAAATTTAGGTGCATTTTGGCAATATTATTACCAATAGTTCTAATTATCTTTGTGGTTTAGTTTATACTATGCAAGCAGACTATCATTTATTAAAAAAATACGTTGCCTCTGTTTTTACAGCCATTGGCTGTAGTGAAGAAGAGGCGGCTTTAGCCTCGGATGTTTTAGTTTCTGCAGACGCTCGTGGAATTGATTCGCACGGAGTCGCGCGTTTGGCAGGTTATGTTCGCCTTTACGATAACGGAAGATTAAACACAAAACCTCAGGTAAAAGTTTTACACGAAACGCCCTCTACAGCTACATTAGATGGTGATCGGGGCTTAGGCCTTATTGTAGCTCCTAAGGCAATGGAAATTGCGTGCGAAAAAGCGGCTTTAGCTGGTACTGGTTGGGTGGCAGTTCAGAATTCAAATCACTTCGGTATTGCGGGTTATCATGCCATGAAGGCCTTACCTTCTCAAATGATCGGTTGGGCGATGACGCACGCCGCTCCTTTAGTTACGCCTACTTTTTCGAAGGAGAAATTATTAGGAACGAATCCCATTGCCGTGGCTATTCCAGCGAATGAAGAACCGGCTTTTGTGGCAGATTTTGCTTCGACAGCTGTGGCTTATGGTAAGTTAGAGATACTTCAACGAAAAGGACTAGATACACCAGACGGCTGGGTTCAAGATGCTAATGGGGATCCTTCCAATGATGCTTTTGCGATTAAAAATGGTGGGGCATTATTGCCGCTAGGTGGTGATCGCGAACACGGTTCACACAAAGGATATGGTTTAGGTGCTATTGTAGATATCTTATCAGGTGTTTTGTCAGGGGCGAATTTTGGTCCTTGGGTGCCTCCTTTTGCGACCGCTGGTTTTATGCAAGCGGGAGAAACGGTAGGGAATGGAACAGGGCATTTTTTAGGCGCGATGCGTGTCGATGCGTTCAGGCCAGCGGAAGATTTTACGAAGGATATGGATAAATGGATTCGTCGTTTTAGATCTGCCAAGGCAGTGGAAGGAAAGCAAGTGCTTATTCCTGGTGATCCAGAGCGGGAATTAGAAGCTATTCGCCGTATAGAGGGCATTCCGTTATTAAAACCGGTTGTAGAGGATTTACAATCTCTAGCCTCTCGTTTTCAGTTAGATTTTAAATTAGATTAATATGGTTTCGAATAAGCGTATCAAGATTTTCATTCTGGTTTTTAGTTTGGTTTCGGCCATGTTTTCCTACTACGTTTGGCAGGTATTCAAAACACCTAATTTCCGAGTAGAGGCAAATCAGCCTTTTGAATTATTTATTCCTAAGAATTCGACCTACGAATCGGTACTAGATACGTTAAAAAAGCACGATGTAGTGCGAGATCAATTAAGTTTCCGTTTCTTAGCTAAGGTGTTAAATTATCCAGAAAAAGTGCGTCCGGGACGTTATGTTATTCATAGTGAAATGGGTAACTGGGAGTTGTTACGTAAACTAAGAAATGGTCGTCAGGATGCCTATAAAGTGGTGATTAATAATTTTCGCTTAAAAGAAGATATAGCCGGTCGAATTGCGCAACAAACGGACTATGATTCGGCTGCTATATATGCTTTTCTTGATTCAACTCAGTTGATGGAAAAGTGGGGTTTTACTTCTGAAACTAGTCCTGCCATCTTTGTCCCTAATACCTATGAGGTGAATTGGACAACTACATTTCCTGAGTTTTTGGACAAAATGAACAAGGCTTATGTGAAGTTTTGGACATCAAAACGTAAGGCAGAAGCACAGAAACTAGGGTTGACGCCAGTTCAGGTCTCGATTCTAGCCAGCATTGTGTACGGGGAATCTAAGAACCCTAAAGAGCAAGCACGTGTGGCGGGAGTTTATTGGAATCGTTTGCAAGCTAATATGCCTCTACAGGCTGATCCTACTGTCGTTTTTGCTTGGAAAGATTTTACGATTAAGCGCGTTACGAGTAAATATACAGCGCTTAATTCCCCTTATAATACGTACAGGAATGCCGGATTGCCACCGGGTCCGATTTCGATTGTACCGAGTGATGTGATAGATAAGGTTTTGAATTTAGAGCACCATCAGTATATTTATTTCTGTGCCAAAGCTGATTTTTCAGAGAACCATGCTTTTGCAGTTACTTATGAGGAACATAGGAAGAATGCGGCTGATTATCAGAAAGCACTTGACCAAAACAAAATACATTAATATGCTCTCTCACCAGGTTTCTTACCGTGTTTGCTACGCTGATACAGACCAAATGGGCTATGTGTATTATGGTAATTATGCTCGTTTTTATGAGATAGCGCGGGTGGAAACTTTACGAAGCATTGGAGTTAGTTACAAGGTGTTAGAGGATGCTGGAATCGGTTTGCCCGTGTATGAAAATTACTCTAAGTACCACGCTCCAGCTTTGTATGATGATTTATTGCGAATAGAATGTACGTTAATCAAAATGCCTTCAGCTCGAATCGAATTTGAGTACAAGATTTATAACCAAAGTGAGGCCTTATTACACGAAGGGAAGACGACTTTGGTCTTTATGGAATTAGCCACTAAGAAGGTGGTGAAAGCGCCGGAATGGTTGATTTCGGCGATTTTAGAAAAAAGAAGTGATGCTTAGACGGGTTTGGAGAGAAATTCAGGTGTTTTGGAAAGATTGCGAGGAACATTATATCCTGGCCCGAATTCTGACGATTTTATACCAAAAGATTTTCCATTTTGATATTGATGTGCGTGCAGCGGCCGTTGCGTATAATTTTACCTTGGCTGTTTTTCCTACGATTATCTTTTTATTCTCTTTATTAGCTTACATTCCGGTGGATAATTTCGATATCAAGATGGTGAACTTTTTGAAGTCCTCTATCCCGAAAAACCTCCAAAAAGATTTCACTGAATTACTCTTAGATTTGATTCGAAAAAAATCGGGTGGAGTTTTGTCTTTCGGATTTTTATTTGCCTTATATGCCTCTACTAGTGGTATTCAAGCCTTAATTCGTTCCTTTAATTTAACGTATAGAACGAAAGAAAATAGGGGATTAATAAAAGAGAGAGTTATCGCTGTCTCCTTGAATTTCCTATTAACGTTTGTTTTGATAACGGCATTTTCGGTCTTCATTGTAGGCAAGCTGGTGATTGGGTATCTTAAAGGGAAGGGGCTAATAGATTATGATTTCAATTTCTACATGTTGAATATTTTGACTTATTTCCTGATTTTCGCTATTTTCTTTTTAACTATTTCGATTATCTATTATTATGCTCCAGCGATCACTAAACGCTGGAAATTCTTTAATGCTGGTTCTATTACTGCTTCGGTGCTAACTATTTTAGTCACTAATTTATTCTCCTATTATTTAGTCAACTTTGCGAGTTATAACAAGGTATATGGCTCTATTGGTTCTTTGATAGCCTTGATGGTTTGGTTGTATTTTATTGCGTTGATTTTACTGGTAGGATTCGAAATCAATGCAAGTATTGATCAAGTTAAAGAAGAGCAAGAGGAGTCTGAAACGGATTATTTTTTCGAATAATATGGCAGAGCTCATTCGTCTTTATGACAAGAACAATAGTCAGGCAACTTTAGACCTGATTGTGAAAGCATTGGAAAAGGATGCTGTTATAATCTATAAAACGGATACGATGTATGCCTTAGGCTGTCACATCGGATCGACAAAAGCGGTTAACCGTATTTGTGAAATTAAAGGTATTCAAGCCTCGAAGAATCGCTTTTCCTTTATTTGTTCGGATTTAAGTTCGATTGCGAATTATGCCAAAGTATCTGATTTTGCCTTCAAAACCCTGAAACGGTTCTTGCCTGGCGCTTTTACATTCGTTTTACCAGCTAGTTCAAAGGTTCCTTCTGTACTAGTTCAGGGAAAGAAAACAGTAGGTATTAGAATACCAGATTATGAACCTGTTTTATCTATTGTTTCCCATTTAGGTTCACCTCTTTTAACCACGTCTTTACCTCATGATGATTTAGAAGTAGAAGAGTATACGGATCCAAGTTTGATTATGGAACGATGGGGTCATGCTGTTGATTTGGTACTTGATGGGGGATTCGGAGGTTTTGTTCCTTCCAGTGTGGTGGAAATTTCAGAGGATGCTTTTGAAATTATTCGGGAAGGAGCGGGAGATTGTTCTGAATTTAGTTAAGACCACTTCAGGCTTAATTTGTCTGGTTTTGTATGTTTCCAGCGTCTATGTGACCATAAATATTGTTCTGGATAAGCGTTGATGGATTTTTCCAAACGTCGTGCAAAGCGCTCAATGATTTCTCCCGGAGCTAATTCATCAAAAGGGACATTCGCTAATAATTCGTAGGTCATCGTGTATTTCCCTCTCTTTTTACGAATCAATTCTGCAAATACAACGGGATATTGGTAGTCTCTTGCAAAGCGCTCCATTCCGGTGAAGAAGGCGGTATCTTGGTGTAGAAAGGTGGTCCAATATGCACTTTCAGGTTTCTGAGGAGCTTGGTCAGCAGCTAAACAAATGACGCGCGGAATATCCTTTCTTTCCCTCGTTAACAAAACAGACTCTCTTTTTTCTAATAAAACGACATGCCCAAATCGCGCACGCACCTGCTTCGTAAATTCATTGAATGTGGGATTGTTTAGTTTTTGGTATATTACATCATGCGGATTCTTACTCAGCGCTAAACGGTGAATGGCCCATTCCCAGTTACCTTGATGACCAGCTACTAAAATGACAGGTATTCCTTTTTTAATAAAATCAGTTACGATGTCCTCATTTTTAATCTCGAAACGATCAAGCATTTCTTCTTTTGAGATAGAAAACCCTTTAAAGAACTCAACTAATTGATCAGTTAAATAACCATAAAAGCGGTACGTAAGTTTGCCTAATTCTTTGTCTGAAAGCGTAGGGAAAGACTTTTTCATATTCCCCTGGATCACTTTTTTTCGATAGGGAATCAAGTAGTAGAACAGGATGGTACAGAAGGTTGCGAATCCATACAATATGGGCAAAGGTAATCTTCCAATTAGTTTGTACAGAAACAGGGGAGACGCTTTCATTCTTATTATCTTTGTTCTTTCGTTTTACAAATATCCGATTTATTTTTGGGAATGCACATTGAGACTCATTATTTGCCTAGTTTAGAATACATGACTGTTTTGCTACAGCAACCGTCTTTGCTATTCGAGGTGGAAGAAAATTTTCCGAAGCAAACTTTTCGGAATCGTTGTTTGATTTTAGGGGCCAATGGGGTGGAGCGATTAACTGTTCCGGTGATTCATACATCAGGAGAGAAAACTAAAACGAAGGATACAAAGATTGATTATTCCCAAAATTGGATGAAGCAACACCAAGGGGCTATTCAAGCAGCCTATGGAAATGCACCTTACTATGAATATTTTGAGCCATATTTACGCCAAATCTTTGCAAAAAAAAGGTTTTTTTTAGTAGATTTAAATATTGATCTCTTGAGCTTTGTTTACCGTATTTTAGATGTGCCTCTCGTATTTGAGAAGACGCAAGAATTCGGGGTTTATGATGGTGATAGTGAATATGATCAAATAAGTGCGAAAAAAGACTGGACAACGCGTTCATTCTATCAAAATAAATCCTATCGTCAATGTTTTGGGGCAGAATTTGTTCCGAATTTGTCGATTTTAGATTTACTAATGAATCACGGGAAGGAGTCTTTGACTTTTTTAAAATAAAAGGGAACAATTTAGGGGCATACATGGTTGATGCAGGTAAGTTGTACGAAATTAATAGAACGATATGGAGGCTAAATTTTCGAATAAAGTGAAGGAAGTTATCTCGCTTGCGCGGGAAGAGGCATTACGTTTAGGTCACGATTACATCGGGACAGAACACTTGATGTTAGGGATGATTCGAGATGGACAAGGTCCAGGGATTGATTTATTATTGCGTTCTGGGGTTTCTTTGGATTCTTTACGCCAAAGCATTGAACACTCCACCGCCTCTACCACACGTTCTTCTTTCGATCGCGAGAATATGTTAAATATTCCGTTAACCAAGCAAGCGGAAAAGGTGTTGCGCTTGACGTATTTAGAAGCAAAATATTTTAAAACGAATGTCGTTGAAACAGATCATCTTTTGATGGCGGTTTTACGTGATGAAGATAATGTGGCGACTCAGATTTTGGAGAAATACCAAGTTTACTACGATTTAATCAAGGAAATGGTAGAGTTCCAATCCGGAAATGGTCAGGGTGCAAATCCGAAAGCAAGTTCTGATACAGATGACAATGACGACGATTCGCGTTTATATAGCGCAGGGTCTGGTTCTACTGGGGGAGCAAGTGCAGGTAATACAACAGGTTCGAAACCAGGAGAAAAAAGTAAAACTCCTGTTTTAGATAATTTTGGTCGTGATTTGACCAAAGTAGCTGAAAATGGCAAGCTTGATCCTATCGTGGGTCGCGAGAAAGAGATCGAGCGTGTAGCGCAAATTTTATCTCGTCGCAAGAAGAATAACCCTATTTTAATCGGTGAACCCGGTGTGGGTAAAACGGCCATAGCGGAAGGCTTAGCCCTACGGATTGTTCAGAAGAAAGTATCCCGTGTGCTTTTTGGCAAACGTGTCGTTACGCTTGATATTGCGTCCTTAGTGGCTGGTACGAAATACCGAGGTCAATTCGAGGAGCGGATGAAAGCGGTAATGAATGAATTAGAGAAGTCTACAGATGTTATTCTTTTTATAGATGAATTACATACCATTGTAGGCGCTGGTGGAGCTTCGGGTTCATTAGATGCTTCGAATATGTTTAAGCCAGCTTTAGCGCGTGGAGATATACAAGTTATCGGAGCAACTACGCTTGATGAATACCGTCAGTATATTGAAAAGGATGGAGCTTTAGCTCGTCGTTTCCAAACCGTGATGGTAGATGCGACCACAGTCGAAGAAACTATCGAAATTTTACATAATATCAAGGATAAATACGAGGATCATCACCACGTAATTTATACAGACGAATCCATTATTTCTGCGGTTAAATTATCAGATCGCTATATTTCAGATCGTTTCTTGCCAGATAAGGCGATAGATGTGTTAGACGAAGTTGGTGCGCGAGTGCACATTTCGAATATTAATGTTCCGGAAGATATCGTTGCGTTAGAAGGCCAAATCGAAATCGTGAAGAAAGAGAAGAACCAAGTGGTGAAGTCTCAGAAATACGAGGAAGCGGCTCAATTACGTGATCGAGAGAAAAAATTAATTGATCAATTAGAGCAGTCGAAAGCGGCTTGGGAGGAAGATTCGAAGAAGCAGAAATTCACAGTTACAGAAGAGAATGTAGCGGAGGTGATTGCGCAGATGACGGGTATACCTGTTAACCGCGTTGCGGCGAAAGAGGGGGAGAAGTTGTTGCAGATGGACGAACAACTTTCAAAGCAAGTAATTGGTCAGCCAGATGCGATTAAGAAATTAGTGAAAGCCATTCAGCGTACGCGTGTAGGCTTAAAAGATCCGAAGAAACCGATTGGTTCATTTATTTTCTTAGGCCCTACGGGGGTAGGAAAGACGGAGATGGCTAAAGTTCTGGCGACCTATTTGTTTGATAAAGAAGATGCTTTAGTGCGTATCGATATGAGTGAGTACATGGAGAAATTCAGTGTATCTCGCTTAGTGGGAGCGCCTCCGGGATACGTGGGTTATGAAGAAGGTGGTCAGTTGACTGAAAAGATTCGCCGTAAGCCTTATGCGGTCGTTTTGTTAGACGAGATAGAAAAGGCACACCCAGATGTGTTTAACCTGCTATTGCAAGTATTAGATGATGGTATTTTGACGGATGGCCTAGGTCGTCGTGTTGATTTTAGAAATACGATTATCATTATGACTTCGAATATTGGGGCACGTGATTTGAAGGATTTTGGATCAGGAATTGGTTTCTCTACGAAGTCTAAGGTGGACAACTTAGATGAATACGCGAAGACAACCATTCAAAATGCGTTGAAGAAAGCTTTCGCACCTGAGTTTATTAATCGTCTAGATGATATCATCGTATTTAACTCGCTAGAGCGTCCTGCCATCCACCAAATCATTGATTTGATGTTAACGAAGTTAAAAACGCGTTTAGCGAACCTTGGTTTTGAAGTGGAATTAACCGAGAAAGCGAAAGACTTTATGGCGGATAAGGGCTATGATCCACAGTATGGGGCAAGACCGTTAAATCGTGCCATTCAAAAGTACTTAGAGGATGCGTTAGCTGAAGAGATTTTGAAAGGGGCTTTAGCGGAAGGCGAATACATTGTGGCAGATTTTGAAGAGGGGGCTGATGCCTTAACTTTGGCCAGGAAAAAGAAAAAAGAATTAACCAAACAAAAAAAATAATATGTCATTAGTACAAAACAAGGTCGTTTTAGTGACAGGTGCCTCTCGCGGTATCGGTCGGGCTATTGCGACAACTTTTGCCAAAGCTGGCGCCAATGTAGCTTTCACTTATTTATCTTCCGTAGAGAAGGGTCAGGCATTAGAACAGGAATTAGCTGCTTTTGGTATTACGGCCAAAGGTTATCGTTCAGATGCCTCTTCGTACACGGAATCGGAGAAGTTAGTAGAAGATGTGTTAGCGGATTTTGGAACGATTGACATATTAATCAACAATGCAGGGATTACGCGTGATGGTTTGTTAATGCGTATGTCTGAAGAGCAATGGGATGAAGTAATTCGCGTTAATTTGAAATCAATTTTCAATTTAACGAAGGCGGTTACGAAGCCAATGATGAAGGCTAAATCGGGCTCTATCATTAATATGACTTCGATTGTTGGTATCAAAGGTAATGCAGGTCAATCGAATTATGCTGCTTCGAAGGCTGGTATAATTGGGTTTACTAAATCAATTGCCCTTGAATTAGGTTCTCGTAATATTCGTTGCAATGCGATTGCTCCAGGTTTTATCGAAACGGAGATGACAGAGGAATTAAACGAGGCGGCCATTGAAGAATGGACAAAATCTATTCCAATGAAAAGGGGAGGTCAGGCAACAGAAGTAGCGGATGTTTGTTTGTTCTTAGGTTCTGATATGTCTTCTTACGTTACAGGTCAAGTAATTTCAGTAAACGGTGGTTTATTAACCTAGTTTAGTATGTAAACATAATTAGGCCTCAGTCTTTTCGTTTAAGATTGAGGCTTCTTTTTTTATGAGAATATATCTTTTATTTCTTCTAGTCTTAATCTCCTCTTGTGCTAAGACCATTGTTCCTGCGCAGATTGCCGAAAAGTCTGTTTACGTGGATCGCTTTCCTGCTATCAAGTCTGGATTAACTACGATTGATTTTTCCCTTTCCTATGATAGTTTATTTTCTTTAAGTCAATTGAAGCCAGGTTCTGTACTTTATCAAAATACAGCAGGTTCTTCCACGATTGATTTCCCTTTAGATGTGCGATTATTAGCACCTATTCAATTGCAAGCCATTCAAAAGGATCACATTAGTCTATCTTTGCCAGTTAGGATGGTGGCGAAACCGGAACTTGCAGGAATATCTGCTGGTACCGTTTCTGGCGATTTAGCGATGAAAGTGCAATTGAAGTGGAATCTAGCGAGTATTAACGCTTTGCAAGTGAAGGAAGTGGCTTATGATTACCAGTGGATCCAAAAACCTTCGGTGAAAGTAATGGGTTTCCCGATAAACGTTTCGGGTGTGGTGGATCAACTTCTAAATCAAAAGAAGGCATTGATTTTAGCCCAAATGCAAGAGCAATTAAATGCTTCAATCAAGAAAATCGCTACTAAGCCTTTTGCTTTCCAATCCTTTTTTACGGATTCGCCATCTGGATACCGAATAGAACCTGCCGCTAGTTCTGCCTTGGATTTACGTGATTTGAGTTTTGATCAAAGCAGCATCAAAGGGCAATTGCGGTATATGGGTGGATTTAAGGTGGTTTCGGGTCAAAACAATCCGACGACTTTGTTAATTCCAGTGAAGGATTTACCTGGTGCTGGAAAGCCGATGCTTCCTTTTCAATTTCAATTATCTGGGCCTGAATTAATGGCAGCCATTAAAGAGAGCAATCCTACCTGGAAGGGAAATGGCGCATTTGTGTTCCAAAAGGAGGGCTTAGGCTTTCAACTAGCTCAATTTAAAGGTAAATCATCCCAATTAGCTATCAATTTTGATTTTGTGATTTATCCAGATAATTCCGTGGGAATACAGCTAAAGGAAACACGACTTCAAGGTCTATCTTTTCCTGCTTCCTTATTTAAGGGACGCATTCAAAAGAAATTACATTCACAGGCGGCAGCTTTCCGTTTTCAGTCGAAGCAAATTTTTAATCGCCTTCCTAGTTCGATTACCCTGGCAAAAAATGGACGCGTTCGTTTTCAAAAGATCTATTTCGATAGCAGCTCGGTGTTATTTGAGGGTGCTTTTGAGGGGAATTGGTCTTTGGCCAAATAAAATCCTACCTTTGCATTAGAGAAAATAGACTATCCTATCGCTTTTTAAAGAGGAAAGTCCGAACAACAAAGAGCAGCGTGCTTCCTAACTGGAAGGGGGATCTTCGGATTCAACAGCAAGTGCCACAGAAAATTACCGCCTTCGGGTAAGGGTGAAAAGGTGGGGTAAGAGCCCACCGCTGGTTTGGTGACAAAACAGGCTTAGGTAAACCTCACGCGTTGCAAGATCAAATAGGCTAGCTGCCGCAAGGCAAAAGGGTGGCTCGTCCGATGCTAGTGGGTAGATTGCTACAGGTAAACAGTGATGTTTATCGAAGATAAATGATAGGACGGTGGGTAACCATTGACAGAATTCGGCTTATCGGTTTATTTTCTCTATTTCTTTGTTTGAAATGAATGCAAAAAGACTTAATTTTGCAGACTATTTATAAACCCGGGGGACGAGATCCCTCACAAACCCATATCTAATGGCTGTTAAAATCAGATTAGCGCGTCGCGGACGCAAAAAGTTAGCAATGTTCGATGTTGTAGTTGCGGATGCTCGTGCACCACGTGACGGACGTTTTGTAGAAAAAATCGGAACATACAATCCTAACACCAACCCAGCAACTGTCGTTTTAAACGAGAAACAAGCAATCCAATGGGTATTGAACGGTGCTCAACCTACTGACACAGTTCGTGCAATCCTTTCTAACAAAGGAATTATGTATGCAAAACACTTACAAGTAGGTGTGAACAAAGGTGCGATCACGCAAGAACAAGCAGACGCGAAGTTCGAGGCTTGGAAAGCAGAGAAAGAAGTATCTATTCAAACGAAAGCGACTACTTTACAACAGTCTAAAGCGAAGTCTAAAGCGGCTCGTTTAGAAGCTGAGGCTAAAGTATCTAGCGCTCGTGCTGAAAATATTGCTGCAAAAAACAAAGTAGCTGAAGAAGCTTTAGTGGCTAGCGTAGTAGAAGCTATCAACGAAGCGGAAGAAGAAGCTACAGGTGTAGAAGTGGACGAAGTAGTAGCTGAGGCTCCTGCAGCAGTTGAAGAAGCACCAGTAGTGGAAGAAGTAGTAGCTGAAGAAGCTCCTGCAGTAGAAGAAGCTCCAGCAGCAGAAGAGGCTCCAGCAGCTGAATAATTTTTGATTTCATGTAGAATCATACAAATTTGTTCTCAAGTTTGTATGATTTTTTTTTGTACCTATGGCAAAGACTGAATATTTCGAATTAGGAACCCTTTCTAAACCGCACGGTTTAAAAGGAGCGTTTCACCTTTATTTAGATGTAGATGATCCATATGAGTATGAAGATCTAGATGCGATCTTTTTACAGCAAGGAAACGAGATGGTCCCGTACTTTGTGGAGGATATCCAGATTCGAGATAATTTGAATTTGATCACCTTGGAGGGGATTAACTCTCTAGACGCTACGAAGGATTTAGTTGGCTCAAAGGTATTTTTACCTCTTTCCGCTTTGCCTAAATTAAAGGATGATCAGTTTTATTACCATGAGGTAATTGGTTATCAGGTAGTAGATAAAAATTTAGGGGACTTAGGTACCGTTAAGGAGATTTATAGTACCGGTGCACAGGATGTAGTGGTGATGATTTACCAAAGCCATGAGGTGCTTATTCCTTTAATCGATGCGATTATCCCGAAAGTGGATAAGAAGAACCAAATTGTACACAGTATTTTGCCGGATGGTTTATTAGAAGTTTATACTCAAGAAGATGCGGATTGATATCATTTCTGTAGTTCCTGCTTTAATGAATAGCTTCTTTGAGCATTCTATCTGTGCGCGCGCCGCAAAGGCTGGGCTTGTTGAGGTGGTATTTCATGATTTACACGACTTTTCTGAGAAGAAGCACAAGCAAGTGGATGATTATCCGTTTGGAGGTGGGGCAGGCATGGTGATGGCCGTGGAGCCTTTGTCAAAATGCATAGAATTCTTAAAGTCTGAACGCGAATATAATGAGATCATCTATTTTAGTCCGGATGGTATCGTTTTAAAACAAGGCTTTGTGAATCAATTAAGCTTAGGTGAAAACCTATTATTTATTTGTGGTCACTATAAAGGAATCGACGAACGCATACGGGAGAAATATGTAACGAAGGAGATTTCGATAGGAGATTATGTGTTGTCTGGTGGTGAATTAGCAGCCGCTGTGACGGCTGATGCGATCATTCGTTTGATTCCAGGCGCGATAGGGGATGAGAGTTCAGCATTGACGGATTCGTTCCAAGATGGTTTATTAGCGCCTCCTGTGTATACACGACCCGCTAGTTTTCAGGGGATGGACGTTCCAGAAGTATTATTATCAGGTCACGAAAAGAAAATTGAAGAGTGGCGTCATGAGCAGGCTGTTTTGCGTACGCAGACTAGAAGACCTGATTTATTAGATTAAGATGAATAAAAAGGAATCCATATCGCTGGTTACGATGTTAGCGCTTGGAGGCCTATACCTTATTTGGGGGAGCACCTTTCTGAGTGTTCGAATCCTATTGGAGTTTTTACCCCCTTTGGTTATTTCTTTTTCCCGAAATTTAGTTGCTGGTTTGCTCTTTTTAGTGTGGTCTTTCCTAGGCGGACATTGGAAGAAATTGCCTATTAAGCACTGGGGAGTACATCTTTTAGCCGGTGTATTATTAATTACGTTAGGTAATGGTTTTATGGCCCTAGCTGGGCAAACGATCCCCTCTGGATTATCCTCTGTTTTTATGGCAGTTGGACCACTTTTATTGATTATTTTCTTTTGGATTTCAGGTCGAAAACCCACTAATCGTAAGCTGTTAGGAACCTTGATTGGCTTTGTGGGAATTATCTTATTAGCCTCTCAAAAAAACTTAGCGATTCCGGGAAAGGAAATAGACTTTTACCGGGGTATGGGTTTTCTGTTAATTGCAGTAGTTGCCTGGAATTTAGGTGTATTTTATATCCAGTTTATGAAGGCGAATACGTATCACTTTACGCAGGTTTGCGGGATTCAGATGACAACCGGTGGACTTATACTGCTTGGTATAGCTTTATTTCGGGGTGACGCACAATCCGTTGTTATTTCTGAATTGCCATTGAAAGCTATATATGTATTTATCTATTTAGCGCTTATTGGTTCGATGGTTGGTTTTGGATTATTTGGTTATTTGTCCAAAGCCCTAGATGCCACATTGGTTTCCACTTACACGTATGTGAATCCGATTATTGCGTTGTTTTTGGGTAATATTATTCTAGGTGAGTCTTTAAGTAGTATATTGTTGTTCGCAAGTAGTTTGATATTATCCGCTGTCTTGTTAATTACCACGGAAAAGACCTTATCTAAATGAAAAAATTAATCTTCTTTCTTCTTTTTGCCTCACCGATTATGGCACAAGATTTCCTCCCTCTGTATCCTGCTGGTATTCCCAATTCAAAACCCGTAGTGAATAAGCAAAAAGCCTCGAAAGGCGCAGATGGTATTGAGCGCATTTCAGAGGTGACTATACCTACCTATCGATTCTTTCCAGCGCCAGGTTTCACTAAACCGACGAGTTGCGTGGTGATTTGTCCTGGCGGAGGATACCGCATTTTAGCTTCCTCTCATGAAGGATATGACATTGCCGCTAAATTCAATGAAATCGGTGTTTCTGCGCTAGTGTTGTATTATCGTTTACCTTCTGATTCCGCACAAGTAGAGAAAAAGTATGCACCGTTGCAAGATGCACAATCTGCGATCACATTAGTTCGTGCAAATGCTGCAAAATGGAATGTGGATCCTGCCAAAGTAGGTATCATGGGTTTCTCAGCCGGAGGGCACTTAGCCGCGACTGCATCTACCCACTTTAGTAAAGATTATACGGGTTTACATGCTGGTGCTAACCTTAGACCGGATTTTTCGATCTTATTATATCCTGTAATCTCTGTCCGTTCTTTTGGACATGGTGGATCTTCCCAAAATCTCTTAGGAAAGAATCCTAGCGAAGCGGATTTAGCTCTTTTCTCAAACGAAGAACAAGTAACTGTACAAACGCCGAAAGCCTTTATTGTGCATGCGGCAGATGATAATGCAGTCCCTTTGAAAAACTCGTTACTTTATGCAGAGAAATTAACGGCGAATAAAGTTCCCGTTGATTTGCACGTTTACGCAAAAGGTGGTCACGGTTTTGGACTAAACAATAAAACCACAAGTGGGGACTTGTGGTTCGATCGTTTAAATACCTGGATGAAAGCAAATCAATTGCTCTGAGTTTTCTTCATCACAAAATAGAAGGGAATGCCTAAAAGTACGATTCCTAAACCAATGGAAGAGGAGAGTGTTTTTACCCATAATAGGTTTCCTGCGATTCCTACCAATAACACTAAATAGCCACTAAATAGCACCTTTTGTAAAAGGGGTAATTCATTTTGCATGATTCTTGTTTTGAAAACGGACGCTACCGTTAAGAAGTAGAAGATTAAGATCGCAAATACCGTAAAGTCTAAAAGCGCCCCATAAGATCCTGAGAAACACAATAGGATGGCCCAAATTCCTTGGATGCCTAAAGAGTAGACTGGCACATCCTTGTCATTCGTTTCAGCTGCTTTCTTAAAAAACAAACGGTCATTCGCCATCGCTTGGAATAAACGACCCCCAGCTAAAATGATTCCGTTGTTACATCCAAAAGTAGAGATCATAATAAATACCGCCATCACTAAGGCGCCGATCCCGCCTAATACGGTCTCTAATGCGGCCGCTCCTAAACGATCCTGCGTCGCAAACATAATTCCACGCGCATAACTATTGATACCATCTAGTTCTCCTTGTAATGGTAGAATGCTTAGGTAAGCCATGTTTGTTAATAAATACAATAGGCATACCAGTGCCGAACCATACACTAATCCTTTAGCAATCGTTTTTTTAGGATCTTCAAAATCAGCACTTGCAAATGTTACGTTATTCCATGCGGACGAAGAGAACAAGGGCCCAATCATGGCCACTCCGAATAGAGAGGCTAATTCCCAACCCCCAATGGAATGTATTGTGTTATTCGTTGTGTCAACAGTGAATGGCTCAGCAAAGAATCCTTCAAAGTGAATCCAATCATTTTGTACGCCCACATATAAACCAATAATGATGAGGATGATGATGGCACCAATTTTGGTAATCGTAAAGATGTTTTGAACTAAAGAGGCAAATTGAACTCCTCTACTATTGATATAAGTAAGTAGTGCAATGAGCGTTGCCGCTAAAATTTGTTGTGTTGTAATATAATCTCCTACTATTGGCGTATCGTTCAAAAGACCAGGAAAAATAAATCCGGCATAGCGAGCAAAAGCAACAGCCACTGCAGCAATAGTACCCGTTTGTATCACTAGGAAGGTGGTCCAACCGAAAAGAAAGCCGATTAATGAATTATAGGATTCCTTTAAATAGATGTACTGCCCACCTGTTTTAGGGAAAACGGAGCTTAATTTTCCATAGGCATAAGCTCCAGTAATTGTTAAAAAAGCAGTCAAAAGCCACGTTCCAATCCAATAAATAGGGGAGCCTACTGATCTCGCTACTTCTGAACTAACTAAGAAGATACCTGACCCTATCATCGATCCCATCACTAACATGGAGGCATCTAAGGTATTTAATTTTTTATTCATAGAGGTGTTTATTGATTTAATGCAATTCCTGATTTTAATCAGAAATTCAAAGAAACGATTAAAATCTCTGATTTGACAGATGTCTTTTGAACTTTTTTTAATTGTAAACGTTTCCGTAAACGTTTACGGAAAAAAATTAAATATTTTCTTTGATTTTTTATACAATTATCGTCTATATTCCCTGAGTAGTATATAACAAATGATAATGTTTATCGCTATTGTACAATTTTAGATCATTTTTATGAAGAAGTCCATTAATGAAGTAGAGGTTTGGGATCAGTTTAGGGCCGGAGATCAAAATGCCTTTGCCGTATTGTATTCGCACTTTGTTCAACCTTTATATACCTATTGTATGGGGATTACGAGTGATAAGGACCTTATAAAGGATTGCCTACACGATTTATTCGTAGAGATTTGGAAAAATCATGCCAGTTTAGGTCCTACCACAAGCGTCAAATTTTATTTAATGGCATCTATAAAGCGTAAAATTGTTCGCCAATTAGAGATGCAATTGAAAAATCAAACGCATCATGAGGCCTATAAATACCAATTTATGGAAGATATGCCCTCTGCTGAAAGACAATTAGTGATGGTAGAAGAGGAGCGAATGTCACATACCTCTATGTATCAGAGTCTAAATAAATTAAGTAAGCGCCAAAGAGAGGCCATTACCTTGAAGTATTTTGAGAATATGGACACAGATCAAATTTCGGAAAGAATGAATATTAACCCTCAATCTGTTTACAATTTAATCTTTGGTGCTCTACGTGTAATGAAAGATCAAATGAGCGTACGGGCTTATGCTTGTTAATATTGAATAATTGTAAGATTAATTTGAGTAAATCGTATAGTTTCTTTGCTTTTCGGGGTATGTAATCTTAATAAGATTGAAATGTTATCGAAAAGAATGAGCTGGATCAAGAGATTAAAAATAGTAAATAAGTACCCAATTAAACCCTTAAAACTATCTCACCAAGAATGCAAAGCCTTGTGGGAAAGGATACAAATGACTTTGCAAACAACTTAATTTAATTAACCTATGAGAAAAAAATTACTTTCCAAGGTGCTCCTTAGTGGTATAATGCTGTTATTGAGTATTCAAATTTTTGCCCAAGATCGGACGGTCTCAGGTAAAGTAACATCATCTGATGATGGTTCTGGTATTCCAGGAGCAAGTGTTGCGGTTAAGGGTACTTCTAAAGGTACTTCTACAGACATGGATGGAAATTACAAGATAACAGTGGGTAACTCCGCTGTTTTAGTTTTTTCAGCTGTGGGAACAAACTCGCAAGAGGTTTCAGTAGGCTCTAAAACACAAATTAATGTTTCTTTAAGTGCTGATACGAAATCATTACAAGAAGTAGTGGTAGTAGGTTATGGTACGCAAAAGAAAAGCCAATTAACGGGAGCTATTTCATCCGTTACCGCTAAACAAATTACCGAGATGCCTATCACGAACTTAGGTCAAGCGATGCAAGGTCGCGTGGCGGGGGTAGACGTAGCGCAATCGGGTTCAAAGCCGGGTACGGTTCCACGTGTTTTAATTCGTGGTCGTCGTTCATTTAATGCCGGTAACGATCCTTTATATGTAGTGGATGGTATTCCTCTTTCAGGTGGTTATGAAGATATGAACCCGAATGATGTAGCATCAATGGAAATCTTGAAAGATGCAACAGCTACAGCTATCTATGGTGCGCGTGGTGCCAATGGAGTTGTCTTGATTACGACAAAACGTGGTTCTAAGGATGGTAAAACGGTTATTTCTTATGACTCCTATGTGGGGGTTACTCAATCCTTAGATAAAATCAAATTATTTACGGGTGCTGAATATGCTGAAATGAAGCGTGAGTCTCGTCGTACGATTGGTACATACAAAGATGCAAATGGGAACCTTGTTCCTACTGGTGTTGTGGATGCTTTTGCTGATTCTAAGTTATTTACAGCTGTAGAATTAGATGGTATTGCTAAAGGCCGTTCACTTGATTACCAAGATATGATGGTTAGAAAAGGTGTTCAGCAAAACCATGCTATTGGTGTTCAAGGTGGTAATGATAAAACGCAATTCTCTATTAATGCGGGTTATTTCCAAGATAAGGGTATCATTCAGGGATTAGATTTTACGCGTTATTCTTTCCGTGCTAGCGTGGATCACCAAGTGAACAAGCGTTTGAAAGTAGGAGCGTCATCATATTTAATGTATGCTGAAACGAATGGTGCAAATATTAATCCATATGGTTTCTTAATGTCTCAAAATCCATTAGCGAAAGCGTATGATGATAGCGGTAACTTGATCTTCCAACAAACAGATGATGCCTTATTAACTAACCCTTTGAATGAAATTGTTCCAGGTGCTGTTGTTGATGAGACGAAGAAATACCGAATGTTCAATAGTATTTACGCTGAATTAGAATTAGCGAAAGGCTTGAAATACCGTGTAAATTTTGGCCCAGACTTTACTATTTCTCGTAATGGTCGTTTCTATGGTGCTTTAACAAATAATATTAAAGGTGGTAACCCTACGGCTACGACAGATCATCGTTTTGGATTTAACTATACGATTGAAAATATCTTAACGTATAACAAGCAATTCAAGGATCACAACTTAGGAGTAACTTTATTACAATCTATGCAACGTGATAATTTTGAGCAGTATACGCAAAGTGTGTTAGGTGTTCCAGTAGAAACGCAGCAATTCTACAACGTAGGTAATGCTTCTTCTATTCAAGGAGTAGGTTCTAACCTAATTCAATGGACGATTGCTTCTTATATGGCTCGTATTAACTACGATTACAAAGGCAAGTATTTATTGACAGTGACTGCTCGTCGTGATGGTTCATCTCGTTTTGGTGAAAACTCTAAGTGGGGTAACTTCCCAGGGGTGGCTCTAGGTTGGAATGTTCATCAAGAGAACTTTATGAAGGATTTGACTTGGTTAGATGAATTAAAGGTTCGTGCTTCTTATGCGCAAGTAGGTAACCAAGGTCTTTCTCCTTACCAAACGGTAGGTTTAGAAGGTCGTACTTCTTATGCTTGGAACAACACGGCTGCCTATGGATACCGTCCTAATACCATTGGTAATGCGGATTTGAAGTGGGAAACTTCAACTTCTCAAAACATTGGTGTTGATTTTTCTGTATGGAGAGGTCGTGTATCTGGTTCTGCTGAATACTACCAGACGAATACAACTGATTTATTATTATCTGATCAATTGCCTACTTCAACAGGTTTCGCAGCCGTTACGCGTAACGTAGGAGAGACAATGAACCGGGGTATTGAACTTTCATTAACGACGAATAACATCGATGCGGCTAATGGATTTAAATGGAGCACCGATTTCGTATTTTATAAAAATACGGAGGAAATTGTTTCCCTATACAATGGAGCAAAAGATGACGTAGGTAACCGTTGGTTTATTGGTAAGCCTTTGAACTCTTATTTTGATTACGAATATGCTGGTATCTGGCAAACGGCTGAAGCTGATAAAGCGAAAGCAATGGGCTTTACAGTAGGTCAAATTAAAGTTAAAGACACAAATAACGATGGAAAAATTGCAGCAGATGATCGTGTTCTATTAGGTTCTGATGTTCCTAATTGGACAGGTGGTATTACAAACCGTTTCTCTTATAAAGGATTCGACTTGTCATTCTTCATCTTTACACGTCAAGGACAAATGATTGTTTCCAGATTCCACCAAAACTCTAACTACCTACAAGGTCGTTACAACCAAATTAAAGTGGATTACTGGACACCTAATAACCCTGGTGCAAGATACCCTCGTCCGAACTTTAACCAAGAGTTCCCAGCGTACAATACAGCGATTATGTACTATGATGGTTCTTTCATCAAAGTTCGTAATATCAACGTAGGTTATAGTTTCCCAGTTAAAACAGCTCAGAAATTAGGTCTTTCTTCTCTACGTTTGTTCGCAAGTATTCAACAACCGTTTATTTTCTCGAACTACCGTTCGAAGGAGAATGGGGTGGATCCAGAAACATCAAATGGTAACGTCGATAACAATGTAACTCCGGCTACTTCTGTTTCTACGTTTGGTTTAAATATTAAATTTTAATCCCTGAAATAATGAAAAGTTTATATATCAAAAATTCATTAAAAATAGTAGGTTTTGCTTCAGCGATTATGTTGGGTACAGCCTCATGTAGTGACCTGCTGAAAGAAACAGTAGTTTCTTCTATCAGTAACGATTACATCGCTACGACTCCAGGATTCGTAGCTGCTACGAATGCTGCCTATACTCCACTCCGTTCATTTTATGCAACAGAGCGAGGATTAACCATGTCAGAGTATGGTACGGATATTTATAGTGCTGGTGCCGATGGATCATATAAGGGATTTCACTTTTATGATTCGCAATTAACTTCTTCTGTTGATATCTTAGCTCAATTGTGGGATGAGACGTACAAAGGAATTAATACCATCAATGCGGTTATTGATCGAGCTCCCGCTGTTACAGGTGTTACTGATGCAGTAAAAGCAACTCGTGTAGCAGAAATGAAGTATTTGCGCGCTCACTATTATTTTATCCTAGTGCAGCAGTTCGGCCCTTTAGATCTTCGTTTAAAGGAGACGACGGGTCCAACAAAGGCAGCTACAAGAGCAACAGAGCAAGCAGTTTACAAGCAAATAGAGGCTGATTTATTAGCGGCTATTCCAGCTTTACCGGCAGTAAAGGCGGCTGGAGATTTTGGTCGCGCGACTAAGCCAGCGGCTGAGAATTTGTTAGCTAAAGTGTATTTAACACGTGCTTCTTCTAAATTTGCAGAAGCGACTGATTATGCAAATGCAGCTACTTTGTGTAATGGAGTAATTGCTAATTATGGGTTTAAATTATTACCTGATTTTGCTTCTGTATTCGATCAAGCTAACCAAGTGAATGATGAAGTCATTTTCTCTGTACAGTATACGTCTGATCCATTAACGAATGGTTTTGTTGACAATCAAGGAAATAAGCTTCACTTATACTTTGGTATGCAATATGATGTTCAACCTGGAATGCAGCGTGACGTAGTGAATGGTCGTCCATTCAAGCGTTTGAAGCCTACGCCTTATCTATTGAATACAGTTTTTGCTGAACGAGTAAATGATACGCGTTACAATAAAACGTTCAAGGATACGTGGTTATCGAATAAACCTGGTACCTATAATACCACGTTTGACGGATCTAAGGCTACAGTAACATACAAAGCGGGTGATACGACAATCTTCATTCCTGGGTATGAGATGTCTTTAGCAGAACGTGCTGCAAAGAAATACCAAGTATTAGTTCCAAGTTTATACAACTTTGCTTTGTTCCCAACCCTGAAGAAATTCTTCGATCCACTTCGTCCTGATATGACGTATGAAAATGGTTCTCGTGACTATTTTGTACATCGTTTAGCAGATACGTATTTGATGTTAGCGGAAGCTCAATTCAAATTAGGTAAGCAGGCGGAAGCAGTAGCTGCCATCAATATGGTACGTGTTCGTGCTGCAGCTGCTGGTAAGGCAGATGCGATGAAAGTTACTTCAGTAGACATGAACTTAATCATGGAAGAGCGTGCTCGTGAGCTAGCTGGAGAGCAAACGCGCTGGATGGACTTAAAGCGTTGGAACAACTTAGTGGAGCGTGTTAAACTTTATAACACAGATGGAGCCGTAGGGGTTTCTGACAGACACTACGTTCGTCCTATTCCTCAAAAGCAAGTGGATCTATCTGAAAATGGTGGTTTCCCTCAAAATGCAGGATACTAAGATTAATTTGATTTCTTAATTTAGATTCCGAAGGTCGTTTGGCCTTCGGAATTTTATTTAATAAGCACTATGAAAAAGTTATTCACTTTGTTTTTAGGTCTTTTAGGCTTCACATCTATAGCCCAAAATCTTCCAGTTACTTTTAAAAATGGTCAATCATCTGTCGATGTTTTGATTGGAGGAAAACCCTTTACTTCCTATTTTTTTCCTGGTCAGGATATTTTAAAGAAGGCTGTTTTGTTCCCTTTGATCTCTGCTCAAGGAACAACAATTACGCGTGGATATCCGATGGCTCCACGAGCTGGAGAACGGGTAGATCATCCGCATCATGTCGGAATGTGGTTGAATTATGAAGATGTGAATGGTTTTGACTATTGGAACAATTCGACTAATATCATTGCTTCTTTACAGAATCATAAGATGGGAACCATTGTTCATTCTTCTATTGTAAAGCAAGATACTAAGTCAGGAACCTTAGTAGTATCAGCAGATTGGATAGACAATGATGGTAAAGGCCAAAAGGTTTTGCAGGAAAAGACAACCTATGTTTTTTCGGGTACGGCTGATTCAAGAACAGTAGATCGTATTACCACATTAACCGCTGTTGCAGACCAAGTTTTATTTAAAGATGTGAAAGATGGCATGTTTGCCATTCGCGTGGCACGTCAGTTAGAAATTCCTTCCAATAAACCGGATGTATTTACCGATGCGCACGGTATAGAGACCAAAGTACCTGTGATGGATAATACGGGTGTGAATGGTGACTATTGGAGCTCTGAGGGTGTAAAAGGGGAGGCCGTTTGGAGTACGCGTGCTAAATGGATGAATTTGCATGGTGAAATGGATAATCATTCCATTTCAGTTACCATTTTTGATCATCCCTCTAATGTTTCTTACCCAAGTTATTGGCATTCTCGTGGTTATGGCTTATTTGCCGTTAATCCATTGGGTGCTAAGGTATTCAGTAATGGGAAGGATGAGCGTAATTTAACCTTGAAAAAAGGTGAATCAGTTACGTTTAGATACCGCACGTTAATTTCTGATCGCTTAAATACGAAGGAGGAATTAGATAAAATTCAATCGGATTTCGCTAATAGCAAGTAATTTTTAAGAAAATACTCTTATTTTTGTAAGGTAAAGGGGGCTCTTGTAGCCCCTATTTTCTTTATTCTATGCAATTATCCTTTTTAGGAGCCGCTAGACAGGTAACAGGAAGTATGTTCCTGCTACAACTGGAAGATGGCTATCAAATATTAATCGATTGTGGAACGGACATGGAGCGTAAAATCGACTTCGATGAGCCGGTAGAGCAAAAGTCTTTTTTTCCATTCGATGCTTCACTAATAAATTTAGTGATACTTACCCACGCACACATTGATCACTCTGGTAATATTCCGATGCTTTATCGAGAAGGATATGAGGGTCAAATTCTTTGTACACCTCCCACTGCAGATTTAGCAGAATTATTATTAATGGATTCCGCGAGTCTTCATTTAAGGCGTTTACGTGCCGCGCAAGGGGATAGTCGTAAGAAACACAAACAAATGGATCGCTTACTTCGAAAAGGAGATCTCTATCTTCAAAAAGATGTAGAGAATGCGATGGACAATTTTGTCACCTTACAATTCAATCGCAAGTTCGTCGTTTTTCCTGGTCTAGAAATTACGTTTGTTCCTGCAGGTCACTTACTAGGAGCAGCGCACGTATTGATTTCTGTAACAGAAAAAGGTGAAACTAAAACGATTGGATTTAGCGGTGATATCGGTCGAGCTAATTATCCGTTGCACATCGATCCACAACCTTTCCCTGAAGTGGATTATTTAGTATGTGAAACGACCTATGGTAATCGAATTCACGAGGATAAGGATAGTCCGATGGATGCTTTGGGAAAAGTTATTAAGGAAACTTGTATCGATCGTCCAGGTCGTTTGGTTATTCCTGCTTTCTCGGTAGGTAGAACACAAGCTGTATTGTATACGCTTAATAAACTAATTGAAGAACGCAATTTCCCAGCTGTTCGAGTTTTTACAGATAGCCCAATGGGCCGTAGTTCTACGAAGATTTATAGTAAATATCTTTCTTATTTAAATCCTGAGGCGCGTGAGTTCCACAAGGAGAATGATGAGTTATTTGATGTAGAAAATTTGATTTTCCTTCAAACAGAAAAAGAAAGTAGAGCAGTACGTAATTACCGCGAGCCTTGCATTATTATCTCATCATCAGGAATGATTTCTGGTGGACGCGTGGAACAACATATTGCAGATAATATTTCTAATACCTACGCTACCATTTTATTGATTGGTTACACGGCGGAAGGTACCTTAGGTAGACAGCTTTTGGCAGGTACAGACGTGATCGTAGTGAAGGATCGCGAATATAAAGTCAATGCTCAGATTCGTAAAATTGATGTGTTTTCAGGTCATGCGGATCAGACGGGTCTTTTAGATTTTGTGAAGCAACAGAAGCCGTCTAAACTTAAAAAGGTTTTTCTCTCACATGGCGAGGAAGAAAGTATGCTTGAATTCGCGTCTATCTTAAATGGATTAGGATTTAATGACGTTATTTTGCCTCAAAAGGAAGACACTTTCGAGCTTTAATTTTATTTTTGTATTAAAATTTACGCCTTATGAAAACATTATTGGAATTTGAAAAGCCGATTGCAGAGCTTGAAGATAAACTGATTGAGATGCGCAAGCTTGCTTTAGAAAATAATGTCGATGTGACAGCTGCTGTGGCATCATTGACTGAAAAGATTTTAGAATTGAAAAAGGATACCTTCTCTAATTTAACCCGCTGGCAGCGAGTACAATTATCCCGTCATCCGGATCGTCCTTATACATTTGACTATATTGAGCATTTATGTGAGGAATTTATCGAAATTCATGGAGATAGAAATGTGGGAGATGATAAAGCGATGGTAGGTGGATTTGGAACGATTGATGGGGAGATGTCTGTCATGTTTATCGGTCAGCAAAAAGGGCGTAATACGAAGGAACGTCAATACCGTAATTTTGGAATGCCTAATCCAGAAGGATACAGAAAAGCGCTTCGTTTGATGAAGATGGCTGAGAAATTTAACAAGCCTATTGTTTGCTTAATTGATACGCCGGGTGCTTTTCCTGGTTTAGAGGCTGAAGAGAGAGGTCAAGGCGAAGCGATTGCACGCAATATTCGGGATATGTTTATGTTGAAAGTACCTGTTATTTGTGTCATTATTGGCGAAGGAGCTTCTGGTGGTGCTTTAGGCATTGCTGTGGGTGATCGCGTCTTAATGATGGAAAATACTTGGTATTCTGTTATTTCCCCTGAGTCTTGTTCTTCTATTTTATGGAGAAGCTGGAATTACAAAGAACAAGCGGCTGAAGCCTTGAAATTAACGGCTAACGATATGTTAGCAAACAAATTAATTGATGGTATCATTCCTGAGCCTTTAGGTGGGGCACATCTTCATCCGGAAGAAGCTGCTGCTACTTTGAAAGAAGTGCTTAAGAAGGAATTAGCTATTTTATCTGCCATTGACCCTGCTACGCGTATTTCACAGCGTATTGATAAGTTTGGAGCGATGGGAGAAGTGATTGAATAAGATGGCTGCTCCTAAAGCGATCATTTTTGATTTAGGTAATGTCTTATTACCCATCGATTTGTCCTTGACTTACGAGGCATTTTCGGCGTATTCTTCTTTTAGTTCATCAGAAATAGCGTCTGCCATAGCCGATCATCAGTTATGGGTTCCCTATGAGTCTGGGAAGCAATCTGATCAGGAATTCAGGAATTTTTTAAGAGAAAGCCTTCAGTTACGTATTTCTGATGAGGAGTTTGATGAAGCTTTTGCTGCATTGTTATTAGATTTTCATGCCGGTGTATATGAATGGATTGCGTCTTTGCGTTCTCAATTCCACCTGATTTTACTGAGTAATACGAGTGCTATTCATGCAGCACGATTTACAAAAATTTCCTTAGGACCCGAAGGCCAAAACTTGTTCAGTCTATTTCACCATGTTTATTATTCTTTTGAAATGGGTGTAGTGAAACCAGATGTCACCATTTATCAGCAGGTTTTAACAGAACAAGGATTTTCTGCAGAGGAAGTATTGTTTTTTGATGATAATGTCGCTAATATTAAAGCTGCCAAATCAATGGGGATAGTTTCCTTTTTAATTGACCCTAGCCGTACCTACAGTCAAATTCAAGAAATTTTAGATACCTATGTTAGTTAGTAGTCCCATTTTTGATGTATTATTCAAGTTAGCTGGTTGGAAATTAGTGGGGGAGGTACCGCGTGATCTAAAGAAAGCTTTGGTCATTGTTTGCCCTCATGCTACATGGAAGGATTTTCCCATAGGGTTAGGTGCTCGCTCTCTTCTTAAAATCCCTATTTTATTCTGGGGGAAGAAGGAGCTTTTTGAAGGACCTTTTGGAGGGATATTTTCGTGGTTAGGCGGTTATCCAGTAAATCGGGGAACGAAATCTAACTTAGTTGATGCGATAGTAGATATTTATAATTCCAAGGATTCCTTTTATGCCGTATTAGCGCCGGAAGGAACGCGTAAAGATGTTCAAGAATTAAAAACGGGTTTTTATTATATCGCAGATGGCGCTAAAGTTCCTTTAATCATGATTGGTTTTGACTTTGTGAATAAGGAAATTAAAATAAGAGAGCCGTATTATACGACGGGTGATTTCCAAAAAGACAAATTGGATATCGCGCGTTATTATCAATCGATTCCGGGTGTTCAAAAATCGTGGATTAAGAATTATTTAGCTGAAGCTGCTGAATAGATTAATTCCGCTGTTTTTTTAGAGGCACCTGCGTTTCCTACTAAGAATTGGAGTTTTTTATAATCTTCTTTTTGTTGTGAGTAAGTGGCCCCTTTAGTTAACAAGTCTCTCATCCAGGCTGTCATGTGGTCTACAGAGAATTTGGCTTGAATTAATTCAGGAACCGCTAGTTTATCTAATATGATGTTGACTAGAGAGATGTACTTGATCTGAATCACGATTTTTGCCAAAGAATAAAATACCCAATCCGTCTTATACACCACAATCTGTGGTGTATTTAATAGTGCTGTTTCTAATGTAGCGGTCCCCGAAGTGACAATTGCCAGTTCGGCTTGTTGTACCACATCATAGGTTTGATCAAATAGAACTGGGATTTTTGTTTGGTATAACTCTTTCCAATCTGAAATTCCTGCGATAACAAACGACAAATCAGGGTTAGCTTTCGCTAATTGTTCGAATAGGGGTAAGGCTGTCTTGATTTCTTGTTTTCTGCTTCCTGCTAATAAGGCAATGTATTTTTGACCTTTTAGGCTGAACTGCTCGTTAGGAACAAATGCCTGTATCGCATCTTGAAGCGGGTTACCTACATAGGTAGTAGGGATTCCTGCGTCACTAAATAGCTTGAGCTCGAAAGGGAAGATGACATAGAGGTGATCTATCCATTTTTTAAGTTCTTCTACGCGACCTTTATTCCAAGCCCAGACTTTAGGAGCAATGTAGAAGTGGGTTTGAAACCCTTTTTTCTTAGCTATTTTAGCCGCCTTTAAATTGAATCCACCGTAATCAATAAAGATAATGGCATCTGGTTGAAAGGCTTCTATTTGTTCACCAAAGGTCTTGAAAAGTCCTTTTAAACGTTGAATATTCTGGATAACACCTAAAATGCCCATAATCGCAAGTTGATTATGGTGTATCAGTATTTGCGCACCTTGATTTTCCATTGAATCCCCACCCCAGGCTTGAATCAGGGCATCACTATCCAGTTTTTTGATTTCCTGAATTAGATTTGATCCGTGTAGATCCCCTGATTTTTCTCCTGCTAGGATGAAGTATTTCATACTTATTCTCCGAAGTATTCGACCGAATTTTTATTCGTTTCGATTAAGTGAATTTTATGTAGAGTGGCTGAAGTAGATGTCTCCTTTATTTTAGGCGCTAGAATCTTCCAAAATTCCATCACAAGAATCTCACAACTCGCTAATTTACCTAACATGAAATCCACATCTAAATTTAGATTTTTATGGTCGACCTTATCGATAATTTCAGCTTTAATTAAATCTCCTAATTGCTTGAGATCATATACAAATCCGGTGTCAGGATCAGGTATGCCTTTGACTGTTACGATCAATTCAAAATTGTGACCATGCCAGTTGTTATTAGCACAAGGGCCAAATACTTCGAAATTCTTTTCTTCTGTCCAGGCTGGATTGAATAAGCGATGCGCTGCGTTAAAATGTTCCTTACGGATGACGTGTACCATTGTTTTCAGTTTTGATGGAGGGACCCTGGGAAAACAATAGCAGAGTTCCAATTATTGTACAAAGTTAATAAACCTTCCGGGAATCTGTGTAAATTTGTATTTAAATCCTACCCATATGATCATTGTTACTGGTGCCGCAGGCTTTATTGGAAGTTGTTTAATTCAGAAGTTAAATGAATTAAAGTTTCGTTACATTATTGCGGTGGATGATTTTTCGAATGCGGATAAGAATCGAAATTTAGAGGGAAAGTCGATCATGGAGCGGGTTGATCGCAAGGATCTATTTTCTTGGTTAGAGAAAAATAACCGAGAAGTGGAATTCTTATTTCACATTGGGGCCAGGACTGATACCACAGAGTTTGATACGAAAATTTTTGATGAACTCAATTTAGATTATTCTAAGAAGGTTTGGAATGCCTGTGTAGCTTACCAAATTCCTTTAGTCTATGCTAGTTCAGCAGCCACCTATGGTTTAGGTGAATTAGGCTATGACGATAACGAATCGGTAATTCCTTCCTTGAAACCCTTGAATCCCTATGGAGATTCAAAGAATGACTTCGATATCTGGGCTTTACAGCAAGAGAAGAAGCCATTCTTCTTTGCAGGTTTAAAGTTTTTTAACGTCTATGGACCTAATGAATACCACAAAGGGCGGATGGCGTCGGTTATTTGGCATGCCTATCGTCAAATTCAAGCGAATGGGGCACTTAAATTATTCAAATCTCATCGGGATGATTTTAAAGATGGGGAACAGATGCGGGATTTCATTTATGTGAAAGATTTAATCGAGGTGTGTATATTTTTAATGGAACATCGCAAGAACTCAGGAATTTATAATTTAGGTACAGGGAAAGCTAGATCATTTAATGATTTGGGGAAAGCGACTTTCGCAGCTTTGGGATTAGAATCAAACATCCATTACATCGATACGCCTGCCGATATTCGAGACAAATACCAGTATTTCACAGAAGCCAATATGGCTAAATTGCGTGCTATAGGTTTTACGAAAGAATTTACGAGCCTAGAAGAAGGGGTGAAGGATTATGTCCAAAACTACTTAGCTAAGCAGCTCTATTATTAAGTATTTTTTTCAAGCCCTCTTCGGCAAATCCTTTGCCATAGGCAAATAGTTGAATATTCGCGGCAAAGATGGAAAGTATAGCGATTTTGATACTTCTTGTGCTAATTAAGGCGGCTATAAAGATCAAAAGACCATATGTAATTATTCCCGATAATAAGATCAATCCATATACGGGCATAGCTAACAGGGCAATTCCGGTTAGTACGTAATAACTAAAGAATAGGAATGGGAAGAAATGTACCGCTTTTAGCTCTTTAGGAAAGTAACGACTAATGTTGATTCGCGCTCGTCCGAAGAAATGCAATTGTTTATAGAATTGCCTAAAGTCAGTTCTGCGTTTATGGTAGATGAAGGCTTTTGGGATTAGGCCTGATTTAAATCCCAATGAAATACAACGTATACTGAATTCAATGTCTTCGCCCATCCGGGTGATTTTAAATCCTCCTGTCGCTTCATATACTTTTCGGGAAATACCCATATTGAAACTGCGGGGATGGAATTGGCCTCCGATGTTTTTTTCTTTTCCTCGAATACCTCCAGTGGTAAAGAAAGAGGTCATGGAATAGCTGATGGCTTTTTGGATGGGAGTGAAGCTAGGATGATCCTGATCTGGTCCACCAAATAGGTCTAATCCTTGCTCTTTAACAGCCTTATCTACTTCCGTTAAATAGCTTGGCTCTAAAAGTGCGTCTGAATCGAGAATGATGAAGTAATCTCCTTTGGCACGCTCAAATGCATAATTTCTCGCAAAACCTTGTCCTCCATTTTCTTTGACATAATAACCTAAGGAGAATGCCTCTTTATATTTTTCAATAACGGCGGAAGCATCTTCTGTTGATCCATCTTCAATAACGACCACTTCAAAATCTTTGAATTCCTGTGATTGAATACAGCCTAATAGCTCATCCAACTCTTGTGGACGGTTATAAACAGGAATAATCAGGCTGTAGGCCGGCGCTTTCATCTTATAAGGAACGAAGTGTTTCTTTGCTAGCTGAAATGATTTGATCGTATTCAGAATCCCCTAAGGCAGCTGATAAGAACCACGATTCGTATTGAGAGGGAGGTAAATAGATACCTTTGTCCAGCATACCTTTAAAATACTTACCAAATAGGGCAGTATCTGATGTTTTAGCATCACTAAAATTGTTTACGGCTTTGTCAGTAAAAAACAAAGTAAACATGGAGCCGATTTGGTTAATGGTATAATTAAGACCTAATGTCTTCAAATCTGCACTTAAAGCTTCTTTTAAGGCTGAACCCCGCTGCTCTAGAGCGGCATATACTCCCGGATTTTCGGTTATTAGGTTTAGCATGGCTAAACCTGCCGTCGTTGCTAATGGATTTCCTGAAAGCGTTCCCGCTTGGTAAACAGGACCAGCAGGAGCTATCATATCCATGATCTCAGCTTTGCCGCCATAGGCACCTACCGGAAGTCCTCCACCGATAATTTTTCCTAAGGTGGTTAAATCAGGTTGAATTCCAGCCAGTCCTTGGTATCCGGCTGCTGATAGACGGAATCCCGTCATCACTTCGTCGAATATAAGTAAGGCACCGTATTGTTGGCACATTTTCTGAACAGCTTCTAAATAACCTTCTTGGGGTATAACTAATCCCATATTACCCACAACAGGCTCAACGATGATTGCGGCTATTTCAGTTGGATTAGCTTTGAAAAGGTTCTCTAAGCTTTCTAAATCGTTATATACAGCCGTTAAGGTATCTCTAGCGGTTGAAACGGTCACTCCTGGACTATCTGGGGTTCCTAAGGTGGCAACGCCAGAACCAGCCGCAATTAGGAAAGAATCCCCATGACCATGGTAACAGCCTTCCATTTTAATGATCTTATCCCGTTTTGTGTAAGCTCTAGCTAAGCGAATGGCCGCCATCGTTGCTTCCGTTCCAGAATTCACTAAACGAACCTTTTCAACGGAAGGAATCATGGAGATGATTTTCTCTGCGATCAATACCTCGTTATAAGTAGGAGCACCAAAAGAAAATCCATTACTTAAGGCTCCACGAACAGCCTCTTCAATCGCCGGATGTGCTTGTCCGAATAGCATAGGTCCCCAAGAACCAATTAGATCAATATAGGAATTGCCATCTACATCATGTAAATAAGCTCCTTTAGCTGATTTGATAAACACAGGATTTCCTCCTACTGATTTGAAGGCACGAACAGGAGAGTTAACTCCACCTGGAATTAATTCTTTGGCTCTCTCAAAATAGGCTGCGCTTAGGGTAGTCATCTTATTTCTTCTTCGGATTTTTAGCGGTAGTTTTTTGTTGCTCTTCCATAGTCTTCAATTGTGTTTGAAGGTATTGAGAGAACTTAGATTTCTTAGGACCTCCACCAGCAGCGATTTTCTTGCGATTCTCATCTAACAAGGCTTTGATCTTATCCTCATTCACAAATTTGCGAATCGCTAATTGTTGACCAATCGTTACTAAGTTTGATACGAAATAGTAGAAACTTAGCCCAGCAGGGAAGGAGTTCATCACAAACATGAAGATAACAGGCGTAACATAGGCCATCATTTTCATGTTGATCGGTTGACCTGGTTGATCTGGAGTAATTTGGTTGTTATAATAACCATATGCTAGTTGTGAGACTGTCATTAACAAACAGAATAAACTAACATGTGAACCATAAAACGGAATGTTGAATGGTAGATTTAAGAATGAATCATACGTAGATAAATCGTTGGCCCATAAGAATGATTCTTGGCGTAGGTTAATCAAATTAGGGAATAACATGAATACCGCCATTAAAACAGGCATCGTCGCTAATACGGGAATACATCCGCTTAATGGATTCACACCCACCTCGCCGTATAATTTCATGGTTTCTTGCTGAACGCGCGCTGCATCATCCCCGATCTTTTCTTTAATCGCCGCGATTTCAGGAGCTAAAATACGCGTCTTAGCCATAGAGACGTAAGATTTATACGTTAAGGGCAATAATGCGGTCTTGATGATTAAGACTAAAACAACAATTAACAAACCGTAATTCGAAAACAAACTTTCTAGGAATCCGAATAATGGAACGAAAATGTATTTCGTAATCGGCAATAAGAAATCATAACTCAGTTTGACGTTCTTACCAAAATTAGGTGCCTCAACCTTATTAACAATCGAATAGTCATTAGGTCCAAAGTAGAAGGTGAAGTTTGATTTTCCAGCTGCTAAATCTTGTGCTGAAGCAATAATCTGCGCATCTAAGGTTTTAATGTTGACAGAATCTGTCAAATTAGGCGTTGCTGTTAAAGCTGCAGACTTGAAAGTGAATCCCTGTGGAATTAATCCCGTTAAGAAATACTTCTTTTTAAAGCTAATCCACTTAGTGCTTTGATCTAAATTCTCATTCGTTACGGAGCTAGGGTTTTCTGATAGGTAATCAAATTCCTCATCTTCGGTCAATAAATAATTAATAGTAGCCTTACGCTCTTCGGTAATATCTTTCTCTGATTGATGAACTTGCTCTTTCCAATGAATGAAATAGTCGCCGCCCGTTAAGGTCACTGATTTAGCATCTAATTGGTAGTCTACCAGGAAACCTGCTTCAGGTAAAGTATAGCTAGATGAAATGATTTGTCCATTAGCTAAAGCCCCCGAGAAAGTTACTTTATTACCTGTTTGAACCCCTTTGAAGTCGAGATTTGCCACTTTAACCTTTCCTCCAGCAGTGGGTAATTCAATGCTAAATTCATCTGATGCAGTGTTGTACAAATACAAGCCGTCTGATTTTCCGACATTAAAGTTAGCATAGGTTTTGTAGTTCTTTAATTGAACAGTTACTAGCTTAGCACCTTTAGAAGATACCTTAACGATGATATCCTTGTTCTCTAAGGTAAAGATTTGTTCTTGCTTAATGCTAGAATCAATCGGTACTATTTTGGCAGTATCCTTAGGGATAATGGCTTTTTGAGTAACTACGTTTGGTTTTACTGCAGGAACCTCTTTAGGGGCAAAGAAATATTGGTAGCCTAACAGCATACCCATAATTAATACAATACCCGTGATGGAATTTCTATCCATGATTACTTATTTTGAATTTTTGATGAATGGAACAGCGTGTTGATGCGCTGCCTTAACAAATTGTACAAATAGGGGAGACGGACTTTCAACCGTCGATTTATATTCTGGGTGAAATTGAACTCCTACAAAGAAAGGATGATTTTCAATTTCTACAATCTCCACTAAATTGGAATCAGGATTAATACCAGAAGTAATTAATCCCGCTTTATGGAATTGGTCTAAGTAATCGTTGTTGAATTCATAGCGATGTCTGTGACGCTCCTGAATGGATGTTTTTCCGTAGATTTTGTAGGCCAAAGTTCCTTTTTCAATCTTACAAGGATAGGAGCCTAAACGCATCGTACCGCCTTTTTCAGAAATATCCTTTTGTTCTAGCATTAAGTTAATAACGGGATCAGGACTTTCCGGGTTCATTTCAAATGAATGTGCCTCTGTTAGGCCCATAACATTTCTAGCAAACTCAATGACTGCACATTGCATACCTAAACAAATTCCAAGGAATGGAATTTTGTTCTCACGGGCATATTTCACTGCGTTAATTTTTCCTTGAATACCTCTTTCACCAAAACCTGGCGCCACTAAAATGCCATCTAATCCCGCCAAAGTTTCAGATAAATCTTCCGAGTCCATCGTTTCTGAAGACAACCATTGAAGGTTTACTTTAATGTCATTAGCGGCTCCAGCGTGAATAAAGGCCTCTGCAATGGATTTATAAGAATCTTTTAATTCTACATACTTTCCAATTAAACCAATGTTGATTTCAAACTTGGGATTTTGAAGTTTAGAAAGGAAGGATGTCCAATTCTTTAAATTCGATTCTTTATCGTTATAGATATCTAGTTTGTATAAAACACGGCTATCTAAACGCTCTTCTTTCATTAATAATGGAACCTCATAGATCGTAGACGCGTCGCGCGCTTCGATTACGTCGGCTTCCGATACGTTACAGAATAAACCAATTTTCTTCTTCATTTCCTGAGGAAGTGGGTGTTCTGTACGGCAAACTAAGATATCTGGTTGAATACCTGACTCAGATAATTGTTTAACGCTATGTTGGGTAGGCTTAGTTTTTAATTCACCTGCAGACGCTAAATAAGGAATTAGGGTCAAGTGAATAAATAAAGTGTTCTTCTCTCCTAAATCCCATTTTAATTGACGCGCAGCCTCAATGAAAGGCAAGGATTCGATATCACCTACACAACCACCAATCTCTGTAATGACGATATCAAACTTACCTGATTCGCCTAAGAGCATGATGTTGCGCTTAATTTCATCGGTAATGTGAGGAACTACTTGAACGGTTTTCCCTAGGTAATCCCCACGACGCTCTTTGGTAATCACATTATGGTAAATACGACCAGTAGTGATATTATTTGCTTGACTAGTAGGCGTATTTAAAAAACGCTCGTAATGACCCAAGTCAAGATCTGTTTCTGCCCCATCATTTGTTACATAGCATTCGCCATGTTCGTATGGATTCAGGGTGCCTGGATCGATGTTGATATAAGGGTCAAACTTTTGGATTGTACAGGTTAGACCTCGCGCTTGAAGTAGCTTCGCTAAAGACGAGGCAATGATGCCTTTTCCTAACGAGCTTGTTACACCACCCGTAACAAAAATGAACTTGGATTTCTTGGGATTCCCTTTACCAGACATTGAAAGAATTGTTGATTTGGTTACGGGAAACAAAGATAGGTAAATAAAAGCATACCGAATTAATCCTATTTTTATTTTATCTTGCATTCTTAATAGAATTTCGATGAAACCTCAACAAATCACCCTCTTTTCTGCCTCAGCCGGATCAGGTAAAACCTATACCTTGACGATTGAGTATATCAAGATGGCGCTCTCAGAGGTGGAATCGAAGGGATATTTCCGACGGATTTTGGCCGTCACCTTTACGATCAAAGCGGCGGAAGAAATGCGTCAAAGAATTTTGCAATTTTTAGCAGGAATGGCAGATTATCCCACTTTCACTTATACATCCTCTGCTGAACAATCAAAAGTTTTAGCGATTCTAGATAAGGTGCAATCCGAATTAGCAGAAGACGGTATTCATTTAACAAAAGAACAATTAGCGGAGAGGGCGGGTACCACTTTGCAACAAATCCTTCAAGATTATGGATTGTTCTCCGTGATGACGATTGATTCTTTTGTCCAAAGACTCAGTGCCTCCTTCATTGATGAATTAAATCTCCCTAGTCAATATGAGGTAGTATTAGATTCCAATGGATTGATTCATGAATTAATTAATCGGCTGTTAGATCAGGTAAATAGTACGGGAGATGCCGAACTGAGCGAATTAATTTTATCGTTTGCGAATCAAGAAATAGCGGAAGGACGGAATTGGAATCGAATGCGGGATAGTTTGCATGGTTTTCTAAAGATTTCGTTAGAAGAGAAGTTTTTAGCGATTGAGCCGAATCTATCACTTTTTCAAGTCAGTGATTTTCTTCGTTTAGAAGATCAATTACGCGGCTTACTTCAACAGATGTTGCAAGAAGTGAAAGGGGCGGCTGAATCCTTTATAAGGATTATAGATTCGCTTGGTTTACCGGATGCCTTCTATTATTATGGAGGGACCGGTCCAGTGGGAAATATGCGATCCTTTTTGCGTAATCCTGAGATAGCCGATAAAGCTTATGCTAATTTTAAGAAAGCGATTGAGGCAAATATGTGGACTTCGGCTAAAGCAACTGGTGCAGATAAAGCTATAATTGAGCAGCATGCAGCTGAATTAGGTGATTTAGGAAGTCAGTTCATTGACTTGCAGTCGTTGTATGTAAAACGGTATCGTTTTTTGCATTGGGTTTTGAAGGATTTAAAGAAGCTTGCCTTGTTAAATCTAATTCAACGCGAAATGCGGGTTTATCAACAAGAAAATTCCGCAATTCCCATTTCTGAATTTTCTAAACGGGTGTACGAAGTGATTTCACAGGATCCCATTCCGTTTATCTATGAGAAATTAGGCGATCGCTATTTCCATATATTCATTGATGAGTTCCAGGATACCTCCATTTTGCAATGGAAGAACTTTATGCCTTTAGTGGAGAATGCTACATCAGTGGGGAAACGTAGTTTATTAGTAGGGGATGCAAAGCAATCAATTTATAAGTTTAGGGGAGGGGAAGTTAGCTTGATTGCTTCTTTAGCCACTCAGGATGTATCTTTAGTTTCTGATCATTTTGTAAAGGACTCGCTTGATGAACAACGATTTGATTATTTATTAAACCAAATAGGCCCTAAAGCCTTGAATGATAATTACCGAAGTGCCACTGAGATAGTTGAATTTAATAATCATTTTTACCATTCTTTAGTGGAGAATGAATCAGTTTTAGCCTTGTGCCCTTTAATAGAACCCCTTTATGGAGCTAATTTAAAGCAAAATCCGAAAGTGGCTTCATCTGATTTTAACGGTAAGGTTGATTTAATCGTATACCATAAATCTCAAGAGAACTTTGGGTTTACAGAACCAGAAAATGAGTTTATGTTTGAGCAGGTGATGAATTTGATCAGACATAATCGACATATTGGATTTAGGTATGCAGACATCGCTATTTTGGCGCGAAAGAATAAACATGCAAGGTATTTAGCCTTGCGTTTAAAAGAAGAAGGAATTCCTGTTATTTCATCAGACTCTCTTTTAGTCCATTATTCACCTGTTGTAGGATTCATCCTTTCTTTTTTAGCTCTGAAAGAGCATCCTAAAGAATCGCTTTATTTGTATGAAGTGATCTATCAATATGCTGAAATTAAGGGACAGGAGGTTTCGGCTTTGGATTTAACCTATCTGGAAGAATTAGCAGGTGACGCTTTTGAAAAAGCTGAACAGTATTTTTTAAGTAAGGGAATGGAGGTGCCTGCATTTTCCGATCTTTTACGTTGGGTGTATGATGTGGTTGCAGCTTTTGATCTTTTGATTGATAGCACAGGTCAGGAGTATGTTTGGAAGTTTTTAGATATTTTGAATGAATATGTTCTTTTGAAGGACAAATTGGTGGCTGGATTCCTGCTTCATTTTAATCTAAACCGAAATTCGTATTGTATTACTAGTTCTAACCAAGCGGATGCCGTTACTATTTCGAGTATTCATAAGTCCAAAGGTTTAGAATATCCCGTGGTCATTCTGCCTTTCGTCAATTGGACATTCCAAGCTGATTCAGAGAAGATTTGGTATGAAATGGGAGAGGAGGAATCGGAAGATTTAGGTATGGGTGAAATAGCACGCTTAAAACATATATATGGGAGAGTGACCTCCTCGGAGGTTTTGGCTTTTCCTACTTTGGCACTACAAACAAAAAAGGAAAAAGAAGCCATTTTTCTAGATGCGTTAAATATGTTGTACGTCGCAACCACACGACCTAAACAATCCTTGCATCTGCTACTTACTGTCCCAGAGCCTGATATGCACACGAAGACTATTTCCACTTATACTAATTCCGTGGGCAGATTAGTCTATGATTATGCGCAAACGCTATCTGAATCAACCGAATTGCCTCTTTATTTAAAGACAGAAACAGATTGGAAAACTGCCTATTTTACATTTTCAAACGAATCAGTCATTCCGTCATTAACGCATGATGTAACATTTGACCTAGAGAAAAAGGTTCAAATACGTTTAGGAGGTGTCAATGCCCCTGTTTCACTTAGGGTGAATTCAGCTAAATCGGATTTGTATACCTCCGCTTCTAAAAAACGGGAAATAGGAAATCAATTGCATGATTTATTAGCTCAATTGCCTGATATGGAGGCATGGTCACAGGTGAGAGCGAAATCAAAGGTGGATGTATCTTCTTTAGATGCCCTTTTTGAATCTCAGCAAGTGCGTGACTTCTTCGTAAAAGATATTTTAGCCTTTAAGGAAGTTGATTTATTATGCCCGGACGGAAAAATTATTCGCCCAGACCGGGTTAATAAAATAGGAGAGGCTTTACAAGTGATTGATTTTAAAACGGGGAAACAAAAGCCGGAACACCAGGGGCAAATACAACGTTATAAACAAACTTTAGTGGAAATGGGTTACCAGGTGGCACAAGGAGTTTTAATTTATATTGAAACGAAAGAATTAGTCTATGTATAAGCGTTTACTTTACCTCGCCTTTTTAGTGTTGATTTTAGATTCTTGCTCATTTGTAAAGAGAATTTTTCACCGATCAGGTTCTTCGTATTATAGTAGCTCTGAAATTAAAGCTATCGTGAAAGAGGCGAAAAAATTTAAAGGAGTTCCCTACAAAACGGGCGGCATGGATAAAAAGGGGATGGACTGTTCTGGATTATTATTCACATCCTATGCCGTTAATGATTTCTCTATCCCTCGTGTTTCTTCGGATCAAGCGAAATTTGGGGAAGAAATTAGGTTGAAAGACGTTCAGTTGGGGGATTGGGTGTTTTTTGCAACGGGGAAAGTGGGGCTCATTAATCACGTCGGTTTAGTGACCAAAGACCAACCCGCTATTAGCTTTATTCATGCGAGTACCACGTACGGCGTTCGAGAGGATTTGTTGTACCAAAAGTTTTGGCTCGATCGCATCGTCAAAATTATTCGTCCATTTAAAAATTAATATGGTTTTTAGGCATTGATGTTCTATTTTTGCATTTCTTTTTAAAATGCTATGTCTAAAAAAATTGTAATTATTGGTGCTGGTGGCGTGGGTAATGTAGTCGTAAAGAAATGCGCGATGAATCCTGCTTCCTTTTCTGAGATCGTTTTAGCTTCTCGTACTTTATCAAAATGTGATGCCATTGCCGCTGAGTGTGCTGCGATAGGTTTGCCTACTGCCGTTAAAACACGTCAGGTGGATGCAGATAATGTACCGGAATTAGTGGCTCTTTTCAAAGAGGAAAAGCCATTCTTAGTTATCAATGTGGCTTTACCTTACCAAGATTTGACCATTATGGATGCTTGTCTTGAGGCAGGTGTTCACTATTTAGATACCGCGAATTACGAACCTAAAGACGTAGCTAAGTTTGAATATTCATGGCAGTGGGCCTACCAAGAGAAGTTTAAGAAAGCCGGATTAATGGCTTTGTTAGGCTGTGGGTTTGATCCAGGTGTGACAGGTGTTTATACGGCTTATGCAAACAAGCATTATTTCGATGAGATGCATTACCTAGATATCATCGATTGTAACGCAGGAGATCACGGAAAAGCATTCGCTACTAATTTTAACCCGGAAATTAATATCCGCGAGATTACGCAAAATGGTAAATACTGGGAGAATGGCGAATGGATTGAGATTGAACCGATGTCGATTCACAAGCCCATCGATTATCCGAATATTGGACCAAAAGAATCCTATGTGCTTTACCATGAAGAATTAGAGTCACTGACGAAGAATTTCCCTACGCTGAAGCGTGCGCGTTTCTGGATGACCTTTGGTCAAGCCTATTTAACGCACTTAGAAGTTCTACAAAATGTAGGAATGACTTGTATTGCACCTATTAAGTTTAATGGGATGGATATCGTTCCTTTGGAATTCCTAAAGGCGGTTCTTCCAGAGCCAGGAACCTTAGGAGAGAATTATTCAGGCCAAACTTCGATTGGTTGCCAAATCAAGGGGATCAAAGAGGGGAAAGAAGCAACTTATTACGTTTGGAATAACTGCCACCACGCAGATTGCTATAAGGAAGTTCAAGCACAGGGAGTTAGTTATACGACGGGTGTTCCTGCGATGATTGGGGCCTCTTTAATGATTGATGGTTCTTGGTTTGCTCCAGGCGTATTTAACGTGGAAGAATTTAACCCAGATCCTTTCATGGAATTATTGAACATCCATGGTTTACCTTGGGAGGAACAACATAACATCACTTTACCTCACGAATACTAAAATGACCTATTATCCTTCGATTCCATCTCCTTGTTATGTATTGGAGGAAAATTTATTGGTTGCAAATCTTGCACTTTTGAAGCGAGTTCAAGAAGAAGCAGATATAGAGATTATTTGTGCATTAAAAGGATTTTCTTTTTACCATGAATTTCCACTCGTAAAGCAGTATTTAGCAGGTGCTACAGCCAGTTCCCTACATGAAGCACGTTTAGCTTTTGAGGAAATGGGTGTTAGGCCTCACGTGTATTCTCCCGCTTATTTAGAAGCAGATTGGGTTGAATTAGCTTCGTATGCTGGTCACATTACCTTTAACTCCCTGAATCAATACCACCAATTTAAGGATCGTGCACACGCTGCAGGAATTTCATGTGGTTTACGTATTAATCCGGAGTATGCAGAAGTGGAAACAGATATGTACAATCCTTGTGTGGCTGGCTCGCGTTTAGGTATTCGTCGTTCTGATTTAGGTGATTTACCGGATGGAATTGAGGGTTTACATTCGCATACGCTATGTGAAAATGATTCCTTTGTATTGGAACGTACGCTTGCGGTTATCGAAGCGAAATTTGGGGATTTGTTACCCAGCTTAAAATGGTTGAATTTAGGTGGTGGACACTTGATTACTCGAGCGGATTATGATGTCACACATTTAATTGGATTATTAAAAGGTTTTCGAGAAAAATACCCTAATCTGCAGATTATTCTAGAACCGGGTTCTGCCGTAGGTTGGCAAACAGGTTTTTTAAAATCAACTGTTTTAGATATAGTTGAGTCTGCTGGTATTATGGTGGCTATTTTAGATGTCTCTTTTGCAGCCCATATGCCAGACACTTTAGAGATGCCCTATAAACCACGGATAAGAGGAGCGAATTTAGAGCCTGAAGCAGGAAAGCCTACGTATCGTTTTGGTGGAATGACCTGCCTTGCGGGTGACTTTTATGGAGATTATTCGTTCGAGAAGGAATTGCAAATCGGTGATGAAATTATCTTAGAAGATATGATTCATTATACGATGGTAAAAACGACAACTTTTAACGGAGTAAATTTACCTAGTATAGGTAAGATAGATTTTCAAGGGGATTTCCATCTTCTGAAATCATTCGGTTACGAATCTTTTAAAGATCGACTGTAAATGTGGAGAAGATCGGTCTCGAACCGACGACCTCTTGCATGCCATGCAAGCGCTCTAGCCAACTGAGCTACATCCCCATTAAAAATTGACTTTAACTCCCACACCACCTTGGATGTGCAGGAAAAATGGGTTAGGTAGTATTTCTGAATACATCCCTAACTCCGCAAAAAAAGATAGATTAGGCGCATCAATCGGAAAATATTCTAAGCCAGCGATGCCTGCCGCACCTAATCCCCGTTTTGTTTCAGGAAAAACTGAATTATCGGAGAAAAGATTTCTGGATACAAATTGTGGGCCAGCCCCATAATAATAATGTAAATCGGAATTGACTAGGGTAGGACGGTGCCATAAATACAGGGCACTAATAGAAAAACCAATATTCTGAAATGACCCATTTTGGTATGAGCGATTAGTTCCCCAAAGCCCTCCATACGTCCCAAAATTAACTTCAACCGCATTTTTTCCATTAGGTAGGTAGCGCTTAATCATAAATCCACCTGGTTCTCCCACTCTAAAACCAGCTGCCCAATCTTTGATCTGTGCCTTAACCGAAGTCAGGCTACAAAATAAGAATAGGAATAGAATAAAGCGTTTTAACATGTTATGCAGAATAGAATTGTTTAATTAGTTGAACTAATTTATCGTTTTCTTCTGATAACCCAATCGTAATTCGTATAGAATCTTCACATAAGGCGACAGAACTTCTGTTTCTAGTGATTAATTGGGACTCAATTAAGTAATTAAATAACTCAGTAGCACGCTTGAAATGAACTAAAATGAAGTTAGCATCTGATGGGTAGATCTGAATGATATCTGGAATGTTTTGTAAAGAGTCTACAAGCCGAGTTCGCTCTGCCAAAATTAATCGAACAGAATCATTCTTAAATGAAGGGTTTTTTAAGGCTTTAAAAACAATCTCCTGTGTTGCTCCTCCAATATTATAGGGAGGTTTTATTTTATTTAATAATTGAATAAGGGAGGGATGTGCAAAGGCCATTCCTAATCGCAAGGAAGCTAATCCATAGGCTTTGGAAAGCGTCTGCATCACAATGACCTGAGGGTATTTCGCTAATTCTAAAATGAAACTAGGTTCATCTGAAAAATCGATATATGCTTCGTCAATGACGACAAAACCTGTTTTAAAGGATTCAATTAGCGTATAGATATCCGAACGTTTCAATTTGTTCCCGGTCGGATTATTAGGTGAACAAAGAAAAAGCAAACGAGTATTTTGATCAATCGTCTGTAATATTCCCTCCACATCTAATTGATAATTCTTGCTTAAGCTAACTTTACGCTGCTCAATATGGTTGATCGATGCACTCACCTCATACATGCCATACGTAGGAGGGCACAATATAATGTTGTGGACACCTGATTGACATGACATACGCATGAGTAAATCGATAGCCTCGTCAGATCCATTTCCCAGGAAGATTTGATTGGTAGAACACGATTTGATGGCGGCTAACTGTTCTTTAATGCCTAATTGTAACGGATCAGGATAGCGATTCCAGTTCTCAGAAACGCCTGAACCTAACGGATTTTCATTCGCATCTAAAAATATGCCTTCCTTCCCTTTAAACTCATCTCGTGCTGATGAATAAGGCTTTAAGTTCCAAATGTGGGGTAATATGAAGTTTTCGAAATTCATACTTAGCTTAATCTAATTTTAACGGCATTCGCGTGAGCTTGCAATGATTCTGCCTCAGCCATATCAATAATGGTCTTACCTAATTGCTCTAAACCTTGTTTAGTGATCGACTGCAAAGTGATTTTCTTCGTAAACGAATCCAAATTAACTCCTGAATAAGCTCTTGCAAATCCATTAGTAGGTAACGTATGATTAGTTCCTGAAGCATAATCACCTGCAGATTCGGGAGTATAATGTCCTAAGAATATCGATCCAGCATTTCTAATGTGCCCTGAGAATTCTTCCGCATAATCACAAGCCAAAATCAAGTGTTCTGCGGCATACTCGTTTAATAAGTCTATCGCCTCAGATGAAGTATTTACTAAGACAAATTTAGAGTTAGCTAGGGCTTTTTCAGCTAAGTCTCTTCTAGGTAACTCAGCTAATTGAATACGGATCGCTTCCATCGTTTCTTCAACTATAGAAGATGACGTGCTCACTAATATGACTTGTGAATCCGCACCATGTTCTGCTTGCGATAACAAATCGGAAGCGATATAAGCTGGATTAGCCGTGTGATCAGCATAGACAGCTACTTCAGATGGTCCAGCCGGCATATCAATCGCTGTGCCTAATCGGTTAGCATACATTTTAGCCGCCGTAACGTATTGATTTCCTGGGCCAAAGATTTTATAAACAGAAGGAACACTCTCCGTTCCTAGGCTCAATGCGGCAATAGCTTGTGAGCCGCCCACTTTAGCCATCTTCGTTACGCCACATAATTTTGCAGCGTAGAAAATAGCAGGGTGAGTAGCAGGTGTACAAAGAACCACTTCCTGACATTCAGCAATACGAGCCGGAATGGCCAACATCAACACGGTAGAGAATAGGGGAGCTGTTCCTCCGGGAATGTAGATACCCACTTTATCTATGCCTGTTGATTTCTGCCAACAAACTACACCCGGATTAATTTCAATTTTATTGATTTCTAACTTTTGTGCTGCATGAAAGGCATAAATATTAGCATAGGCATGATCGATTGCCTTTTGTAATGCTATATCTGTTTTTGAGGCTAAATCCTCCATTTCTGCGGCCGTATACAGTATATCTGTAATCTCTCTTTTCTCGTAGGTAGCAGTTAATTCCCGTAAGGCTTGATCGCCTTTCGATTTAACTTGGCTAAAAACGTCAGAAATTAAGGCATCTAATTGTCCCTGCTCTAAAGCTGGACGCTGACATATAGCTGCATAATCTATACGAGAAGGATAATTGATTTGTGTAAACATGATTAGAGAATCATTTTTTCAATTGGTAAAACTAAAATACCTTCAGCACCTGCATCACGCAGGTTTTCAATGATATTCCAAAAGTCATTTTCCTCAATCACCGAATGCAATGAGAACCAACCTTTCGTAGCTAATGGCAAGACCGAAGGAGATTTCATGCCCGGTAAAAGAGCGGTCACTTTATCAATGTTTTGTTCTTGTACGTTTAAAACTACGTATTTCGCATTTTGGCCTCTTTGAACCGAGTCTATTCTAAATAATAATTTATCTAAAATGGCCTGCTTCTCGGATGATAAGGTCGCGTTTGCGATCATCACAGCTTGGCTTTGGAAAACCGTCGCCACTTCTTTAAGGCCATTGCTTAGTAGCGTACCACCTGTAGAAACGATATCACATATGCCTTCTGCGAGTCCGATAGAAGGGGCTATCTCTACAGAACCTGAGATCTCGTGCATTTCTGCCTTAACACCGTTCTTGAGTAGGAATTGACTTGTTAGGTTCGGATACGAAGTCGCAATGCTTTTTCCTTCGAACTGTTTTAAATCCGTATAGTTCTCACCACGAGGGATAGCTAATGAAAGGCGACATTTAGAAAAGCCTAATTCTTTAACCACATCCACTTTTCGCGTATGTTCCATTAACACATTTAAACCAACAACACCTAAATCAGCCACACCATCTTCCACATAACCCGGAATATCGTCGTCACGTAAGAAAAGAAATTCAATAGGGAAGTTGCTCGAAATAGAACGAAGCTTAGATCCGCCTGACTCAAATTTAATGCCACACTCCTTGAATAATTTCAAAGAGTCATCGCTAAGGCGTCCTGACTTCTGTACCGCAATTCTGATATTGTTTGTGCTCATCGTATTTAATCTAAAAAAAGCAAGCCTCGAGGTTATTCGAGGCTTGCAGAATCAATTTTATAAAAACATTTTGATTGGGTCCTCTAGGTATTGTTTCAGGGTTAACAGGAACGCAGCTCCTGTAGCACCATCTACCACGCGATGATCACAAGTCAATGTTAATTTCATAATGTTGGTGGCATAGAATTGACCATTTTTCACACCTACCGTTTCTTTAATTCCACCTACCGCTAGAATACAAGACTCTGGTGAGTTGATGATGGAAGTAAATTGATCAATACCGAACATACCTAAATTAGAAACCGTAAATGTGTTACCTTCCCAATCTTTCGGTTGTAATAATTTACCTTTAGCCTTAGCGCCTAAATCTTTAGCTTCTGCAGAGATTTGTGCGATTGACTTTTCTGATGCAAAACGGATAACAGGAACTAATAAACCGTCTTCAACAGCAACTGCCATACCGATATGTACATGTTTGTTGACACGGATACGATCTTCCATCCAGTAAGAGTTTACTTTCGGGTGTTTCGCAAGAGATAGGGCAGTAGCCTTAATCACCATGTCGTTAAATGAAATCTTCACCGGGAATGTTTCATTCATGCTCACACGTGCTTCCATTGCTTTGTCCATGTTGATTTCCATCGTTAGATAGAATTCAGGAGCACTGAATTTAGATTCTGATAAACGACGTGCGATGGTTTTGCGCATTTGGCTGTTCGGAATATCCTCGAAGCTTTCTACTCCTCCGGTGAAGTTCGCATTTGCGCCACCTGAATTAGGATTGTATTCTTCCACGTCTGCTTTCGTGATACGTCCACCTTCACCCGTTCCCGTGATCCAGTTTAAGTTATATCCTTTTTCTTTTGCCAAAGCACGAGCTAAAGGACTAGCCTTCAATTCTGCACCTGGTTTAGAAGCTGTTTTTTCTTCTACCACTGGAGCTTTAGTAACTACAGGTGCCGGAGCACTCGCAACTGGAGCAGCTACAGGAGCTGATGGCGCTGGTGCAGGAGTACTTGCTTTAGGAGCCGCTTCTGCATCTAAGATTAACTGGAAATTAGCACCTGGCTCACCTACTATGGCAATAATACCATCTACGATAACACCTTGACCTTCTTTAGCGCCTATATATAAAAGAGTACCATCTTCATAGTTCTCTAATTCCATTGTTGCTTTATCTGTTTCTACTTCAGCAATAATATCTCCATTCTTGATTACATCGCCTACGGCTTTTAACCATTTAGCGATGACACCCTCGATCATGGTATCACTCATCTTAGGCATACGAACTGCCACTGCTTTAACACCACTTAAATCAATGGCAGGAGTTGCAGCTGGCGCTTGCGCTACTGGAGCAGCTGCTGTGGCAACAGGTTCTGCAGCTACAGGAGCAGGGGATGTAGAGGCTGCAGGTGAAGCTAAAAGTGCTGAATAATCTTCACCCGGTGTACCTACAATTGCAATAATTCCATCAACAGGAACCGCTTCGCCTACTTTTACACCAATATATAATAAAGTACCGTCTTCGTAATTCTCTAGTTCCATCGTTGCTTTGTCTGTCTCGACTTCCGCAATAATGTCTCCAGATTTAATAACGTCACCTTCTTTTTTAAGCCAATTAGCGATCACACCTTCTAACATCGTGTCGCTCATCTTGGGCATTCTAATAATTTCAGCCATCTTATTTTGTTTGAAAGTTTAAAATTACGCTTTAAACCCTGTTTTTAAAAATTTTATGTGATAATTATTCCGTATTAATCTAGTTTAAGAACGGCCATAAATGCCTCTTGTGGAATTTCTACGTTACCCACTTGACGCATCCGTTTCTTTCCTTTCTTTTGCTTCTCTAATAGTTTACGTTTACGAGAGATGTCACCACCATAACATTTGGCCAAAACATCCTTGCGCAACGCTTTTACCGTCTCACGGGCAATAATCTTCTGCCCAATCGCCGCTTGAATCGCAATTTCAAATTGCTGTCTCGGTATTAATTCACGTAATTTCTCACATAAACGTTTACCCCAGTCATACGCCTTATCACGGTGTACGATAGCTGATAAAGCATCCACTTTGTCACCATTTAACATGATATCAAGCTTCACCATTTCACCTGGTTCGTAATCTTTGTATTCGTAATCTAGGGAAGCATAACCTCTAGAAATTGTCTTTAAGCGATCAAAGAAGTCAAATACTACCTCAGATAAGGGCATATCAAACGTTAATTCAACACGATCCGTCGTCAAGTAGATTTGGTTGACTAAAATACCTCGCTTATCCATACAAAGGCTCATGATGACCCCCGTATACTCAGATTTGGTAATGATTTGTGCCTTAATATAGGGTTCTTCGATAATGTTAATCAAATTAGGTTCCGGCAAATCTGCAGGAGCTGAAACCCATAACACTTCATCAGCCGTGGTAATCACTTTGAACTTTACAGAGGGAACCGTCGTGATCACCGTCATATCAAACTCACGTTCTAGGCGTTCTTGCACAATTTCCATGTGCAACATGCCTAAGAAACCACAACGGAATCCGAATCCTAAGGCAGCAGAAGTTTCAGGTTCCCACACTAAAGAGGCGTCATTTAACTGAAGCTTCTCCATTGCATCGCGCAAATCCTCAAATTCCGATGTTTCTACTGGATAAATACCAGCGAAAACCATGGGTTTTACTTCTTCAAAACCTTGAATCGCAGATAGGGTTGGGTTTGCCACGTGTGTGATGGTATCACCCACTTTTACTTCCTTCGCCTCCTTAATACCAGAAATCAGGTAGCCTACGTCACCGGTTTTAATGATTTGCTTGGGTTCTTGTTCTAATCCCAGCGTACCAATTTCATCCGCGTAGTATTCTTTACCCGTATTAATGAATTTTACTTTATCACCTTTTCTGATTTCTCCATTATACACTCGGAAAATAACCTCAATACCGCGGTAAGAGTTGAACGTTGAGTCAAAGATCAAGGCTTGTAAGGGCGCTTCAGGTTCACCTTTAGGTGCAGGGATTCTAGCTACAACCGCATCTAAAATATCCTGAATACCAATTCCTTCCTTACCAGAGGCGTGAATAATATCTTCTTTTTTGCATCCAATTAAATCGATTATTTGGTCCGAAACCTCCTCCGGCATAGCTCCCGGTAAATCGATTTTATTTAAGACTGGGATAATTTCTAAATCGTGGCTGATAGCCAAGTATAAGTTAGAAATAGTCTGCGCCTCAATGCCTTGTGATGCATCCACAATTAATAAGGCGCCTTCACAAGCCGCAATCGAACGGGATACTTCATAGGAGAAATCGACGTGACCAGGAGTATCAATCAAGTTAAATGTATACAATTCCCCATCTTTAGGGTATTGCATTTGAATGGCGTGAGATTTAATCGTAATGCCGCGCTCGCGCTCTAAATCCATATCATCGAGCAATTGATTCATCATATCGCGCTTTTGAACGGTATTGGTGAATTCAATTAATCGATCGGCTAGTGTACTTTTTCCGTGATCAATATGGGCAATGATGCAAAAATTACGCAGGTGTTTCATATAGAATTATTTCTCCTTAGGGCTTCCCCATAAACTAAGCTACAAATATAGCCAAAACAAGGCATTTAACCCGTTTTATTGATTCATTAAATCTTCAATTTCCTCACAATCCAATGGAATATTCTTCATCAGATTGATATTCGTACCTGATTGGATGACTAGGTTGTTCTCTAATCTTATTCCTAATCCTTCCTCTTGAATATATATACCAGGCTCACAAGTAAGAACCATTCCTTCTCTAAAAGGTTTGTATTTATCCCAAACATCATGCACATCTAAGCCTAAATGATGCGCTACACCGTGCATAAAGTATTTCTTAAACAGTGGATTAGCCGGATTTTGTTTTTCTACATCAGCACGAGTAAATAAACCTAGATCGATTAATTGTCCTTCCATGAAGCGCTCGACCTCTTTTTGGTAATCTACCCAATACACTCCCGGTTGCATTATTTCAGTAGCATAATTTAAAACAGCATGCACTGCTTGATATACTTGCTTTTGACGAGGACTGAAACGACCATTTACCGGAATCGTACGGGTCATATCCGCATTGTAATTCGCATACGAGGCTCCTACATCTAATAATAGCATATCTCCGTCCTGGCAAGGAAGTGCATTGTCAATGTAATGTAGCACACATGCGTTTGCTCCGGAAGCAATAATTGGAGTATAAGCAAAGCCTTCTGATCGATTGCGCGTGAATTCATGAATGAATTCAGCTTCTATCTCGTATTCTGTTACTCCTGGTTTAGTGAAATTTAATACACGTCTAAATCCTTTATCTGTGATTTCACAAGCGACTTGTAGCGCTTGTAATTCCTCGGGTTCTTTTTGCATACGTAATTCACTCAAAATAGGCGCGAGGCGACCTATCGCATGATTTGGATACGTATTTCGGATAGTATTGCCTAAGCGAGCATTCTGCGTCTGAACCACTGAAGCATTACGTAAGTGCTCATTATCAGTTAAGTAGATATGATTTGCAGAGTAAACTAAGGTTTTTAGAAGTGATTCAAAATTAGACGACCATTGGATATTCTTAATCCCGGAAGTCTGCGTCGCCTCTTCTTTGGTATATTTATGTCCTTCCCAAATTTCAATTAACTCAGATGTCTCCCGAACAAAAGCAATTTCTCGCCACTGTGCTTCTGGAGCATCCGGATACAAGATCAAAAAGGTCTCTTCTTGATCTAAACCGGATAAGTAAAACAAATCACTGTTTTGTCTGAATCCCATCGTCCCATCGGCATTCGTGGGCATGATGTCGTTTGAACTAACAACCACGATGGATTTAGGGGGTAATTGTGCGTACAATTTGGCCCGATTCTTTTTAAATAATTCAGCTGAAAATGGAGTATATCTCATCTTATTTGCGACAAACGTAAATAATCTCTTCTAGTGGCAATGCCATTCTTTGGCTTTCTTTCAAACCTAATTTCTCAATTAGATTGACAGGTTCTACCGTAAATCCGGACTTTTCTAATTGTGTACCATAATCACGTCCATAGATGCGCAAATGATCATCTTGTAGGAAATGAATTTCGCGTTCCCGTGGATCTGTGATGCTGGCATCTTCATAGGTCGTTGCCAGATCGTATCGTTGTGGACTTTGGCATAAAGCAAAACCTGTAGGTTTTAATACCCTTCTGATTTCCTGCATACAACGGACATCGTCTTTAACGTGTTCTAAAACGTGATTACAGAACACGGCATCAAATGTGTTGTCTTCGAATGGAATATCATGTAAATCCATTTTCACTTTAGCCAAAGGGCTTTCGATATCAGCTGTAATATATTTATCACCTAAATGCTTCTCGAAACGTTCAATAAAACAATATTCCGGAGCGATATGTAATAATTTAGGCTTCTCTGTAAAAAAGGACGTCTCATTCTTCAGATACAAATACATTAAACGATGACGCTCTAAACTTAAACAAGAAGGACAAAGGGCATTTTCACGCGGAGTTAACCGGCCATAGGGCAGGAAATGACGAAAGGAATGGTCACAAACGGGACAATAAACTTTATTTCCGGTCAAGAAAATACTGTATATTTTGATAAGTCTGTGGGCAAATAATTGAATGAATTTTCTCGGGATAAATCGTAAAACCCAGCTAATGATGTATTTCATAGAAACAAAAAAAGGGAAGGCTTTTATGTTGAAAACCTTCCCTTCAAAATTAAGAAATTAATTACATTTTTCTTAACCAAATATTACGGAAGCTTACTGCATTTCCATGGTCCTGTAAACTAATAGGTCCGGGTCCGTGAACTGGATTCAAAGGCTGTCCAATATATTCAGTCGTTCCTTGAATCTTGGTGTGGTTTTGCACGACAATTCCATTGTGAATCACTGTAACAAAGGCTGGCGTTTCAATTCCCCCATTCGTTGTGAATACAGGAGCGGTATAAATGATATCGTAGGTATTCCAATCGCCCATTTTAGAGGTTGCATTGACTAATGGAGGTGTTTGCTTGTAAATTGCCCCTGCTTGTCCATTGCGGTAAGTCGGGTTTTGATACGAGTTCATCACTTGAACTTCATACATACCTTGCATAAATACCCCACTATTTCCTTTTCCTTGGCTTTTTAATGTCTCTGGTTCGATAGGCGATTGCCATTCGATGTGCAATTGATAGTTCGTGAATTTCTCTTTTGTAGAGATATTTCCCTTGCCACCTACGACGGTCATTTTTCCATCAGCTACTTTCCAAGCTGCAGGAGAGCCATCTTTTGCTGATTCCCAGTTATCTAAATTTTTTCCATCAAATAGAACAATCGCATCGGATGGAATGGCACCAGGAGTTACCACAGTAATGCTTGGCTCCCAATATTCCGTGTCATTCGGGTTTGTTGGATTTACTTTTACGTGACGATGATCTTGCGCAAGTGTTAACGTTGCTGAACCTAAAAGTAGGGCTGAGATGGCAAATAATGTCTTTTTCATAGTTGAATAGGATTGGATTGAGCATAAAAAAACCGGCATAAACCGGTTTAAATATAAAGAATATAATTCTTATTTAGCAAAGCTAGCTTTAATAGCTTCTACATCAACTAACTTGATGATAGGTCTTGCTTTTAAAATTTTGATAGCTGCAACCTTGTTGTTAGCTACTGCTTTATTTCTTCTGTCTTTACGTTTTAGTCTAGTTACTGCCATGTCTTTGATAATTTGGTTTGCAAAAATAGCTAAAATCGACTATTATCAAAAATATTATAGCATAATTAATTAAATTTGTTTTTTTAGAAATATGCAGAAACCAGCAAACGCACGAGGTACAAGGGATTTTGGTCCTACAGAAATGGCAAAACGTAATTACGTATTTGACATCATAAAGACTCATTTTCAAGGATTTGGCTTTCAAACAATTGAAACGCCAGCTATTGAGAACTTGTCTACCTTGACGGGTAAGTATGGGGAAGAGGGCGATCAATTATTATTTAAAATAGTAAATAGTGGTGATTATTTGTCCAAAGTGTCGACTTCAGATATCGAGGCTGGTTCTAAATCATTCACTTCTAAAATTTCTGAAAAAGGTCTTCGCTACGATCTAACGGTACCCTTTGCCCGCTTTGTAGCCATGAATCGCAATGACTTAGCTTTTCCTTTCCGACGTTATCAAATCCAACCAGTTTGGAGAGCTGATCGTCCACAGCGTGGTCGCTACCGCGAGTTCTATCAATGCGATGCCGATATTATTGGTTCTGATTCCTTAGTAAATGAGGCAGAGCTTATTGCCTTATTTCAATCGATTTTCAATTCATTGAAGCTTCGAGTAAACCTATTCATAAACTCTCGTAAAATTTTAGCAGGTATCGTAGATAGCTTAGGGGAAAGTGCACGTTTTGTAGCCTTTGCTGTTGCTTTAGATAAACTGGATAAGATTGGTTGGGAGAATGTAGCGAAGGAATTGATTCAGAATGGATTTACCGAAGATAAGACAGAGGCTATTAAAGATTTAGTTTTGTTCGAGGGATCGAATGAAGAGAAAATCGCCAAATTAACTGCGTTTTTTGATACGAATGTTACTGGTTTACAAGGTTTGGCTGAAATTAAAGAGGTGTTATCCTTATCTGAAACGAATGGATTCTCATCCGATAATCTTGTTTTCGATTATAAATTAGCCCGTGGTTTGAGCTATTATACTGGTTTGATCTATGAAGGTAAAGCGGTTGATCTTCCTTTTGGATCTATTGTGGGAGGAGGTCGTTACGATGATTTAACGAGTTCTTTTGGATTGCCTAATATGTCAGGAGTAGGAATATCTTTTGGCATTGAGCGTATTCTTGATGTAATGGAAGAATTAAAGTTATTCCCAGAAATTGCCACTAGTGCTAGTGCCATTCTGTTTACCTACTTCGATGAAGAAGGACGCAAAGCTAGTTTAGTTATGGCCAATGAATTACGCAAAGCAGGAATTCCAGCGGAAGTTTATCCAGATATTGCCAAAATCAAAAAGTCGTTCGAATTCGCAGACAAGAAAAAAATCGCCTATGTAGCGGTGATAGGGGAGTCGGAATTGAAAGAAGGTAAAGCGAATGTAAAGAATATGAAAAATGGAGAACAGAACCTGCTCTCCATCTCTGAAATGACTGCTTTGTTAAAAGCCTAATTATCTCCAAGCCTTGAATTGATTGATCAATCCGTTCGTAGAAGAATCGTGGGAATTAATTTTCTCTTCATTCTCTAATTCAGGGAGAATTGAATTAGCTAATTGCTTTCCTAATTCTACACCCCATTGGTCGTAGCTAAAGATGTTCCAAATAACTCCTTGGACAAATATCTTGTGTTCGTACATCGCAATTAAAGAACCCAAGGTAGCTGGATCAATTTGTTTTACCAGGAATGAGTTAGTAGGTTTATTTCCTTCAAACACCTTAAATGGTGCTAATTTCTCAATCTCAGCCTCGCTCAAGCCAGCTTTCTGCAATTCAGTAACAACTACTTCTTTCGACTTTCCATTCATTAATGCCTCTGTTTGCGCAAAGAAATTAGACATCAATAAAGTATGGTGATTACCTATTTTATTGTGCGTTACTGCTGGGGCAATAAAATCAGCTGGGATTAATTGCGTTCCTTGGTGAATCAATTGGTAGAAGGCGTGTTGACCGTTAGTTCCTGGTTCTCCCCAAATAACTGGACCTGTTGCATAGTTAACACGCTTGCCCGTACGATCAATCGTCTTTCCATTTGATTCCATATCTCCTTGTTGGAAGTAGGCAGCAAAACGGTGCATATATTGGTCATAAGGCAAGATAGCGTGTGTAGGCGCGTTGAAGAAATTGACATACCAAATACCTAATAATCCTAAAATAACAGGAATGTTAGTCTCAAAGGAAGCTGAAGCAAAATGACTATCCATAGCTTCAGCACCCGCTAATAGTGCCTCGAAGTGAGCGTATCCAACGGATAGACAAATCGACAATCCAATAGCAGACCATAAAGAATAACGACCGCCTACCCAATCCCAAAACACAAACATATTCGCTGTATCAATTCCAAATTCAGCCACAGCTTTTGAATTCGTAGATAAAGCCACAAAATGCTTAGCAACTGCTGCATTGTCTTTAGCCGCAGCTAAGAACCAATCCCTAGCAGAGAAGGCATTCGCCATTGTTTCTTGCGTGGTGAATGTTTTGGAAGCAATTAAAAATAAGGTTGTCTCTGGATTAACTTTCTTTAATGTCTCTGCAATGTGGGTTCCGTCCACATTACTAACAAAGTGTACGTTTAATCGTGTTTTATACGGTTTCAAGGCTTCAGTCACCATGACGGGACCTAAGTCAGAACCACCAATACCAATGTTTACTACATCCGTAATTTCCTTGCCAGAAAATCCTTTCCAAGCACCTGAGATAACTTTCTCAGAAAATTCTTTCATCTGTGCTTTAACCGCTTGAATCTTAGGAATAATATCTTCTCCATCTACTTTGACTGAAGCGGATGATTTAGCTCTTAAGGCTGTATGTAATACGGAACGCCCCTCTGTCTGATTAATCTTATCCCCTGAAAATTGCGCCTTGATAGCTTCTTCTAAACCACACTCTTTGGCTAATTGAATTAAAGATTGAAAACTCTTTTCATCAATTAGATTTTTTGAATAGTCAAAAAAGATACCATTAAATGTTTGGCTGTAAGAAGCTTGTCTTGAAGCATCCCCTTTAAATAATTCAGCAATCGTAGTAGAAGCTAAACGAGTTTGATCTGATAAGAGTGCTTTATAGGCAGCAGTAGAAGTAAAATTAATCGTTGATAACATGCGGATTATATTAATGAGCTACAAAAATACGGTTTTAAAATAAAAAATGCCAAAATCCACCTATTTTGAATTTTGGCATTTAAGATGAGTTTTAACCTACTATAAGTTCGGTTGAGGTGTTTTGCGTAAATAAGGTTTTACAGAAGTGAAGCCTTTCGGAAATTTAGCTACCGCGTCTTCATTCGATACGGCTGGTACGATAATCACATCGTCACCATTAACCCAATCGGCAGGTGTTGCTACTTGGTAATTTGCTGTTAATTGTAAGGAATCAATAACACGCAAAATTTCCGTGAAGTTACGTCCTGTTGAAGCAGGGTAGGTGAGTGTCAATTTGATTTTCTTATCTGGTCCAATGACAAATACGGAACGCACTGTTGCTTTCTCTGAAGCATTCGGGTGAATCATATCATATAATAAAGCCACTGTTTTTTCCGGATCTGCGATGATGGGGAAATTCATTTTAACTGAATTTACTTCCTCTATATCTGGTACCCATTTATGGTGGGATTCCAAGCTATCTACTGAAATAGCGATGGGCTTCACGTGACGCTTTTGGAATTCACCATTTAAAAGAGCCGTTTTACCTAATTCTGTGGTACATACGGGAGTGAAATCGGCTGGGTGGCTGAATAGCAATACCCAAGAATCACCGATGAATTCGTGGAAGTTAATGTGACCTAATGTTGTATCTGCACTGAAATCTGGTGCGATATCTCCTAATCTTAATGACATAATGTTAGGGGTTAAATGGTAAAACTAGTTTGTCTATCAAATATATAGATTTATAATACAATAAAAAAAGCAATCCTAAAATAAGATTGCTTTTAACATTACACTTCATCAACAAACTAAAAACCAAATTAATTAAAATGCTGTAGGAGAAGGATTCGAACCTCCAAGGTGCAGTTAGCCGCGACACAGAACTGATTTAGTGGTCAACCCATTATGCCGTGTTTATCCTGAACTCACCACCCCCGAGACAGGAGGGCACGTCTGCCAATTTCATCACCCTACAGTGAAAATTATTACCTTTGCAATAATTAGTAGGACAAATATAAAAGGAGATTTTTAATTTTTCAAAAATTTTCAAAAATAAATGTCTTTTTTTGCATAATTTTTAATTCGAACCTGAAATAATTACGAAAATTCAATGGAAAAGAAGTTTGAGCTTGATCCTCTAGATTATAAAATACTGGAAATTTTAGTAAAAGATGCGAATTTGCCTTACACGGAAATTGGTTCTCGCTTAGATGTTTCAGGTGGTACGGTTCACGTACGGATGAAAAAGATGGAATCTTTGGGAATTGTAAAAGGGGCTCAATTGCTCATTGATTATTCGAAAATAGGGTGGGATATAACCGCTTTCTTAGGCATCTATTTGGATAAAAGTAGTTTATATGAAGATGTGGCCAAACAGCTGGAACAAATCCCTGAAGTGGTCAATATCCATTATACGACCGGTATTTATTCCATCTTTGCTAAAATTATCTGCCGTGACACCCAACATCTTCGCGAAGTATTACATGATAAGATTCAACGCGTTACAGGTATTCAGCGGACAGAAACCTTTATCTCTTTGGAAGAAAGTTTAATCAGAAATACGCCTTTATTTTAGTTGTTTAGATTTATTCTAAACTAAGTCTATTTTTCTCCAAAATCCTTTTGTAATTTTGTAGTCTAAATGCAAAATGATGGCAGAGAAAGTAGACGATATTTTACAAGAAGTAACTTCAACCGATTATAAATACGGTTTTGAATCTCATTTCGAGACAGACGAAGCTCCTATAGGTTTAAGTGAATCAATCATTCATTTTATTTCAGAGAAAAAGAATGAACCGGATTGGATGTTGGAATGGCGATTATCCGCTTACCGATACTGGAGAACCTTAGCCGAACCAGATTGGGCTAATCTATTGTATACTCCCACAAAATACGATGAGTTAAAGTATTATTCAGCTCCGGTTCAAAAGAAGCAATTGAATTCATTGGATGAGATTGACCCCGAATTACGTAGAACTTTTGAGAAATTAGGTATTTCGTTAGATGAACAAAAGCGTCTATCGAACGTGGCTGTGGATGCTGTTATCGATTCTGTATCAGTAGCGACAACGTTTAAGGAGACTTTGGCAGAAAAAGGAGTGATCTTTTGTTCTATTTCTGAGGCTGTTAGAGAGCATCCAGAATTAATCAAGAAATATTTAGGCTCCGTTGTTCCGGTGAAGGATAATTATTTCGCTGCGTTAAATAGTGCCGTATTTTCAGATGGATCGTTTTGTTATATTCCCAAAGGCGTTCGTTGCCCAATGGAATTATCTACTTATTTCCGTATCAATGCATCAGGCACTGGTCAATTTGAGCGTACCCTGATCGTGGCGGAAGATGAATCCTATGTTTCGTACTTAGAAGGTTGTACAGCCCCGATGCGCGATGAAAATCAATTACACGCTGCGGTGGTAGAAATTTATGTACATACGGGTGCTGAAGTGAAGTATTCAACGGTACAAAACTGGTACCCTGGCGATAAAGAAGGAAAAGGTGGTATTTATAATTTCGTAACAAAACGGGGTATTTGTGATGGTGCGCATTCAAAGTTGTCTTGGACTCAGGTAGAAACTGGTTCTGCGGTGACTTGGAAATACCCATCAGTTATCTTAAAAGGGGATTATTCGATTGGTGAATTCTACTCTGTTGCGGTAACTAATAATTATCAACAAGCTGATACCGGCACTAAAATGATTCACTTAGGGAAGCATTCTAAGTCCCGTATTGTATCGAAAGGTATATCGGCTGGATTCTCTCAGAATTCGTATCGTGGTTTAGTTCAAGTGGCTAGAAAAGCGGATGGATCGAAGAATTTCTCCCAATGCGATTCATTATTACTAGGAGATAAGTGCGGTGCACATACATTCCCCTATCTTGAGGTAAAGAATAATACGGCATCTGTTGAACACGAGGCGACTACTTCCAAAATTGGGGAGGATCAAATCTTTTATTGCAACCAGCGTGGTTTAAGTACCGAAACTGCGATTGCTTTAATCGTTAATGGATATGCTAAAGAAGTATTGAATCAATTACCAATGGAATTTGCAGTCGAAGCGCAAAAGCTGTTAGCTATTTCATTAGAAGGTTCGGTAGGGTAATTACTTTACACCTCCGGTATGGATGGCCACTAGTTTCGTATTCGGAGCTATGTGGCCATTTTTTATGTGTTCTGTTAAGGCGTAAAACATCCGACCGGTATAAATGGGTTCGATAGGAAAACCGTGTTTCTGATAGAATTCAGCACAAAACAGATCTAATTCATCATTCTGTTTAGCATATTTACCAAAAACATAGGCATCTTCTATGTTCAAATTGGTAGGCAATGAATGCGCCTCTATTTCTGTGCGGTTATTTAATGTCAATACACCTATCACCGGTTTCTTGGTATGCTTTGCAATTCCTATAGCTGTGGCACCTGTTCCAACAGCGGTATATATCAAATCAAAAACAGGTAACTCACTCACTAGATTCTCTAGCCCTTGAATCGCTAATTCGCCAAATCCACCCTCCGCAATGACAGCGTAATCTTCATAAGCAGATGGAATGGATTTAGAACGATAGTCCGTTCTCGAGATAAAATGCAATTGCATTCCCCAAGAATTCATTTGGCTCAAATAGGTATTACTTCCTGCAGTTAACTCTTCACCGCGGATGATTCCAACTGTCGGAATTCCCAGCGAATGACCAGTGAAGGCGAGGGCATAGAGGTGATTAGAATAGGCTCCACCAAAACTTAATAGCCCGGAATGTATGCTAAATGAAAAGGTTTGGAGATAATTTTTTAATTTGCGCCACTTATTTCCCGAAATGATGGGATGGATGAGATCGTCTCTTTTGACAAACACCTGAATTCCTTTTGAATTCCAGCATTCATCGAAAATCTCTTCTGTCGGAGACGGTAAGTGTAACGCGTTAAATTCGAAATTTGCTATGTCCATCGATCCAGAAATGAATGCTCCTGACTCCGAAGAGGAAGATGATTTATTTGAGCATTTTAATTTCACCGTTGACAAAGGTCAGCAATTACTCAGAATCGACAAATATTTGATGATTAAAATTGCGGGCACCAGTCGCAATAAGATTCAGGTAGGAATTGATGCTGGGTCAGTGAAGGTAAATGGGGGATTGATTAAGTCTAATTACCGGGTTAAGCCTCTCGATGCGATTTCTGTATCATTTGCTACTCCTCCACGCGATAAAGAGGTATATCCTGAAGATATCCCAATCGATATCATTTATGAGGACGAACAGTTAATTTTAGTCAATAAATCGCCAGGAATGGTGGTACATCCTGCGCAAGGTAATTGGTCAGGTACGCTAGTGAATGGTTTATTGTTTCATTGCCAAAGTCTTCCCGGACAAAAAGATATCCGTCCTGGCCTAGTACATCGGATTGATAAAGACACATCGGGCATATTGGTGATTGGTAAAACGGAGTTTGCCCTCAATTTTTTAGGCCAACAATTTTTTGAGCATAGTATTGAAAGAACCTATTACGCGATTTGTTGGGGTGTTCCTAAAGAATCAAAAGGTACTTTAAAAGGTAAAATCGGCCGTAGCCCGAAGGATAGAAAAGTAATGACCATTTTCCCAGATGATCATGAATTAGGTAAAATAGCCATCACGCATTATGAAGTGGTAGAATCCTTTGGTTTCGCATCGTTCGTTCGATTTAAACTAGAAACAGGCAGAACCCATCAAATCAGGGCCCATTTTCAATCAATTGGTCACCCTTTGTTCTCGGATGCTACTTATGGTGGTGATAAAATTCGCTATATGTCTTCGATGGCAGGCTATAAATCCTTTATTGACAACGCATTTAAGATTTGTCCAAGGCAAGCTTTGCACGCCTATTCGTTAGGTTTTGTACATCCGACAACGAACGAATTTATGCAGTTTGAACAAGAATTTCCGGAAGACTTTTTAACCTTATTAACTAAACTAAGAGCTATTAATGGATAAGATAGAAATACGTAGAGCGACTAAAGAAGATATTAGCTTGGTCCGTGATTTAGTGATGGAATTAGCCATTTTTGAAAAGGCTCCCGAAGAAGTTAGTTCCACAATCGATGATTATGTGGCTGGCGGATTTTCTGATAATCCCTTATTTTCCGCGAATCTTATATATATGAATGGAGAATTAGGCGGATTTTCTCTTTGGTATTACCGCTTCTCGACATGGAAGGGTAGACGATTCTATTTAGAGGATTTGTACATCAAAGAAAGTTTCAGAGGCAAAGGATTAGGTAAGCGCTTGATTATGGAAGCCATCGATGAAGCAAAGCGCACTAAATGTACGGGTATGATGTGGCAAGTGTTGGATTGGAATCAACCGGCTATAGACTTCTATAACACGCTAGGAGTAAAAATGGATGCAGGCTGGCTCAATGTGCATTTAGATCTATAAGGAACCTCTATCAATAAAATAGAATTCGTTTGACTCACGCCCTTTCTCCCGATTAATGATCATTTGAGCAGCGCGTTCTCCCATTTTCTTAAAATCATTTGAAATGACAGATATGCCTTCGGCGATGATTTCCTTCAACGGTGTATCATCATAGGAAATGATTCCTACGTCTTTTCCGACCTTTAATTTGTTCTTTGTAGTCCAATTAATCATTTTGATCAGATCGTATTCCCTAAAGACGATATAGGCCTGATTCACTTGTAGTTCATAATCGTCATCTAAATCAGGAATGATATCGAATTCTAAGTCATTGACAGTGCAGAATTTCGTAAATCCTTGAATGATTCCATCCGGTGTATATTGGAAACTTTTCGAACTTAAAACCAAGTTGATCTGCTGGTATTTCTTAACTTTCTCTAAAGAGGTACTTAGACCTTGGTAAATATTAGATTCAAAGTTTTGGAAAAGAATCGAATAGTCATCACTAAATTCTTTGATATTAATATCCAGCACTAATAATTTATCCTTCGGTATTTTCGATACGATTCTAGCTACACTTATATTAAAGTGGGGTAGGATGATGTAGTGATTGTATTTTCCCAAATTGTTCGTAATTAACTCCTCAAACAATTCCATATCATGGTAGTGGAAGAACAAATTGTGGCTTACGTCCTCTCCTAAGTTTTGGATAATACTTTCGTACAAAATCTCTTTGTAGGGTGTTAAAGCATCCATTAAAATGAAAACACGCAAGGCATTTTTTGTATTCGTACTCGATACATAGAATCCCTTACCGTGATGGGAACTAATTAAACCCTTTTCGCGCAAATCATCGTAGGCCTTTGTAACGGTCATGCGAGCCATATTGAACTCACTCGCCACTTTGTTAATGGAGGGTAATTGTTTTCCATGCTCTAATAAGCCGGAATTAATTCCATCAATGATACCATCAATTAATTGTTGGTACTTTGGTTTACTGCTGTTAGGATCGAAATATATCATAGTAATACCATTAATGCATGATTACTTGTTTTTCAATGTCTTCCAAATTCGCTCCTTTCGTCTCTGGCATCATAAAAGCCACATAGGCTAATTGAGCTACCATCATCACCGCAAAAAATCCAAAGATGAGTGTACCACCATAACTTTCAGTGAACAAAGGAAAGAAATTAGCCACTAACGCGGCAAACACCCAGTGTGTTAATGATCCCCAAGCCATACCTGATGCGCGCACAGAATTAGGGAAGATCTCTGAAATAAATACCCAAATAACAGATCCTTGCCCAATTGCATGTGATGCAATGAATGCAAAAATATAAACAGGGACAAAAGTGTAGCTTTCCGTATAGAAGGCATAAGCAATTAAACTTAGCGTAACAATATAGCCAATTGAACCGATATACATCAATATTCGGCGGCCTACACGATCAATTAAATACCAGCCTAGTAAGGTAAATAATAAATTAGCGATACCAATACCGGCTGTGGACAACAAGGCACTTTCTTTTCCTAAACCTGTTAATTCATAGATTCGCGGAGCATAATAGATAATGGCATTGATGCCTGACATTTGGTTGAAAAAAGCAAACAGAAAGGCTAAGGTCAAAGGCCAAACAAATTTCCCTGAAAACAAGCGCTCTTTCTCCGTGCTTTGTTTGGCATTATTTTGAATACGTTCAATCGTCTCTTCTGGATTAGGATCTGCTAATTCTAAAACCTTACGTGCTCCAGCTAGATCATTGCGTTTTAATAATAAAAACTGAGGGGTTTCAGGCGTTAATAAAATCAATACAGAGAATAATAGTGAAGGAAGAGACACAACACCTAACATAATGCGCCAATCGTTTTCCATCCCTTGAATAAAGTAATTAGACACGTAAGCGATCAAAATACCAAGAACGATATTGAGTTGAAAGGAGATGACCAATTTACCTCTATGCTTAGCTGGGGCAATTTCTGAGATATAAATTGGAGCTACCACGGATGAGGCTCCAATTCCTAAGCCACCTAAGAATCGGAATAACATAAATAAATTTACGTCAGGTGCGATGGCTGCCCCTATAGAGGAGATAAAAAAGCTTAGACCTATCCAAAATAAAGTCTTTTTACGTCCGAATAGATCAGCCGGAATTCCACCTAGTGCAGCACCTATGACTGTACCATATAAAGCAGCAGCTATGGCTAATCCGTGCGTAAAAGAGTCTAATTGCCAAAGTTGTTGAATAGCTAGTTCTGCACCAGAAATGACAGCAACGTCCATACCAAATAAGAGTCCGCCTAATCCAACAGTAATAGACCAAAAAATAACGTGTTTATTCATAGTGATATTTGTTCCACACAAAATTTAGAAATTTTTATGGGATATAAATTGTAAAAAAAGGACAATTATGAATTCTTGTGAAAAATCGAGGTGTAATGAAGCAAATGCTCAGGAGAAATGTATTGCTTAAACTCATCAATGAATTCAGAATCCTTCATGTCAAAAAGACTATTCTTAAGGCTCTTAGGTGTTTTACCGGTATACTTTTTGAACTCATTGATAAAATGAGCGGAATCATAATATCCTAATTGATCTGCTAAATCCTGACTTTTAATGTCTTTAGTCGAAGCGAATAAGGCCAAAGATTGATTAATTCGTTTGATTTGAACGTATTCCTTTGGGCTGATACCTATTACTTCCTGAAATAGTCTGGATAGTGTTTTATAGGAACTAGGCATCGATGTTGAATCACCTTCGAGCTCCTGCAACATCAATAATAATTTCAAATACTTTTTAGCCTGTTTTTCAATCAAATGGGCTAATAAGTAGGCTTCTATTGTTTCGCAACGTTCATCAAAATTGTTTGTTAGACGTAATGATGGGAGATCTGGCAAGAGCGTGTCTGCTGCAGAACTCTCATTATTCGTTGCAGAAATAGGAGAGGGCAAAAAAGCAAATAGCCCTCCCACCCGAAATTTAACACCAAAAATGTGAATACCTGGTTGGTGTTTATAAAAGTTAGGAGCTTGATGTAATCCTTCTAGTTGAATTCCATTAATAGCTTGGAAGAGATCTGTGTTCGCATGCGACCTATAGTATTCTTTACCTAATGAATACGTCAAAACAGTCTGGTCTTCGGGGAATATCGTTTCGATATCGTAGGGTATAATACCCGTATCCTCCACCTGTTTTTCCCATAAGTGGTCTACAAATGGCGCTAAGGCCGCAGAAGGTTTCCGGTATTCGATGATCATTTTTTACTTGCCCAAGTTTTGGAAATAAAAGCCGCTAAGAATCCTAAAGCAACAATCAGAAATAATGCTTTATCTAATCCCACGAAATCAGATAAGTAGCCAATTAATACGGGACCTAATAAAAAACCTATATAGGCAATCGTAGACACTCCAGCAATGGCAATGGAAGGCATAATTTCTTTCTGATTTCCCGCTTGTGAATAGATTAACGGGACAATAGTGGATATTCCAATTCCAGTTAAAAAACAACCGCCTATTTTAAGGTAAATGGAGGAAAATAAAAGCGTAAGCAACATCCCTAAGCCTATTAAAATGCCATTTACTATTAATATGTTAGACACACCATATTTCAGTGAAATTTTATCTCCTACAAAACGTCCTAACACCATCGCCGCAGCAAAGAAAGAAAAACCAATCGTAATTGGGAAAGGGGAGTCTGGGCTGTATTCTTTGAAATACAAAGAGATCCAATCCGCCATAGCCCCTTCACATAACATGCCACAAAAAGCAATAAAGGAAAGAATAATCAGATATGGACCTAAATTTAAGATAGAGGATTTTGGTTTGGACTCATCTTGTACTGGCTTATCCGTTAACAGATTCGGAAAACTGAATGGAATTAACAAAATATTAGATAGGGCCACTAAACTAAAATGTTCGGTAGTTGTAAAATGCTCTTTTTCTAATATTCCACCTAAAAAAGCACCTGCCATTAAACCTATGGAAAACACCGCATGAAAGGACGACATGATAATTTTATTCATTTTTGCCTCTAAACTGACTACCTGGGTATTCATCGCGATATTCATAATATCACCTGCCATTCCAAAAAAGAATAAACCTATGAATAAAGTAACCGGTGAACTCAATAGACTTAAGCTAGGGATTACAATTACATACAGTACTATCGCCATGATACAAATCCAGCGAGAGGCGTACTTAGTCAATAACCAACCTGCAATAGGCAAAGAGACTAATGAACCAATCGGTAGCCCCATCAGAACTGTTCCTAATTGTGCATCAGAAAGGCTTAAAAACGATTTAAAATCGGGAATACGAGTAGCCCAAGTGGCGAAATTTAAACCACAGATAAAAAATAAAATACCAATACTAAAACGCGCCTTTTTCATCAATCTAACAGTAATTTTTCAACTTCCTTCCAATTATTGACCCGCTGGAAATCATGGATATGCAAATTGTGCGGTGCAGTAAATAGGAGGGGAGTGCCCGTAAATGTGTGTAAATTCTTTTCATGATCATCAATCAAGTAATCTGCTTGAATCATGTGTTTATGCCCACAGAAAACGATATGCTTCCAAGTGATAAAAGGAAAATATTGCTCCATCCATCCTATTTTCTCTTTTAGTGAATTAGGAAATTCGGTAGCTGCAGAAACGATGAAAACTTCATAGTGTTCCGTCAATTTTTTAACTACCTCTACGGCATCTTCATTTACGGGAATATGTTCAAAGAACCCAGGTTCCCACAAAAACGAGTTATTAGCTAAATAGTGGCCGTAAAACTCTTCTTTCACGGATGTATTCCCTGACATTAGTTCTTCGTAACTATATTTTTTTTCAACTAATTGATTAATTCGATCAATGATAACGTGCGTGGTCTTCGCCAAAACGTCATCCATATCTATGGCAATTCTTTTCATACTTTCTTATTCAAAAAAAAACTCCCCAAATATGGGGAGTTTTCAAGGATTAATCTAATTAAAATTACATCATTCCACCCATTCCACCACCACCTGGGCCATGTCCATGAGCTGGTTCGTTTGCTGGTTTGTCAGCAATTACACATTCTGTTGTCAACAACAAGCCTGCGATAGATGCTGCATTTTCCAATGCTAAACGTGTAACCTTAGTAGGGTCAATAATACCCGCTGCGATCATATTTTCATATTTATCTTCGCGTGCATTGTAACCGAAATCATCTTTCCCAGCTTTTACAGCATTGATTACTACAGAACCTTCACCACCCGCATTCGCAACGATAGTACGTAATGGTGATTCAACTGCTTGACGGATGATGTTGATACCTGTTAATTGATCTTCATTTTCGCCTTTTAATTTATCTAAAGCTTGGATAGCGCGAATAAGTGCGACACCACCACCAGCTACGATACCTTCTTCAACAGCGGCACGAGTAGCGTGTAATGCATCATCAACGCGGTCTTTCTTCTCTTTCATCTCTACTTCCGTAGCAGCACCGATGTAAAGAATAGCTACACCACCTGATAACTTAGCTAAACGCTCTTGTAATTTCTCACGATCGTAATCAGATGTTGTATTCTCGATTTGAGCTTTGATCTGATTCACACGATTTTCAATATTGTCTTTTGATCCAGCGCCATTTACAATAGTCGTATTGTCTTTGTCAATGATCACTTTCTCAGCTTGACCTAAATATTCGATCGTCGCATTTTCTAATTTGAAACCTCTTTCTTCTGCGATAACAGTACCACCCGTTAAGATCGCGATATCTTCTAGCATCGCTTTACGACGATCACCGAAACCTGGAGCCTTCACAGCAGCCACTTTCAATGCTCCGCGCATTTTGTTAACAACTAGAGTAGCTAAAGCCTCTCCATCCACATCTTCAGAGATGATCAATAGGGGACGACCCGTTTGTGCTACTGCCTCTAATACAGGAAGCAATTCCTTCATTGAAGAAACTTTCTTCTCAGAGATCAAAATGAATGGTTTTTCTAATTCAACCTCCATTTTGTCTGTATTTGTTACGAAGTAAGCAGATAAATAACCACGATCGAACTGCATACCTTCTACTGTTTTCACTTCAGTTTCAGTACCACGAGCTTCTTCTACGGTAATAACACCTTCACGACCGACTTTCTCCATAGCTGAAGAAATCATCGTTCCGATTTCAGAATCATTGTTTGCAGAAATCGTTGCTACCTGAGCAATTTCTTTAGAAGTGGTGATCGCACGAGATTGTTTTTTCAAATCAGCTACGATTGCGTCAACCGCCTTCTCGATACCGCGTTTCAAATCCATTGGATTGGCACCCGCAGCTACGTTTTTAGAACCAATGGTGTAGATAGATTGAGCTAATACAGTGGCAGTTGTTGTACCGTCACCAGCCTGATCAGCGGTTTTAGAAGCAACCTCTTTTACTAATTGAGCACCCATGTTTTCCACAGCGTCCTCTAATTCAATTTCTTTTGCTACCGATACACCATCTTTTGTAATCGATGGGGAACCGAATTTCTTATCAATAATAACATTGCGACCTTTAGGTCCTAAAGTTACTTTAACTGCATTTGCAAGGGTATCAACCCCTCTTTTCATCTTTTCGCGCGCTTCGCTGTCGAAAAATAGTTCCTTTGCCATATGATTTTGTAATTAATGAATTGTTAAAATTATAAAACTGCAAAAATGTCAGACTCACGCATGATTAGGTAATCTTTACCGTCAATAGTGATTTCTGTACCAGAGTATTTACCGTACAAAACTGAATCACCTACTTTTACTGTGATAGGCTCGTCTTTCTTTCCATTTCCCACCGCTACGATTGTTCCTTTTTGTGGTTTCTCTTTCGCTGTGTCAGGAATAATGATACCAAATGCTGTTTTTTCTTCAGCTTGAGCTGGTTCTACAACAACCCGATCCGCTAAGGGCTTAATACTTAAATTTGACATGTGTTATAAATTTAATTTTAAATTAGAGATTATACATCCATGCGAACATGGTACAAAGGCTTATACAATAATAATGCCAAAACTCATTGCTGAAATTTTGGCAGTATTAAAAAGACTATATAAGTAAAAACTATTGCTTAGGCGCTACTGGAGCAGGAGCAACAGGTACCGTTTTAGTAGCTGCTTTTTCTACGTTTACAGAAGTACTTGTTTCTTTAGCATCAGATAAAGTGAAATTAGTTACTAAAACTAAAACCAAAATAGCAATGGAGAAACCCCAAGTTAATTGTTCCACAAGATCACCCGTTTTTTGAACGCCAAACATCTGTGTAGCCCCAGAAGAAGAAAATTCTCCGCTAATACCACCACCTTTCGGGTTTTGTACTAAAATAAGCACAACTAACAAGGCTGAAAAGATAACAATCAATGAAATTAATAAAGTAAACATATTTATTCTGTTAGTAAATTTTGTATTTCTAAAATTCGAGTTGCAAAGTAAAGTCTTTTTTCAGGTTTAATCAAACTTAACTTCTCATATAATTCAATCGCTTGTAAATATTTACCTTGCTTTGTTAATAGAATAGCCACCGTTTCAGATACGGGTAGGGCAAACGTTGTGGCTGCTAAATCTTCTTGAGGGGTATCATCTAAATCACTTCTTTTGGGTTTAGCTAAAGTAGGCTGATTTAAAATAAACTGATCAATAAGGGAATCTTGTAGGGCTTTGATTTCTTCTGCAGGAATAATTTCTGGTATTTCTTCCATTTCACTAGAAATATCATAAATAGACTCAAAGTATTGTCTGCGTTGAGAAGACTGAAGCGCAATCTTTTGCTGCTTTAAAATAGAAAAACGCTCATTCCAATGAAGTAAATAGAAATAGGGATAAAGAGCTTTATCCTGATTTAGGTCCATTTGATCCGACCGATCAATTTTGTTCAATAAGAACCAAAGCTTTTGTGCTTTCGAAGTTTCCATATTACCAGTCTCCCGCAATTTTATTAAACAAATCTAAAATAATCTGATCTACTAATTTAGGAATCAAAGCTTTTTCCACTTGTGTCAATGTCTGACTTTGTGGAAAATCTTGATAGAATGAAAATTCTTGTTCAAAATTCTTGTCCTCATCCAAGCGGTTTATCAAACGAAATTGAACACGCAATGTAATGCGATTTAATCCGGCTTTATCATCTCCAGTAGGTGCTTGAGGCGTTAATTCATAACCTACAATACTTCCCTCAATTAATAAATCAGGGTTCTTATTATTAATCTTTAATGAGGTATTGCGCTGAAAGTACTCTTTTAACTTTTCATTTAACTCCAAACTAAGGTTAGCGGGCCCACCAGCTGTTTCCATGCGGATATTGCTGACTTGTATTGTCTTAAGGTTAGGATCTAAACTAGCTCCTTTAAAGCTATAACAGGAGGATAAACCCACTATTACTGCTCCTAAAACGAATACATTAATCCATTTCTTCCAAATCATATTGCTTGATTTTACGGTACAAAGTACGTTCCGAGATTCCTAAATCTTTTGCCGCGTACTTGCGTTTGTTCTTATTCTTCTTTAAGGCTCGGATAATGATTTCTTTTTCTTGTTTCTCTAAGGATAACGTCACATCGTTAGCAGGTAAGATGACCTCTTCATAATTCGAATCAATGGGTTCATCTTCATATTTCATCTCCTCTTGCTCGTGTACAGGTAAAGATAATCCAGATGGTGTATTACTCACTTCAGGATGATTTCTAACATCCTCAAAGATGGCCATATTATCGTGTAGAATCTCGTACGCTTTGGACTGATCTGATTCCACTACTTTCAATAATATCTTTTTCAATTCTGTTACATCTCGCTTTAAATCAAACAAGATTTTATACAAGATCTCCCGCTCATTCATTCCCTCAGGACCGGAAAAAGCATCTGATTTGACAACCGAATTGCCTAATTTGGGCTCATTGAAGTCCAAATAATACTGTAACTGCAATTCATCTATGATTCGATCGCCTAATTCCAAAACTGAAATTTGTTCTGCCAAATTTTTTAATTGACGTATATTACCTGGAAAACGCTGTTTTTGAAGCAAATCTTTTGCTTCTTTCGTCAGCATAATCGGTTTTACTCGATGTGATTCCGAAAAATCAGTCGTAAACTTCCTAAAAAGTAATTCAATGTCATCTCCGCGTTCACGCAAAGGTGGAACGTAAATAGGAACTGTACTTAATCGATAATACAGATCCTCTCTGAATTTTCCTTTTTCAATGGCCTGCTGTAAGTTGAGATTCGTGGCAGCCACAACGCGCGCATTGGTCTTTTGTACTTTAGAGGATCCAACACGGTAAAATTCCCCATTCTCTAACACACGCAACAACCGTGCTTGAGTACCTAGAGGCATTTCGGCTATTTCATCTAGAAAGATGGTTCCCCCATCCGTTACTTCAAAATATCCTTTACGCGCTTCAATAGCACCTGTAAAAGATCCTTTCTCATGCCCAAACAATTCAGAATCAATCGTTCCTTCCGGTATTGCACCACAGTTTACAGCGATAAAGGCACCATGTTTGCGTTTAGAAAGGGAATGAATAATTTTAGAAAAGGATTCTTTACCTGAACCACTTTCCCCTGTAATCAATACGGTCATATCCGTCGCGGCTACTTGTTCCGCTACAGAAATGGCACGCAAAAGGGCAGGGGCATTGCCAATGATCCCAAATCGTGCTTTTATACTGGCAAGATGACTATTATCTAACATAATTCACCTAATAAAGTTCCTGATGTACAATGAGTTACATTGACAAATACATAATCTCCTTTAACTTCATTTCCTTTTGGAAAAACGACTACTTTATTTGAATCAATTTTTCCAAAATGATGTAGTTTCGATTTCTTCGAATCTCCCTCAACTAAAACTTGCACCTTTCTACCCACCCACATTTCATTGCGTTTAGCAGAATGTATGCGTTGTAAATCAATAATTTCCTGCAGACGACGCATCTTTACTTCTTCTGGCACATCATCTGTTAATTTCTTTTCCGCTGGTGTTCCTGGTCGCTCAGAATAAGCAAACATATATCCAAAATCATATTCTACTTCCGCTAACAAGGATAAAGTGTCCTGGTGATCTTCTTCAGTCTCAGTGCAGAACCCAGCAATCATATCTTGAGAAACGCCGCATTCTTCACCTAAAATGTTTCGGATGGACTTAATTCGGTCTAGGTACCATTCTCGAGTATACGAACGCTTCATTAATTCCAAAATTCGATTACTCCCGCTCTGTGCAGGTAAATGAATATTCTTACAGATGTTATCGTATTTCTTCATCGTATACAATACTTCATCTGTGATATCTTTTGGATGCGAAGTAGAGAATCGAACGCGTAACAAAGGACTGACTAAGGCAACGGCCTCCAGTAAATGGGCAAAATTGACCAATTGACCCTCTTCAGAGGTCCATTTGTAGGAGTCTACGTTTTGACCAAGTAAAGTTACTTCCCGATAACCTTGCTGGAATAATTTCTCGCATTCTGCGATAATTGATGGTAAATCACGTGATCTTTCGCGTCCTCTCGTATAAGGAACAACGCAGAAAGTACACATATTGTCGCAACCACGCATGATACTGACCATAGCAGTAACACCGTTTGAATTTAGTCGAACAGGTTCGATGTTACCGTAAGTTTCCTCGCGAGAGAGGAAAACGTTGATGGCTTTTTGGCCATTCGAAACTTCGTCTAATAGCGCAGGAAGATCACGATACGCATCTGGACCGGCTACTAAATCGACAATCTTTTCATCATCGATTAATTTAGTCTTCAAGCGTTCCGCCATACAACCTAAAATCCCTACAGTTAATGCAGGATTCTTTGCCTTTAAATGAGTGAATACCTGAAGACGATGGCGAATTTTGTGTTCCGCATTCTCGCGAATAGCACACGTATTTAATAAGATAGTATGCGCTTCTTTAACGTTTGACGTCGTAACATAACCGTTTTCTTGTAGGATGGCGGTCACGACTTCGGAGTCTGCAAAATTCATTTGACAGCCATAACTTTCAATATAAACCTTTCTTCCAAAAGAGTTCTCTGCCACCTGATCCTCCGAAATTCTCGGAACATCCAAACCCTCTTTCTCTTCCTTCGTCAGTACTTTTAAATCTTGCATTTTACAATCAATGAAATTTAGATTGCAAATTTATGACATTTTGGCAGTAATTCTATTCGATTCTACCGGAATTTAGATAAATAACCTGATCAGAATGGGAGGTTAATTTCTCATTGTGCGTAACCATGATTATCCGTTGTTGCCAAACCGCTTTTAATTCAACAAACAAGGCATACAATGTTTCTGCATTCTTATTATCCAAATTACCTGTGGGCTCATCCGCTAACAAGAGGGTAGGGCGATTAATCAAAGCGCGGGCAACCGCTACTCGCTGCTGTTCTCCACCTGATATTTGGGACGGTAATTTGTGCAGAATGGGTTGAATTCCTAAGGTTTGGACTATTTTATCAAATAGTTCTAAATCTTCTTCATCCAGTTTACCACCTTTAATAAAGAGGGGGAACTTGATGTTTTCTTCACAAGTAAACTCTCCCAACAAATGATGAAACTGAAAGACGAAACCTAGTTTCTGATTTCGAAAGGTAGCTTGATCTTTTTCTGATAGCGTAGCATAATCAATTCCATCTAAGTATATCTGACCAGCATCTGCTTTCATTAATAAGCCCATAATCTGAAGAAGCGTACTTTTACCAGACCCCGATGGGCCTAAAATACTGACCATTTCAGACTCCTTTACTTGTAAAGAGATATTGTCTAGAATTAATTGAGTTCCATAACTTTTGGAAATATTTTTTAATTCTAACATTTTTTTGTCTTTTTTTTAGAAAATACGAATGAATGACTGGTTATTTAATATTTACGCAAATAAATAGTAATTTCACGAAATTAAAATTTTACTAAATGAATATTCACGAATATCAAGCGAAAGAAATCTTAAAAGGTTACGGAGTGCGCATTCAAGAAGGAATTGTGAT
>Ga0209134_10000006_pt1 | contig 179765 bp, 146 predicted proteins | sample LauGreSp1BDMLBSN_2_FD_187566 | JGI IMG/M metagenome (GOLD analysis project Ga0209134, IMG submission 187566) | Freshwater lake microbial communities from Lake Michigan, USA - Sp13.BD.MLB.SN (SPAdes) (version 2) | ecosystem: Environmental > Aquatic > Freshwater > Lake | place: Lake Michigan... | reverse complement strand
ACGTATAGTTATGTTGGGACAGGATCTACAACCTATGGCCCAAGCGCAACTAAACCAACAGGCGCAGGAACGTATGAGGTTATCGCCACACTTGCTGCTGACGCTAATTATAGTGGTGCAACATCTGCTCCTTATGCCTTTACGATTAATACGGCAAGTTCCACAATCACGGTAACGGGCCTTACTTCTTACACGTACAATGGCTCTACACAAGGCCCTATAACGAATACAAAAACTGGATCTACGGGTGCGGTTACGTATAGTTATGTTGGGACAGGATCTACAACCTATGGCCCAAGCGCAACTAAACCAACAGGCGCAGGAACGTATGAGGTTATCGCCACACTTGCTGCTGACGCTAATTATAGTGGTGCAACATCTGTTCCTTATGCCTTTACGATTACAGGAGCGAATAATCCAGACACAGACGGTGATGGAGTCACCGATGCACAAGAGGCAATCGATGGTACAGATCCTAACGACGTTTGCTCTTACCAGGTAGCTAGCCAAACGTTGACGCCTACTTCTGCATGGTCAACGGCGGATTGCGACGGAGACGGTACGCCTAACGGAACAGACACAGATCCTAACGATCCTTGTGTTCATTTAGCAGGCGCAACTCCAGTAACCACCAATGCGATCTGGCGTGCGGCGGATTGCGATGGTGACGGTGTGACCAATGGAAAAGAAACGGATGACGGAACGGATCCGAATGAGGGATGTTCTTATGTAGTCACGAGCAGAACCTTAACGCCTAGCACGGCTTGGGGAACGCTAGACTGTGATGCGGATGGAAATTCGAATGCAACGGATCCAAATATCGATGCGCCAGTGGCCTCTAATGATTTGGTTAACTTACCAAGTTCGGGTGCTTTAACGGTTAACATTTTAACGAATGATGATTTCTTGCCAGGTGCAAATACAGAAATTTCGAGACAATTGCCTCCAAATGACGGTACGGCCAAAGGAACCGTCACCTTTAATCCGTTTACGGGCGAGATGACGTATAAGCGCGCTCCATTTGAGACCGGCCTAGTAACGATGGGTTACAAGGTAACTAATAAGGCGGTATCGCCACCGGTTTCTGCGTTAGCTTTTGTGACGATTTTGGCTTGTGACTTACAGGATCCATTATCCGATTGCGACGGTGACGGAGAGCCGAATGGAACGGATTTGGCCCCTACAGATCCTTGCGTTTACGAACCTACGCGTCAAGTGAAAGCGAACGTATCGGATGACTGGAAAGCCCTGGATTGTGACGGCGACGGCGTTTTAAATGGAACGGAATTAGCAGATGGCACTTCGCCTTCCGATGCTTGTTCATTTAAAGCGGGAAGTATTACCATGGCTCCTAGCGCGGCTTGGTTACTATTAGACTGTGACGCAGATGGCGTGACGAATCAGGTAGAAGGAACGCAGGATTTAGATGGAGATGGAATTCCAAATTGCTTGGATACGGATTCAGATGGGGACAGCATCTCGGATAAATTAGAGACGATAGTGGATACGGATAGAGATGGTAAGCCGGATTATTTAGACTTAGATTCTGATAACGATGGTATCCTCGATTCCGTTGAAAACAAGGTGTGTACGGGCACCGGAATTCTGTGTGATACGGATGCAGATGGTACCCCTAACTTCCGAGATTTGGATTCTGATTCAGACCAAATCAAAGACGTAATCGAAGCGAGTGGTTCGGATTATAACCAAGATGGTATCGCGGATGGAAACATCGACGAGAAAGGAATTCCGTCCTCTGCGAATAAAGGTTTAACGCCGCCGGATACGGATCGCGATGGAAAATTAGATCCATACGATGTGGACTCAGATGGGGATGGTATCCTAGATTTCGATGAAGAATTTAATGAGGATGCGGACTTCGCTGATTGTGATAAGGATGGGATTGTGAATCGATTAGATCCGGATGAGTGTGAGATTTTTGCACCTCAGGGGATTTCTCCAAACGGTGATGGCAAAAATGATCGCTTAGTCTTCAAAGGATTATTCTTGCGGAAGATTCCAAACCACCTTTCTATATTCAACCGTTGGGGAACGCTTGTCTTCGAGATGGAGAGTTATGATAATAGCTTTACGGGCACCGTATTGCCAGATGGAACGTATTATTATGTGCTTGATTTCTTTGGCAAAAAACCTACTATCAGTAATTATTTATCAGTAGATCGCACGATTAAATAGACATGAAAAAGATGAGATTTATACTTATGGCCGGCTTACTATTAGGCGCCTATATAACACAAGCGCAAATCGAAACGATGTATTCGATGTATCGATTAAACCCTGTTATTTCTTCTCCTGCTTTTGCTGGGGAAGTGGCTCAGCAAGGGGAAGTTACTGCCATGAATCGCCAGCAATGGATCGGTATTCAAGGGGCTCCACGTACAATGGCATTTACGGGTAATTTTAAATGGAAAGCCAAGACTGGCCTGAGTTTTTTAGCCATGTCAGATATTGCTGGACCTATGAAAATTTCTACTGTTGCAGGAGACTTTGCTTATCAGGTAAAATTAAATGATGCATGGAAAATTTCAGGAGGGGTTCGTTTAGGAGCCTCTACATTGAGTCTTGATTATGATGGAATTCAGGTAGTTGATCCTTCAGATCCTGTTTTTGCTGGAGATCGTTCTACTGGTATTAAATTTAATACAGGTTGGGGCGTTCGTTTGGGTAACGCGAAAGGCTTTTTTGTGAGTATTTCACAACCTAGAGTAATTGGATATGATTTTGGAAATGTGAATGGGGGATATAAAGATATAACCTATCATTATGTTAACGCAGGAACTACTTTCCGTTTTTCGAATACTTTCGCCTTGCAACCGTCTTTTATGGCGCGCGTGGCAAATGAGGTTCCAGTAAGCTGGGATGTGAATATGAACACTTTGATTGGTAATGCCTTTGAGGCAGGGATTTCTTACAGACACAAAGATAGTTTTGGGGCACGTTTTGGTGTTCAGGCTAGTCCTAAAATCTACCTAGGATACATTTATGAAATGCCGATTTCTGCATTGAGTAAAGTGACTGGTCAGACGCATGAAATTGCTGTTCGTTTGACGATTTTCAAGAAGGAGGCCAAAACTGAAAAAGAATAATATTATGAAGAAATATCTAGTTATAGCATTAATGTTGTGCCTGTGGAATGTCGCCGCAGCGCAAGATAGTACTCAAACAAAATCACCCAAACGCCAGAGCTTTGCCTTGCTTTTTGGTACGTCTAATATGTGGTATCAAAACTACATGACTCGACGAGATTATTTACAGAACTATACCGATTTTGGGATTCAATATGCAATAGAGGTTAAGCCGAATGTGGATTTATACGCAACGTTACTTTACGGAGTTAAAAATCCAAAAGATGTAGCATCAGCGGGCCTAGGTCTTCGCTACTATTTATTGGATCGTGAGACACACAAAAAGTTTAGACCTTTTGCGAATTTTAGTGGTGAAGTGGTAGCAGATAACTCTACTCGTTCCACTTATAGTGATGTGGATTTGACAGGTTCCATTGGAGCCGGTTTTGATTTTAAGATTGCTGGGTCTTTGTATGGTAGGGCAATGGCCAATATTGGATTCCCGTTTTTCCAGATAGGCAAAGTTGATTTTACAGATGGTCGTGGAACTTATGCACATTATACCGGTGGTTTAGTGTACGAGTGGGGCAATAAACTGGTTCCTGCACCAGCTAAAATTACCGAGCCAGTTGCTATCGATACTGACGGCGATGGTATAGTAGACAAGGAAGATAAGTGTCCTACAGTGAAAGGCGTTCAATCAAATAACGGTTGTCCGTTAGACTCAGATGGTGACGGTATAATAGATGCGGAAGATAAATGTCCTGCAGTAGCAGGTGTTCGGGCTAATGCTGGTTGCCCAGCGGATGCAGATGGTGATGGTATCATCGATGCGGAAGATCGTTGCCCTACGCTAGCAGGTGTCCGCGAAAATGCAGGTTGCCCAGCAGATGCGGATGGTGATGGAATTTATGACAGCGAAGATGCGTGTCCTTCCGTAGCCGGAATTGCCTCCTTAAAAGGCTGTCCTGCGCCTAAAGATGCGGATGGTGACGGTGTAATTGACGCAGATGATCTAATGCCAAACGTGGCCGGTTTAGCGGCTCTTCAAGGGGTTCCAGAGAACTTGGTGATCTACTTTAATACAGATCGATTTAGCCTAACAGCGGAGTCTATAAGCACCTTAGATATCGCGTTGACCTTGTTAAAAGCTCAGCCTAGTCTAAAGCTGAAAGTGACGGGTCACACGGATTCTCGCCAAACCGTACAATACAACGTCGAACTTTCGAAGAACCGTGTTCTTGAGTCATGCAACTACCTGATGAAAAATGGGGTGAAGAAGAAGCGAATGAAATTGGCTTGGTTCTCAGAGTTAGTGCCAGCTGCACCGAACACGACGGTGGATGGCATGAAGCTGAATCGAAGAGTGGAAGTACAGATCGTAAAATAGAAAGAGGAGGCTTCTGAAAAGAGGCCTCTTTTTCTAATTAAATTTAAAACAGAGTATTATGATGAAAAAAGAATTTCTTTCAAAAATGACTTCAAGACTTATATCTGTCTTTACAATCCTATTTCATTTATTATTATTAGTTAATATTCATTCCCATGCTCAGGTAATAGTGGGTACAGGGGCTTGCGCTCAGACTGTAAATACGAGCAATGGAGTAACTGTAACGCAGTCTGGAGGAAGTTGTATTGTAAAATTTACGGGAATCGGTTCTGATCATATTTGGACTATTCCATCTTCTGGATTGCAAAACGTGTCCTTTTCCATTAAAGGTGCCGGAGGAGGCTCCTATTCTACTTCTGCTAGTTCTGTTTATCTAAAAGGAGCAGTATTTACTGGAAATATTACTCAATTGGTAGCATCAGATGCTTATACGATCCAAGTAGGTCTTACTAACACATTAGGCAATCAACCATATGCACCAGGTGGTTGGCCTAATGGAGGGCAGGGTGGAAGTAATGGGGCTAGAGGGGGAGGAGGAGCAACTCGGTTCTATGATTCTTCCAATAATTTAATTTTAGTAGCCGGAGCTGGAGGCGGCAATGGCACTGATAGTGATCCTGATGGGTCTACACAGGGGTTTGATGCGAATGGTGCAACTGGTGGGGCAGGTGGAATCGGTACAGAAAAAGCTGGATATGCGGGTTCAAATGCTACAACAGGGACTGGCGGTAATGGCCCCTACAGGCAGCTTGGAGGAGGAGGAGGAGGTTATGCCGGAGGGGGTACCGGAGGTAAAGATACACCTTATGGCTCTAGTAATCTAGGTGGGAATGGAGGGCGAGGTTCTTCTTATTTTGATCAATCTCTTGTGACCCTTTCAAATCCTTCAACGTTTAATTTAGGAAATACTAACTCAACCTATGGATTTTATTCAAACAATCCGACTTTAAATGGTGAGATAACTTTTACATTTCCCGTAATAACAATAACAACCATTGGTACGTTATCTCCTTTTACAAAATGTTCTAGTGCCGTTTCAAATGCACAATCTATAGCAGTAAACGGCTCTTTATTAACATCAGATATTTCAATTGCTCCATTAACAGGTTTTGAATATTCGTTAGATGGTTCGACTTATTCATCTAGTCTAAGTTTAGCTCAATCAAGTGGTACAGTAAGTTCTACAGTTTATATTAGGATGAAAGCTGATGCAACAGGAAGTCCAGCTGGAAATATAGTTTTGAGTTCCACTAATGCGGCATCAGTAAATATTGCAGCCTCAGGAACGGTTTATGCTCCACCAGCTATCACCACTCAACCAACAAGCCCATCAAACGTTTGTTTAAATGGGACTGCTTCAATCGCAAGTCTTACTGCATCCGGACTAAATTTAGGGTATCAATGGTACAGTAATACGGCAAATTCGACGGTAGGCTCTACGGCGATTTCGGGCGCGATAAGTACTACTTATACGATCCCTACCTCTACGGCTGGTACTACCTATTATTATGCGGTTGTTACGGGACAATGTGGTACTGCTGTCACAAGTTCAATTATTTCTCAGACGATAGATACATCTATTTTCACCACAGATGTCTCCTCGGCCGATCAAACGTATACTATTGGTTCCACTGCCACTGCACTAACGGTAAATTCGCCTGGAGCGACCTCGTATCAGTGGTATTCCACTCCTTCTAATCCTTCTTTACTAAATGGATTTACTAGTACTGCTGGATTTACTTCGAGTACTGGGTCTTTCCAAACATTTGCTTTGTATTCTGGAGGTAATCCTGCAATTACGGGTGGTGTTTTGACTTTTGCTTATGTGGATGGGTCTAATGTTTACAGAGATTTTGCGCTTGATCCTACAGCCACTACCGTTACATTTAGTACGCAGTATGCAGAGACAGATCCTAACAATAATAGGGCTGGAGATGTTGGAAAAATTCAATTGATTTTCTACAACGCAAGCAATGTACAAGTTGGACAAACGGTAGAATCTCCACAATTTACAGGGACACTCACTTTTCAAAATGTAAGTTTGTCTAACGTGGCTATTCCATCAGGCGCCACAAAAGTACGCGCCGTGTTCTATCAAGTAAGTGAAACAGAATATTGGGCAGGTAATTATGGTATTGCGTTCAAAAATCCTGTAGTTTCTACCAATGTTGCTTTATCTGGCACGGCAATATCGGGGGCAAATTCCGCTACTTATACGCCATCTACCAGTTCGGTTAGCTCACTATATTTTTATGCGGAAGCATCAGGCGGTTGTTCGCCAGTTACTAGTTCCATTTCTGGTCTGATTTCTGTAGTTAAGCCAAACCCTGTGATTACGGCAATGCCTGCTGTTAGTAAAGTTTTTGGTGCTCCGGCATTTACTTTAACAGATCCAGCTTCTACAAGTACGGGTGCATTTATGTACACTTCTAGTAACACAGCTGTTGCTACAATTACAGGTAATGAGGTAACTATTGTAGGTGCAGGAACGGCTGTTATTTCAGCGAATCAGACAGCTACGGCTGCTTATAGTTCGGGTTCCGTTACGTTCAATTTAACAGTGACTAAGGCGAGCAGAACCTTGACTGGTTTCAGCGCTAGTATTGATAAAGTATATGGTTCATCAGCCTTTGTGTTACCTACAGTTACTCGCTCTGCTGGTACAGGTAGTATTACTTATTCTTCTAGTAACACATCTGTAGCAACTGTAAATGGAGCAACTGTAACTATCAACGGTGTGGGAACAGCAACGATAAATGCGAATATTGCGGCCGATGCTAATTATGGTAGTGCCACTACTTCAACACTATTAACCGTAAACAAAGCCCCTAGGACAATTAGTGGATTAGCTACTACGATCACAAAAACAGTAGGCGATCCGAGTTTTGACTTAAGTACTACGCTTTCTGCAGGGACTGGCACAATTACGTATGCATCTAGCAATACGTCAGTGGCTACTGTTTCTGGTAACACGATTTCTATCGTGGGTGCGGGTACAGCAACGATAACAGCTAGCGTCGCTTCTAATGCAAATTACCAAGCAGCTACTGCTTATTTAGCTCTGACTGTTGAAGTAGGTGATACTGACGGAGATGGTGTGTCAGATTCGCAAGAGCTGATCGATGGCACGGATCCTAATTCATCGACAAGTTTTAAGGATACGGATGGTGATGGTGTGCCTGATGTCGTGGAAGTAATTGATGGTACGAATCCTGCTCTCAATGGAGATGCAAAAGATACCGATGGGGATGGTGTCCCAGATTATGTCGAGGTGAAACAAGCTACCTCTCCTACGAATCCAACAGATACTAAAGATACCGACGGTGATGGTGTACCGGATTATATCGAGGTACAACAAGGTACTTCGCCAACGACTGCTGCAGATACAAAAGATACGGATGGTGACGGCGTATCAGATTACATCGAGCGATTGCAAGGGACAAATCCGAATGCAACTGGCGACGTCGTGATAGACACGGATGGTGATGGTGTGCCTGATTATATTGAAGTCCAGCAAGGTACCTCGCCCATTTCCACTAATGACGCAAAAGATACAGATGGAGATGGCGTACCAGATTATATCGAGATGAAACAGGGCACAAATGTGAATGCTCCTGGAGATAATGTTAAAGACTCTGACGGCGACGGGGTTCCAGATTACATTGAAGTTCAACAAGGGACCTCTCCTACCACAGCCACGGATGCGAAGGATACGGATGGTGATGGCATTCCAGATTACATTGAGGTGAAACAAGGAACTAACCCAGCGGTAGCCGGTGATGCGAAAGACACGGATGGTGATGGCATACCTGATTTCATCGAGGTATTACAAGGCACAAATCCTGCACAAGCTGGCGATCAACTGAAAGATACGGATGGCGATGGAGTACCAGATTACATTGAAGTTCAACAAGGCACTTCACCTACGACAGCTACGGATGCGAAGGATTCAGATGGCGATGGCGTACCTGATTACATTGAGGTGAAACAAGGAACTTCTCCTACGCTAGCCACAGATGCGAAAGACTCTGATGGTGATGGAGTACCGGATTTCATTGAATTACAACAAGGAACATCACCTACGACGGCAAACGATGCGAAGGATTCGGATGGTGATGGCGTACCAGATTACATCGAGGTAAAACAAGGAACGAATCCGACTGTTGCTTACGATGGTAAGGATACGGATGGCGATGGCATTCCTGACTATGTGGAAATCGCTGCGGGTCTAGATCCAAACGATGCGAGTTCTGCGGTTGACTCAGACGGTGATGGTGTTCCAGATTATGTAGAGATCAAAGAAGGGACTAACCCGAATGATGCGACATCTGTGAAAGATGCTGACGGCGATGGGGTACCTGATTACATGGAGATTTACCAAGGCACGAATCCGAATAGCGCGTCAAGCTTTGCTGATGCGGATGGTGATGGAATCTCCGATGTGGAAGAGGGCTATAGTCGAATCAAAGGAGCGAACATTCCTGATCTAGATGGCGATGGTATTCCAGATTACCGCGACACGGATTGTGACGGTGATGGCATTCTAGATGTGAATGAGGACAACCTGAACTTAGGGGCATTACCGGATTGCGATAACGATGGTATTCCAAATCGTTTGGACAAAGATGTTTGCGTGACCTTTACTCCACAAGGTATTTCACCGAATGGCGATGGGGAAAATGATGTCTTGTTAGTGCCGGGTGTTATGTCAACTCAGCCCAATAAGTTGACGGTTTACAACCGAAGCGGCATGGTGGTTTATGAGCAATCGAATTACCAAAACGATTGGGCAGGAACTTCTAATAGCGGAGACTTATTGCCAGATGGAGTGTACTATTATGTGGTGGACTTCTTTGGAGTAAAACCTACGGTTAACACGTTTATTTACATTAGCCGTTTAGCACAATAAATATGAAAAGGATAGCTCTATTTTTAATAAGTTTTTTATTTATTCAGCAAGCACAAGCCCAGCTGGAGTCCATGTATTCACTGTATCGTTTTAATCCGCAAGTGATTAATCCGAGCCAGGCTGGTAGTACAAAGCACTCGGAATTCATCTTGATTAACCGCCAGCAATGGATGGGAATGGAAGGTTCACCGCAGACGGTATCTTTGACAGGAAACATTAAATACGGCGCAAATAAAGGGCTGGGTTTTGTGTTGATCAATGACCAAGCGGGACCGGTGAAAACGGCTACCATTGCCGGGGATTTTGCCTACCATATTCGCCTGACAAAAGATTGGAATTTATCTGGCGGTGTACGTTTAGGGATGTCGAGTATGAGCGTGAATTTTTCTGGGCTTCGATTGATTAGTACGGTAGATCCGATGTTCCAAGGAGATCGCTCTACGGGAATGAAGACGAACACGGGATGGGGCATCCGCTTGAGCAAAGGTCAGGATGGATTGTTTTTCAGCATTGCGCAACCGCGGGTGTTGAACTATGATTTTGGTTCACAAAATGGGGCCTATAAAGACGTGGCCTATTACTATGCGATGGCCGGGACTAAGGTGAAGTTGAATGAGGCGGTGAATTTGTATCCGAGTGCTTTGGCTAGACTATCGCCTGACGCCCCTACGAGCTGGGATGTGAATCTGACGGCGAACATTTTAAACAAGTTCGATGTAGGTGCTAGTCTGCGCTCCCAAGATAGCTATGGTGCCCGCTTAGGCGTTCAGGTTAGCCCAAAATTATACATGGGTTACGTGTACGAAGTTCCCACCTCTGCGATGAGCAAGATGGCCAGCAACACGCACGAATTAGCCTTGCGTTTTTATGTGTTTAATAAGACAGAGAAATAATTTAATTAGATATGAAAAAAGTAGTTGTAGGAATTTTAGTGATGTGCGCCATGGTTTCAAGCCTGACAGCACAAACGTATAAAAATAGCATTAGCGTATTAGGCGGAAGCTCCGCATTGTGGTTAACCAATACCGCAACCGAAGCGGGAATACGCCCGGTGTATTCACATGGCGGATTGCAAGTGACCCACCAACTCAAGTCAAACATTGAAGTTGTATTAACGGGCCTTGGAGGTTATACGACTGCGCCTAGTTACAATGCAGTAAAGAGCGGAGTGGACATGAAGTATTTAAGTGCGGGCCTTGGATTGCGTTATTCGCTTTCGAAGCCTTTGGCAAAAATCTTTACTCCTTTTGCAAGCCTAGAGGCGAGTGCATTAGCGAGAAAAAACACGACACAAACCAATCACAACGTGGACGTGATCGGTTCAGTAGGCTTAGGCTTAAAGGCAGCGATCACTAAGCAAGTGAGCTTGTTGTACCAGGTGTCTATGGGATCTCCGTTCTACCAAACAAGCCACTTAGGCTCGAACGCCTTTGATGTACGAGGCTCCTACTTATTGAACTCGTTTGGGGTATCGTTTGCTTTTGGAAAAGGATGCGAACAACCAATCGCAACAGCCGTATCAGCCCCGGTGGATGTAGATACGGATGGAGATGGCGTGGTGGATCGTTTGGATCAATGCCCGGGCGTGTTTGGGTCAGCCTCAAACAATGGTTGCATAGATCCAGCCTTACAAGCGGCAGCGATGGCTAAGTTAGAAAAAGAGGCGATGGCAAAAGCCGAAGCAGTAGTAGCGGCACGTTATGAGGCTGAAGCAAAAGCAAAAGCAGCAGCAGAAGCACAAGCCAAGCAAGCGGCAGAAACCAAAGCAGCAGAAGAACAACAGGCGAAAGAGCAATTGCTTCAAGACCGCACCTTGATCTTCAATGATGACTCAGCCGTAATCTTGCCAGCAGCAAAAGCGCAAGCAGATGAGGTGGTAGAGGCGTTAAAGCAAAACCCATCAGCTAAGATTACTGTGAAAGGCCACACGGATAACTATGGTACGAAGAAGAACAACGTGAAAGTATCGAGAAACCGCGCAGCAAGAGTACGTAAATACTTACAAAGGAACGGTATCGAGGCGAGCAGAATCGAGTCATCTTACTACGGCGAGAGCCAGCCAGCGCATAGCAACAGAACGCAAGCGGGCAAGAAGTTAAATAGAAGAGTAGAGATTAAAATAGTAAAATAAACAAACGCAGAAATACAGAAAGGCTTGGAGGATTCTCTAGGCCTTTTTTGTTTTAAAGGGTATCTAAATATTGACTCGGCGTCATGCCTGTTTCCGCCTTAAACGTAGCATAGAAACCAGAGCGCGAGGAGAAGCCAGACTGGGCGCCTATTCCGTCGATGGACAGGGTGTCTGCCGTACCAGCTTTTAATAACTCTTTTGCATGTTCGATGCGTACAGTGGAGCGGTAGGCCGTGAATTTTTTCTGCAGGATCATGGTGAAGCAATAAATGATATGGTGCTTCGGGATGTCGAGTTTTTCCGAGATATCTTCGATGTCAAAATCGGGATATAAATAGGGTTTTTCGTTGTTGATGTAATCGACAATGAGTTGAGCGGTTTCTGCCAAAGGATCCTCCGAATCAGCCTCCTGAGTCGTTATTTTAGGCGCCTTTTTAGTCGAGGTTGCGATAGGCATCCCATACAATATTTGCGGAAAGAATACGATTAAAACGAGGGGAAGTAAGGCGTAGGCAATTCCAGAAATGTTATAGGTAGGCGCAGATTCCATAATGACGCTGTTAACAGGCGCATCATATAGATCTAGCGTCATTACAAGGAAATTCACCGCCACGATAAATGTGACTAAAATGAGTGTAAATAACCAGTTATAGACGAGTTTATTTTGCTTGTTCCCGTCTAAGTTTTTCCGCTCTCTTCGATGGTATTTTTGTAGAAGGAAAACGCTGGCAACAGCATAGATAATCACCAAGCTAGGGCGTGTTATAAAGGATACGCTTGGCGGGATAAGAAATCCACTTCCTAAGGTTCTCACATTATTGATGTCTTCATTAACCAGTCGCGCAATTTCTAATTTATGTTCGAAAGAGCTGAATAAATAGGGCGCAATGTTGATCGCTTGAATGAGAAATGGCAACAGATGCAGGTAGTCTTTTTTAGATGAAAATAGGCTTTTATCCGTGATGGTATTCCGCGTATACACATACAACATCGGGCCTGGTAAATACCAGAATGGAGAGAGATTACCATAGAAAATGGCTGTCCAAAAATCGTCGTGGTGGTAAACCGTGAAATAATGGGTTAAGCCATACGTGGAGAATATCCCGAAAATCCCTGTTAATAGTAACGCGTTCGGATTAATACGCCAATTGTAAATGGCGATAATCGCAGAGGTGATGATAGAGAACAGGGAGACGTATAGTATCATTAAATCAATGAATGAAACGCAATTTAGCACTTAAATCTGAGAGTATTTTTTTCTGTCCAAGAAAATGTCCTTCGTGGATTAGTCCAAAAAAGCACATTTTGGACTAAATCCGTTTTATCCTATAAAGAACAATCGCATTATTAAAACGAATTTTACTTGTTAAAGATAGCCAAAGCCACATTAAACGGCCCTTTACAAGGAAAATTATGAATAGAATCACGCTTCTTTTATTGTTCGTAATGAGCTCAGCATCAGCTCAAACCTGGAATTTATCCGTAGGAGCGAACACCACGAACTTTGTGTACACGGATTCGCAGGGGATTAATCCTACTTACCTAAAACCTAGTTCCGGGTTTAACATGACGCTAGGTTACGAGAAATCCATGTCGCGTCGTTTCCAATACGACCTGGGTCTAGCCTATTCACAATACAACGCGGTGGGGGATGTGCAGAATATTCCATTTGCATACCAAACCGATTTCATGGGTCTTTCCGGGGGCATTGGTCCTAAGCTAGAATTCAGAAACGATTTTACGCTGATGTTGAAAGCGAGAGGAGCGGTCCAAAAAATGATCAACGGCAACCAGTTCTTACAAAACCATTACGAGGATTTAGCGGAAGACGAGCAGTTCAAAGGGCTTCGGTATTTCGTGGGATTCTCTTTAGAATTAGAGAAGAAAGTGAATTCAAACTTGTATGTGTATACGCAATACCAACATTTGGACACCATTCAGTTTGGTACTTCTACACTCAACTTTGTGCCCACCACCATTTCCTTTGGCCTAAAAATTCAGTCGAAATAGCCTTTGTTTTATGAAGAAAATTATAACACTCATCACATTCATTTTGATTTCTTTTGTCGGTTTTTCACAGACCAAAGGAATCTCCTATCAAGCCGTCATCATCGATCCGAACCCGATTCAAATTCCGGGTTCCGATGTGTCAGCGCAACCTTACGTGAGCAAGGAGGTCTGGATCCGTTTTGGAATCTATGCCGGCACGACCTTGCAATACGAGGAGCTTCACAAGACCAAAACAGACGAATACGGTCTGGTAAACCTGATTATTGGCGGTGGTGTCAATACGGGCAAAGCGGGTACGTTTACGTCTTTGAGCTGGGATGGCGTCACAAAAAACATCATCACAAACGTGAGTTTTGACCAAGGAGGTCGCTATACCGAGGTGAGCAATCAGAAATTAAGTTACACGCCCTACACCTTGTTAGCAGAGACAGCGGTGAAATTAGCGGGGGTTTTACCGATCGCTTCGGGCGGTACGGGTGCGACGAATGCCATCGCTGCGCGAACGAATTTAGGCTTAGGCAATGTGGACAACACGGCGGATATGGACAAGCCGGTGTCTACGGCGACTTTGGCCATCTTAGACGTCAAAGAATCTGTCGCAAACAAATCAACGAACATCATCGCGGACTCCGCCTCGTCCGTAAAATACCCGTCTGTGAAGGCGATTAAGGAATACATCGATAACAGTAACTCCGTGATGGCGCAGCAGGCGCAACAGGCAAATCGCGCTAATTTAGCGGCCAAAGCCACAGCTCTAGAAACCCCGCGCACGATCAATGGAATCGCTTTTGACGGAACCACAAACATCACCATTCCCGTAGGGGTAACCCCGCCAGATGCGGATGCAACCACGAAAGGATTAGTCAAATTAGCGGGCGATTTAACAGGAACGGCAGATGCTCCGGCGATTGCTGCTAACTCAGTAACGACCGCGAAAATCATAGACGGGGCGGTTACTGATGCAAAAATCACCTCCGTTTCCGGATCGAAAGTGACGGGAAATATCACAGGCAATGCCGCGAATATAACGGGAATGCTTGCTGTGTCAAACGGCGGAACAGGTGCAACGACGCCTTCTGGTGCCTTAACGAATCTAGGCGCGGAAGCAGTGGCGAATAAAAGTACAGATCTTAGTGCTGACGCAAATTCGACTCAGAAATACCCTTCCGTGAAATTGATCAAAGACTACGTGGATACACGCGTGGCCGCCGCTGGGGTGAGCGACGGGTCGATTACCTCTGCTAAAATCGCAGATGCAACCATCGTCAGTGCAGACATCGCATCGAATGCAGGTATCACAAACGCGCAATTAGCGAATAGCTCTCTGACCTTGGGAACGACGAACATTGCCTTGGGAGGAACGGCCACTTCGTTAAGCGGGTTGAGTTCTGTTACGGCTACTGGCTTCACGGGAGCTTTGACGGGTAATGCGACGACCGCGACTTTGGCAGATGCAGCCACAAAACTAGCGGCTACAAAAAATATCAATGGTGTGGCATTCGATGGTTCGTCGGATATTACGGTGACGGCGGATGCGACGACTTTGACAGGTATTGTTCCTATCACGAAAGGGGGAACGGGTTCGTCTACTAAGAATTTTGTGGATTTAACGACGGCTCAAACTATCGCCGGCCAAAAAACCTTCTCAGAAGATAGCTACTTCAACGGCGTAAGAATCGGTAAAGGAGCAAGTAATAATATCCAAAATACCGCTGTTGGTTATACCGCGTTAGGAAGTAATACCACGGGCGAAGGAAATACAGCGATCGGATTTCAAGGCCAAATGAGTGGAACCTCAGGCTCTTCAAATACCTCTCTCGGTTTTGCTGCTTTAATAGATAACACAACAAGCAGTGGAAATACGGCTATTGGATACCAGGCTTTGCAGAAAAATACGGGTGATAACAACATTGCTATCGGTACAAATACAATGTACCTCGCTTTAAACTCAACGCGCAATATTGTGGTAGGTTCTAACGCATTAGAAACAAATGCAAACGGGGCAGCGAACAACATTATCATGGGGGTTAACTCTATGAGAGTAGCCACTTCTGCTTCAGAAAACGTAGCCATCGGAAATGAAGCTGGTTCTACCTTTACGAATGAAACGCGAAATACGCTTTTGGGAGCGAGTACAAATATCTCCGCGGGTGTTTCAAACGCGACCGCCATTGGGTATGGAGCCATCGCAGATGTCAGCAACAAAATTCAATTAGGTAACGCGAACGTGACCGCAGTCAATACGAGCGGAACGATTACCGCTGCTGGATTTAGCGGCCCATTAACAGGTAATGTGACAGGTAATGTGACCGGTAATGCTTCAACGGCGACTTTGGCCAATAACATTTCTGCTACAGCGAATACCTCTTTAACCTCTTTAGCGAATTTAACGACGGTGGGAACGATCACGTCCGGAATCTGGAGTGCTACAGCGATTGATGTGGCGCACGGCGGAACGGGGGCTACTAGTTTAACCGGCTTAGTGAAAGGGAATGGAACCGGAGCGTTTAGCGCGGCCGTGGCTGGAGTGGATTTCGAAACGGCTATTGCGGCGAGTACGCAAACGCCTACCGCGCAATATTGGCGGGGAGATAAGACCTGGCAAACCCTAACGACTGATGTGGTTCCGGAGCTGACAAACAACCAGTATTTCACGAAATCTCGTGTTTTAGGCACGGAATTAGCGAATCTTTTGCCTGCCCATGGCGTCATTTCTACGACGGATAACGTGAGTGTGGGATTCAATAAATTGCTCGGAAATCAATTAATGAATTTATCCACGGGCGTTTTCACGTTTACGGGGATAACGGTGACAGGTGCCACGAGTTTTAATGTGGGCTCTGCGGAAGGCTACATTGTGGATAACACAACAGACATTGAGCACCCTTCGATGAAGTACCTGGAATTTGCGGGGGCTACGGGTTTAAGCACTCCTTATTTGGCCTCCCATACGATGACCTACCTTTATTTAGATCCTACAGGGGCATTGCAAATGAGTGGAACGGAATTAACGCCCACGCAAAGAAGACAAAATATTTTACTAGGTAAATTAGGGCATCCAGATCACACGAATATTATTAGTTATTATGTTCAACCGGATGTACTCCAAAGTCCTCTATCCCAATTGCGCGACGTTTGGCAGCCTATTCGTTTAGTCAACGATGGTTTTACGGCCACTGCGAATGGAGCGAATTTGAATTTCAATACGACGGCGGGGACCCTGTTTGGACTAGGAATCGGATATGGGGCGAATCCTAATTCCCCTTCTAGCTTGGCTATTGCCGCAAAAACGCCCGTTACTTTTCAGTACCGCACGCGAAACGGTGGAGTAAACACAGATGTGACGTTGATTGATCCTACGAAATACGATAACGCGGGAACGTTGACGACGGTAGCCGGAACGGGGGCTCATGCCACGAACCAGCGCATTTTCTTATTACAAAATGGGAAGATTCGAGTTCAATATGGCCAAACAGATTACACCACCTTCGCTAATGCCATCGCGGGGATTCAAAGTGAATCGTTTAGCACTTATGCCGGCATCAAGGATTACGGAATTTTGATTGGCATTTTGACGGTGCGCAAGGATGCAATCAATTTATCTGATCCGGCAAAAGCCCAGTTTTTCAATGTGACGAAGTTTGGAGAAACGATCGGTGCCACCTCCGGTACGGTGACTTCAGATCTCCAGCAATCCTACAATAACGGTGCGCAAATCATTACCAATTCCACGATCGGAGCTTTAGATATTCGCCGCGGTAGCGCAGCGGATACGGACAATGTGCTTGTTCTCCAAAACGGCGCCGGCACCCCTGTCCTAACCATTAACGGCGCTGGAACGATCACGTCTGGAACCTGGAGTGGCACGGCCATTTCAGTAGCAAACGGTGGAACGGGAACAACAACCGCATCAGGGGCCTTAATTAACCTAGGTGCGGAGGCAATCGCCAATAAAAGTACCGACTTATCCGCTGACGCGAATTCAACATCGAAGTATCCATCTGTTAAACTAATCAAAGACTACGTGGACACGCGCGTGGCTTCAGCAGGGGTAAGTGACGGTTCGATCACGTCCGCAAAAATTGAAAATGCCACCATTGTTAGTGGCGATATCGCCGCGAACGCAGGGATTACAAACGGACAATTAGCGAACAGTACGACGATTTTAGGTTCGACTACCATGACTTTGGGCGGAACGGTAACTTCGGTGACCGGCTTAACCAGTTTAGAGGCGACCACGCTTACGGGTACTTTATCGGGAACGGCAAATGCAGGAACCTTATCAGGCACAACACTTGCGAGTAATGTGGTAAATTCGAGCTTAACGAGCGTGGGAACGATTACGAGTGGTATTTGGAGTGGAACGGCGATAGCTATCGCGAATGGTGGAACGGGATCTACGACTAAGAATTTTGTTGATTTAACATCGGCTCAAACGATAGCGGGAGCTAAGACCTTTAGCAATCAAATGACTGTTCCATCGATTGTATTAAATAACGGAACAGCGAATTGGGAGTTTGGAGCAGGGGCAGGTTCGACAGGAATTTCCTTATTACAGGGTGGATGTTGTGGTCGGTTAATGATGGATGATAATGGCAGATTAGCTTTAGGCGCGAATTATGCACCTACCACTTTTCAGTTCGATGTGCAAGGAAATGCCAGGTTTACGCAAGATGTGACAGCACCTAATTTTTTAGGTAACGCCACTACCGCCACAACCGCAGGTAACATTACAGCAACTTCGAATACAACTTTGACCTCTTTAACTAATTTAGCAACGGTAGGCACGATCACGTCTGGAACTTGGAGTGCGTCTACAATTGATATTGCCAAAGGAGGTACCGGCGCCACCACCGCCGCAGATGCTAGAGCAAATTTAGGCTTGGTAATAGGTACAAATGTACAAGCGCCACTAACAGCGGGATCTGGAATTTCAATTGCCTCTGGAACGATTTCTGCAACAGGCTTAACTACTTCGAATTTAAGTTCAACGGCGGGAATAACTGTAGGTCAATTGGCGACAAGTACGACGACTTTAGGTTCGACTACGATGACTTTAGGAGGAACGGTGACTTCGGTGACTGGTTTGGTTTCCGTTAGTTCCACAGATTTCACCGGGGCTTTAACCGGTAATGCGAGTACGGCGACGAAATTAGCCACCGGAAGAACCATCGCCTTAACAGGAGATGTAACTTACACAAGCCCGTCATTTGATGGTTCAGGAAATGTAACGGCCGCAGCAACTTTAGCAGCTTCAGGAGTTACTTCAGGAACTTATGGTTCATCTACGGCTATTCCTACGTTTACGGTAGATGCCAAAGGACGTTTAACCGCCGCAGGATCTGCTTCGATCATTGCGGATGCCGGAACTTTATCAGGCACAACGCTTGCGAGCAATGTGGTGACCTCGAGCTTGACTTCAGTAGGAACGATTACGAGTGGTGTTTGGAGTGGAACGGTCATTAGCAGCAATAAAGGGGGAGCCGGATCCATAAATGGATTATTAAAAGCGAACGGAAGTGGAGTAGTAAGTGCTGCCGTGGCGGGGACAGACTACTTTAATCCAAATGGATCTAATATTAAAATAGGTTATGCGGCAGGAGGAGGAACTCAGGGAGCTCATTCGATTGCCATCGGAAGTAATGCAGCTCAAAGCAATACACAAGCAGAAGCCGCAGTAGCCATCGGGTATGCTGCAGGTCAAAATGGTCAAGGCGCAAACAGTGTCGCAATTGGGGCATTTGCAGGAAATACGCAAGCGGCAAATAGTATTGCATTAAATGCAAGTGGAGTTAATTTAAATCCAGTTAGTTCCGGATTTTATGTAGATCCAGTAAACAATGCATCTACTTCTTCCTTCTTGTTTTATAATCCTACTTCTAAAGAAATCACGTATAATGCCATCCCTACCTTAAACCAAAATACAACGGGAAATGCTACGACTGCCACTACTGCGGGTAACATTACAGCAACATCCAATACGACTTTAACTTCGTTAGTGAATTTAGCTACTGTAGGAACAATTACTGCAGGTACTTGGAGTGCAACCACCATTGATGTGGCACACGGAGGAACAGGCGTAACGACATCGACAGGTAGTGGTAGTTTAGTTCTGAATACTAGTCCAACCTTAGTGACACCTAATTTAGGAACTCCTGCTTCTGTCACTTTAACCAACGGAACGGGCTTACCTATTTCAACGGGGGTGAGTGGATTAGGCACGGATGTGGCTAGTTTCTTAGCGACTCCTACGAGTGCTAACTTATTAGCAGCGGTGACAGGTGAAACAGGAACAGGGGCTTTAGTGTTTGCTACATCACCTGTTTTAGTGACACCAAATATTGGAGTAGCAAATGGAACCTCCTTAAGCTTAACGGGTGACTTAAGTGCGGCAGCAGGAACGTTTTCTACAACTTTAAACGCGGGAGCTTCTACGTTGGCTAGTGCAGCTGTTGCGGGTAATACGACAGTTGGAGGAACGCTGGGAGTTACGGGAGCAACTACATTATCTTCTACCTTAACAGCTGGGACCTCTACTTTAACTAGCTTAAGCGTTACAAATAACGGAACAGTAGGTGGAACACTAGGAGTTACTGGAGCAACTACATTATCATCTACCTTAATAGCTGGAACCTCTACTTTAACTAGTTTAAGTGTGACCAATAACGGAACAGTTGGTGGAACACTTGGAGTAACCGGGGCGACAACCTTAGGAAATACATTAAGTGTATCTGGTGCTACAACACTAGCAGCAGTAACAGCTACAGGGGCGGCTACGTTCAGTAACACGGTGAAGATTACAACTGGTGCGGGAGCAGGAAAGGTTTTAACCTCTGATGCAAGTGGAAATGCAACCTGGAAATCAGGATATACTACATTGAGCATTAAAACAGTTGATTACACTTTAACATTAGATGATAATTACATTATTGTAGGATCTTCTGCAGCAACCGGTAGAACATTCACTTTGCCAACTGCTGTAGGTAATAGCGGAAAAGAATACACGATAAAAAATGTAAGTGCATTTAGCATTACAATCGCTTCTACTGCGGGTAAATTAGTTCAAGATTTTACAACTACAGGATCTACTACTGCATCAGTTGGAGTTGAACCTTCAAACAACTGGATTAAAGTAGTGTCGGACGGAACGGATTGGATTGTATTCCGTGCTCTATTCTAAACATAAAATACAACAACATGAAAAACATCTTTTTACTCGCCGGAACTTTGGCCTTATTCTCTTTCGCTGCTGATAAATTCATCTCGATGCGCATCGCGGAACCTACGGTGAATTACCACTGGAATAATTTGAATTCCATTAAGGCGATTGCGGACCAAAGCAACTTACCCCACTCGCAAGTGAAATTTATCATCGCTTCGATCGATAGTTTACAAAAAGACATGGCGCGCACAGCTCGTTTAGATAGCGTGGTGGCAGCTCCTGCAGCAGTGCCAGCAAAGAAAAAATAGGGTGAAAAAAGTAGTTTTCCTTTTATTGGTTTCATTTTATTCCTTTGCCCAAACGGGTATAGGGACAACTACGCCCGTAAATAAATTCGAAGTAGTTACCACTACAGCAGACCCTGTCTCTTCCGGAACAGCGGCTAATGGAAACCTACGGCTGGGTGCCACAAGCACGAATGTGCATGTGTTAGACTTCGGCCTAAGTTCAACATCCACTTTTTCTTGGCTACAAGCTAGATCAAAATCGGCCTATGGAACGACTTATAATTTGGCCTTAAATCCAATAGGTGGAAATGTAGGAATAGGAACGACTAACCCTACGGCTAAGCTGAACCTGATGGGTGGTGGTATTCGTATTCATGGCGGGTTTAGTAATAGTTCCACCAGGCCAGCGATTAACACTTCTACCATTGGAAACTATGAAATAAGAGGAGTTGGAAGTGAATCTGGAATAACCCAAAGAGATGGTGGAGATGATGGTTTCTTAAGGTTATCCGCAGGAGGGGGTACAAATGCAAATACTCAATCTTCCATTGACATTTCCGGGTTTTCTAATCAGGCTGATATGGATAACAATATTGTTATCAAAACCGCAGGTGTGGAAAGAGTAAGGATAGATAAAAATGGTTCTACATCGGTAACAGGAAGTTTAACAGGAGGTAATACGGCAAGCTCTAAATTGAGTGGATTTGTTTCAAACACAAGTACAGAATCTGTTAATAGGTCCATCGCGGTTTCGGATAATGGAATGATATTAAAATGTAGTGCAGGAATTACACTTACACTTCCAGCTTCCGGGATCCCAGAAGGGTTTAACTGTATGGTCTTGCAACAAAGTACCAGTCAAGTTACCTTTTCTGGTACGTTTAACAATCGAAATGGCTTTTCAAAAACAGCCGGCCAATATGCTATCGCCACAATACTTTATGTTGGGGGCGTTTATATCGTGTCTGGCGAAATGAGCAATTAATGAAAAAGATAGTATTTCTTTTATTGTTTTCGATGAGCGCAATTGGCCAAATAATGTCCACCTATTATCCTACTTATGAATCGAATCGTGGAAAAGGGAATAAGTATTTGTTTTACAGGCTATATAGCACATCATCATCTACTTTTCCCGCATCTGCCGCCGAATTTGAAGCTAACTTTACCACTCCGGCAAATTTTAAACTTGCTGGTTATGTACCCTTATCTAGTAATTTAGGAGGTTTAAATTCATCTTCTAGTTATAGTGCAAATCTTATTAATTTTTTAAGTCAGACTGATTTAAAAAATGCTATAAATAACCAAACTCCCTATAGTGGTTTTACTGGTGATGGTTTTACTATCGTAGTGTCTGGTTATTTTATTCCAAAGCAGACTGGTACCTACACGTTTACGATTGAAGGGGATGATGCAGTAGATTTATTTATAAATGACCAAAATGTAGTTAACCACTATGGCGCACACGGTTATAGTGCAATAGGTACTCACACAGGTACAATTTCTTTAATAGCCGGAAAAAAATATCTGTTCCGAGCTAGGATGCAAGAAGGTGCAGGAGGAGAAGTCATGCAACTTTTTTGGAAAAAACCATCGGAATCATCTAGTTCAACCTGGTACCAGGATATGGAGGAGTTATCAGGAGAAGAAGTTGTTCCCAATGGTCTCGTTTTTAATGTTGATCCGGGAAATTTTTATTCGTATCCTAAAAATGGGACCTCTGTGTCTGATTTAAAAGGAAATGCTACGGGTACAATAGGCGGCAATATGGTTTTTAGCAATACGGCTGGGGGAGCTTTTTCATTAGATGGCAATGGAGATTATATTGATTTTGGTAAGACTCCCACAAATTTCCCCACTGGTGATATCAGTGTTTTTGCTTGGATAAGACCCACCTCTCTGACGAACGGTTGGAATATATTTATGAGTAAATGGTTCACTGATTTTGCAGGCAATGGTGGATATAGTGATTTTCATTACGCCATTTACCCTAATGGCGGTATTTATTACCAAAATTTATATACGGCAACCCAATATAATTTATTTGGTGCTACTGCTATTTCAACAAACACATGGTATCAAGTTGGCTTTACTATAGGTGGCGGATATATGCAAATGTATATTAATGGAACTACAGACGGTGCTCTTAGAGCTAATAGTCGCACTAATTATACGCAGTCACACTTTTGGTTAGGCGATGGAAGGGTAGGGGCAGGTGGACTAATAGGAAATTTGGGTTCTGTATTTATCTATAATCGAGTGATTACAGCTGACGAAGTACTTCAAAACTATAACGCAACGAAACATAAATATGGGCTTTAGAATATATGCGCTTCTTATTTTTGTGTTCCTAAGCTTTTCTATAAAAGCCCAAACGGGGATAGGCACCGCCACGCCAAATGCCGCCGCGAAACTAGAAATTGCAGCAACAGATAAAGGATTACTGATTCCTCGCATGACGAAATCTCAACGCGAGGCGATCACTCTTTCTTCTGCGGCCAATGGACTGATGGTTTATCAAACAGATGATTTAGTCGGCTTTTATGTCAATACAAGTACTACAACCACCGTTTCTTGGACTCGTGTAAATAGTAATTGGATACGATCAGGCAATGACATTGCCTATACGGCTGGCAATGTCTCAACAACAGGAACATTGACGGGAGGGAATACAAGCACCTCTACGATTTCTGGATTTGCCGCTAACGTGACATCGATTTCAGCTAATTATCCACTAACCGCTGCCGATAATGGAAAAATCATTCAATCTACATCTGCTTCAGCTATTTCAATCACAATACCCACGGGATTGCCCACTGGATTTAATTGTACAGTGGTCCAAATGGGGGCGGGCCAGCTGACCTTTTCCGGAACCTACTTTAATAGAGGAAGTTTTACCAAATCTGCCAGTCAATATTCCATTGTCAGCATCATTCATTTAGGTAGTGACAAGATCATCGTTTCAGGCGAAATGAGTAATTAAGATGAAAAAGCTAGTATTCCTTTTATTAGTATTCTCCTTAAATGCTTGGGCACAAATGGCGCTGCCTGTGCAGCAATCTGTTTTGCCTAGAAATAGTTTGGTACTAGATTATAACTTTTCAAATGCGAGTAGCTACACGCGTGATGCCACATCGGTTAATAATATCGCAAGTAATACATCGGGAAATGGTACATTAGTTAATAGTCCCTCTTTCATAAATAGCTTAGGGTATATCGCATTAAACGGAACGGATCAATATGTAGTAACTCCTAATATTAGACCTTACTTTAAATCAGTCAACTCTTCGGTTCAAAAAAGCTTTACGATGAGCATGTGGGTATTTCCTACTCAATTGAATGGGGTTATTGTAAGTGAATTAAATTCGCAAACTCCTGGATCAGGCTGGCATGCAAGTAATATAGAAATTGTCAATGGCGTCTTTAAATTTAGAGTTTGGTCAAGTGGTACAGCGATCTCATCTTCCAGTGTATCTTTAAATCAATGGTATCATTTGGTACTAGTTTATGATGGTACTACATCTAAAGCTTATCTAAATGGAATCTTACAAGGTACTCAAGCGATCGATCGTGAAATTCCTACTACAGCCCAGCACTATGCTATTGCTGCAACAGAGCCTACTAATATGGGTTCAAGTGGGTATGGAGGATTTAATTTAGCGCAATTTAAAATACATCAATTGCCCTTAACTGATAGCGATATTTTACAGGAATATGAGACAAGGAAAAGTGAATTTGATTATGTGATTCATAGTCCTTCCACTAATTCGAATCCTATTTATTGGACTGTTTCAAGCGCATGGAACTCATCTACAGGTGGTACAGGAGCTTCTGACGCATTTGCCGCTGGTCATTATAACCCTTGGTTGAATTCCACTTTAGGCTGGGCCGCCCAAGCAAATAATACAAGTCAATTTATTACTTTAAGTTATGATTCTCCCGCTTTATTAAAGGGAATAGTGACACAAGGAAGGGCATATAATGGAAACCAATGGGTAAAACAGGCTACTATCGAAACCAGTATGACGGGTGCTGCTCCGTGGACAAATGTCTGGACGAATAAAGCTTTACATACAAATTCAACAAATGACCTTCTTACTTTATTTTCAACTCCCATTTTTGCTAAAGCTGTAAGGATATCACCCACTGATTGGAACAACCACATTACTCTGAGAATGGGATTAGTGGTTAAAAAAAACGATTTCATATCAGATAATTTAGTTTTACACTTTAATCCAGCTATGACGGAAAGCTATAGTGGATCAGGGACAACCTTGATTGATTTAGCGGGGAATGGTTTGAATGGGACAGCAAGTAATTTGACCTATTCTACTCCCTCATTTACCTATAATGGATCCTCATCACAAGTTAGTGTGGCTGATAATGCGATTTTAGAACCAGGAACGGGTGATTGGACAATCGAAACTTGGATTAAACCCACACAATTCACCTCTTCTTCTCAAACGGTACTAGGGAAGTATAATAATGGTGGATTAACGGCTGGGATTTCCTACGCTATTCGCGTTTACGATGGGTCAATTATAGCCAATTTCAGCAATGGGTCTACCGGATTTTTAAGTGACTATTATTTGCTTACACTGAATAATTGGGTTCAAATGGTTTATGTGTGGGATAAAGCCAATAACAATTTGTATACCTATGTGAATGGAGAATTGAAGCATACAAAAGCACTAACTATTTCTAGTATCTTAAATAGTACTACAAATTTATATTTGGGCTCCTATAATGGAGGAGAATACCCTCAGTATTTTAAAGGTCAAATAGGAGTTGTTAGACTTTATAAAAAAGCGTTAATTGCTTCTGAAGTTCTTAAAAATTTCAATGCGAATAAAGCTTTGTACGGATTATAAGTAAGTATGAAAAAAATAGTCTTCTTTTTATTGATTTCTTTTGGTGCACTTGCCCAAACCGGTATAGGCACCACCGCGCCCGCAACTTCCGCGAAGCTAGAGGTGTATGCTACAAACAAAGGCTTTTTGCCTCCTCGCATCGCCTTAACTGGGGCTGCTGATGCTTCCACAATCGCATCTCCTGTAGCCGGCTTGTTGATTTACAACACTGCTACCGCAGGAACTGCCCCAAATAATGTCGTTCCAGGCTATTATTATTGGAACGGAACAGCTTGGATACAATTAACAGGTGGATTAGTAATCGATGCGAGTAAAACGACTAGTTTTTCAGTTACTGCGGCGGACAATAATAAATTGTTTTTGATCAGCTCTTCTACGGCCGTTACGGTCACAATTCCTAATACCTTACCCGTCGGTTTTTCATGCCAATTTATCCAAACAGGGTCAGGCACGATTACATTAGCCGGTTCCGGTTTTACCCTGAATTCTGCGAATGGCTTAACGAGTCGCTCCATCAATAGTGCCATAGGTTTAGTGATGAGCACATCGACATCCGGTTATGTTTTTGGCGATACCATGAACTAATGAAAAAGATTTTCGCCTCCTTTCTGGTGTTCATTTCTTTCACTTTGCCTGCGCAATTGATGGTGAAAAACCTGGCCCTGCGTAAGCCGGTGATCCCTAATACCTATATATTTCCATACAAAGGGGAGATTCAACAATTTGTAGTGCCTAATCGGGTCACCAGTATTCAGGTAAATGCGGTAGGGGCCAAAGGTGGTACAGGTGCCGGTGGAATGGCCGGAGGAGCAGGAGCCAATATCACTTCAACACTCAACGTTACACCAGGTCAAATTCTCTACATTGTCGTTGGCGGCGCACCAGGTCAATCGCATATCGCAAAATATGGATTTGCGGGTAATGGAGGTATTGCAGATGCTGCAAGCGGGTATGGTGGGGCAGGCGGTGGGTTATCGGGTGTGTTTTCTTCTAGTACGCCTTCTAATTCCAACGCGTTGATCGTCGCCGGTGGAGGCGGAGGCGGATCTGGAACCGGAGGAACAACAGGATATACGGGAGGAGCTGCGTTAAATGCTATCTCGGGTACTGCTGCAAATGGACTTGGGGGGTTAAGTTGGCCAGTCTCTGGACGTAATCAATTTGGCTATGGAGCATCCACGACAGCTGCAGGAGTAGGCGGCTATGCGTTCGACAATGCCCCAGCCCAGCACGGCTTAGATGGAAATAATATTAGTGGGGGTGCTGGAGGACCGGGTACCATTTGGCAAGGAGCAGGTGGTGGCGGTGGAGGTTTCTTTGGTGGCGGCGGTGGTGCAGGTGGTGGTGGCGCTAATGGTGGCGGCGGCGGCGGATCTACGAAAACAACCTCTGGTCACAATTCCTTTGGAACCCCTAATACTACCGGAGATGGAAGTGTTTCTATTACGTGTTTAACTAATTCCAGCTTAGTATTACATCTGGATGCCGGAAATCCTATAAGTTATAGCGGATCAGGAACGACCTGGAACGATTTGTCTGGAAATGGATCTCATGTTACCTTGATGAATACGACGTTTAATTCAGCTAATGGAGGGTCAATCGTTTTTGATGGGACCACTAGTTACGCTGATTTTACGGCTAATATTGGTGTCACTAACGTTGTGACTGTTGAAATGTGGGTGAAAACGAATTCTTTGAAAGCCCCTGGCGGAGCCATGTATTTTGGTTTTGGTTTGTATGACGCTTGGACTGTTAACGGAAATATTGGTTTCAATACGGCTAGTGGAGATCAGTTTGGATTTTCAAGTGCTAAAGTCGATTATTTAGGAATTCAGGGGAATTGGAGGCATCTCGTTTTTGTTATGAATGCGGGATCAAAAACAAATAATAAAATATATGTAAATGGAGAGAGCCAAGCCCTCGAGCAGCTTGCAGGTGTATTTAGCACAATTAATTCAAATTTTAATTCAGGTATCGGAAGAATTGCCTGTTGGAAAAATGACTTGAATTGGTTGATGAATCTACAGGTGGCCAGTTTTAAAATATACAATAGAGAATTAACAACACAAGAGATTACTAATAATTTTAATACGAGCAAAACTCGTTTTTATGCAGAGAAAGACGGGTTGAGTCCTAATACTGCTTCTTCAAGCGCTTATCAAATCAAGCAAGATTACCCTAACTCGCCTGATGGCTTTTATTGGATCAAAAACGCCAATATTAATGGTGGTAGTCCCATTAAAATATATGCCGATATGACGACCGATGGCGGAGGCTGGACGTTAATTATGAAAAACTCGTCTTATGTCGGTTGGACGTATGCAAATGCTATTAATTATAATTCCACCATCCCCTTTACCTCTACTGATGACGTTCTTAGTAAAACAACCCAAAATTATTCAATTTTAGCCTGGGCTGATTACATTAAGAGAAGCCCTAGTGGGTTTCAGTACATGATTGACGCTTCCACTAGAAAAAGTTTTGGAGGAATATGGACAGCAAATGGGAATTATAGTTTTGTCAGTACGAGCGCTACTCAAACGGATGTAGTGTTAAATACAAAATTTGGAAGTTGGACATATGAACCTGAACAAGGTATTGCACAACGAATGCCATGGTATAGTAGCACTGCTGGAGGAGGAGATGGTCTCATAACAACTGACGATGGGACGGTAAACTGGTGGGGGACTTTAATTTCTAAAAGAAATGCTTATTCGCCTTCACCTTGGATTTCAGAGGCTGCAGTTGGTGGGACGGCTACGTCTGCAAACCCCGGTATCATTTGGTATTGGGTTCGTTAAATTTGTATTATGAAAAAGATTTTATTTCTCTTCTTGATCTCAGTAAGCGTTTTTGCTCAGACAGGTATTGGCACTACCACGCCTAATGCATCAGCAAAACTAGATGTTACCTCTTCAAATAAAGGTTTTTTACCACCACGAGTGGCACTAACTTCAACGAGTGTATTTGCCCCCGTAACAGGATTATCTGGATCTACCGCACTAGCTTCTGCTGCAGGATTATTAGTGTATAATACCACTTCGAATGTAGAGGTAAGCCCTGGTTTCTATTATTGGAGTGGAACTGCTTGGATTCGTTTGACAATACCCTCTGATAATGTGGCTAATGTGACTGGAACGGTCGCTGTTGCGAATGGAGGAACAGGAACCACGACCGGTTCCATTACGGGCTCAGGGGCTCTTACTTTCACAGCAGGTGGAACTAATCAAAATATTATTTTAAACCCTAGTGGGACTGGTTACACCCTTTTGAACAACAGCGTTGGCTTAGGGACTAACACGCCTGTAGATCGATTAGATGTGCGAAGTGCCATGAGTGTTAATGAAATTAAATTTAGGGGGACAGATGGAGGAGACGATTCTGATCCATACCGTTTAAGAAAAATTAAAATTGGGGATTTAAATGAATTACAACTTCATTTGAACGATGACTGGAACGAACGATTTGCCTTCTATGGAAATTCCTGTTTATATGGTGGATGTAGCGAATATAGCCCCACCTTGTATCACTACTTTCGATCAGATGGGAATGCCTACCATGCTGGTAATGTAGGAATTGGTACCACCTCACCGTCTGCCCCTTTGCATGTGGCCACCTCCGTTTCACAATATGTCAGTGTTTATGGCTATTTAAACCAAAATCAAGCGCAAGGGGCTTACACGGCCAATACGAACGTCTATTATTCCATTGTGGCCGATCAAAGAATCCGTTGCCCTGAGTTCAATGCCATTTCAGATGTCAGAATCAAAAAGGATATTTTGAAATTGACTACGGGAAATACCTTAAGCGAACTGAATAAACTTCAAGTCGTCAATTATGCCTACATCGATCAATTAGCGAATGGAAACAAAACCAAAACAGGATTTATTGCGCAAGAGGTTGAAGCCGTAAATGATCAATTTGTGAATCAATCTACTGACTTTATTCCCTCTGTATTTGCTTTAGCAAAATCAGTTTCTCTTCAGGAGGATGCATTGAAAATTTCGACAGAAAAGCCTCATGATTTTGCCAAAGGGGATGTAGTCAAGTTTTTTGCTCAGGGCAAAAAAGAAGTAGTTTTGACGATTGAATCCATTACCGATTCACATACTTTCACTATTAAAGGATGGACTGAAGCAACAGACAATGTGTTTATCTATGGAAAAAAAATAAACGATTTCAGGGCGATTGATTTTGACCAAATCACCGCCTTAAGCGTAGGCGCTATTCAAGAATTAAGCAAACAAATGGATAGCCTAAAACTTGAAAATGAAAAATTGAATAAAGAAGTTCAGGCAAAACAAGCGGACTTTGAAAACCGTCTAAAAGCCATAGAATTGAAGCTAAAATGAAGCGAATAATTTTCCTTTTTCTATTGATTTCAACTAGTGTTTTCGCCCAAACCGGCATCGGCACCACCACGCCCAATGCCTCAGCGAAGCTGGACGTTTACTCCACGAATAAAGGATTTTTGCCTCCGCGTGTCACCTTAACGAGTACGACCGATGCTTCAACAATTGCCTCTCCGGCGGAGGGACTTTTGGTGTATAATCTAGGGTCTGTAGGATTGCAAGCGGGCTATTATTTTTGGAATGGAGCGAACTGGGCAACGATTGCGACGGCTACGTCGGCGGGGAATGGGGTAGCTGCTATGGATATGGTCAAATTGTATGCTAAAAAGTTTGTTGATTATAATACAGGAATTGTAAGCCCCAATGGACAATCCTTTAAAGTGCCTATTTCTGGAAGATATATTTTTGATTTTTCTAGTACTGGATTCGCTTCAAATGTTCCTTTCTCCGTTTATTTTCAAATAAGGAATACAAGTAACGGAATAATAGGAGCTGATACTGTTATTACGGCGAATAACTATCAGCATGTAGAGTTTAATGGAAAAGTAGAGGTGAATTTACTGGCTAACACTAATTATAATGCTTATGTTAGCTTTCCAAGTGGTTTAAGAGATGCAAATGATTACGACCGCGTCTATTACAAATTAGTAGCAGGTAATTTGCCAGTTACAGGCCAAAGCGTGGATTACGGAATTGCTAGATATACAGGTGCTGATGGCGCATCCCTATCCGCTAATGCCATCGTTCCATTTGATGCTACTGCCGCAGGAAATCTTCCATGGAGCGGGAATAAGTTTACATTGAAGGCTAATAAGACCTATGAATTAGAATCATACCTCGCTGTTTGGCATGGTTCTGCGGGAGTAGCAGGAGTATTTCAAATATACAATTACACAAATTCTTCAGTTTTGGCAAGTGGACTTTATATTTCTATTAATGGTTCAGGGGGGTATAATGTCAATGGCAATGGCCCAATGCGATGTGTAATTACCCCCACTTCCGATATAGAAGTAGGGGTACGAATAAGCACTGCCTATGGCGGGTGGCCTGGCATAGTCGGAAGCACTAGTACGATTGGGGCGAGTGGAGCAGCTAATCAATCGTATCTTTTAGTGAAGCAAATTGGCTCTTCTGCCATAGTAAATCCTTGGGTTTTAAGTGGGTCGGATTCATATAATACAACAGGAAAAGTGGGTATTGGAACGAATTCCCCTACTTCTACTTTGGACGTAACCGGAAATATAAATGTAACAGGTAAGATTAATCTTACAGACCCTAGTGGAAACGTGGTCACAAAAGCGGCTGGTTTTGTAGGAAGAGGAACCGATATTACCTTAGGGAATTTAAAAGTACGGTTTGCGGCTTCAGGAAATATGAGTTTGCAAGTGAGTACAATTACTGGAACTTATTCTGTTTATGGAAGTGGGGTTTATATGTCTAGCGGTGTTGCGGGGTCAAATGCAGGGAATTTGACTATTAATACCTCGCCAGCCTATTTGAAATCTTCACTAAACTTTCTTGGGGCAGGTGATACGGATACTTGGCTAATTATGGATACTAGTGCATTAATGGGCTGGAGAATAAGTATGATTGTTGGCCCAGCCTATGTTAATAACTTCATCTCCATCGAGCGTCTCCTGTAATTTTCTTAAATTTACCCCATGAAACCCACCCTCTCCTCCTTCATCGCCATCATAGCCAGCGTCCTCTACCTGGCCGTCTACTTCATACCAGACATGGGCGGATCGGACGTGATGGGTGCGCAGTGGTTGTATTCGAGCAGCTTGAGTTTAGGAATTTTGACCTTCATCGGTGTACGGTTTAAAGTATACGAAGAGGCGATAAAACAGGTGCTTTTTTACAAGTTTACGTGGGTGTTTTCGCTGTTGGTTTTTTGGGCGATCGGCTCGTATGTGTATGCGATTAATCCCACGGAGACGCTGGTGACTTTGGCCCGATTGATTACTACTTATTTAGTCTTTTTGAATCTCTCGATTCTCTATTATAATCAGGATCGCGCGTTTCTTTTTACGGGGATTGCGTATGTGATTACGGCCTTTTTGTTCTTCGATGCCATCTATGTGATCAAGGGGTTCAGCGCGAATTTGCGCACGATGGATTTAGACGCCGCCATCCTTGGTTTGAATAAATACCACGGAAATAAGAACGTGACGGCGGCGACGCTGTTGATATTGATTCCGTTTGCGATGTATATCATTATGTCTGCCAAATGGCTGGGCAAAATCGCTGGCATCTTCGCCTTATTCCTAGGCACTTTTGGCCTGTTTTTAATGAACACGCGTTCCACCTATGTGGGCTTTGCGTTGATCTTTTTCTTGTTTTTCAGTGGACTTATTTGGAAGAAAAGAGCGGCTTTAAAACCGGCGCTTCTTTTCGTTTTATTGCCTGCGGTCCTAGCGATTTTTGCTTCGAATATGCGCTTGAAACTGGCGGTGGCTGGGCAAGAAAATGCGGGCGGTTACGGAACGGTAACGAAGCGTATCGGAGACATCAATATCGCCAGTGAACAAAATTCACGGATTCACCTGTGGGGAACTGCGGCGGATTATGCACTCCACAATCCCGTCTTAGGTGCGGGTTATGGCAACTGGAAATTAGCCTCTATTCCGTACGAGCGCGACAGGGCGAATGAGCTATTTGTGCCGTATCACGCGCACAATGATTTCATTGAAATGTTTGCGGATTTAGGTTTAATAGGAGGACTTTGTTTCGCCGGATTGTTCCTGCTTTTGCTCTATTACACGGTTCAGTTTTTAAACCAAAAACGGGGCGACGAACTCATGGTCATCATCGCCTTTTTAGCCGTTACTTGCTACGGCGTGGATGCGCTCTTGAACTTCCCGGCAGAGCGCACGGCGATGCAGACGATGCTGTCGCTGGCGGCGGCGTTGGTGTTGATTCCTTTGGACAAAACCTCCCAAAACCTACGCGCGCTTCCCTTCATTTTCTTCATCGCGGGAGCCGCTCTTTTAATCCCAGCGATCTACATCGCGAACGAAACGTTTGAGTCCTTGAAGATCCAAAAATTCGTGATGGGCGAAGTAAACGCAGACCCTAAAATGGCCACCATCGAAGTCGAAAAACTGCCGGATATTCCGAACTTGTCTTCGTCTACTTTACCCATGAAGGCGATGCTTTCCCGTTATTATATCCGGGACAAACGTTTTGATGACGCCTTGCGCGTATTGAAGGAGAGTGAAAACGATAATCCTTTCTTACATTATAATGACTTCTTGCGCACCTCCATTTATGCCTCATTGAACAAAATGGATTCGGCTCATTTTTATGCCAAACGTGCCTTTGATGCCTGGCCACGCGCGTCTAGTTATTACAAGAATATGATTTTCACTTCGGCTAAACTCAAGGATACGAACGAAATCAAGCGGGCGTTGCAGGTATCTTTGGACGTAAACAACGACAACGCCTTAACGTGGAATCAATACTTGCTAGGCATGTTCGAAGTGAAGCAAGGGGCAGACAAAAACTTACTGGCGCAACTAGAAACTACGCTAAAGAAATTCCCAGCGGACACCGCGATTCTGAATCCGACAAAGAACATGTTGCGCGGAGGCAACCGCGATTTACGAGGCTTAACAGCAAAAGGGAATGCGCTATTTGTAAAAGGGAAATACGTGCAAGCGGCTACCATCTATAAGGAACTTTCACAACTGGATCCGGGCAACTTCTCCCATCTAGAAAACGTGGGAATCTGCTATTATGCGGGTCGCAAATTCGCAGAAAGTTTGTTCTATTTTGCCAAATCCGAACAACACCCCGGAAACAATACCGGAAAATCGGCGTACTTTGCGGGTATGTCCCAGCTGTCCACTGGCAAGAAAGCAGACGCCTGTGCTAGTTTTAACCGATCACAATCAAAAGGCTACCCAGACGCAGCTGCAGCGATTGCGCAGCATTGTAAAAAATAATTATGAAGAAAATCTTACTATTTCTCTTGTTCCTGAGTGGTACCATCGTAGCACAAGAAAACGATAAATCACTGGTCATTATAGGCGGTCCCACCGATTTGTGGACAAATAACCGGGGTACGGGAAAGGATGAATTTAATGCTTTCACGAACTTAGGATTGCAATTCTCGAAGCGCAAATCGGCGAACATGGATGTGGTTTATACTTCTTTGGCCGGGTTTAAAGGGGATTTTTTCAGTCCCGGGAGCTGGAACAACAAATTCATCACCGCTGGGGCGAACATGCGTTATTTCCTAATTCCGCGTAAAAAAACCTCCGTATTCAATCCCTTTTTCCAAATAGGCGCAGAAGCCTTCGCGCGCCGCGACTATGGTTTTCCTGGAAATGCGTATGAAGTAAGTGCTTTAGGCGGTTTAGGATTAGATCTAAAAGTGGCAAAAAATTTCTCGATTATCTTTCAATCGAATTTAGCCATCCCGATGGCGCAAGCGACAGATGCGGGAGTAAAAGTAGCTTCTGTACGTGGATCGAATAACAGTACTTCTTTCGGACTTGCCTACCATTTCGGTTTCAAGGCAGCGAAGAAGAAAATGGATGAGGAGGCAGCCATTGCGGCAGCGAAAGCAGCGGAAGAAGCAGCGGCAAAAGCGGCGGCGGAGGCAGCAGAGCAAGATCGAATCGCACGCGAGACAGCAGCTAAAAAAGCGGCAGCTGACGCGAAAGAAAAGGCAGAGGCTTTGGCAAAAGCAGACGCAGAAGCGAAAGCAAAAGCGGAGGCCATCGCAAAAGCGGAAGCAGAAGTGAAAGCGGCGGCGCAGTTGAAAGCGGATCAAGAGGCGATGGCTGAAACGACTATCTTGTATATGAATAACCAGTGGGAATTGACAGCGGAATCGCAAGAAAAATTAAAAGTCGTAGCTTCAGCCTTGACGGCTCGTCCGGAAATTAATGTGCGCATTGATGGTCACTCGGATGCTTTTGGTACCTCGAAAAATAACCTAAAGGCGTCTCGCTTTAGAGCGCAAGGGGCGGCGAAATTCCTAGTGAAAAGCGGAATTGCTCCTTCACGATTAAAGGTAAATGCCTACGGAGAAGACAAGCCTATCGCATCGAATAAAACGAAGGCGGGAATGGCACAGAATCGACGCATTGAAATTAGAATTATCAAATAATAAATTTCAATTTTTAAAGGCTATATTTAGACTTTAAAATCAAAATTGAAATCTATTATATGGGATCATCTAGCACAAACTATTACTTTAGGGTATGGGGCTGGATGATCCTATTTTTTTGTTCCGTGTTCAGCGGCACTGCGCAATGCAACGTAAATGATCCCTACGATAAAATTATAAGTGGCTACCACGCCTCTGTGGCGATCAAGAGTACAGGAGAATACTCTATCTGGGGAGCGAATATGGCGCCATCAGGTTTAGTAGGACAATTAAATCCATTAGAAATTAATGGAACGAATTATTCCGGGATATCAGGAACCATCTACAAAGCGGGTATCGGCGGTACAAATACAGGCGCCTCTATTGACCAAGCCGTTGTCTTAACCTCGACTGGATTATTTGCCTGGGGCGCAGTAGGATCACTATTTAACCCATCACTCACCACTTCCGCCGGGGTTGCCCAAATCACGCCTCCCAGTGGCTCTTCACCTATTGGTTTGCCTATTGGGTTAGAACCGCAAGATGTCAAGATGCTTTTTGCCGTTTACAGAACCTTGGTATTATTGAGCAAGGCTGGCGATGTGTATGTATTAGGTTATCTCTCTGGAGCGTTGGATGGGAATGGTGCCGTGCAAGGTACCACAGGGATGAATAGCTGGCAACGTGTGAAATTAGACGCGACGACTTATTTAACCGGCGTGAAAAATGTGCGGGGGCAATCTGCCCGGGCGAATTACAATGCGTTCGTGGCGGAAACGAACGATGGTAAAATGTACACTTGGGGTGCCTCGACTTTTTTAGGAGATGGAACAGGATCTGCTTATCGCTCGTATGCCACAGAGATGACGCTGCCGGATGAGGTGAAAACGAAGGGAATCAAAATGATCGGTGTCACCGGTGGAATCACAGGCGGGAGCTCGTATAATACGTATTACGTCTTGAGTAATTCTGGGAACCTCTATGCGATGGGGGACAATAAAAATTACCAATGCGGCGCCTTTACGCGGGATTTAGTTCACTTGAATTGGGTTCAAGCCCAAAAATCTTCCGCCCCTAACGACTTCCTCACGAACGTCATTTTTGTGACCGTTCAGGAGCACAGTAATTCCGTTCCGGCCGCTTCGGCCATCACGAAGGCGGGCGATTTATACTCCTGGGGTTTCAATGCCCGCAATATGTTAGGTAGGCCCATAGAGAACGGTTCCTATGATCCCGGTCTGGCAGGTGGATTTAATCAAGGAACTGATAAAGCACTCTTTGCGGAAATGGGGGGTCATACGCTGTTATATGTGAAGGAAGGCAGTTCGAAATTCTGCTATGTAGGCCACCGGATAAACGGATCTATGGGAGATGGAACGTCGTTTGATGCCAAAGAACCTATCTTTAACTGCGACCAAACACCCACCATCGACCTCTGCGGAGCTGTACCGAATGTCTCCGATTCGACAACCTCGACCATCAATGCAAGCCCTAAAATCATTAAGGCGAATAACAAGGATTATTCCACGATCTTCGTACAATTAAAAGATTTTAAAGGGAACAATCTGAAAGGGAATGGAGGCTTAGTAACGATCTCTTCTACCTTAGGAACGGTTTCAGCTGTGGTGAATAATAATGACGGAACCTATACCGCCATTTTAACGGGTGGCATCACGGCGGGTACGGCTATCATCAGCTTCACGATTAATGGATCGAATGCCGTCCAGAAGGACTCGGTGACCATATTGCCCTATCTTTGGCCTGGTGAAATTGCCTCTGATCAATCCCTCTGCTATCCGGCTAAACCCTCGCCTTTAACGTCTAAAACAGATGCCTACGGCGTCCCTAGGCCGATTACGTATGTTTGGCAAGCAAGTGCGGACAACATTTCATTCACGCAGATTCCCGGAGCCACCGCTAAAACGTACACGCCACCGCTTTCGAAAACGGTCTATTATTACCGCCGCGGGGCTCGTTCATCGCTGGATAGTTTGGAATTCACGAATGCTGTTGTCATTCGGACGGAGGAAATAGCGGGCGGAAAATTAACCGGAACGGGGACCTTCTGCGGGGATAAGAATAGCCAACCAATGAAGCTGAGTGGGCACATCGGGACGATTGCGAAATGGCAATCGGCAGATACGCCGGATTTCTTAGTGGGGGTGGCGGACATCGCGAATACGGATTCCAGTTATACGGCCACGAACTTGCCTAACACGAAATACTTCCGCGCCGTGATCACGCAACCCGTTTGCGGAACGGCCTATAGTTCCGGAACAGTGGTTGTGATTAACCCGATTCCAGTCATTACGTTTGTGCCTAATCCGGCGGAAGTAGTTCGCTGGTCGAGCCTTACGATTACGGCTTCAGGTGCGGATCGGTATGCTTGGTCGCCGCGTTATGGTCTTTCGGCGGTGGACAAAGCGGTGGTGATTGCGAACCCGATCAAGACGACAACCTATTCCATTAAAGGAACCAATAACACGGGTTGCAATAGCACCACTTCCCTTACGGTGACGGTTTTGTCAGCCGGAACCTTGGATACGGATGGTGATGGAATTTATGATGAGGATGAGGAAAATCCCTTGAAATACAAGCCAGATTGCGATGGAGATGGGATCGAAAATCGCTTGGATCCGGATCCTTGTCCGTTCTTCGAGCCGCAAGGAATTTCGCCTAATGGGGATGGAAAAAATGATGTGTTAGTCTTTGAGGGCCTATTAACGAAGCCGATTCCGAACCACATTTCGATCTTTGATCGGGTAGGAAGTTTAGTGTATGAGACGGATAATTACCAAAACAATTGGGCCGGCGAAACATCCAAGGGTACTTCTTTGTTTGAGAAAACGGGTTCAGTTCCAGATGGAACCTACTATTATATTTTGGACTTTTATGACAAAAGACCGACTGTGAAAAACTATGTATATGTCTTACGTAACATTAAAAAATGATGATTGAATCGTATTTTGCTACCATCCCTAGTGCACACCGCGGCTTGATTTTAGCTGGCGGAATTATGTTGTTTTGGTTGATCGAAACCGGGATTCCCTTAGTGAATTTCAAAGGGAATAAGTGGGCTCACGCGAAGCTGAACCTCTTTTTGACCTTCACCACGATTGCGATTAATTTCCCATTTGCGGTGCTGTTAGTGATGGCGAGCGACTGGACGACTGAAGCGAACTTTGGCATTTTGCACTGGTTTGCGATGCCTAGCTGGGCCTTTTTAATCGTGGGATTATTGCTGATGGACTTAGTGGGAGCCTATTTAGTGCATTTGATCGAGCACAAGATCAAGGTACTTTGGAAGTTCCATATGGTGCACCACGCGGACACGCAGGTGGACACGACTACGGCGAATCGCCACCATCCGGGCGAGAGTGTGATTCGGGCGGTCTTCGCCATTTTAGCGATTTTGGTGTGTGGCGCGCCTATGTGGATCGTGTTTTTGTACCAAAGCCTCAGCGTCGTACTTTCCCAGTTCAATCACGCGAATATCCGTCTGCCGCTTTGGCTAGACACGGCCCTTTCTTATGTGATCATCTCACCCAATATGCACAAGGTACACCACCACTTCGAGCGCCCACAAACGGACTCGAACTACGGTAACATTTTCGCGTTTTGGGATCGTCTTTTCGGCACGTTTGACGCCACACCGATGGACAAAATTACGTATGGTTTAGACGTGTTAGAAAACGACAAAGATCAATCTTTTGCCTACCAATTAAATCTTCCCTTTAACCAGAATATCAAAACAGACGAATGAAAAAACTCCTAATCCTCTTCTTGCTCCCGCTTTCGTTAGCGGCGCAAGTGTTGTCGCCGGTGGTGCAACCCACGGCAGATTTTGATGCGAAAAAATTAGAATCCATTGACGCCTTAGTGAAATCCTATGTGGAGAAAAACCACTTAGTAGGAGCGGTTACCTTGATCGTGAAGAACAATCAACTCGTGCATTACAAGGGCCATGGCTACGCGGATTTGGCCAGTAAAAAACCGATGCCGGCTGACGCGATCTTCCGCATCATGTCACAGACCAAAGCCTTAACCAGCTTAGGTATCTTACAGCTTTTCGAACAAGGAAAATTACGTCTAGACCAACCTATTTCAGACTTCCTTCCGTCTTTCAAATCACCGCGCGTATTGAAGGATTTCAATGCCGCTGATACGAGCTACACCTCGGAACCAGCGAAACGCGAGATCACCTTCCGCGATCTGTTAACGCACTCTTCGGGCTTAGATTACGCAGGAATCGGATCCGATAAAATGAAGGCGATTTACGCGAAAGCCGGCGTTCCATCTGGACTAGGCGACAATGGAACCACTTTATTGCAGGCGATCACAAAATTAGGTACCCTGCCTTTAATCCACAATCCAGGTGAAAAATTCACCTACGGTTTGAACACAGACGTGTTAGGCTGTTTGATTGAGGTGATCAGTGGAGAGACTTTGGAAGTTTATTTGACGAAAAATGTCTTTATCCCTTTAGGCATGAAAGATACCTATTTCAATTTGCCAGCAGATAAGGGATCGCGCCTGCCCACCGTGTACACGGAAAACGAAAAGAACGAAATCATCACGTGGTCACCCACTTTCCGTGGCATTAACCCAAACTACCCCTTATTTAAGAAGAAATTCTTCTCTGGCGGCGCTGGACTTTCTTCTACGGCATTTGACTATGCGATTTTCTTGCAATGCATCCTGAATGGCGGTAAATACAACGGGAAGCAGATCATTGGACGCCGTACCGCAGAATTGATGGTGAGCCCGAACTTCAATTTAGGCAATGATGATTATGGATTAGGGTTCCAAATCACCGGCGAAAAAACCGCTAACCGCAAGATGCGCAACAAAGGATCCTTCGCTTGGGGCGGCTACTACGGCACGACCTATTGGGCAGACCCGAAAGAGAAAATGATCGTGTTAATCATGTCACAACACACGCCAAACTCCCACGGCGATTACCAAGAAAAAATAGAGAATATTATTTACGGAGCATTGAAATAAAACAGGAGGGGCCGCTCTAGAAAGAAGCGGCCCCTTTTTTATTTTATAAGTTCGATCACTTGCGTCCCCAGCGGCACATCCGCCACCAGAATACGCATTCCATCCTTCTCGATTTTAGCTTTTACAGCGGCGCCATTTAAAACGGAAGCCTTCTTGTATTTGCCAGGAATGAACATGCTTTCCTCGCTCGGTTTGTGGAACAAATGCACGAATACGCTCGTCGGATTTTCTGTCGTTACTCCCCATTGTTGCGGTTTCAGCGGACCTCCGCGCGTTCCATAAACGGAACGGCCGTTCGCCTCTAACCATTTGCCTACCACCGCTAAACTGTCCATGAATTCCGGCTGAATCTTGCCCGTAGGCATCGGGCCCACGTTCAATAATAAGTTCGCATTGCGACCCGCCGCGCCCACTAATAACTGGTGGATTTGGGTAGGCGTTTTGTACTTGTGGTCGTTCATATTATAACCCCAGGCGCCGTTGATGGTTTCGCAGGTTTCCAAAGGCAAAGCAGACGCCGTTTGAAAGCTCAAACCATGCAGATTTTCACCTGGCAAATCCCGTTCGAACATTTGGAAATCTTCTCCTGGAATCGGATCCAAATGGTGGTTATTCCCGATCATACACGCCGGCTGAATCGAGTGAATTAATCCATAAATCTCATCGTATTTCCAATCGATGCGCGAGCTACGATCCTTATTTCCCTCCGGATTCGTTTGATCCCAATGGCCATCAAACCAAATATTCGAAATCTCGCCATAGTTCGTCAATAATTCCGTTAACTGCGCCTTCATGAATTTCAAATAAGACGCGTAATCGCTCTTGCCTGTTCTGCCGGAGTTTTGGCCCGTGCGCCCTGTTTCCCGCGGATAATCATCGCGGTACCAGTCCAAAGTGGAATAGTATAAACCCAGTTTAATCCCCTGCTTCTTGCATTCCGCCGCTAATTCCTTGAGCACATCGCGCTTAAACGGCGTATTCGTGATCTTCCAATCCGATTGCTGTGTGTCCCAATTCGAGAAACCATCGTGGTGGCGCGTGATGAAAATAATGTATTTCATGCCGGAATTCTTGGCCACAGAAACCCACTCGGCTGCATTGAATTCGGACGGATAAAAGCCCTTCAACAGGCGTTGGTAATCTTTCTTTTCGATCTTCCGGTTGTTCATTACCCATTCGCCATCGGCTAGCATCGAAGAAATGCCCCAGTGTACGAAAAGACCGTATTTGTTGTTTTGGAAATCCGTTCTCGCCGCTAGATTTGCGGGAGTAGGGGAGTAAGTTTGGCTGTAAACCAGCGTGCTGGTAAGCAACAACGATAGTAAAAGTACTTTTTTCATAGGTCTAGATTTTCCTCAATTTACTAGTTGTCAGCGCTATTCAAAAATTTTACCGCAAATTCCTTAACTTGGGGTATGGAAACTACCCTTCACTTTGTCGCTCAATGGCTTGAAGCCCGCACGCGATTTTCGAATCAATTGAAAACGCTACATGCAGTAGATTTAGCTAAAAAATTAGGTGATTCCCCTAATTCGATTGGGTTTTTGATTCGCCACATCGGGGATGTGGAATTGTTATTTTCAAAGAATGTGTTTGGGAATTCTTCGGTGCAAGTATCCGCTAAAACGGTTATTTCCGGCCACGATACGGGCGAGTGGGTAGATTTGCCCGCCTTGTTAGCCTATGTGCAGGAGTCTTTCGAAACCCTACATGACACCCTTGTAGCACAGCCCGATTCGGTTTGGTCGGAGGTGATTACGACGAAGGAATTTGGGACAAAAACAAAAGCGGAAGCCTTGGGTAGAATTGTCTCCCACACGGCTTATCATGCTGGACAAATAGCCATTATTCATAAATACGGTAACTCATGAGTTTACGACACGCAGGCATTTTTAATTTTAAGGCAACCGTTTCTGAGTCACAGAAGCACGAATTTTTCTTGGCGCTGAAAGCTTTGGAAGAAATTAACGGAGTAGAAAAAATGGAAGTTTCTCGCCAAACCAGCCCAAAAAATAAGTTCAAATACGGCTTCTCCATGGAATTTGCCTCGCCTGAAATGTACCAAGCCTATTCGATTCATCCACAACACGACGCCTTCGTGCAGGAATTTTTCATTCCTTTAGTGGAGGACTTTATGGAAATTGATACCGAACAATTAATGTAAGACCTGATGAAATACCTCTTCCTTTTCCTGTGTTTTTCGGCTTTAGGCCAAGCAGACTTTGAAAAAAGCCTGCAAAAGCGCCTCATTTTAGCCGAAAATGGCTCCACGATTGAGATCGAGGCGGGTCGTTTCCAGCTGACTAAAAGCCTTTCATTAGAGGGCAAAAAGAACATCACCTTGCGCGGTAAAGGCATCGATAAAACGATTTTAAGTTTTAAGGGCCAAACCCAAGGTGCTGAAGGCATCAAGGTTTCTAACTGTCAAAACATCGTGATTGAGGATATGACGACGGAGGATTCCAAAGGCGATTTGATCAAGACGATGAATGTAAAAGGTATCACCTTTCGCCGCCTGAAGGCAGCCTGGACAGGTGGTCCCAAGCCCACAAATGGCTCTTACGCGCTGTATCCCGTATTATGCGAGAACGTTTTGATCGATTCGTGCATCGCGATCGGCGCTTCAGATGCGGGCATTTACGTGGGACAATCTAAACACATTATCGTTCGGAACTCGGAGGCCTACGAAAATGTGGCCGGCATCGAGATCGAAAATTCCCTCTATGCGGATGTCTATAATAATAAGGCGATTGGGAATACGGGCGGTATTTTGGTTTTTGATTTACCGGATTTAGTCCAAAAAAAGGGCGGCCACGTCCGTGTCCACCACAACCTGGTGAAGGACAATAATCTGAAGAACTTTGCCCCTAAAGGGAATATCGTAGGAAATGTGCCTAAAGGAACGGGGATGATGGTCTTGGCAGCGAGTAACGTCGAGTTTTTTGAGAACCAAATCATCAACCACGCCACGATCGGCGTCGCGATTATCTCGTATTATATGACGGAAAACGCCATCAAAGACAAGGATTACGATCCCTATCCTACGGCGATTTCGATTCACCACAACACCTTCGAGCGCAAGCCGAGAAGGGTACCGATGGATAGCCGTTTTGGCAAAATGTACCGCTTCGTTTTACGCTTCGGTCGCCACGTTCCCGCGGTCGTTTACGATGGTATTCTGAATCCAGCGAAGGTGGGTCCAGATGGGAAATACCCACTGGATTATTCGATTTGTGTGCGGGATAATGTAAACCAAAGTACAGCTAACCTGGATGCAGAGCACAATTTCAAGGGTTTGCAGCAAGGTAAAGATTTGTTTGATTGTGATTTAGAACACGTGAAATCGACTAAATTTTAATGCGGATACTAATCGTTTTATTGTTAGCGTTTATTGGGCTTATTTCGGCAGAAACGAATTACAGAGAAAACCTGTCTGATTACGGTTTTTTCAAAGGCACCTTAAAGGACCAAATCCCGGCTGACGGCGTCGTTCCTTACGCCCTCAATTCCCCCTTATTCTCCGACTACGCTTCAAAACTACGTTTCATAAAACTCCCAGAAGGGCAATCGGTCTCCTATAATCCGGATTCTGTTTTGCAATTCCCCGTGGGTACGGCGATCGTCAAAACCTTCTATTATCCAGTGGACGAACGCAATCCGAAGAAGGGCCGTCGCCTGATGGAAACCCGCGTTTTATTGCATGAAGCCAAAGGCTGGGTGGCATTACCCTACATTTGGAATAAAGAACAAACCGATGCGACGCTGGAAGTGGCTGGCGGAAGTGACATGGTGGCGTGGACAGACGCCTCCGGGAAAAAGCAATCTTTCGAATACCAAGTCCCAAACATGAACCAATGCAAGGGCTGCCACGAAAGATCAGGGGAAATGACGCCTATCGGCCCATCCGTTCGTCAATTAAACGATGGCCAACAATTGCAACATTGGGAGACGGCAGGCATCTTAAAAGGCTTGCCAAAAGACCACATTCCCGCTCTGGTGAATTATTCGAACACAGCGGCCTCGCTCGATGATCGCGTGAAAGCCTACCTCGATATCAACTGTGCCCATTGCCATAATCCCACCGGACCAGCCCGCTCTTCTGGCCTTTATTTAACCTGGGATTCCAAAGATCGAACCGCCTATGGTTTCCTAAAATCCCCCGTGGCAGCTGGCCGCGGCTCCGGAAATCTGAGTTATGACATCGTTCCTGGCAAGCCGGAACAGAGTATTTTACACTACCGCATGGCTTCCCGTGACCCAGGCGTGATGATGCCTGAATTAGGCAGACAACTCACTCACCATGAGGGAGTTGAATTAGTTCGCTCCTGGATTCAATCGATGCAGTAGGGTAGGAATTTGTTCCGTTTACGGATTTTGGAACAAATGATAATAGTGATGTAATTTCTTTTAATGGTAATGTTTCTAGGTTTGAGGAAACATAACCTTAAAAGAAATGAAAAAAATAATCATGCTCATGGCTGTCGCTACAGCCTTATTTTCTTGCGGTCAAAAGCAAGATTCAGCCGCTTCAACTACAGAAGCTAGTGCCGATTCAATAGGCGGAACTTTCACCTCTACGGATGAGAAATCGCAAATTATTCAAAATCAAATCAAGGCAGCTTTTGCTAATGACACGACCTATAAGTGGGATGAAATAGCAGACAATATTGTTGTTTATTACCCGGGCGATACGATTCCGGATACCAAAGGAAAGAAAGCCTATGTGGCAGAATTTGCAACGAATAGTCAAATTTGGGAGAATCCTAATTTCTCTTTCTTACGGGTGATAACCTTAAAAATGAACAACGGAGAAACTTGGACTAATTTATGGGGTATTTGGAACGTAAAAGGGAAGTATACGGGAAAGAATGTTTCGTTAAATGTGCACCAAGCCTTGAAGTGGGAGAATGACAAAGTTGTAGAGGAAATTCACTTCTACGATACGAAATTAATCGTGGAAGAGTTTACCGCGATGGAAGCTGCAAAGAAGAAATAATAGAATTTTTGTTGAAAAGGGTTTAGAAAAAGGGGGTGCTTTTAGTGCTTCCTTTTTTATTTACCGCCTATTTTACGGCAGCCTCTAACTCTGCAATCACAAATTTAGACATCTGTAAAAAGGCATAAGTCGCCTTAGGAGCGGTCTCTGGATTGCTCATTAATTTTCCCAAAACCGAAGGCACAATCTGCCAAGAAACTCCATATTTATCTTTCAACCAACCGCATCTTCCGGGCGAACCTTCTGCCACTAAGTTGTCCCACAAGTGGTCAATTTCTTCCTGCGTATCGACCGTGACCATCATGGATACACCCTCATTAAAGTTATGTTGGTGCTCCATCGAACTCTCCATTAAGTGGAAGGGTTTGCCGTTCAGTGTAAATTGAGAATATTTTACATTTCCCTCTGTGTCATGTTCTCCTTTTTCATACAGGGCTTTGTGCAGTATTTCTGAGTTAGGGAAAAGGGACGTATAAAAATCAATCGCCTCGTTTGCCTTCCCATTATTGACGCCATTAAACATCAAATTAGGCGCCAGCTTTGCGTGCGATTCGTGGTTCTTCATGATTTGCCAATTCACACCAAACTGATCCGCACACCACCCATACAAGGGGCTCCAAGGATAGGTATTTAAGTCCATTAACACGATTCCATTTTCCGTTAATTTCGCCCAGACGCGGTTGATCTCCTCCTCGTCTTCTAGGTTCAAAAAGAAGGAAATGGATGGATTAATCGGGTATCCCGGTCCGCCATTTAGGTGCATAAAGCGTCTATCGAAAAGACGGTAATTCACCGCCATCGGATTTTCGGAAAGAGGTTCAAAGCCTGAAAAAGTGCTTTGATAAAAGTCAGCAGCCTCTTTTGCATTCTTGTCAAACCAGAGGCAGGTCGCGATTTCGTGTACCATAGTGGAATTAAATTTCGATAGATTATTTGACTTTCCAAATTACTACACACAAAATAATAACTAAAAAAATAGTTAGAAATATTTTGTAACTAAAATTTTAGTTATACATTTGCCTCAACGAAACGCAAAAGAAACTCGAACGCAAAGCATACGAAAAGTAAAACGAATGAAAAAATTAACACAAGCAGAGGAGCAGGTCATGCAGGTCATTTGGAATTTGTCGGAAGGCGGATTTTTGAAGGACATCATCGAGCTGTTGCCAGAGCCGAAGCCACATTCGAATACGGTGGCGACGCTGTTGAAGATTTTAGTGGAGAAGGATTTTGTCCAAATCTCTAATCCGAACCGAAATAATCTCTATTCCGCGAAAGTCTCGAAACGTGATTATTCGGGCCAACGCATGGCCGGTTTAACGGATTCCTTTTTCGATGGATCTTACACGAATGTGGTATCCTATTTAGTGGACAAGAAGCAGATGTCGATCGAAGATTTAGAACTCCTATTGCAAAACCTAAAATCGAAAGGCGATGAATAAGATGGAACTATTTATTTACCTGTTGAAGTCGATGATTTTATCAGGGATTTTCTTCGGATACTACACGCTATTTTTGAAGAACACGATTTACCACGCTTACAATCGCTTCTATCTGTTAGCGTCGATGGCCCTGAGTCTGGTCATTCCTTTCTTTAAACTGTCCATGTTTACCGTTTCTGAGGAGCAGGCGGCAGGAGCGAAGCAGGTGCTGATCTATTTGACACAGCTTCCCGCTTCACAAGCACAGGAAGAGAGCATTGCTTGGGAAATCCTTGTCATAATCGGCATAAGCGCTCTATTTGTAGGTTATTTAGCCTATTCTATTCTGAAGGTTTTCCGTTTGAAAGCGGTTAGTGCCAAAAAGCAGATGGGCGATTTCACCTTCATCGAAACAGATTTGGACGAAGCGCCGTTCTCGTTTTTCTCGAATCTTTTTTGGAAAAAATCGATCTCGATGGAAGACGAAAGTGGCCGCAAAATACTGCAACACGAGCTCGCCCACATTCGCGAGAAACACTCTTGGGATCGCCTTTTTTCTCAACTAATTTGTTCCATTTTTTGGATGAATCCTTTCAACTGGATCATGCAAAAGGAATTGCAAAACATTCACGAATTTATCGCTGACCGCGACGCCGTGGGCACCGGAGAGGTGGATGCTTTTGCCAAAATGCTCTTACAAACCTATTACGGTAATCATTTTTTAAATCCGAGTCACTCATTCTATTACTCATCTATTAAACGAAGAATTATTATGTTAACAACCTCCAATACCCCTAAATACGCCTACCTAAGAAAGGTGGCCGTATTGCCTCTAGTGGCGATTACTTTGGTCTTATTCTCGATCCAATTGAGCGCTCAAGAAACGAAAGCGAAGAAAGCAAAGACACAATCGACCGCGGCCAAAGAACAAAAGCAAGCCGCGCTTGATCAGGAATTAGCAGCTTTGGATCAAAAACTAGCCTCGCTAGATCAACAACGAGCAGCTTTAGACGAAAAACGTGCTATGCTAGACCAAGGAATAATTACACCACCGACTCCTCCAAGCCCACCAGCGCCTCCTTCTCGCACTAAATCGATTACTGTAGATACTGATTCGATGGTAATTAAAGGGAATCGCAACGGAAAAGATGTAACGTTTACCGTGAACGGTTCTAATAAAAGCATTTCTTTGAAAGATCAGTCGAATACCGTTTTTAAGCCTTCTTCTGGTCAAAAAGAGAAACCCCTCATCGTCATCGACGGCGTTATCACCTCAGAGATAAATCTAAACGATTTAAATCCGAATAACATCCAATCGATGAATGTCTTGAAAGGCGAAAAAGCCACAGCAAAATATGCGGAAAAAGGAGCAAACGGTGTAGTAGAAATTACTACTAAAAAGCCCTAGCTCTTAAGGTTTTAAAAAATGATAGAATAATATGTAATAGCCGGTGATTTTCACCAGGCTATTACCGTTTATACCTAATTGATTTCGGATTCATTTCAGGCCATATTCTTGAGCTCAGACTTGAATGTAGACAGTAAAAAAGCTGTTCAGAATTTTCTATACCGTACACATAAGTGTTGGTGAAACCTGAAAAACCACTGAAGAGTAGGGGGAAATTGGGATATTAACTATTATCAATGTAAATTATCGGAAACAAGTATTCCTAGCTTGAATGAATCTATAGGTTGTGTTACCATATCTACATTTGAATCTACAATAAACAATCAGCTATGAACCTTCTATCTCCCATTAACTCACTGATATTCAGAATTACGGTTGCAGGAATTTTCATTGCTTATTTTCTGTTTTTGATAAAAGTTCTTAGGCAAATTATTTTGGAGAAATCATTTTCCAATTACAAAAAAACAATAGCGATAATGTTAGTTTTGTTTATTCCAATTGGTGGTCTAATACTGTATTTCGCTTTTTTAAATTCTCAGAAAGAATTTGAAGTTAGTTCAAAGTAAATTTTGAAACTAGGACTAAAAGGTAAGACCGATTTCGCGAAATTCTTGTTTTCAAAATTGTCACCTAATTAAAGTGGGGCGCTATTCGCAGAAGCACTAAATCCCAAAGGATCCGGACAATTTTCCGCATAAAACGCCACATCCCGCTTAGAACACACTCCCGGATAATCCCCGTGAAATCCTTGCAGATCGCGGATGAGCTGAAAATGCAGGTGCGGCGGCCAGCCGCCATTTTCGTCCGAGTTGCCCAGGTGGCAAAGCAGTTCTCCTGCGTCAAAAGTCATTCCCTCATCTATCTCGGCCATATCTTCCATCCCTAGATGTCCGTACAAACTGTAGATGTTTTCTGCGGGGTGGTAGAGGATAATGGTGGGCCCATAATTCCCGGAGCCGCGATTAACTTGATAGCTGTGAACGATACCAGCTAACGGCGCGAAAACGGGTGTTCCCGCTGGTGCCCAAAGATCAACTCCTAAGTGAATGTTCCTGAAATCGTCTGCGTTCGTCGCAAAATTCTCATGTGCCTCGTAGATGATGCGGTGTTCGAGGTAGCCGCCCACACCGTATTTGGCCCCTAATTTTTCTTCCATATACGCACAAAAAGCGTCGATTTTAGAATAAATACGGCGTTTTAGCTCCTTATTCTTCGCACTTAGATCCAGCGTGATACTGTTTTCAGGCGTTAATGGCTCGTAAAATAGGCGGTTAATCATTCTTGAATTTATTTGCTTAAATTTAGTCAAAGATAAATGATGCGCCTGCTATTCACCCTGCTTCTTGCCCCCTTTTTCCTCTTCGCACAGCAAAAATATCAGTTAACTGGTTCTGTGGTGGAGAAAGAAAACATTTCCATTCCGGGCGCGAGTGTCTTCATCGAAGGAACGACGATAGGGACACAGGCGGATGTAAATGGGCACTATGTTTTGAGAAATATTCCGACTGGTCGACATCGTTTGGTCGCTTCGATGGTGGGTTATCTACCTAAACTAGTTTCCCTGGAATTCCCCGCAAAAATCTCAGAATTGAATTTCAATTTAGAGGAAGACAACAAAACTTTGGACGAAGTGAGGGTGGTGGGTTCACAAGACAAGATTTGGGAAAAGCAATTTAGGGCGTTCGAGAAGGGGTTTTTAGGGGAAAGTTATAATCGAAAAGAGGTCTATATCACGAATAGGGAGGTAGTTGATTTTTCCGAAGACGAGGACGTTTTTACGGCTAAAGCCTCACAGCCTGTGCAAATTGTGAACAAGACGCTGGGCTATAAGATCACGTATTTTATGGACAATTTTGAGAAGACGAATAGCTTGACGGCGTATAAGGGTTTGGCGAGTTTTGAGAAAATGGTGGCAGAGGACGCGAAGCAGGAGCGGAGATGGCAACGAAATCGTGTGGAGGCGTATGAGGGATCGATGAAGCATTTTTTGAAGGCTTTAGTGGATAATCGGGTAGAAGAGGAAGGATTTAATGCGTTTTTATTGAAGCCGGAATACTTGAATAATTTGCGGAGGGGCTTGTTTTTTGATCGGAATAATGAACGGCACGTTGCTTTTAAGGCAGCCGAATTAGCCGGACCTATTACTACAGATGGCTTGCGAACCCTTGAATGGCGAATTCCCATGGAAATTGTGTTTAATAAAAAACGCGTGACAAGACCCATCTTTATGGATGCCCCATACCCTTACACTATTTTGATTCCGAAAGGCCTGATTCAAGTAACGAATACGGGTGATATTATGAACCCTTATTCGATCGAGATGCGGGGAGATATGGGGAAGATAGGGATGGCGGACTTGCTTCCTTTGGACTTTGACATTAGTCAACCTTAGTCTGTTCATCGCCAGGATATTACGAAACGTCTACTTAGCCGGCTTATAGACGTAGATTTTCCTAGCTTCACAAAAAATCACCCTATGCGTTTATACACTCTTGTTCTATCAATCTTATTATTCAGCTGCAAAGATGCACTGGATACCGTTACCTCGGATCCGTATACAGAAATCCAAAAAGCCCTCTCCATCAATCCCTCCGCGCTAGAAAACTATGCCGCGCAAGGCAAGCCGGCCTACGTGAACAAGGATAATACCGGACCTAATGCAATCACGGACAAGGCTGCCACGCTAGGTCGTGTCTTGTTTTACGACAAGAATCTGAGTACGAATAATACGATTGCCTGTGCGAGTTGCCATAAGCAGGAATTTGCGTTTGGGGATACCGCTATTTCCAGTTTAGGCGTGGAAAATGGGCGGACGGAACGGCATTCGATGCGCTTGATTAATACGCGCTATGCGAACGAGGCGAAGTTTTTCTGGAACGAGCGTGCGGCGAGTCTAGAGGCGCAGACGACGATGCCCATTGTGGATCATTTAGAGATGGGTTTTAGTGGCCAAACAGGGCGCGGCAACATCACTTCACTCCTCACAAAACTGAATGGAATCGGCTATTACAAAGAATTATTTACACTCGCTTATGGCGATGCGACGATCACGGAGGCGCGGATGCAAACGGCTTTGGCCCAATTCATTCGCAGCATACAATCCTTCGATTCTAAATACGACATAGGCCGCGCACAAGTGGGCAATGATGGCGCGCCTTTCCCTAATTTCAACGCTCAAGAAAATGCGGGCAAGAACCTCTTTCTAGCTCCGCCTATCTTTAATGCGGCGAGCGAACGCATTGGCGGGGGCTTCGGATGCCAAGGTTGCCACCAAGCTCCGGAATTTGACATTGATCCAAACTCACGTAATAATGGTTTCATAGGTGTGATCGGAAGTACCAATACTGACCTCACCAATACGCGTTCTCCTTCCTTAAGAGACATTTTAAATGCGGCCGGAGTCGCAAACACGCCCTTCATGCACACGGCCGTTCCTGTCACGATTCGCCAGGTTTTAGCACATTATAATTCCATTGCCGCACCTGCCAGAAACACGAATTTAGATGCGCGTTTGAAGCCGAATAACATCGGTCAAAACCTCCAAATGACTCCCGACGAGATCAATTCCATGGTCGCCTTTTTGCGCACCTTAACCGGAAAGGATGTCTACACGAACAAGAAATGGGGGAATCCTTTTCTGTAGATAATTGTGTAATATTGTCGGAATAAAATCTTCCGATGAAAAAAATCTTCTTACTCTTAGCGCTGCCATTATTGGCTCAAGCGCAGAAAATTGACAAAATCATTACGCGCTCAGAAACCGAGCGTATCGAAACTTATTTAGCTTCTGACGAGCTGGCGGGCAGAAAACCGTTCACGCCGGGTATTGAAAAGGCGGCGCAATTCATCTCAGCTGAATTCGAGAAAGCGGGATTGCAGAAGACGAATGGTTCTTATTTGCAGAGTTTTCCGATGTATCAATCGAAGGTGCTTTCCGTAGCAGGTGGTCTAGATGAACAAACCTTAGAGTCAAAACAAGTCGCGATTATTTCCAAAGAAGCGACCATTCAAATCGATGAAAATTCAGGTTTTGAGGTGGCGAGCATTAAGGAAGGCGAGAATTTTGGCCAAAATGCCTACCGCATCATGAGCGCAAAGAAACCAACGATCGCGTTCTTACACGAGAGCTTTGCCAAATACATCCCGCGTCTTTCTGGTAGAGGTCCACTCAGAGAAAATCAAGCTACGGTTATTTTCGTAGTTGCGAATACCATTCCTACGAAGTTTAAAGTGAGCGCGACGCAGCAAGTAGAGAAACTACAATTATCTAACGTCGTGGGCATCCTTCCCGGCAAAAGCCGCCCGAATGAATACGTGATCTTCTCTGGCCACTACGACCATTTAGGCATTGGAAAACCCGTAGCAGGCGATTCCATCTACAATGGCGCAAACGACGATGCCGCAGGAACTACGGCGGTGATGATGCTTGCTAAATACTACGCTAAAAAGCGGAATAACCAACGCACCTTGATCTTTGCAGCCTTCACGGCAGAAGAAAGTGGGGGACATGGCAGCGTCTATTTCTCGAAGCAATTTAATCCAGATCAAGTGATGGCGATGTTTAACCTCGAGATGATCGGTACAGAAAGTAAATGGGGGAAAAACAGTGCCTACATCACCGGTTACGAGAAGTCGTCGATGGGTGAAATTTTGAAGAAGAATTTAGTGGGTTCTCCCTTCACCTTTTATCCAGATCCATACCTAGACCAAAACTTATTTTACCGCTCTGACAATGCCACGCTAGCAGAATTAGGCGTTCCAGCCCATACGATTTCTACGTCTAAGATGGACAGCGAGCCTAATTACCACAAGGCGAGTGATGAGATACAGACTTTGGACCTAGACAATATGACTGAAATCATTAAGGCTATCGCGAAGAGCGCCACCAGCATTATCTCTGGACAAGATACGCCTAGCCGCGTAGATACGGCTAAACTTAAATAAACAAAAAAGCCGCTCCCTCATAAGAAGGAGCGGCTTTTCATTTTAAACCTGATTACTTGTTCAAGTTCGGGTTGTTTTGAACTTCTTCGATTGGAATCTTGAAAGTTAAACGTGTATCGTTCGAAGGAATAGGAGTTCCTACAAATTTTAAGTGGTTAGCACCACGATTCACAGTTCCCTTGTTACGCTTCAATGATAAGTACGACTTTCCTTCACCCCAAAGCTCAATACGAGTCTGTAAGTAAATCTCATCTAATAACGCTTTTCCAGTCAATGCATCGATGTAAGATGCATCAGGAACACGTAGCGCCATGATAGCTTTTAACGATTTTCTTGCGCCTGCTTCATCACCTGTTTTAGCACAAGCTTCTGCATTTAACAAGTACATCTCTTCCACACGCATGTAGATATAATCCGCGTCGATTGTTCTTTGACCACCGATCACTTTGTTCGGGTGGTAGAACTTACCAATAGGAGCTAGTTTGCTCGCTGTTGCGAATTGCGCTTTTCTGATGTCATTCGCTGGGATTAAGTCATAAAGAGCTTTGTCCATCCCTTTGATATCACCCGCCCAGGCGTATGAGTACGTGTAAAGGTCCATTTGGCCCCACCAAGAGATCAAGTTTAACTTCGAATCTACTGTGATGTCTACACCCCACATCCACTGGCTAGTAGCTAGGTTATTAAAACCACCTGTTGCTTCCGCAGCTGTCATGATTTTGAAACCACCTGTTGCGATTACATCAGCCGTTACAGACTTCATCGCTGCGTTGTTACCCATCGCACCGTGAACATACGCTAACATACCTTTCGCTACTGAAGCGTTTACTTCCGATTTATTAGCGCGATTAAAGTCTGCTAACAAAGTCTGCGCATCTGTTAAATCTTTCACCATTAACGCATATACATCCGCCGCTGTGCTCTTAGGCAAGTTAGGATCAGTTGTATTTTTGTACAAAGGTAAAATCTTCTCAGAAGGGTTGTATTCGTTTTGGAAATACTGCGCTAAGTAGAAATACGAGAAGGCACGCATTGCCTTAGCTTGACCCATGTACCAACGACCAGCTGCCGTTGCTGGAACTGCATCGCTTCCACCTAAACCATCGATGACTGTGTTAGCAGCAAAGATAAGGCGGTAGTAGAAACGCCATACTTGGTAGTTATCTTGTTGCGTATAATCTACTGTTGTTTGGAATTCTGTAATCGTTCTGAACCAGCCATAGATAACCGAAGTTAAAGCCATGTCACCAGAAAGTAAGTCACCATACATATCGTATGATTTATGACCAAAGTCATCGTGACCCGTTGTACCGCCCGTTCCCGCGCCATACATCGTTGCATAAATACCTGCTACGTTCGCAGATTGTAAACTTGGATTTAAAGCAGAGGCTTCTGCGATTTGATTCGCTGAAATAAATTCGGTCGGTTCCGTCTGCAAAAATTCTTCTTTACAACTAACTGTTCCCATTAGGACAGCCGCAAATAAAAATTTATATACTGTTTTCATCTTTCTATTTCGTTTAAAAAATTAAAACTTAACGCGTAAGCCTGCTGTCAAAGTAGACAATGGCGAGTAACGGTATTGATCAGAGCTTCCTGTTTCCGCTGAGCTTGGGTTGAAACCATTTCTAGCTGAAGCTAAGAACAAGTTATCTCCAGATACCCAAAGGTACACACCTGTAATAGGGCTATTCGTGAAGAATTTGCTAGGGACTTTATATCCGATCTGAATGTTATTTAACGTTAAGAAATCTGATTTCGTAATGAAACGAGTCGATGCAGAGTTTACGTTTGCATCTTGACCAGCTGATAAACGAGGTACATCCGTTGCTTGTCCTTTTGCCGTCCAACGAGCTAAGATATCTGTGTGGTAGTTATTTCCACCTGCAGCACCACCTGAGTTCATCAAGTTAGCATAAGCGCCATCATACGCATAACCACCTAAGCTATATAAGAATTGTGCACTGATGTCAAAGTTGCCTAAACCACCATTTAATGTGAACGCTCCTCTTACTTTAGGGAATGGGGACTTGTTAATGAACTTAGTCGTTCCATCCGCATACGTAGCCGTACGAGACACCTTCACTGTTTTCAATGTTTCTGCTGTAGCAGTAGCTTCGAAATCAGCCATTGACTTGATGTTTTCTGTTGCTTGACGCACATTGTCACCATTTGCATCTGCCCAATAGACGTTCCACTCAGAAACACCCGTCTCAGGATTAACGCCTGCAAACTCACGTGTGTAGAAATCAAAGATTGAGTGACCTACTGCTCTACCGTAGATACCATCGATATCGATGATCTTCTCTTTACCCGTTGCTGGGTCGATTGGTAAACGTAACATACGGTTCTCAATCAATTCACCATTAATCGTGAAGTCTAAGTAGTTCTTCTTCGATTGTAATAAGTGAGCTGTTACATCGAATTCGATACCAGTGTTACGTAAAGCACCATCATTCACACGAAGAGACGCATAACCTACAGAAGGTCCTACACGGCGATCGAAGATCAAGTTGTCTGTCGTCTTTGTGTAGTAATCAATCGCAACATCTACGAATTTGCCTAATTTGAATTCAGCACCTACTTGCATTTGCTTTGAAATCTCCCAAGTTAAATCTGGGTTACCCTTAGAAACGAATGATAAAGAGATGTTAGAGTTCAAGTTTTGTACTTGGAATAAGTCATATCCAGGGTATAGACCGATACCACCTTGCTCTCCAATTAGACCATAAGAAGCCTTTAATTTCAAATCTTTGATCACTGGAACATTGTCCATGAATGCCTCCTTAGATACTAACCACGCAGCACCTACTGAACCGAAATCACCCCATTTGTTTTTCAAGAAACGAGAAGATCCGTCACGTCTTACGGTAGCAGATAAGAAGTATTTGCCATCGTAATCGTAGTTTAATTGTCCAAAGTATGATTCTAATGAATAGTTATTCGTGTAAGATCCTGGAGGGTTAGAGATTACCGCGTTGTTGAATTCAACTCCGTCTGGCATTACTAACTTGTACATAGACGCCCACATGAACTTCGTTTCTGTTGCATAGCTTTCGTGTGCTACGAATGCTTCGAAGTTATGCACATCAAACGACTTCTTGTAACGTAATAAGTTTAACAAGTTGTAGTTTAAGGTTTCCGTCTTCTGCTTGTAGATATAACCACCTTGACCTGCGTTAGGACCGTAGAAAGGGTTGTTTTGGTTATCCAAAGAAGCGTTTGAATATTGTAAACCTAATTTGTTTTCTAATGACAAAGCAGGCGTAATTTGAATATTCAATGAAGTCGCTGCATTGATGTCATGTGACTTCGTGTTACGGATACCTAATTTAGCATCAGCAATCGAGTTCGTTAAGGCACCAAAACCACGACCCACACCATAATCGTATTGGTATCCATTGTAATATGGATCACGTACGTATTGAGATGTTGTGTTATCGTGTAAGAATAAAGGATAGATCGGTGGCAAGTTATCCACAAACCAGAATACAGATCCTGAGTCAGATGATTGACCTGGGTTGTTTGTCACACCGTAAGAGTAACCGATGTTTGTAGTCGAGCTTAACCAAGACTTAGGGTTATGCGTCAAGTTCAAACGAGTAGAATAACGCTTGTAATCTGTGTTTACAGAGTAACCTACATCTTCTAATGCACCATAAGAAGCGAAATAACGAGTCTTGCTATTTCCTCCTGAGATTTTCAAGTTTGCTTCGTTACGATTCGAGTTTTGGAATGCGTAATCAGCCCAGTTCTCCGGGATATAACGACGCGGTGTTCCTGGAACGACTTGTCTTGTATTAGGATCAATTAATTGAGCCGCTGGAACAGTCCACATGTTGTAGTTAGGCATGTTTGCAAACAAGTTTGTGTTTGCATAAGCCGTAGGGTTAGCGTTAGCCAAGGCCACACCTCTGTTATACCAACCTTCCCAAGTCAAACCAATGTATTGCTCTGGGTTACGGATGGTGCTGTAACGAGGTAATAAGCTCATGTTTTGGCCTGATTTTAATTCAAGTTCAATCACAGCATCCCCTGTTTTACTACCTCTTTTTGTGTTGATTACCACCACACCATTTGCTCCACGAGAACCGTAGATCGCTGTTGCAGCCGCATCTTTTAAGATAGTGGTGTTTTCGATATCACCTGGGTTAATCGAGTTAATGTTTCCTTCGAAAGGCACACCGTCTAACACGTAAAGTGGGCCACGGCTACCATTAACGGTACCGATACCACGGATACGAATAGCCGCTGAAGTACCTGGTTGTCCAGATGAGTTGATGACAGTCACACCGGCTGCTTCACCCGCTAATCCCTTAGAGATGTTAGAGAAGTTTTTACGCTCGATGTTTTTCGCATCTACGACTTTCGCCGTACCTGTAAAGGATTGTCTTGTTGTCGTAGAATAAGAGGTTACGATAACTTCATCTAACGTATTGTCAGATGTTAAGGCTACTTGAACAGATGAAGTGGCACTTGTTACAGCGACCGTAGATTTGTTGTAACCTACGAAGCTGAAAGTTAAGCTTTGGCCATCCGCGGCCGCAATCGAGAACTTACCAGACTTGTCTGTGTTTGTTCCCGTTTTTGTTCCATTTACGATGACAGATGCGCCCACTAAAGGTTGGCCGTTCTCATCTGCTACCGTACCTGTTACAGTTTTCGTTGCTTTCTGGGCGAACGATACCTGCATCATGAACACTAAGATTAGTGTCAAAAGGCTAGTAATTTTTGTTTTCATAAGCGATGAATTTTGCAAAAATTGGGTTAAAAAATGATAGAATTAATTTGGGTTTTATACTGAATGCCAAACGTTTATTTGGCTTTCAAACCGAAAATTTGCACAGAATGTTTAAAAATCAAAGAAAAAGCCAAACTATTTGATTTCTTCAACGCTATCTAAAACGTAGCAATGTCCGTGATTTCTCATCCCAATTTTAGGGTAATATCCCTCCGCAGCCGGGGCTGCGAGTAAGATAATTTTAGCTCGCGGGAGGAATTTTTTCACCTCAATGATCAATTGTTTTCCTATACCTCTGTGCTGATAAGCTTCGTCAATGGTGAGATCAGATAGGTAGCTAGTGAAGACAAAATCGGTCATTACGCGGGCTAAACCTACTAATTTGTCGCCATCGTAAGCACCCACATACACATTCCCATGGTCGAACATCATCTGCATCGCCGCTAAGTCTTGTAGTGGACGTCGCAATCCCAAAGTCGATTTATCTAGGATGTCGATGAAATCTTGAGCCGTGATTTTAGGCTGAGCGATATAGGTGATAGGCATGGCAAATATTTTTTTACGTTTCTCGATTTATTCACAAAAAAAAGTCATTTTTACATAAAACCTATACATATGAAAATTAAACAACTGTTAATTGTTTGCCTTTTGGCATTGCCAGCATTCGTGCATGCGCAGAAATTATACACCTATCCCATTGGTGTTCAAGCCTATACTTTTAGAAATCAATTTCCTAAAGATGTAGCGAAGACGCTCGACCTGATTCAATCGATGGGTATTACAGAGATTGAAGGAGGTGCTCAAAAGGGCCAAACCCCACAACAATTCAAGCAAATGTGCGCGGATCGCGGCATCAGCATTCCCTCGTCCGGCGTAGGTTATGAGCAACTCGAGAATCCAGCGGAGGCGATTGCAAACGCAAAAGCATTAGGCGCAAAGTTCGTGATGTGCGCTTGGATTCCGCACAAAGTGCGCGGAGGCTTTACTTTAGAGGAAGCGGAGAAGGCCGTTGCTCTATTCAATAAAGCAGGAAAGCAATTCAAAGAAAATGGCTTGACCCTTTGCTATCACGATCACGGCTATGAGTTCCAGCCTTTTGGCAAAGACGAAACACTCTTAGATTACATCATCCAAAACACGAATCCGGAATACGTCTCTTTCGAAATGGATGTGTTGTGGACGATGCACGGCGGTGGCGCTTCGATGCCAGAGAAATTATTGAAAAAATACCCAACGCGCTTCAAGCTAATGCACGTGAAAGATTTGCGCAAAGGAGTAGCAGGTGACTTAACCGGCGGAACTCCGGCTGAAAACGATGTTCCGGTAGGAACGGGTCAAGGAAATTGGAAAGCCATCATCAAGCTAGCGAAGAAGAACGGCATCGAACATTGCTTCATCGAGGACGAAAGCAATCAAGAAGAGCAATTTGTACCTATTAGTATTGCGTACTTGAAGAGTCTTTAGAATTTGATATTATAAGCCAAATAAGGGATCGCTCCACTTTCGATGCTGGTAGGAACTAAAAAGCCCACGTCGAAGGCGGAGCGTTCTAGTAAAATTCTTACGCCTCCGGAAAGAATCCCATTGTAGGCGGTAGTTTCATTTAGGAATTGCCCATTAGTGTCATAATTCACGGTCTTGTTAGAGAAAAACCAGTTCTCTGTGAGTAGCATGACTTTATTCGAAACGCGTGTCATACCCGATAAAGTGAACATCGGATTGCTGGCAAACTTCCAGTTATAATCATCTCTACCTAAACCGGTGTTTTCATTATACGCCCCTAATCCCGTGTTTAAGGTTAGGTTGCTTTCTTTTCTCCCATAGGTGACAGATCCGTAGACCGTTCCTACCCCAAAATTCAAACCTCCAATCAAAGAAGTGGCAAATAGAATTCCTCCACCTACGTGTACTTTATCTGCTACCTGGTAGCCTATTTTAGGCGTGATAAAAAGCGCAAAAGGGACGACTAATCCGCCTCCTATGGAGAAATGATCCGTTATTCCCGCTTGGAAAGAATTGACTAGGAAAAGGGCGTTTTGGTAATATTTGTCTCCTTTTTTCAAAGGAATCGCTGAAGGAGCGAAGAAATAGCGGGTAGGGTGCGTGTTTTGGCCTTTCCCTTCCTTAGAAATCAGGTTAATTGACTTGATAGCTGACCAAGCTAGCGTGACTTTGCCTAAATCCTTTGTAGCGACGGTTACTTCTGCCTCTGATTTATGGATCAATTGACCCGATACACTTTTTCCATTTTTAAGTTCGACGGAGACATAAGTAGAATCCTGAGACTTCGCGGCAAAGGCCAATAATAATATAAAGGCAATTAAGAGCTTTTTCATTCTGCAGCTGTTTGCAATAAGGTTTTCGTAAACACTTCGATAGGTTCTGCCCCAGAAATGCCGTATTTTCTGTCAAAAACGAAGAAGGGCACGCCTCGCACGCCCAGGTTTTCGCCCTCTTGAATATCTTGTTTCACGCGATATGCGTAATTCTCGTCTTGCAAAGCATTCAGAATTCCCTCGCGTGATAATCCTACAGCTTCTCCACATTCCACGAGCGCTTCGTCGAGTGCTAGGTTTTTGCCCTCCATAAAATAGGCCTGAAACAGGCGTTCCTCGATGGCATCGCCTTTGCCTTGGTCTTTCGCGTATTGGATGAGGTGGTGGGATTTCAGGGAATTGGCGACTTTGGCCTGGTCAAAATCATAGTGCAAGCCTACCGCTTCTGCCATGTCTGACACACGGTCGTGCATTAGTTTCACTTGTTCTAACGAGATTCCTTTTCTGGCGGCTAAATAATCATAGACGCTGGTCTCCTCACCCAAATCCATCGGAATCGTAGGGTCTAATTGGAAGCTCTTCCATTCAATCTCCACTTCATCCTTTCCAGGAAACGTTTCTAATGCTTTTTCCAAATGCCTTTTGCCTATGTAGCAAAACGGACACATGATATCACTCCAAATTTCTATTTTCATTTTATTCCCGATTATATCTACAAATCTCAACGCTTTATCGCAAATATCGTTCCACAAACCTGATAAATTTTCAATATTGTGGTCTAAATACAAACCCTATGATCCATTCAATCGCCCTAAGTCTACTTAGTTTAACGCCCAGCGCGTCTACATCTACCGGTTTATTAACCGCACATTTTGAAAATGTTTTAGGTACTTCATTAGATCTTAAGATCATCGCTTCGTCTGAAGCCGCTGCTTCCACCGCAGAATCGAAGGTGTTAGCGGAGATTAATCGCTTGAACGATATCCTTTCTTCCCGTGAATCTTCGGAGTTTAATGTATGGCGCTCGTCGCACGGCGAGTCTATCGAAATTTCTGCTGAACTACGCGAGGTGTTACAGCATTTCGAAGAATGGAATGTAAAAACGGACGGAGCTTTGAATCCGGCGTCGGAACATATTGCCAACATGTGGGCATCGGAAATTCCTTCTGAAGTGGCGCGTGAAAATGCGGTGAATGAAGTAAATCAGGCGCATTGGTCACTAGATGAAAATGGAGCAACGCGATTAACAGACACTGAATTGAAATTGCACAGCTTCACGAAGTCTTACGTGATGGAGAAAGCAGCCGAAGAGGCGATGAAAGAGGACGGAGTGGCTGGAGTGGTCGTGAATATAGGCGGAGATTTTGTGGTGAAGGGAGATTGGACAGAGAAAATAGGTGTTTCTGATCCGCGAAATGCGGGAGAGAACGCGGATGTTTTAGGCTATATGCAAGTGAATAATCAAGCGGTGGCGACATCGGGCGATTATAGAAGAGGTTCAGATATCGATGGTGTTCATTATTCGCACATTATGGATCCGCGGACGGCGGAACCAGCATCGGAAGTGATTTCGGCGACGGTGGCGCACGAGGATGCGGTGACGGCGGGGGCCTTGGCAACGGCATTTAACGTGTTAGGCGTGGCGGCTTCGATCGATTTAGCGGCTCAGTATCCGGAGGCGTCGTATTTAATCGTGGACAAAGAGGGGGCAGAATATAGAAGTGAGAACTGGCCAGCGACGTCTGTAGAGAAGTCCGCGATCAGTTTAGTGAATATAAAAGAGAAGTTATGGACTGCGGGTCAAAGCTTAGATATCAATTTCGAACTTGCTCGTTTCGAAGGACGCGCGCGTCGTCCGTTTGTGGCGGTTTGGATTGAAGATGAGAAGCACAAGCCGGTGAGGCGTATCGCGGTTTGGTATAACAAGCCTCGCTGGTTGCCGGATTTGCGTTCATGGTTTGCGGCGAAAAGAGAGGTAGAATTTGATGCGGCTTCGGTGACGGGTGCTACGCGTGCGGCGGGACAATATACGGTGGTTTGGGATGGGAAGAATGATGCGGGGGAATACGTACCTTTGGGGAAATATACCGTGTTTATCGAGGCGGCTCGCGAGCACGGAACGTATCAGTTGATTAAGCAAGAAATGAAGTTTAACGGGAAGTCAGCTAGCCAAACATTACCCGGCGGCGAGGAGATGACCGCGGCTTCTTTAGTCTATAAAGCAATTAAATGAGAGATTTAGCGACGTGGTCGAGGTGGCTGCACATCTATTTGTCGATGTTCAGTTTCATCATTGTATTGTTCTTTTCGGTGACGGGTTTGACCCTGAATCACGTGGATTGGTTCCCAGAAAGTACGGTTGTTTCTGAGCTGAAAGGTTCTGTGAAAGCTGGTTGGGTTTCGGTAGCTGATACCGCCAAAATCCCCAAACTCGACATCGTCGAGCAGCTTCGCGCGAACCACAGTATCAAGGGACAATTGAACGATTTCAGAATCGATGAAGAAGAGATTTCGATCTCCTTTCAAGGACCTGGTTATACGGCCGATTTCTTCGTGAATCGCACGGATGGGAAATACGAATTGACGGAAACGAAGATGGGTATTATCGCCGTAATCAACGACCTGCACAAGGGTCGTGATACCGGTAAGTCTTGGTCTTGGGTCATTGACTTTTCTGCGATCTTTATGATTGTTATCTCCCTAACTGGGTTAATTTTGTTATTATTTTTAAAGAAGAAACGCACGAACGGGATGCTTTGGTTAGCTATCGGCGGGATCGTTGCCTGTGTATTTTATTATTTTGTATGATGTTCAAAGTTCAAATTTCAAAGCAAAAAGTTCAAATAGGTAATTTCAAAGTTCAGAGCACGAATCGGGGATATTTTTTCTTTTTGCTTTGTTCTTTGCTATTTGTAAATGTTGTGTTTGGTCAGGACCACGCTCCACTTCCGCCACTTCCGGTGGAGGCGACTTTTGGCAATAACCGTGTTCAGTTTATCGGCGTTATCAATCGCCCCGTTTCAGCGGATGGGAAGTTGAGTTATTTTAATCTCAGCACAGGGATGGTGGATTATAAGAACACCGCCTCTGAGACAGAGTTAGTGATTGTGAATAACTTGACTTATAGCCTTTTTGGGAATATTCGAGCGACGGCAGGGGCGGAATGGCATTATAAATTAGGCTTAGTGCCACAGGTGGGATTGCAGTATTTTAAGGCGAATCGGACGTGGTTATTTTTATTGAATCCCAATATGAATGTACAGCCTTCGCGTGCCATCTCCACCATTGGTATCGTCGAATTTAAGCCGGCTATTTCGAAGGATCTTTCTTTTTATTCCAAAGCCCAGATTTTAAATGTCGCTAGTTTAAGCGAAGGAACGCACGCGCGCAGTGCTTTGATGTTGCGTGCGGGTATTACCAAAGGAAAATTCACTGTCGGCCTTGGAGCTAACTTTGATTACTATGGACCGATGAAGATGGAGAAAGATAACGTAGGTCTGTTCACTCGCTTAGCGCTGTAATGAAGAAATTACTCTTTTTATTTTGCCTTTCTTTCTTGGGTTGCAAAACCGTGGAGCCGCTGGATGATGCGACGGCAAATCTGAATCTTTGGAATGAAAAGAAGATTGTTAACTATTCTTTTTCCTTTAAGCGGGTGTGCTTTTGTCCCCTGGAATATGTGGGTCCGCATCAAATTGTCGTTCAAAATGGTAAAATAACGACCGTGAATGGAGCGCCCTATAATGCCTCTGAACGCTACGGAGTGATGTATACCATCCCGGAATTATTGCAAGTTATTAAGGCGAACATCGATAAAAATCCAGCGAAGAAAGTGCTGAATTTTAATGCCACTTATGGCTACCCCACGAGTGTGTTCTTCGACTTTTCGGAAATGATAGCAGACGAAGAAATCGGCTATGAGGTGACGAATTTCAAAATCAATTAAGGGCAAATCGAGATAGGTAAGGCCTTTTTAGGAGTAGGGCTGTAAGCTTTGCACGTAACGCACTCAGCAGTCAGTTGAGTGGAATCTAATTTGAAAAAGAATTCGTCCCCTTCTTTCAGGCTAACGGGTAAAGCGCAGGGGTTTGAAAGTGCGAAGGCATTGGTATAGTTTTTACCTGTATCCGGATTTTTCCACTTTACTTCGAGCTTCGATGTGTCTATCGATCCTTCGACTAATTCAATCACGTAATTATTGCAAATACCCTTCAGGGATAGACGCCCTTTGTAGCAGTTTTCGGGCAGCACTTCTTGAGATTTACAGGCGCCTAAAAGTAGGCAGAATAGGAGTAGTGGTTTCATTCCGCTAAAGTAATCATCGCCTTGATTACTTGTTGAGTGGGCTCGTTAATTTTTGCAAAAATACCAGGAACTTGATTTTTTGTGAAGCGATGGCTGATGAATTTATCTGCCTGAATCTTACCATCGCGGAATAAATTCATGACGTATTCGAAGTCTTCCAAAGTCGCGTTTCGGCTACTCATCAGCGTCGCTTCTCTTTTGTGAAATTCCGGATGTGAAAAGGAGATGGCTTGTTTTTGCAATCCGATCAAAACGTATTTTCCGCCGTGCGCCATTTTGGCGAAACCGGATTCAATAGCGTTTAGATTTCCGGTGGCATCGATGACTGTGTTAAATGCCCCCGTGATCGCTTCCGCAACCCCTAAATTGTCGAGACAAAATTGCAAACGCGAAGAGTTAGGTTCCGCCACTTCGACTAAAGCCTCTTGAATTTTAGCCAGTAAAATCGTGAATAAACCAATAGGTCCGGCGCCCATCACGAGGACTTTTTCACCTGCTTTTAGTTCCGCGCGACGGAGTCCGTGGGCTGCGATGGAAAGTGGTTCTACTAAGGCAAGTTCGTCAGCGGATAATCCTTTGCCCGGTAATATGTAGCGATCTTCCACCACGATATATTCCCGCATTCCGCCGTCTGTATGTACCCCAAAAACCTGGATATTCTCACAGCAATTCGACCGTTCCATTGAGCACGCACCACACGAAGCACAGTTAAAATAAGGAATGATCGTGGCTAATTCTCCGGTCTCGAATGTGTCAGATTCAACGATTTTTACCGCCAGTTCGTGACCTAAAATGCGGGGATAGGAAAAGAAGGGTTGATTGCCTGCGAAGGCATGAATGTCGGTTCCGCAGATGCCGATGTTGCGTACGCGAAGAAGGGAAAATCCGGGTGTGCGCTGAGGCATTTCTACTTCTTGAGAAACCAAAACTCCAGGCTCATTACATATCCATTGTTGCATAGGGTTGAAATTAACAATTTTAATTAAATTAGGCTCGATAAAATCTAAACCTTATGAAAATCAAGTTATTAATTCTGGCACTTTGCCTTTTCGCGGGCAACGCATTCGCCCAAAAAACCTACCAAAACAACTGGGAATCCATCGACAGCCGCCCCGTACCGGGCTGGTTTGAAGATGCGAAATTTGGCATATTCATTCACTGGGGATTATATTCTGTGCCGGCTTATAGTCCGACGGCCAGAGACAAGGTGGGCGTGTACGATCGCTATGCGGAATGGTACTGGCGTCGCTGGCAAGAGCCGAATAAGACGCAGCATTTCTTTACGGATTTTCATAACAAGGCTTTTGGGCCAAATGTCAAATACCAAGACTTCACAAATCAATTTAAAGCAGAGCTTTTTCAGCCAGACGAGTGGGCGAAATTGTTCGAAAATGCCGGCGCAAAATATGTCGTGTTGACGTCGAAACACCACGAGGGTTTTACGCTTTGGCCATCAAAACAATCCTGGAATTGGAACGCAGTTGATGTGGGTCCGCACCGGGATTTATTAGGGGATTTGACAAAATCTGTCAAAAGTAAAAATATCAAAATGGGTTACTATTATTCACTACTCGAGTGGTACAATCCCTTGTATAAAAAGGAGACGCTGAATGAGTATATCGACCAGCACATGTTCCCGCAGATGAAGGACTTGGTGAATACGTATCATCCGGATTTGGTTTGGACGGATGGCGAGTGGGATTATACATCGGACAAATTGCGCAGCACGGAGTTTTTGTCCTGGTTATACAACGATTCGCCGGTTCGCACGAGTGTAGTCGTGAACGATCGCTGGGGTAAGGAAACGCGCAGTAAGCACGGTGGATTTTACACCACGGAATACGATTTAGTACACGATGGGGACGCGAATGGCTTGGATTTTGCGAGACCTTGGGAGGAATGCCGAGGCATCGCCGGATCTTTTGGCTATAACCGAAACGAAAATCTAGAGGACTATTCCAGTTCTGAGCAGCTCGTGCACATGTTGATTAACAAGGTCGCGCGCGGAGGCAATTTGTTGTTGAACATTGGGCCCACTGCGGATGGTCGGATTCCGGTGATTATGCAGCAGCGTTTGACGGACATCGGGTCTTGGTTAAAGGTGAATGGCGAGGGGATTTATGGTACGCGTAAGTGGGCCAAAGCTCCTAAGGTTACGCCCGCCACCAAACAACACTTCACTCAAAAGGGCAACGATTTATACCTGATTACGACAGAATTCCCGACGGCCGCGCTTCAAGTGGCGGGTGTGAAAAAACCGACTTCGGTTACGCTAGTAGGGTCTTCAACGCCAGTTAAGTCGACGTATAAAAACGGAGTTGTAAGCATCGCTCCTCCGGTTGTTACACCGGGGAATAGTCCGTGTCAGTATGCGTGGACGTTTAAGCTAGCTTCGGCGGTAGAGTAAAGAGTAGAGAGAATAGAGTAGAGATTATAGAGTATAGAGTAGAGAGTATAGATAGGGTATTTTCCACTGCCCACTGCCCACTGACTGCTGTCCACTGCCCACTGCCTACTACCCCCTGTTTTATCGATCATAAAAAATCAGTTTATCGATCATAAAAGAGCATAAAATGATTGATATATCGTATTTTTGTGATCGATAAAAAAGCCGATGCCTAAAAAACGCGTAAATAGAGACCCAGAGATCATTCAGTTCGTGAAGGATCATCCCCAAAGTTCCTCGCAGGAAATTTTGGACGGATTGCAATTGCCTATCAGTGTGATTTCGTTACGAAGATCGCTGCATGATTTGTGTGCGAAGGGACTTTTGAGCCGAATAGGCGAGTTGAAAGGTAGCCGCTATGCAATAAGCGAAGGTTTTGCCGTACTAAGTGTGATCGATTTAGGGGATTATTTTAGTCAAGAAATTGATGAGCGCGCGATTCAGGCGTCTTTTAATTTGGACTTAATTAGTGAAACGCTGAAAAATTTGACGCTTTTTACGGAGGGGGAGACTTCTTTGTTGCAGGTTTGGCAAGAAAAATACAAAGCGAATACGGCCAAATTAACGCAAGACGTTTATCAAAAAGAGTTAGAGCGATTAGCGATAGATTTAAGCTGGAAATCGTCTCAAATCGAGGGAAATACGTATTCTTTGCTGGAAACGGAGCGCTTGTTAAAGGATAAAGAGACGGCGGCGGGGAAAACGAAGGACGAGGCGATTATGTTGCTGAATCACAAGGAGGCGATCGATTTTATCATTCAAAATCCTACTTATATTAACCCGTTGACGGTTTCGAGCATTGAGGATATCCATAGTATGTTGGCCAAAGAATTACCCATCTCCCGCAACATCCGGAACAGTCGTGTGGGGATTTCTGGCACGAATTACACGCCACTAGATAATGAATACCAAATCAGAGAGGCTTTGGAGCAGATGTGTGAGCTGGTAAATGCAAAGGAAGATGTGTTTGAAAAGGCCCTTTTAGTGCTGGTTTTGATCTCCTATATTCAACCCTTTTCTGATGGGAATAAACGCACCGCCAGGATCATCAGCAATGCGATTCTGTTGAAAAATGGCTATTGTCCCATCTCGTTTAGAACCATCGATTCACTCGAATACAAGAAAGCGATGCTGGTTTTTTATGAGCAGACGAACATTCAGCCGTTCAAGCAGATTTTTATGGGGCAGTTTGAGTTCGCGGTGAACACCTACTTTTAGATTATAGAGTATAGATGGGTTATCATTTATCTATACTCTATAATCTACCATCTATTATCTATACTCTATACTCTCTTCTCTTAGCAAAAATGACGACAGTCATTTTTGCTAAATCCTCTCCCTTTTACCTTTGCCCTCATGCAACCGGTAAGCCTAGATTTATTGAACAAGTACAACGTAGCGATTCCGCGCTACACGAGTTATCCGACGGTACCGTTTTGGGACGAGACGATTGACAGCGAACACTGGGAACGGATGTTTGTGCGTCGTTTCGAGGAGAGCAATGAACAGGAGGGGATTAGCGTGTACATTCACTTGCCTTTTTGCGAGAAACTCTGCACTTTTTGTGGCTGTAATAAGCGCATTACGACGAATCATTCCGTGGAGGAGGAGTACATCGAAGTGCTGTTACAGGAGTGGAAATTGTACCGAAAATCGATGAGCTCTAAGCCCGTTATTCGAGAATTACATATCGGAGGCGGGACGCCTACGTTCTTTTCGCCGCAGAATTTACAGCGGATGTTGCAGGGGATTTTAGGGGATTCTATTGTGCCAAAGATCCACGAATTCGGTTTCGAGGGTCATCCAAATAACACGACACGCGAACATTTGCAAACGCTTTTTGAGCTCGGATTTAACCGCGTGAGTTTTGGGATGCAGGACAGTAATCCCCAGGTTCAGGAGGTGATTAATCGGGTGCAGCCTTTGGAAAATGTGAAACAGGTGGTGCAATGGGCAAGGGAGATCGGGTATGAATCGGTGAACTTGGATTTAGTGTATGGCCTGCCTTTGCAGACCTTGCCGCGGATCGAAAAGACCATTCAAGATGCGATTTCGATGCGGCCGGATCGCATCGCGTTTTATTCGTATGCGCATGTGCCGTGGACGAGCAAGGCGCAGCGACTTTTTGACGAAAACGATTTGCCGGAGGCGTCTGAGAAGATGCAGTTGTACCAAAAAGGCAAGGAGCTTTTCCGCGCCGCCGGTTACACGGACATTGGGATGGATCACTTCGCGCTCCCATCGGATTTGATGGTTAAAGCGCACAACGAGGGCACCTTACACCGCAACTTTATGGGCTACACGGTGCAGCAGACGGGTTTGCTTTTAGGTTTAGGCGTCTCGAGCATCAGCGATATTTACTATGGTTTTGCCCAAAACAAAAAGACGATTCAGGAATATTACCAGCAAATCCATGCCGGCGAACTGGCCGTTTTCAAGGGCTATTTTTTAAGTCAGATGGACCAAAAAATGCGCCAATACATCCTCGACATCGCCTGCCAAGGCAAGACCCATTTCCACCAAGAAGACCTCGAAGTCCTGCGCCAATACACCTTTCACGAACTCGATGAACTCGCGATCGATGACCTCGTCACCTGGGGTGAACACGGAGTCATCGTCACAGATCTAGGCAAGCATTTCATTCGCAATATCTGCAAGGCTTTTGACCTGAAACTGCTGGCGACAGCGGAGGCCGCGCCTCAGTTTAGTAGGGGGGTGTAGAAATGAGGCGATTAATTTCGCTAATCGCCTCAAAAAATGCTTATATTTGAGTCGATTACACTTCCTAATCGCCTCATCATGTACAACTGGCAACGCGTTTCTTGGCCCCATTTTGAATTCGATACGAATCGTGTCGAGCCGCAAATCTTTGCATTTATGCAGAAATCAGGCGAATTGAGCGGTAAATTGGCTGCTTTGCCAGTGGAGGATCGGACGGAAATGATGATTCAATTGATGGTGGCGGAGGCCTTAAAGACTTCTGCCATCGAGGGTGAATTTTATAGTGAGATAGATATTATGTCTTCGGTTCGCCGAAATTTAGGTTTAGCGAGTCCGCATTTGCCTAAAAATAAGGATGTCATAGGTCTCAGTGAGATGTTAATGGATGTACGGAATTCGTTTGCTGAGCCATTGACGGAGGAGCGGCTGAAGCTTTGGCATACAAAATTAATGGGCAATACGCCGCAGATAAATGCGGGCGAATGGCGGACGGATGAGGCGCCCATGCAGATTGTTTCTGGGTCTGTCGCTCGGCCTACCATTCATTACGAGGCTCCACCGTCTTCGCGTGTTCCACCCGAAATGGCGCAATTTTTACAGTGGTTTAACGAGGCTGCTTGGATGGCGCCACCGGTTAAGGCGGCGGTGGCTCACTTGTATTTCGAATCGATTCACCCATTCGAGGATGGCAATGGCCGGATCGGTCGCGCGATCGTGGAGAAAGCGCTTTCGCAGGGTCTTCAATGTCCTTTGCCTTTTAGTATTTCCAAAGCCATAGAGGCAAACAAAAAGGCCTATTATCACGCCCTCCAGCAAGCAGAAAAAGGCCTTAACATCACAGATTGGATCGAATGGTTTGTGCAAACACTTTTAGAAGCCCAAACCTTTGCAGACAAACTCATCCAGTTTACCATTTCGAAATGGCACTTCTTCGCCGTCTTCGAACACCAACTGAACGAGCGCCAAAACAAAGCCATCAACCGCATGCTAGCAGCCGGCCCCGACTCTTTCCAAGGCGGAATGAATGTCCGCAAATATGTGGGAATAACGGGAGCCTCCCGAGCCACTGCCTCCCGTGATCTTCAAGAGCTAGTTTCAATGCAGGTGTTTACGCCAGTGGGGGCGGGGAGATCGGCGAGGTATGAGTTGGTTTTTTAATCAGTATTTTTTGTGCATTTTGCACTTTAATAAGCATAAGCCTCTAAACAAAATACAATGATACACACGATGCGTTGGTTCGGTCCGAACGATCCGGTTTCCTTGATGGATATTCGTCAAGCCGGATGCACAGGAGTCGTTACTGCATTGCACCAAATTCCGGTGGGGGAAGTTTGGCCTATCGAATCCATTCAAGAACGCATTGCTATTATTGAAGCGGGGAATCAGGATTGGACGCCCTTACATTGGTCAGTCGTGGAATCACTGCCCGTTCACGAGGGGATTAAGAAAGCCTTGCCGTCTCGCGCGCAATTCATTGAAAATTACAAAACGTCTTTACGAAATCTGGCAGCATGCGGCATCAAAACCGTGTGCTATAATTTCATGCCTGTGCTCGATTGGTCGCGGACAAAACTGAACTTCGAGATGCCCGATGGGGCACGCGCTTTGCGTTTTGTTTGGACGGATTTTGCGGTGTTTGATTTGCATATTTTACAGCGTCCGGGCGCCGCTGCGGATTATACGCCGGCGGTTCAGGCTGCGGCTTCACAGCGTTTCGCGAAGATGACTTCTGACGAAATAAAAGAATTAAAAAATACAGCACTTTTAGGTCTTCCCGGCTCAGAGGAGGCCTTTCATTTAGCCAATTTCCAAAGTCTGTTAGACGAATACAAGGCTATTTCAGCGGATCAATTGCGCGAGAACTTGCACTACTTTGTGCGATCCATCGCGCCTTTGGCACAGGAATTAGGAATCAATTTATGCATCCATCCGGATGATCCTCCGTTTCCTTTATTAGGCTTACCGCGGGTGGTGAGTACGGAAGCGGATTTGGCGGCGTTGATGGCTGCTTCTCCGGAACGTGCAAATGGAATTACGTTCTGCACCGGTTCGTTAGGAGTGAGAGCGGATAATGATTTGCCTGGGATGGTTCGCCGCTTCACAGATCGCATTCACTTCTTGCATTTACGCACGACTTTTAGAGAACAGAATGAACCGTTGATTTTCCACGAGGCGCCGCATTTAACGGGTGATGTGGATATGTTTGAAGTAGTGAAAGCGGTGGTAGAAGAAGAAAAAAGAAGAGGGGGGGAACAGATTCCGATGCGCCCAGATCACGGTCACCAAATGTTAGATGATTTGAAAAAGAAAACCTATCCAGGCTATTCGGCGATTGGACGATTGCGCGGTTTAGCGGAAATCCGCGGATTAGAATTAGCTATTCGTTCCTTTTTAGCGGTGTTTTTTGTGGTTTGCAGTTTCGCTGTAAAGGCGGATGATGGCTATCGCTTGTGGTTGAAATTTGACAAACTGGCTTCCGCGGCTCGTTATGCGCCGTATGCAAAATCAATCTCATCCGAGTTTGCGTCGACGCCCATTTTAGAGACGGCGAAGAAAGAATTAACGAATGGTTTGAAGGGTTTGACGGGGGTGACGCCGGTGAGCCTAGCAAAGAATGGAAGTATTCAATTCGTGAAAGACCCGAGCTTAAAAGAAGAAGCTTTCAGCATTGTTGCAGGGCCTCAAATTCAAATCAAAGCCAGCTCTGACCGCGGGATTTTGTACGGGGTTTTTGAGTTGTTAAGGATGATTCAGCAGGAGAAACCTTTGGCAAACTTCAGCTCATCGCCCAAAGTCAAATTCCGCATGTTGAACCACTGGGACAACGTGATGGGCACTATCGAACGCGGGTACGCGGGACAATCGCTGTGGAAATGGTACGAATTGCCGGAAACCGTCGACCCGCGCTACACGGATTACGCCCGGGCAAACGCGTCCATCGGGATCAACGCGGTCTCCGTGAACAACGTAAATGCCTCGGCGCGGTTTATGACGCCGGAGTATTTGGCCAAAGTAAAAGTGCTCGCCGACGTGTTCCGCCCATACGGCATCAAACTGTTTTTATCCGTGAATTTTGCCTCGCCTAAACTGGTGGGAAAATTGAAAACCTCGGATCCGCTAGACCCCCAAGTGCGCGCTTGGTGGACGGCGAAAACGAAAGAAATCTATGCGCAGATTCCGGATTTTGGTGGCTTCTTAGTGAAGGCAAATTCCGAGGGCGAACCGGGTCCACAAGAGTTCGGTCGCACCCACGCGGACGGCGCGAACATGTTAGCGGAGGCGGTGCAACCCTTTAATGGAATTGTCATTTGGCGCGCGTTTGTTTATGCCCCTAATCCGAAAGGCGATCGATTCAAAGAAGCCTATAACGACTTCAAACCTTTGGACGGAACCTTCGCGAAAAACGTGATTGTTCAGGTGAAGAATGGCCCGATCGACTTCCAGCCGCGCGAACCATTCCACCCGCTTTTCGGTGCGATGCCGAAAACGCCTTTGGCCTTAGAATTCCAAATCACCCAAGAATACACCGGTTTCAGTACGAACGTTTTCTACCAATCCATCCTCTTTAAGGAATGTTTGGATTCAGATACCTACCAAAACGGCAAAGGTTCCACCGTCGCCAAAGTCATCGACGGCAGCCTGGGCAACGACCAAATCACGATGATGGCGGGCGTGGCAAACACGGGTTCCGACAGAAACTGGACAGGACATTTACTGTCGCAAGCGAACTGGTATGCGTTCGGCCGATTGGCTTGGGATCACACCTTGAGCTCCGAAAAAATTGCGGACGAGTGGGTGAAGCAGACCTTGACCCACGACGAAAAAGCGGCGAAAACGGCTTCGGATATTCTGATGAAATCCCGCGACACTTATGTGAAATTTACGACGCCTCTAGGCTTGCACCACGTGATGGGCCAGGGAATTCACTGGGGCCCGGAGCCTTGGCTCGAGCGTAGTCAGCGCCCCGACTGGACGTCGATTTATTACCATCGCGCGGATTCTGTGGGTCTGGGTTTTGACCGAAAAGCGTCGGGAAGCAATACTTTAAGTTTATACCATCCGGCGGTCGCACAACAATGGCTTGATCCTGCGAAGACGGATTTGAATTATCTATTGTGGTTTCACCATGTGGGCTGGAAAGAGAAATTGACTTCTGGGCGGACGCTTTGGGATGAATTCTGCTACCGCATGAATTCCGGTTTGCAGGGAGTGAAGGATTTGCAAAAGGACTGGGATTCGCTGCAAGGCAAGGTGGATCCGGAGATTTTTGCGGATGTTCGCGGACGTTTAGCGTCGCAACAACGGGAGTCTGTTTTATGGCGCGATGCCCATTTATTGTACTTCCAAACCTATTCGAAATTACCGATTAGCTACGGGACGCCTGTGCGGACTTTGGCAGAAATAAAAGAAATTGTACGTATTTACCAACTGAAATAAGATGCAACAACCATTCTCATTGCAAGGGCGCGTGGCGCTCATCACGGGCGGCGGAACCGGAATCGGATTCGATATCGCGAAATGCTTTTTAGCGTCCGGCGCCACGGTCGTGATCACGGGTCGCCGCGAAGAGGTGCTGAAAGAGGCGGTCGCAACCCTAGGTGCTGGAGCACATTATGCAGTGAATGATGTTTCAGACTTGAGCTTGACTTCTCAACTTGTTGCTGAGCTAGTAGCAAAACATGGCGGCATCGACATACTCGTCAACAACGCGGGCATCAACATGAAACGCCCGGCTGTGGAAGTTTCGGATGACGATTTTGCGAACATCATTAACGTGAACTTGAATGCCGTTTTCTCGCTGACTCGGGAGGTAGGAAAACATATGTTAGCGCGCGGAAAAGGGTCCATCATCATGATCTCCTCGATGGCGGCATACTATGGAATCGATCGTGTAGCAGCATATGCGTCCTCTAAAACCGGTATCTATGGTTTAGTACGCGTGCTCGCTTCCGAGTGGTCCGGCAAAGGCGTTCGCGTGAATGCGATTGCACCAGGATTTATCGAAACGGCGATGAGCAGAACGGCGATGAATTCGGATCCGGATCGCAAACACAAGGCGATGGATCGCACGCCGATGGGCTATTTCGGGAAACCAGAAGACATCGGTTGGGCGGCAGTTTATTTAGCCTCAGATGCAGCAAATTACGTAACAGGCGTCTCAATCCCGGTTGACGGCGGGAATTCAATCGGATTCTAATGAAAGGAAATTACCGCTGGGTGGTGGTCGCCCTCTTGTTTTTTGCGACCACGATTAACTATTTGGATCGCCAGGTGATCGGCTTATTGAAGCCCACGCTGGAGAAGGAATTGAACTGGTCGGAAACGGATTACAGTTTCATCGTGATGTGTTTTACGGCGTCGTATGCGATCGGATTGTTGGCTTTTGGGAAGGTGATCGATAAGATTGGTTCTAAAATGGGTTATGCCATCTCCATCGTCATCTGGTCGTTCGCGGCGATGGCGCATGCTTTGGCCAAAACTTCGTTCGGGTTCGGCGCGGCACGCGCCGCTTTAGGAGCCGGCGAAGCGGGGAATTTTCCGGCGGCGATTAAGACGGTCGCGGAGTGGTTTCCTAAACGCGAACGCGCTTTAGCGACTGGGATATTTAATTCCGGAGCGAACATTGGTGCGATGGTCGCGCCCATCATGGTGCCCTGGATTTTAGGTGCTTATGGCTGGCAAGAAGCCTTCATTATTACGGGTGCCATCGGATTTATTTGGTTGGCTTTGTGGTGGTGGTTTTACGAAGTTCCCGCGAAGCATACTTCCGTTACGACAGAGGAATTAGCGCATATACAGTCTGAGGAAGAAACATCAGAAATCGCACCCATCGCTTGGTCTAAACTTTTCGGTTACCGCCAAACCTGGGTCTTCATCGTGGGCAAGTTCTTCACGGATCCGATCTGGTGGTTTTTCTTGTTTTGGTTGCCCTCTTATTTTTCGACAACCTTCGCGCTTGACCTGAAAAAGCCGAGTTTGCATTTAGCGATTTTGTTCACCTGCACATCCATTGGGAGTATTGGCGGAGGCTACATTTCTGGGTATTTCATCAAGAAAGGCTGGCCGGTCTACAAGGCGCGGAAGTATTCGATGTTCTTCTTTGCGCTCTGTGCGGTGCCCATTATTGGGGCGCGCTGGGCAACGGATATTTGGCAGGCGGTGTTCTTAATTTCCATCGCGGCATCGGCGCACCAGGCTTGGTCTGCAAATATTTTTACGACGGTTTCGGATATGTTTCCCAAACACGCCGTTTCTTCCGTCGTGGGCATCGGTGGCTTAGCTGGTTCGCTGGGTGGCGTGATTTTCCCCTACATTATTGGAGTCATTTTAGATTCCTACAAGGCAGACCAGGCTTTGTCAGCCGGATATAATGTTATATTTGTGGCTTGTGGCTGCGCGTATTTGTTTGCGTGGTTATTAATTCATTTAATTTCGCCTCAGATGAAGGCGGTTCAATCGTAAGACTATGAAAAAATTATTCCTTGCTTTATTCGCTTTCGCGACGAGTGCTTATGCACAAGAACACCATCCTTTAGAAGGTGCTTGGGATTTAAACGTATCCATGGAAAACCGCAATGGCGGCGTTTCGACGGCGCCGTCTTGGTTAGAGGTGCGTCATTCAGGATTAAAAACATTAACGGGTCGTTTTGTGGCGGATGGCGGTTCTGCTCGTCCCATATCAGAAGTGTTTTTTAAGGATGGACACATTTCCTTTAAAATTCCCCCTCAATGGGAATTGACGGAGGTTCAGATGAGTTTTGAGGGAGAGTTGAAAGACGGAAAATTGTCTGGAACCATCACAAAACCAAACGGCAAAGCGATGGCTTTTACTGGAGTTCGTGCGCCTTCTTTATGGAGATCTGCGGAACCGGTTTGGGACAAACCGATCACTCTATTTAATGGTAAAGATTTAACAGGCTGGAAAGCCTTAGGGCCTAAAAACCAATGGATCGCAGAGAATGGCGTGCTGAAAAGTCCTGCTTCTGGTGCTAATTTATGCACGGAACAAAAGTTCAACGACTTCAAATTGCACATCGAATTCCGCTTGCCGCCAGGAAGTAATAGTGGCGTGTATTTACGCGGCCGATACGAGGTGCAGGTAGAAGATAGCTTTGGCAAAGAGCCCTACAGCATCTATTTAGGCGGTATTTACGGCTTTATCGATCCGCTTTTCCAAGCCGCAAAACCATCCGGCGAATGGCAAACCTATGACATCACCTTAGTAGGACGCAAGGTCTCCGTTACCTTAAATGGCCAAAAAGTCATCGTCGAACAAAACATCCCCGGCATCACAGGCGGAGCGATGGACAGCGATGAAGCAGCGCCAGGTCCCATCATGTTTCAGGGTGATCATGGTCCAGTGGAATATAGAAACATCGTGTTGACTCCAGCAAAATAATGAAGAAGAGCCTTTTAACAGAAGATTGGACAGTCGTCCTTTTAGGATTTATCATCATCGGCGTCGCCCTTTTAGGGGTGAAAATTCCATCTCCTTCTTTCGGCTGGGAGACAACCGTTGACTTATCAGAAAAAGTGCTCACAGCAGGTAACTTAATCAAGTTGGGTCAGATTTTCGTTTTCACTTATATTATTGCGATTCTCGCGGCAAGTGTTTTAGGCAAAAGTGTGTCAGATACGGCCAAAGGTTTCCCCATTGTCTTTGTGCTTACCTCACTCGCGCTAGTGTTAGCAGGTAACTCATTCCTGAAAAATTGGAACCTAGAAGCGGTGATTTTCAGCTTAACGATCGGGTTGGTTTTGAGTAATTTCTTCACGCTTCCGGCATGGTTAACCGAATCCCTCTCGACAGAATTGTTCGTGAAAATCGGTTTGATCTTATTAGGTACGAGCGTGATTTTCGGGGACATTTTAAAGGCTGGTTCGCTCGGATTGATTCAAGCATTAGTGGTGGTGATTTCGGTTTGGTATTTTGCGTTTTGGGTTTCCAAAAAAATGGGCATCGACGAAGAATTCGCCATTATGATCTCTAGTGCGGTATCAATTTGTGGCGTTTCAGCGGCGATTGCAACGTCTGGAGCCATTAAAGGGGATTCCAAAAAACTATCCTATGTCATCTCCATCGTCTTGATTACGGCGATTCCGATGATCATCTTTTTGCCATTCATCGCGCAGGCTTTGGGTCTTTCGCAAGCGGTAACAGGAGCTTGGTTAGGAGGGACGATAGATACGACCGGAGCGGTAATCGCATCTGGAACGATGGTGGGCGAGGAGGCATTGAAGATTTCGACAATCGTGAAATTCTCTCAAAATGTATTGTTAGGATTCGCCGCTTTCGCCATCTCTATCTATTGGACGGTGACCAATAATCAATCTGCTACAGTACAAGAAGCGAAGCCTACGGGAGCGATTATTTGGGAGCGTTTTCCTAAGTTCGTTTTGGGATTCATCGCGGCATCGCTGCTTTTCTCGTTCGTGATTTCATCCGAAACACTCGATTCAGTGAAGGGAGGTTTCAAGGCTTTGCAAGGACTTTGGTTTGCCTTAGCTTTCACTAGCATCGGTTTGGAAACCAAATTCTCAGACCTATTCTCGAAGGAAGGAAAGAAGCCTTTATACGCTTTCTTAATCGCGCAGTTATTTAATGTCTTTGTGACATTGGCGGTGGCGTATGTGCTGTTTAGTTAGTTTCCGATTTTAGCACTATTCTAGCTTAGTTAAAATTAATCTATAAATTTTATAGACTAATAATCTTTGTTTTAACTGTTTAATGCCCTGTTTTGTGAAAAATTTGTATTTTTTTCAAATAGGGCATTTGCATTTTATTTATTCGGTTTATACATTTGCAACACAATCTACTAAATCGGTAGAGTTTATAGTGTAAAGCAAAATATAATCCGCTGAGTATGAATAAGTTTTTTACCCTACTAGTAATCCTGACCGTTTCGACGACTACTGCCTTTGGTCAACAAGCAAAATCCACCATCAACTCGACCTTAAGTGGTCAAGTGCTGGATGAAAAAACGAAAGAGCACATTCCTGGTGTTTCTCTTTATATCAAGGGAACCACGCACGGTGTGATCACCGATGCGGAAGGTCACTTTTACTTTCAAACGGGTCAAAAATTTCCCTACTTATTGGTCGTCAGTTTTGTGGGGTATCAAAAACAAGATTACATCGCTCAAGGAACGCCAGTGACTATCTACCTAAAGGAAGAGGCAAAGGAATTAGAAGAAATCGTCGTGACCTCTCGTCGTAGAAAAGAAGCGGTGCAAGATGTGCCTATTCCGATCACTGTCATCGGTGGTGCGAAAGTGGCTGAGACGGGATCATTTAATGTGAACCGTTTGAAGGAATTCATCCCCTCTGTTCAGTTGTATTCCTCGAACCCGCGTAACACCTCTTTGAGTATCCGTGGTTTGGGAACGACGTTTGGTTTGACGAATGATGGTATCGATCCGGGTGTAGGTTTTTATGTGGATGGCGTGTATTATGCGCGTCCGGCAGCGACGACCATGGACTTTGTGGACATCGAACAAGTGGAGGTTTTGCGTGGGCCTCAAGGTACCTTATTTGGTAAAAATACGACAGCCGGGAACTTCAATGTGACGACTAAAAAAGCGAGTTTCACACCTGGGGCGAACTTCGAATTGAGCTATGGTAATTACGGATTTATTCAGGCCAAAGCCAGTATTACCGGGCCTCTTTCAAAGACTTTAGCTGCTCGTATTTCCTTCTCTGGAACGCAGCGTGACGGGTTATTATACAATGTGGCGACCCAACAAAAAGTAAACGATTTGAATAATTTGGGTGTTCGCGGTCAACTATTATTTGCCCCATCTGAGAAAGCGAAATTCACTTTAATTGGGGACTTCACACAACAAAATCCGAACGGTTACGCACAAGTGATTGCCGGTGTGGCGCCTACCTTGCGTGCGTCGTATCGCCAATTTGAAAACATCATTAAGGATTTAAATTATCAATTGCCTAGCCGTAATCCATTCGATCGTTTGATCGATCACGATACGCCTTGGCGTTCTGGCCAGAAATTAGGCGGTGTTTCTGTGAATGCGGATATTCAACTAGGACCAGGAACATTGACTTCGACATCTGCTTGGCGTTTTTGGGATTGGGATCCATCGAATGACCGCGATTTCACGGGCTTGCAAGCTTTAAAAACTTCTGCCGCTACTTCTTATCATGAACAATGGTCGCAAGAAATCAGATGGGCGGGAACGTTCTCGTCTAAATTGAGCGCGGTATTTGGAGCCTTTGTTTTTGGCCAAAACCTAAAATCAAATCCTGATCAAACCGAAGAAGGCGGATCTGCCACGTGGAGATTTAACCAAAGTACGACCAGTGCGCTTTGGAAAACACCAGGTCTTTTCGAAGGTTACGGAATCAAAACGCGTTCGAATTTAAACACACTTTCTGCAGCGGTTTTCGGTCAATTAGACATCGCATTATCCAACAAAATCAGCTTAATGCCGGGTATTCGCTATAACTACGACGCGAAAGATTTGACCTACAGCCGCAAGACGTATGGCGGTTTGCAAACAACGGATGCGGCATTAATCGCTTTGAAAAAATTAGTGTATTCTGACCAAGCATTCAACGCGGATGTAACGGATCGTAATTTCTCGGGACAGGTTACTTTGGCCTACAAAAAATCGAAAAACTTCAACTCATTCGTGACTTTTTCGACCGGATATAAGCCGGTAGGGTTGAATTTAGGCGGATTGCCTACCCTGAATGGCCAACCATTGCTAGATTTAGCGACCATCAAACCAGAGGGAACGAAGCATTTCGAATTAGGATTTAAAGCAAAACCTAGTGTGAATACGACGTTTAATTTAACCGCTTACAATACAGATATTACGGATTACCAAACCTTAGTGCAAACTCCAGATCCAGCGGTTAACCGTGGTTATTTAGCGAATGCAGAGGGTGTGCGTGTCCGCGGTCTTGAAGTAGATGGGACCTTGAGTTTAACGAAACATTTCTCATTCTACGGTAATTTGGCCTATACGGAAGCGATTTATACTTCCTTCAAAAACGCACCAGTACCATTAGAGGAAACAGGAGGAGCAGCATTCTACAAGGATATTTCAGGCCAAGAATTGCCAGGAGTTTCTAAATGGGCCGCATCCTTTGGGGCAGAATTTACCTCAGTAGCTAAGTTATTAGGCCAAACAGGGGAGTTCTACATCGCTGTCGATGACTACGCTCGCTCCGGTTTCTCTTCTAGCGCAACTCCATCGAAATATTTGAACATTGAAGGCTACTCTTTATTAAACGCACGCATTGGTTTTAGAGCGGCAAAAGGGGTGAGCATCTCGATTTGGGGTAGAAATGTGTTAGACAAAAACTACTTCGAACAATTATTGCCAGCCGGCGGTAATGCCGGCCAATACGCCGCGGTTTTAGGTGACCCTAAAACGTACGGCATTACGTTACGTCATTCTCTTTAATAAAATGGTTAATTAGTTTTTAAGTCGCCTGGGATTCCTGGGCGACTTTTTTATTGTATTGTGATTACTACACGTCTATAACGGGTTAAGGCAGGAGAACCATTGTCCGTTCCCTCCACTACGACGTGAAAAGTGTCGCCTTTTTTTGCGGTCGCTGGTATTTGCACTTTTACCGTTGCGTTTTCTATTTGCACTTCCGCTTTCCCGGATCCTGCCTCCGGATAAGGCCAAACCTTCAGCTTAATGGCGTGCCCATCGGGGTCTCTAGTAATCACATGAAGGTCAAGGCTTGCGCCTGGTTTTGCGTACACATGCATGCCTTCACTGACCGTTATCTGCGGCGCATGATTCGCGTCTTTGAACGATTTTACACACCAATCTGCCCGGGCCGCGAAGTCTTCTTGTGCGGCGATTAACCAGCGGGTTTGGGAATAAGAAATGTCTAATTTACCGGTCTCCGGATTAAAATCCGCCGCTTTATCGTTGTCTTCGAAACGATACGGATTTCCCTCTGCAAGAGCGAATCGACCACCCCAACCACCGTAGGATGGGTTATTCAAGTTATTCAACCCCACATCCACCAGGTGCAAAAAAGCGGGTGAATCTCCCTCGGAAATAAAGTCAAAAGGTTGGAAAGATCCCCATTGCGCATCCTTCAGCTTGGTCGGATCACCGTGAATGTGCTCGTCGTCGCCGGGCTGCTTTTGGCCATCCCCGTAGGCATAATACATCTGTAAAAGAGGGCCGTGATTTTGAATAATTTTAGGACCCATATAAGTTCCCTCGAAATACGGTTGCGTCGCCTTAGGCATCACACGTTTCCAAGGGTAGGCAAAACTAGCAAACTGTTGCGCATTATAAAACACGCGAATCTGTGGCCAATGTCCAGCGATGTAATTTTTCAGCGTCGCATCCTGATCCATCACGGTGTAGAGGATGGCTTTTCGAGAGATTTTTTCTTTGATGCTGGGCCAGTCTTTATCGCCGGCATATTGCTCTTCAATCGACTTCAAAGCTCTAGCAATCGTATTGGTTCCACCCCAGGCCTGCAAGTAGATGGGCTCCGGATCGTTGTCTAACAATTTTGCTTTGATCCATTCCGAACCCTGCGTCACCTGCTCCATTTCTCCTTCGAAATCGATATTCCCCACCTTGACTAGTGAGTTCAAATAGGCAGGAGATGGGTAGTTTTTGTCATGCAAAATCAGGTTCGGATGAACTTGTCCATACGCGTTCAATAAATCTTGAATCCATTGAACGCCCGGCCAGCGAAGGTCTGTTTTCGCACCGTACATCTGGCGCGTCATCTCCATTTCGGAGGTGAATTTCGTCCCTTTTCCGTCGCCTTTGTAATGCCACATCGAACTCGAATAGACTAAACCCTCCAGTTGGTATTCATTCGAGTACAATAGCATCCGGATGAAAGTGTCCACGTCATCGATTTCGCCGTCAGTTGTCACAATCGTACGAGGATAGCGGCCTTTCGCGAAAAGCGTGGTGCTCAGTAGGAGTAGGAATAAGATTTTTTTCATATTAGGTGATAGAGATGTCAAAGCCCTGTAATAATCCTGCCAAACCATTCTGCGAAAACTTCGCTTTCTTGATCTGATTTATGCTGGGATGAATGATAAAATTAAACGCGCTGCGGAAGTCCGCTTTGCTTAGATTCGTCTGGTCAAAAAGTGCCCCAGCCAAATCGCAATCATCGAAAATAGCTTCCGAGAAATCGGATTCCGTGAAGTCCACTTCGTGCAAAGAACAGCCCACGAACTTCGCCTTTTTCCCCTTGATTTGGTAGAAGGAAGACAAGTTTAAAACGCAGGTATCGAAGCTTACTTCGAACAAAAAAGGGTTGCAGGCTTCGAAGCGAAGGCCCTGCATTTTGCAGTCTTTGAAATGCACTTTTTGGAGCGCTGCTCCGCTGAGTTTGACTAAACTGAGATTACACGATTCAAAAACACAGTCGATGAACTGGAATTGTTGAAAATCAGCCGACTCAAACAGGCAGTTCTTGAAAACGCAATGTTCGTATTCGCCCATGGCGAGTGTGCTTTCTTTCTCGAATTTTTGGTCGACGATATAGGGCTTCTCCATGCCGCAAATTACCATTTTTTCCCTATTTTGCTTCTCCTTAATCTTCACTATGAAAAAACTATTCCTCTTCCTCGCACTTAGCACCACCCTTTTCGCCCAAGAAAAAATCGATTTAGGTACCCTGAAAGGGGGTGGCTATCAAGTTTTGATGCCGGCTAAATGGAACAAAAAACTCGTGATGTATGCCCACGGGTACCAATTTATGGGAACCCCGGCGGCGAGTGCCAATGCGGGATTAGATAAGCGTTTGCAGGTAATTTTGGATCGTGGTTTTTCCATTGCGGCGTCGGATTATCCCATTCAAGGATTTGCTTTGCCCGAGGGAGTGGATGCGACCGAAGAATTGCGCCAAGCTTTCGTGAAGAAGATGGGCCAGCCGGACTCGACCTTTATGATGGGGCACTCGATGGGCGGTGGAATTACGTTCGCGACGTTGGAGAATTTTGGCCAATACTATCATGGTGGATTACCCTTATGTCCACTTTCTTCTCGCCCGTATTTACAGTGTAGAAAAGAGTACGATATGTATGCGACGATGAACGGTTTGTTCCCGGGAATTGTGCCTTCGTTGAAAGATATTTTTGACGTCAATAGCGCTGTCGGTTTCGTATCCTTTGCCACCGCAGGCAAACGAATGGGCGAGATCAAAAAGGCCTTATTGCAGAAAGACTCCGTGTTAGCCGTGGCTTTTGCGAAGCGTTTTGACTTGAAATTCGATGACCTTCCTGGCGCCTTATTTTTTAACCAAAACGTGTTACGCGACATCGCCCTCAAGCTAAAAGGCAATCCTTTTGACAATACTGAAACGCTTTACACGGGCTTCCCAGATAACTTGAAAGTAAACGCAGTAGCGGAACGCTTACCTGCCACGAAGGATCAGGCAGAGCTTTTTGCACGCTACGACCGCACCGGAAAAATTGATAAGCCAGTCGTGTTAATGCACACGATTTACGATCAATTAATTCCGGTTTCCTATGCCGTGACGAACATTGAAAATATGATTCACGCACAAGGGCGCGATCAATACTTTGCCGTTAAATACACGAACGGTCAGGCGCATTGTCAGTTCACGGATGCACAGACCGCGAAGGCGTTTGATGCGATGCGCGCTTTTGTGAAGACGGGAAAGAAGCCAGCGATCGAGTTTTTGCCTTAATTACATCAAAGGGATATTCTCCGGTCGGTCTTTCAAAGTTCCAGTAACTAATGCTTCTAATTCATCCCAAATACCCAGCTCCAAGCTCGCAGCTGGCTTGCGCGCCGCTTTGATTTCGGCAATAAGAGCAGATGTTTTTTCGGGATTTTTTTGGCCTAAATAATCAATGATCTTAGGAGCAATAGTAGAGAATGAATTCACTAATGGTTGAATAGAAGAGATCTTTTTAGCCTCTTCTGCTGCCTTTAGCATCGACTGCAAACTTCCTGCAATTTGTTTAGAATCCCCGTTTTTTAAGAAATCTTTTACTTGTAGTCTAAACGCAAAGGCCTCTTTCGAATCCGGACGCAACACATCCCGTAAGTTGCGGTAGGTTTTATCGCGTTGTTCTGTGGGGATAGTCATATCACTCATTAAACGCTTGTACCCTTTGATAGGCGTTAAAAGATTTAAGAAGGATTCCGAGTTTGGAAAAGAAGCTAGCACTGCTTTTTTTGAATCATTCAAGTGCAACCCTGTTTTCTCCAGGTAGGCTTCAGCGGCAAAAAGTCGCTCATGAAATTCGTCTATGTCTGCAGTAGCCGGATTCGTCCACAATCGTTCCGCAATAGCTAAGGTTCTAGGCCAAACACGGCCCTCAAAAACTTCTGCATCCACCACTTCTGACCACATCGCAGCTTCGCCACCTTTCCAAGGGCTGCTTTGCGTGAAGTCTTTATTCATCAAATGGATATAGGAAGGCATAAAATGATCCAAATAAAAACCTCTCGAATCAATCGCAGGATTACCTTGTTTCACAATCGCGTCTAACGAAAGTCCGGGTCCCATCATACTTGGTTTCCAAACTTGGACGGTTATGTCGGCTGGAGTTTTGGCATTAAAAGCTTCCTCCCATACCACGGATTTATATCCTTCTTTTTTTACTACCGCATCGAAACGTTGCAAGAAATAGTCTTGTAATTCGTGCACATTGGCAATCTTTTTTTCCGCCATAAAAGCCACAATCTCTGGGTTGTTTTTCCACGCAACGCCATTACTCTCATCCAAGCCCAAATGGAAATATGCGAAAGGAAAAATGCTTTTCATTTCTGAAACTAATCCGGCTAAAAACGTATAAGTATTCTCTTTCGTGGGATCAATCGTAGGAGTGGGAGCGGTGTTCATCATTTGCATAATGGCCATCATATTCATGGGCTTTACTCCAGCCTCTATTTTGAATCTCGGCCCCGGTTTGTATTCCTTTTTCTCACTAGCTAGTTCTGGATAGCCTGCAAAGAAACTTTGACTGTGGCCGGGAAGATCGAATTCTGGGTATACGTCGATTCCTCTATCAGCGCAATAGGCTACGAGTTCCTTCATTTGGGCTTGCGTGAAATACTGTCCGCCGGAACCTAATTCGTGTAATTTGGGGTATTTTTTTGACTCGATTCGAAAGCCTTCGTCATCCGTTAGGTGCAAGTGCAAAATGTTTAATTTTGCCGCTGCCATGGCATCTACGTTTCTTTTTATGACGTCCAAAGGAATAAAGTGCCGCGCCACATCAATCATTAAACCGCGCCATTCAAATCGTGGTTCATCTACAATAGTTACATAAGGAATCGACTTATTTTCGACTAATTGAGTTAGTGTTTCAAGTCCTTCCATCACTCCTCTAACACTGCCTGCACTTAATTTCGCGCCTTTCGCATCTACAGCTAATGAGTAAGCTTCTTTTTTCAAATCTGACTTCAATTGTACTTGAATGGCTAATTTCTTAGCGCCCGCGGGCAAAGCGGTTAAGGCAGCGATTCGTTTTTCTGCTCTTTTTGCCGCTTTTATAATCAGTTGATCAGTAGAACCCGTAACCGAAATGGAGGAAGATATAAGGGAATATTTCCCGTTATTTAGTTGTATCGTTTGCGGTTTAGGCATCAAAGATTGCGCCGAAACTTGAATTGATAAGGAAATTCCTAGCCACAGAAAGGCAATATTTTTCATTTTTAAAGGTTTAGAAAAGCAAATTAATCAAAATTATTAAGACCGATAAATTGACTGATTAAACGGTAAGATTTTCGTATTTTTGCGCCATGAACAAAACCCTTCTTCTCCTGCTTTTGAGCGTCTCTTTATTCGCCCAAAAATCGTTTAAGATAGCTTCGCCTACAGATCAAATTTCAATTCAAGTATCGCAAGGTGCTGACAGAGCCCTTAAATACCAGGTTTTTTATAAAGCCAAAGAGGTCATCGCACCTTCTGATCTAGGCTTGACTCTGAAGAAACCCGCTTTGGAATTACGTAAATTTCAAATCTTAGGCGTGGATTCTACCATCGTAGATGGCACCTGGAAACCGGTGTGGGGCGAGGTAAAGGAGATCAGAAATAACTACAAGGAATTGACCCTGCATTTGAAGGAATCGGGGGTCTTGATGGACGTGATTTTTCGCGTTTTTGATGACGGAATCGGCTTCCGTTATTTCTTCCCTTCGCAAGACAATTTCAAACATTTTATCGTCGATAACGAGTGGTCTTCTTTCACGATGACCGGCGATCACAATGCCTTCTGGATTCCGGGAGATTACGATACAAACGAGTATACCTACCAAAGAACCAAAATCTCCGAAATCGATGCCCTTGCCGCAGCGGCAAAAGAAAAAGACATCGCGGTGACGTCTTTAATGGGCAAAAATTTCGTCCAAACTCCCTTAATGTTGAAGTCTGCGGACGGCATCTACGTGAATGTGCACGAGGCGGCTTTGGTTAATTACCCGGTGATGCATTTGAAGCTAGAGGGACTCGAATTTACCTCCGCTCTAGTGCCGGATGCGGTGGGAAATAAGGCCTACGCACAGACGCCATTCAACACCCCGTGGAGAACGGTGGTGGTTTCGAATAAAGCGGAACAGATTTTGGCCTCTAAATTAATCTTGAACCTAAACGAGCCTTCGAAAATCAAAGATTCCACCTGGATCAAACCCCAAAAATTCATGGGCATGTGGTGGGAAATGCACGTGGGTAAAGCGAACTGGCCTTTGGCAGGTGGAAAACACGGAGCAAATACGGAGAACGTGAAACGCTACATCGACTTCGCCGGCAAGCACGGTTTCGACGGCGTCTTAGTGGAAGGATGGAACACGGGCTGGGAGGATTGGTTCGGAAACTGGAAGGAAGAAGTATTCGATTTTGTGACACCTTACGCGGATTATCAAATCGATACTTTAACTAAATATGCCGCTTCTAAAGGTTTGAAGCTGATCATGCACCACGAAACTTCGAGTTCGGTGACGAATTACGAGCGCAGAATGGACGCAGCTTATCAATTTATGGTGGACAAAGGAATCAACACCGTTAAGACGGGTTATGTAGGTAAAATCATCCCGCGCGGCGAGCACCACGACAGCCAATGGATGGTGAACCACTACACTCGTGTAGCAGAGAAAGCCGCGAATTACCACCTGATGGTCGATTCACACGAGTCCGTTCACCCGACGGGCTTGCACCGTACCTACCCGAATTGGATGGCCGCAGAAGCCGCCCGAGGATCCGAATTTAACAACGCGCCTACGCTTGGAATTAACGCGGAGCACACGACTATTCTACCATTCACCCGCTTGATGGGCGGACCTATGGACTACACGCCGGGCCTTTTCCACATGAACTTGAATCAATTTGATTCGACGCGGACGACGAAAGTTCGGTCTACTTTGGCCAAACAATTAGCGCTTTATGTCACCCTCTACAGCCCCTTGCAAATGGCGGCAGATTTACCCGAAAACTACGAACCTAAACTGGACGCTTTCCAATTCATCAAGGACGTGGCGGTAGACTGGGATGACACGAAAATCATTACCGCAGAACCGGGCGAATTCGTAACGATTGCGCGCAAGGCGAAAAATAAAGACACCTGGTTCATTGGTTCGATCACGAACGCGATGGCCAGAAATATGTCCTTCGATTTAGACTTTTTAGATCCGGATAAAACCTACGAAGCCTTACTCTACCGCGATGCGGATGACGCCGATTTTGAGAAGAATCCGGAAGCTTACGTCGTGGAAAAACGCCTCGTAACCGCGAAGTCAAAAATGACTTTCCGCCTACAACGCGGAGGCGGCTGCGCCATCAGTCTTAGACGCTTAAACTAGTATGGAGCTATTCGATTTTCCTGCGGACCCTTCGGTAAACCTGCTTCCAGGCGACGGAATCGTTTATTATTATGGGAAATTGATGTCCTATACGGAAGCAGCCGACATGGCGCAGGCCCTACTAGAGCGCATCGAATGGCGCAACGATGAGGCGGTCATTTATGGCAAACGCATCATCACGAAACGCAAAGTGGCTTGGTATGGAGACGAACCTTTTTCGTATACCTACAGCCATACAACGAAGACCGCCTTGCCTTGGACACCTGAATTGCAAGCCTTAAAATCCCTCGCCGAAAAACACTCCGGCGAAACCTATAATTCCTGTCTTTTGAACTTGTACCACGACGGCTCCGAAGGAATGGCCTGGCACAGTGATGGCGAAAAAGACCTGAAGAAAAATGGGGCGATTGGCTCGCTGAGCTTTGGCGCAGAAAGAAAATTCTGCTTCAAGCACAAGCAGTCCGGCGAAAAAATAGACGTCTTCCTCGAAGCAGGAAGCTTACTCGTCATGAAAGGCGAAACCCAAACCCACTGGCTGCATCGTCTGCCACCCACCACGAAAGTGCATCAACCCAGAATCAATTTGACCTTTAGAACAATCGTCGCCACGAGCGCGACGTAAATGGGGAAAGTAAAAAGCAAAAGGGCGAACAAGACCGAATCATAAAAGACAGAATCCTTCGTTTTCGCCGCCGCAAATGCCCGTACCGGAATATACAAAGGCAAGGCAAAATAGTAAAGCAATCCGTGCGGGAATCCTACATGCTTCGGCACCTCAATCAAGCGTTCCATCTTCTCGAAAACCGCCGCATTAAACTTGACTCGATCCGCCGCTTCCACGATAGGCGAAGTCCACGTCATATTTTCGAAAGCCAGGTGAATTCCCTTCCCAAAAGCCGTAAAACTCGAATACCCAATCCCCGCAATCTGAACAATCGGGAAAATTCCCTCCGCGTGCGCACTCTCTAAAATACGACTCGCGCCCTTTTTAAACGGTTGCAACTCGTGGGTATTGAGGCAGATTCCTTCGATGAAAATCAATACAATTCCGTCGTTGCGGAGGCAATCGACCGCCTGGCGGAAGGTGTTTGAATTCAGGTGCAGGTGCTCTTTCCCTTCTCGTTGGCGAAAGACGGGAAGCATATTTAATTGCCTCAGCAAGAACCCGAATACAGGATTTCTAAACACGTCTCCCCGCGCTAAATAGTTGATATTTCGCGGATACAAAGCACCTATGATGACGGCATCTAAAAAAGAATCCGGGTGGTTAACGACTAATAAAACGGGGCCTTTGGTTTTCATCAGCTCCGCATTTTTCACCACGAGGGACGGGCAAAAGAGTCGCAGCGCGAATCGAACAAAGATTTTTAGGAGAAAGATCAAGTATTTCTTTAATTTTAAGCACCGCAAGGTTTAAAAATTTTCGCATGCAAGCAAGCTTTCTTTCCGTCGTTTTAATGCCCATCGCCCTCGCGATAATTATGACCGGATTAGGTTTGTCGCTGACAATGGCGGATTTCAAGCGCGTCTATGAATATCCGAAAGCGGTCATCGTAGGCCTAGGAACCCAAATGATTCTGCTGCCTATCATCTGCTTTTTCATCGCGAAAGGGCTAAACTTACCCCCTGAATTAGCCGTCGGTTTGATGCTTTTAGCTGCTGCTCCTGGCGGTCCTTCGGCGAATTTGTATTCGCATATTGCCAAAGGCGACGTCGCGCTGAATGTCACCCTCACCGCCCTCAACAGCATTTTATCGGTGGTTTCTATCGCTTTCATCGTCAATCTGTCGATGAAATTATTGATGCAGCAGGACGCCTATGTTCCTCTGCAATTTTCGAAAGTATTAGAGGTGTGTTTGATTGTTATTTTACCTGTTTCGGTGGGTATGCTGGTTCGAAAAAAAGCACCCGGATTTGCACAAAAGCTGGAGTCTCCCGTGAAAATCTTATCCGCGATTTTCCTCGCCTTAATTATCGTTTTAGCCGGATGGAAAGAACGCGATCACTTGATGCGCGATATTGAAACGGTCGGTTTGGCCTGTCTTTTATTTAATGTGGCCTGTCTTTCAATTGGGTATTTTCTGCCGCGATTGTTGAATTTGGAGAAGAAGCAAGCTATCGCGATAGGGATGGAGATCGGGATTCACAATGGGTCTTTGGCGATCTTTATAGCCTTGAGCGTGATTGGGAATGGGACAATGACGATTCCGGCGGTGGTGTATAGTATCATCATGTTCATCACGGCGGCTATTTTTGGCTGGCTGGTAAATCGCGGTGAACATGTCTGATTTCATCCTAGTAGCAATTTTTCTGGTTTCAACCGCCGTGATCTGGATCACCGGAATCCACTTGACTAAGGCCATTGACCATATTACAGACCACTATGATTTAGGGGAGGCTTTTGGGGGGATGGTTTTTTTGGCCATCGTGACTAATCTGCCTGAAATCGCTATTACGGTTGTCGCGGCCTATCACCGAGATTATGATATCGCCGTCAGCAATATTTTAGGCGGCATTGCGATTCAGACGGTGGTGCTGGTGTTAATCGATGTGTTTGGGGTGGGGAGATCGGCCCCCTTGACCTGGAAAGGGCATTCAAAGGTACTCGTTTTAGAGGGTGTGGCGCTTATATTTATCTTGACTTTGGTACTGATGGGGACCACATTCCCGTCCTCTTTCCTGCTATTGCGTTCGACCCCATTCGAGTGGATGATTGCATTAATCTGGTTAGGATCGATTTTTATGATTGCCAAAGTAGGTAAATCCGAGCCGGACTACCGCAGCAAACAAGATGTGAATTACCAGCTTCGTCATCCCAATGTCCGTTTTAAGGGGACATTACGTCAAGCCTTTTTCGTCTTAGCGGGTGGCGCCGTGCTCACCTTAAGCGCTGGCTGGGCCTTAGAAGCTTCTGGAGAAATGTTGTCTGTTCGCTGGGGGATTGATGGCGTACTATTTGGAGGAACAATACTGGCACTTTGTACCGCCTTGCCGGAGATTTCCACCGGAATTGCGTCAGCACGGATCCGGGATTATAATATGGCGGTGAGTGATATTTTTGGCGGTAATGCCTTCTTGCCGGTCTTGTTTTTAGTCGCCTCACTGATCGGTGGCGACGCGATTTTGCCGAGTATTTCTAAACCAGATATTTACCTCACGGCTTTGGGCATCTTCTTAACCGGCATTTACATGGTGGGAATGGTGATACACCCGAAAAAGCAAATTCTGCGGATGGGCTACGACTCCTTTGTGGTCCTACTCGTCTACCTGCTGGGAATGGCGGGCCTTTTTGTGCTTCTCTAGTTTTTTAAGGTTCCAAACATACAGCGTCTCCACCTTCGCCCTCGCCCAGGGCGTCTTGCGCAAGAATGTCAAGCTAGATTTGATACTCGGATCGCTTGAAAAGCAGTTAATGCGGATTTTGCGAGCCATCTCTTCCCAGCCTAATAAATCGACTAGATCAGTTAAGATTTTCTCTAAAGTTACACCATGAAGTGGGTCGTTACTCATTTGGTAGGGTTTGAAAACCAAGACGCGTATTCTACATAATTATAAGCCGTGCGCTTGAAAACTTCGGCAGCCTCTGGGCTGACATCTTTTAAATATTTGGCTGGATTTCCCGCGTAAATACTGCCTGCCGGCACCCGAGTTCCTTGTGTCACCACGGCACCTGCTGCAACGATACTGCCTGTTTCAATGTAGGCGTTGTCCATCACAATGGCGCCCATTCCGATAAGTACGTTGTCCTCGATAGTGCATCCATGAACGATCGCGTTGTGTGCGATAGAAACATAATCGCCTATGTTGGTGACGGTTTTTTGGTAGGTACAATGCACCACCGCACCGTCCTGAATGTTCGAATAATTGCCAATGCGGATGGAATTCACATCCCCGCGAACAACCGCATTGAACCAAATCGTGCACTGCTTTCCGGTCTGCACATCTCCCACAATCGTGGCATTAGGCGCGACCCAATTGTCTTCTCCTAAAACAGGCGATATCCCTTTCACTGGCAAGATTAAGCCCATTTTCCTTGGAGTTTTAATACTTTTTCAATCACATCTCTCACTGCACCGCGGCCTCCATTAAAAGGCGAAACGTATTTCACGACTTGGTGCAATTCAGGAATCGCATCTGCCGGGCAGGTGCTTAAAATATCCGGGCGAGACAGGACTTTTAAATCGGCCATATCGTCTCCCATATATAGGATTTCATTTTCTTTGACCCCTAATTTGGGCAATAATTCGAGGTAGGTTTCTAATTTATCTTTGCCGCCTAAACCGAAATAGATGTGTTGAAACTTGAGGTTTTCTAAACGTTTTTTGACCCCTGGATGACTTCCGCCTGTGATAACGCACATTTGAAAATTAGCCTCTCGCGCCTTTTCTAGCGCATAGCCATCGCGGATGTAGAAGGTGCGGAAATGTTCGCCTGTCTCCAGAACGTGTACATTGCCGTCCGTCATCACACCGTCGATGTCAAAAATAAAGGCTTTAATTGCTGAGAATAAGGAAAGTACGTTAGACATAGGGATTATTTTGACCCAAATATCTGAATATTTTATGTATTTTTATCCCTTTATGCAGAATACGATCACATTCTTTCGCATCCTACTTTTCACCCTTGCCTTGAGCTTTAGCCTTTCTGCGCAAAAGATTCAGGTAGGGCCCTATTCGCTGCGCGTGAATAGCGCTCAGAAAGAGAAGAACCAGTGGGGGCCCTCGGAAATCACCTATCGGGTCGCGAATGATAGCCTCGTTTTTCAAGTGACGGAATTTTCGTGGGACGAAAAGTCGAAAACAGGTATGGCCAAAGGCGGAGAAATTCAAGGTGAAAAACTAGGGCACAAAAACGCGCGTCTACAAATCGATGCGATGCAATTTCAACCGGCGAATGGGACTTTGCGTATTATTTCAGCGGACTGGATAGAAAACGAACGCGAGTTAAATGGCGAGGGATCGCTCACCTTACGGCGAAAAGACAAATACTTCTCTTTCGAATTTAAGGGAACAGAATTCACCGAAATGACGGGGGATGTGTGGTCCGCGGAGGGGAAACCCGTTTTCAAGGATCTGCGGAAAGGATTGCTGGACGGGGCTTTGCATTTCCAACAGCTGGGAACGATGGCTGCGCCACTGATCTGGTTCTTACCAGACTCGTCAATTGTCGTTCCGCAAGGTCGCTGGAGTAGTCCATTAAGCGAAAACGATTCGCTCACAAGAAGGGATGTGGCCGGTCAGTATTACCCGAAAAACCAGACCTTCCATTTTAAAAAATTATCTGGGGCCACGAATCGCGCCTTGTTCGAAGACACGTTCCACGAGATGCGGATGTCAGTGGATTTAGGGGTACTAAGGGTCAAGGAAAAGCGCATCGATTTTTACCAAATTTCCGGCCGAAACCAGGTTCCAGCCTGGCTCGAGTCAAAGGATTATTATAATGACGGCCGCATTCAGGAATTACAAGGCTTGTTGAATTATAGCCCTATGCGGATTCTGTACCGCTATGTAGTGGAGAATAAAGTAGAGGCGGCGACCATCGGCGACCTAGCCGTTTTAGTGAATCGCCGGCCAGAGCAGATTCAATCCGGTTTTCAGTCCTACGTGGATGCGGGCTATATGCAAGTGGTGGATGAGCTGTATTCTTTTACGGCTTTGGGGCGGCATTATGCACGTGTGGCGTATGAGAAAAAGGATTTTGATACCTTTTATGCGGCCTCGATGGGCGAAAACCTCGATGCGGATTCCGCCTCGATTTCCCTCGATTTAGTAGACAAGAAATTGCGCATTCGGGGTATTCAGCAGGTGATGATTTCGGATTCGCTAAAGGCGGAATTTATTCCCTATGACGAGGCGTTGACCTTCCAAAAAGGCCGCGACTTCAATTTCTTAGGCGAAATCAAGATCGGCGATTACCGCTTCCGAGGCCCAGATTTTGCCTTTAAATTCAACGACTTTACGGCGCAATTCGCGCAGATTGATTCGATCACTTTTATTCCTAAAGGCCAATCCAAGGAGTTTGGAGGGGCTTTTCGCTATGGATCAGGTTCGCTTATCTTGAGTCCGCCGGGTAATAAGTCTGGGCGTTTTGGCGTAGCGGAATATCCTAAATTACTTATCCCAAAAGGGATGACCGCCCACTTCGACGAGCCATGGCGCGCGAATGGGGTGTATGATTCGACCTACTATTTTAAGGTGCCCAGCATTGCATTAGATAGTTTGACGCAAAAGGCGCCCGTATTTGTGGGCACTTTCCATTCCAAAGGATTAGTTCCTGCTTTAAACACGCAATTGATCTTGAAGCCGGACCAAAGTTTTGGCTTTACCTATACCCAGAAAACGCCCCTAAAAATCTATCAAAACAAGGCCAGCCTCAGCCTGAGCGCCCCGCTGGAAATGGACAAAAAGGGCCTTCACACGGCAGGATCTTTCTCGATGGATGGGTTCCAATCCACGCTAAAAGAGGCCTTCCTGTATCCGGATTCGCTAATTAGTGTCGGCTCCGAAGGTAAACTAGGGGAGATGGCGAACAAGAAAGGCCCCATTGCGAGTCTGCCAGGACACCGATTCACCTGGTTGCCGCGCGAGGATTCCCTAGCCATTTATCCGGAGAAGAATTCCTTTGCGCTCTATGCCAATCAATTGCAATTAGAAGGTCCGGTTTGGATGCACAAGAAGCAGGTTTTTGGGAAGGGCGACATTACCTTAGGTGACGGAAAACTGAAATCAGAACTGTATTATTTCCAACCCGCGACATGGAAATCGAAGGACGCATCGCTCACCATAGGTTTGAAGAAACCGGTATTCCAAGCGGAACGGATTTCCATCGAAGCCGCACCGGGTGCCGTGAATCTGAACTTTAAAGCGGTGGAAGATGCGAAAGCGCTATTACCTATTCAAGGGTATTCCACGACTTACGCAGGAGCGGTTTGGGAGCAAAAAAACCAAAAGATCAAGCTACAGAAGCCCGTTTTACACATCTTAGATTCTACTTCGAAAGCGGGGCCCATCACCGCGAAATCCGGGGTGCTGGATCAAGTTTCTGAGGTCATTTCGCTAGAAGGCGTGAAAGAAATCGAGATTGGGCCTGCAACCGTTTATCCGGCAAAAGGTCTATTAGCGATTGCGAAGGGTGGCCAATTTAAATCTTTAGTAGGAGCAAGGGCGACGGTGAATGGCCATGTTTTGGTAAACATTAACACCGTCACCGCTAACGCGAATCGATTTACGGGAACAGCGAATTACTTGTTGCCGGTGGAGGGAAGCGACAGCTTGGTGATTCCGATGAAGAACTTCGATTTTCTGCCTGAAGGAATCCGAGCCGAGTCGCGCTACATCGAGAAAACGCCTTTAAAATTAACGGCACACCAAGAATTCAAGGGCGATGTGTATTTCCTTTCTGAAAAACCGAGCTTGGAATTCAAGGGATCCATCAGACCTTTATTAGGTACGTTGAAGTTCAAAACGGCCTGGATTCCGTTCGCGAATTCGAAGGGAATTGTAGTAAACGACGAGTTAAAGGACGAACTCGGTCGCTCGGTCACCGCCGGCATTTTCGTGAATGCGGCGAATAAATTATACCCTTCTTTCCTGGGCCCCATGTCGAATGAAGACGACCCCGTCTTGTTCAAAGCGGCCGGCGAAGTGACGGAAGCGTCCGAAGTGTACAGCATTAAAAATGCGGAATCGCAGATGCATTTATCGATTCCGAAAAAGCGTGTGGACACGGATGGGATGGTGCAATTATTCACGGGTAACAAACTAGTTCGGTCTTTTGGTAAGATTTCGATGTCCATTGACACGCTGATTCCGCGCATCGAATCCTGGCTCAGTTTACAGTTCCAAGTGCCGGTTCCCATTCTGCAGAAAATGGGTGATCGCATTGTGAAATACAATTTAGAAGAGGGATTACTTACAGCTGCGGCGGATGAGCCGGCGGATCGAGATGAATACTTAAAGCGGGTGGAACCGATTTTGGGCAAAAAAATTCCCGAGGCCACGAAAGCACGCATGGATCGGGAGCATTTAGCCTTGGATAAAGTGGATCCGGAATTCGCGAGCATGATTAATTTCTCCTCCGTAAAATGGGCTTGGTCGCCTAATTTGAGTGCTTTTTATTCGATTGGGGATCTGCCTTTGATTCATGTGGGGCCGGTGGATGTGAACGCCACGGTGAAGGGTTTTATGGAGGTGGTGAAGAAGCCAAACAAGGAAGAGTTTTACGCCTATTGGGAATTATCCGAAGATCTTTGGTATTATTTCGCTTATTTTGAGGGAGAGTTAGGTGTTTATTCTTCTGACAATTCCTTTTTAGCCACAGTGCGTGAGTCGATGAAGACACAGAAAAAAGGCGGAGTAAAAGTCGTAGAGGCGGCAGCAGAAGAAAAAAATGCGTTTATCAAGCGCTTCACTTCCTATTACAAACCATTGATTCCGGTGAAGAAAGCGCCGGCTAAGATAGAACCAACAAAAACAAAACCAGCCAAGAAAGGCAAAGAGAAGAGCGGTGGATTTTAAGAGTATAACCTTTTTACAGCATTTTTTTGATTGCTTAGACCGCTGGGGTCTGGTGCGTCGTGACCCGTTTGGGAACCCGATCGGAATGAAACGAATCATTGTGTTTATTCTAGGCTGGTTAACCTTTGCTCGCTTGAGCATTTACAACAAAACCGAGATTAAGGGGACTGAAAAAATCATCGATTTACCACGCGAAGGCGTTCTGTTTTTATCGAATCACCAAACCTATTTTATGGACGTGATTTGCCTCTACCACATCTTTTTCTCCGTGAAATGGCGGGTGAATAACAGTATTCGCTTTCCTTTTTATTTACTGGCTCCGCGTTCTCGGCTTTTTTACGTGGCGGCATCAGAGACGATGAAGGAGGATGGTTTTTTACCCCGAGTATTTTCGTTAGCTGGGGCTATTTTAGTGAATCGCTCCTGGCGTGCACATGGCCAGGATGTAAAGCGGGAGGTAGATTTAGAAGCCCAAGCGAAGGTTATTAAAGGCCTAAATTTTGGCTGGGTAGTTAGTTTCCCACAAGGAACTACGCGTCCATTTGCCCCCATCAGAAAAGGAACTGCGCACCTCATTAAGGCCGCAAATCCCATCGTCGTTCCTGTCCAAATCAACGGTTTCCGCCGCGCCTTTGACAAGAAAGGCTTCTTCTTAAAGAAACGTAACACGACTTTGAGCGTGGAGTTCAAAGACCCGATTCGCTTCAAAGAATCGGATACAATCGAAGAAATTTTACAGCGAATTTCGGACGAAACCGGTATTCCGATGGCCGACCCAAATGCTAACTAAAACCCAAGGCATCGTCATTTCCTATATGCGGTATCGGGAAACCTCGATCTTGGTGAACGTCTACACCGCGGAAATGGGGATCAGTTCTTACATCGAAAATGGGGTGCGTTCTGCCAAAGCCAAGCATAAAATGGCCCTCTTCCAACCGCTCACCTTGCTAGACTTAGAAGTCTACCACAAGCCGGGCAAGGGTTTGCACCGGATTTCAGAGGCCAAATGTTTCTTCCCCTACCAAGCCATCCCCTTCGACATAGCGAAGTCTTCATTAGCCTTATTTCTTTCCGAAGTATTAAGCAAAGTATTAAAAGAAGAGGAGGCGAATCCGGCCTTGTTCGAGTTTTTGAGCCATTCCATGCAGTATCTGGATCGCGCTTCAGAACATTTCGAAAATTTCCATCTGCAGTTTCTGTGGCAATTAGCCGCTTTTCTGGGTTTTGGGGCAGGCAATGCGGCAGAATTCTACCAGCAACTGAAAGCCGCCGGCTGCATCGTGCCAAATTTCTCGGAATTAGACGCCTTGATTCACGCGGATTACGGGCATCCCATCGTGCTGCACCGGGCGGAACGCAAAGAATTATTGGCCGGAATGCTTAATTATTATCAATTGCACATGGAAAATTTCGGGGAGATTCGTTCCTTGCAAATCCTACAAGAAGTATTAGCCTAATGCTTAATCGTTATCACATTCAGCTGGCTGAAAAGCCGAACTATTTGGACATCACCTTTCAGTTTACCCCTCACAAACCGGGCAAACAGGTGATTCAACTGCCTATTTGGCGTCCAGGCCGCTACCAGGCTCAAAACTTTGCGAAAAATATTCCCGTTTTAAAGGCATTCAGCGGGGGCGTTTCTATACCCATCGAAAAAATCGCTTCCTCTATTTGGACCTTAGAAGCATCAGAAACCGTCGAAATTCGCTACAGCTATTATGCGAATCAACCCGATGCCGGCGGATCTGTGGCGGAGGCTGACTTGCTTTATATCAATTTCATCAATTGTCTTCTGTATGTCAAGGGCCGTGAAAACGAGCGTTGCGAAATCCAGATTGAAAAACCAGCTGGCTGGCAGAGTGTCTGTACTTTCAAAAACGGTGGAAAATACCGCGAGCTTGTGGACTCGCCTTACATCGCCGCCCCGGCCATCTTTCAACATAAATGGAAATGCAATGGCGTGAAATTTGCGATCGATGTAGTGGGATCGCGCCAGGCTTTGACGAAAAAACTGACAGACGCCTACGAAAAATTCACCCAAACCCAGCTCGACTGGATGGGCACTTTCCCCGTCAAAGAATACCACTATATGCTCTGGGTTTGTCCTACGCCCTATTACCACGGGGTGGAGCACACAAAATCTACGATGATGGTGATGGGACCGCCGGACCGCGATGCCTACGAAGATTTGATTGGCTTGGGCTCACACGAATTATTTCACGTTTGGAACATTGCGACGATACGACCTAAAGAACTATTTCCTTATGCATACGACCGAGAGGTGCCGTTTTCCACCGGCTGGGTCGTGGAGGGAATTACGACCTATCTTGGGGATTGGTTTTTGTATGAGTCGGGCGTTTGGAATCGGCAAGAATACTTGGCCGGTTTATTAGGCAACTTGAAGTTACATTTTGATCGCGATGCGAATGCGCAGCAGTCGCTAGAGGAAAGTTCGATCGATTTATGGCTGGACGGTTACGGGGTGAGCTTGCCTTCTAAGCGCGCGTCCATTTATTATAAGGGAGCGGTGGTGGCTTTGGCTTTGGACCTAAAATTACAGGCAAAAAATGGCAAGTCGTTAAAAGAAGTAATGCATAAAATGAACGCGGAGTTTGGGGCATTGAAAAAAGGCTACACGAAAGCCGACTTCATCCGGATTTGCGAGGAAACGTATGGCGAATCTTTACAAGATTTTTTCCATCAATTCGTGGAAACAACAACTGACATTACCGCTGATTTACAGGGCATTCTCGAAAGCGCCGGCCTGCAATTCGCGCAGGACATTTCGAAAGGCTGGACCTTAATTGAAAAACACGCCTTTTGATTGCGCTTTTTGTCCTGAAAGTAGAAGTTTTGTCTTTTCAGTAGCTACGAATTATCCTCAGAGTTTTAGAATTTTACCGGAATGAAAGAATTTGCTACTTTAATTCGAAAAGCCCGGATAGATATAGGCTATAGCCAAGATTATGTATCCTCGGAATTAGGAATTACGGTATCTGCCTACTCTAAAATCGAACGCGGCCTGACGGACCCTTCCCTGAGTCGCATGAAGCAAATCGCAGGGATTTTAGAAGCAGATTTGACGGTTCTTTTTAAGCCCAAAGACTATCCCCATTTCTCCGGCGTTGCCGATCCTGGTGGTTCCAATGAACCCGTTTTTCGCTATGAATTTGATGCTTGTGTAGGCTTAGTTCGCGACCTGCAAGAGCAATTGCGGAATTTGAACGATCGCCTCCTTTAATCCCCCTTTTTCATTGCGGAATCAGGGCTTATGCCTAAATTGCAGGTTCAAAATCAATTCCTATGTTGAATAGACCGCGTCGTAACCGTTCCAGTGCCGCTATCCGCACGATGGTGGAGGAAAATCGCCTTTCGGTGAAGGATTTACTTTTCCCTCTTTTTGTGATGGATGGTTCTGCTACGAAAACCGAAATCAAGTCGATGCCGGGCATTTACCGCTACACGACCGACCTTTTATTGAAGGAAATCGAGGAGTGTTTAAACCTAGGAATTACTTCTTACGCCCTATTTCCACAGGTGGCTGAGGACCGCAAGGATTCGCTAGCGACTGAATCGCACCGCCAAGGCAGTCTGTATTTAGAGGCCATTCACGCCGTGACGAGTCGTTTTCCGGAGATTTCGATGTTAACGGATGTGGCGATGGATCCCTACAGTTCGGATGGACACGATGGGATCGTTCGCGGCGGCGAGATTTTGAATGACGAGACTTTAGAGGTGTTGGCCAAAATGGCCGTAGCACAAGCCCAAGCCGGATCAAAACTGATCGGTCCATCGGATATGATGGATGGTCGCGTGGGTTATTTACGCGAATCGTTAGACGATGCCGGTTTCACGAATGTGGGTATTATGGCTTACAGTGCGAAATATGCGTCTGCTTTTTACGGACCTTTCCGCGATGCGTTAGAGTCTGCGCCTAAATTTGGCGATAAAAAGACCTACCAAATGAACCCCGCAAACAGCCGCGAAGCCCTTCGCGAAGCGGAACTAGATGAATTAGAAGGAGCAGATTTCTTGATGGTCAAACCGGCTTTGGCCTACTTAGACATCATTTCTTTACTCCGCGACAATACCAATTTACCCATCGCCGCTTACAACGTTTCAGGCGAATATGCGATGGTCAAAGCGGCCGCAGCAAACGGCTGGATCGACGGCGAAAAAGCGATGTTAGAAAGCTTGCTTTCGATGAAGCGCGCCGGAGCTCAGGTCATTTTGACCTATTTTGCTAAAGAATTTGCCCAATTAAAAATATCCTAAAACTGATCCTACGATGTCGTCAGACCGTTACATGCAACGAGGCGTTTCTGCCTCGAAAGAAGATGTTCACAAAGCGATTGCGAACTTAGACAAAGGTCTTTTCCCGCAGGCATTCTGCAAAATCTCCCCTGATATCTTGGGCGGTGATGCGGACTATTGCAACATTATGCACGCGGATGGGGCGGGGACGAAGTCTTCTTTGGCCTACTTATACTGGAAGGAAACGGGTGACATCTCCGTCTGGCGTGGCATCGCGCAAGACGCCGTAGTCATGAACACGGACGATTTAATCTGCGTGGGCGCCACAGACCAAATGTTGCTTTCCAGCACCATCGGTCGCAACAAGAACTTGATTCCAGGCGAGGTCATCGCCGAAATCATCAACGGAACCGAAGAAGTTTTACAAATGCTACGCGATAACGGCATCGGTATTTATTCCACTGGGGGCGAAACCGCAGACGTAGGTGATTTAGTGCGCACGATCATCGTGGACAGCACGGTTATCGGTCGTATGAAGCGCTCAGACGTCATTTCAAACGGCAATATCCAAGCAGGAGACGTGATCATCGGCTTAGCCTCTGACGGCCAAGCGAATTACGAAAACACCTACAACGGTGGAATGGGCAGCAATGGCTTGACTTCCGCACGTCACGACGTGTTAGGGAAATACCTGGCGAATAAATACCCAGAAAGCTTTGACCCATCCGTTCCCTCGGATTTAGTGTATTCTGGCTCTCGCAACTTAACGGAAGCGGTTCCCGGAACCCCATTAAACGTAGGTCAATTAATCCTTTCGCCTACGCGTACTTACGCGCCAGTGGTGAAAGCTTTATTAACAGAATTACGTCCTCATTTGCACGGAATGGTGCATTGTTCTGGCGGAGCGCAGACGAAAGTGATGCACTTTGTGAACAATGTCCACGTGATTAAGGATAATTTGTTCTCGATTCCACCGCTATTTGATTTGATCCAAAAAGAAAGCGGAACTAGCTTCAAAGAGATGTACCAAGTATTCAACATGGGCCATCGCTTAGAAGTCTATGCGAATCCAGCATACGCGGATGAAATCATCCGCATCTCCCAGTCCTTTGGTATTCCTGCCCAAATCGTGGGCCGCGTAGAAGCCTCAGCGACTAAGAAGCTGACCATCAGCAGCCCTTACGGAGAATTTATTTATGAATAGTGTTTGCTATTAAGCGAATTAATTTTTAGATTTGCACCCCCATTTAAAAGGCTTTTAAAAGTTTTTCATTTGTCTTGAATCACTAGCCTCGTGGGATTGTTTCACTTAAATACAGTAAAAATGTACGCAATCGTAGAAATTGCCGGGCAGCAATTTAAAGTAGAAAAAGACCGTTCTGTATACACTCACCGTTTAGCGGGAGCAGAAGGCGCTGCACTGGTTATCGACAAGGTATTACTTGTTGACAATGACGGAAAGATTTCCGTAGGAGCTCCCACAGTAGCTGGAGCCACTGTTACAGCTAAAATTGTTGCACACGTTCGTGGCGAGAAAGTTTTAGTTTTCAAGAAAAAGCGTAGAAAGACCTACCAAAAAATGAATGGTCACCGTCAAGATTTGACGAAAGTATTGATTGAATCAATTAACCTTAAATAAGGGTAAAATAAGTCTTAAACTAAGCGATTCTTCGGAACGCATAAATAAATAATAACATGGCACATAAGAAAGGCGCCGGATCATCCAAAAACGGTCGCGAATCACATTCAAAACGATTAGGCGTTAAGTTATTTGGAGGTCAAGCAATCATTGCAGGAAATATCATCGTTCGTCAACGTGGTACTGCTCACAATCCTGGCTTAAACGTAGGAATCGGAAAAGATCACACATTATTCGCTTTAACGGATGGTGTTGTTAAGTTCCAAAAAGGTTTCAAAGGACGTTCATTCGTTCACGTTTTACCTATTTCAGCTAATGCAGCTCCTGCAGATGCACCAGCGAAAGCTCCAGCTAAGAAAGCAGCTCCAGCACCTAAAGCTGAGGCAGCAGTAGAAGCAGCTCCAGCAGCGGAGGCTCCAGCTAAGAAAGCTCCTGCGAAAAAAGCAGCAGCTCCAGCAGCAGAGAAAAAAGCACCAGCGAAGAAAGCGGCGAAAGCTGAATAATCTTCTTCCTTAGTCATAGAGAACCCGGCATGAAAATGCCGGGTTTTTTTGTTTTTTGGAAACCAAATAGGCCGTACCTTTGTTCTAGATTTTAAAATACCCCTCCTTTTAAATACACTGGAATGAATACTTCGACTACTATCCACATATATACGGAATCTACCCCTAATCCACATTCCATGAAGTTCGTCTTCAATATGGAATTACTACCAGAAGGGATGTCATTCGATTACACCCAACCAGCCGACGGATTAACGAAGGAGAAAAACTCTCCACTAGCTGTCGCACTTTTTGGCTTTGATTTCGTATCCCGCGTTTTCATCACGAACAACTTCATCACCTTAACAAAATCCGAGTCAGTAGCTTGGGAAGATGAGTTATTCGGGATCAAGACCTATTTAAAGAAGTATTTCGAGGAGAAACAACCCGTTTTCTCTCTACCAGAAGCAACGATCGCTGATGATCAGTCTAACGACACACCAGCCATCAAGCAAATCAAGCAAGCATTAGACGAATATGTTCGCCCAGCCGTAGAATCCGATGGCGGTGCGATCACCTTCCACTCGTTTGACGAAGCCACAGGCCAAGTAAAAGTATTATTGCAAGGTTCTTGCTCAGGATGCCCATCATCAACCATGACCCTAAAGCAAGGCATCGAAGCGTTATTAACGCGTATGGTTCCGGGTGTGAAGGAAGTAGTGGCGGAAGGGGTTTAGCAAAGACCAAAGTTCAAAGTTCAAAGTTCAGAGGCAAATACCAAAGAATAAAGTTGGAATAAAAAACGGGGCTCAGGCCCCATTTTTTATGGTTTATGAGATGCTTAAAAGCACGTTTCAAAACTTGAAAATTAGGCTCAAAATTTCAATGCATTTTCTGTTACTTTTAAGAGTCAAAACGAGGTTTTAGTAACAAAAAACCGCCTCTACATAATCTATACTACCTAATTAGTACCAAACTACTACCTAGGCGGTATTGACTCGAGTGTTTTTTTAGTCTATGTTTACACCATGCTGCGCAGCACTGGTGAAACCCGAAAAACCAACGAAGAGTAGGGGCAAAATTTAATATTATGAGAAACTTAGAAATTAAAACTACAGAGTTGTTAGAAATTAAATTATCAGAACAAATAAGTTGCAGTGGAGGTTTTCAATTATGGTCTCCAACACAAACTAAATTGATTATAGCTGCTACTGTTGATGCCGCACATCATGTGTATGATTTTATATCAGGGGTAAATGAAGGTCTTTCAGAGGCATTAAAACACAGATAATAATTTAACTTAAATAACTAAAAATATGAAACTTGAGAAATTAACACAATTAGAATTAGTAATGGTAAGTGGTGGACACAATGGTTTGGCTCACAAGATTGGGGTTGCCGTTGGTGAAGCAATAGGCTTTTTTACAATATTGGCCGAAAAAGCTTCTGAAGCCGTTGGATTGGCAGAAAATTTTCGTAAAAAATAATTTATCGAAATTGGGTCATCGCATAAAGCTAGTATTTAAATGAAATTAAATTTCTTTTTATCACCTTCAATTGATTCCATTCAATCTGATTTCAGTTTTAAACAATTAAAGGCTGTAATTTCTGTTTATTTAATTTCAATGGCTTACGTAGTAGTTTACTACGCAATTATAAAATTTATTGATGCAGATCTCTTTGCTAGTATATTCTCACTGGAGAAACCTGTTTTCTCTAGTGAGAATTCTATTCACCCTTTTTATATAGTTATAATTGCTCCAATTTTAGAAGAAATACAGTTTCGGCTTCCTATTAATTTTAAGCGAATACCCATTTGCCTAAGTTTATCATTTTTCATATTAGACATTTTGTACCCATTTTTTAATCTAAATCTATTTTATAAGAATATTGAATGGATCCCTTTGTTAAAATATGCAATGTATTATGGATTGATTTTTAGTAGTCTATTTTTAACGAGTAAATTAATTGTACCAAAATCTACAAAATCGATTCCAACATATATACCATTTTACTTGTTCAATATTCTGTTTGCAATTATGCATTTAGGCAATTTTGTGCCTTTACATTTAGACTTAACCCTTGTTTATTTTCTTAGACTTATAAATTATTTTGTCGATGGATGTTTATTAGGGTATTTGAGATGTCGATATGGACTTTGGAGTTCAATTTTAGTTCATATTTTGATAAATTTTTTCTAAAGTGATTGTATAACTTTTCTAACAATTTTCCTTAATCTAATTTCTGTAATACTAATGATTGGGTCCATTAGTGATCGTTAAAGTTTTCTTATTATTTACAAGAAATTGTTTGTCTATATCATGCGCTTTCTGGAATCAATTCGGAGTTTTGACATCAAAAAACTTTCTATATAAGTTTACATTACTTACCATTAAATTACTACCTAGGTGCGGTTCATTCCTGTATTTATTTACTTTATGTTTATACCATAATTTGCAGGATTTTAGAAACCCGAAAACCATTAAAGATTTGGGAAAATTATATTGAATTGAGCAAAAATGAAACTCCCCTTAAAAATAACGATGATGATATTGTTTATCATATTGGGGAGTTAGTTATCTGTTTTTGTAGAGAATTGTCTTTTCAAGTATTGTTGACGCTTTTTACAAGAGAAAAATAAATTCAGTGGGCGAAATATACTTTTGACCACCTGTATCATGTTATTTATGAAGAACTATATCGACAATTTTTTAAATTTTGAGGATAAATCAACAGACCCTAAAATCAAACTAAAAAATTTATTTTATTCTATTTTTTACTCCTATTTTATTATTTTTTTGTTCTTGTTTGCCACTGTATTTTTTTATTTTTTAATTAATTATTTTTTACATACAAATTATGATTTAATCAATGTTTACAGCCTAACAAAATATGATCAAAATAGTCCCATGTTTATTGTTGTATTTTTTGGTCCGATTGTAGAGGAAATCTTGTTTAGACTATGGTTAAAGTTAAATAAATATGAATTTACTTTATCAGTACTCTTTTGGTTGTTTTTTTTGATTAATGGTACATTTATTGAATTCAGAATTTCTCTAATTGAGGGCGGGGTATTTATTTTATTATCATTATTTTCATTGTGGGGAATAAATTATTTCTTAAACAAAAACCCAATTAATTGGATGAATTATGAGCATTACTTTTACGTTATCTCTTTAATTTTATTTTCTACACTTCACATGTTTAATCTTGATACTTCTGGTGAGTATTTCTGGAGTATTTTGCCTGTTTATATATTTCCAAAATTTATAATTGGTTTTTATATTACCAAATTGAGAATTAATTATGGATTTTTTTGGGGTCTTGCCTTTCATATAATTATCAACGGAGTATCATTTGCTTTTTAATGCGCGCCAAGTAGAACTTTAGCCAATATGGCTATTCTTTATTTTGGGTTCGTAATTCAAATGGATTAGTCCTTCACTTCAAAGTATTTTATAATCGACTAATTTTTCTTCAATTATAGAACAGATTAAACAATTATTGGAAAAGTATGCTTTTATGCTTTTTATATTTGGGGTTTGTATTCGGGCCTTTGTCGCCCATAATCAACATTTTAATTGATTTTGATCAGGGATAATTTTCTCTAACCTAAATAATAACTAATTATGAAAAATTTGATATATATATATTAGGAGTACTAATGGGTGGAGGTATTGGCTTTCTTATATATAAGATTTTGAATTTTCTAATATGTATATATTAATAATCGAAATCATCTTTTTTGATATATAGCTTAGAAAACTTGATTTTAAATAATCGAGTTAAAGGATCTACTTTTTACATTTTCATATTGCTCATTGTGTTAGGAGGATTCTCATCTCTTCCATTTATCTATATGGACGTATCTTCTCGAGCTCCTGGTTCTGTTCGTCTATTAGGCGATAGTGTCCCTGTTATTTCATTAGTGAGCGAAAATTTTCAAATGATTAGTTTAATGAATATCAAATCCGCTGGTCGGTTGATTTTTTGAAGTCTTTAATAAAGTACTATTTAAATAAAATAGTAGCTTGAACAATCATTTAGGATTTCAAAATAAATATTAATTCAGTTATTGGTAATTAATTATTTTGTCGATGGATGTTTATTAGGGTATTTAAGATGTCGCTATGGACTTTGGAGTTCAATTTTAGTTCATATTTTGATAAATTTTTTCTAAAGTGATTGGCTCCTTTAATTTATAAATTTTACCATTATAACAACTATATCCTCTTAAGCTAAAGGCCTTTAGCATCTCTTAAAAATTCTTTAATTTTGAAGAGAAATCCTTAATCTTCTTCATTCGTTTTCTGGGGTCAATTTATAGTTATTGGCAATAAAAAACCACGTTTAAATGACCTATACTACCTAATTACTACCAAACTACTACCTAGGCGGTATTGACTCGAGTTTTATTTTAGTCTATGTTTACATCGTGCTGTGCAACACTGGTGAAACCCGAAAAACCAATGAAGAGCAGGGGCTGTTGCAGATAAATGCATAGATGATTGGGCTTGCTTTAAAGATGGGTTGGCAGGTAGATTGTCTAATCATAAATAAACATTTTAAGGTTGGCGGTATATTTAGCCGCCAACCACAAATTTGCTATGAAACAAAATAAATATCTTAAAATTATTATCGGGATTATAATTGGGTGGGGATTAAGTTTTCTCTTCGTAGAAAATTATCAAGCAATAAAACACTATATAATTAGTGCAATAAGAGATAACTAAGAATTAATGGTTAAAAGTATAATTCACAAGAAATTAATATGGATCATATAAAACTATTTTTAGAAAAATATGCCTTTAAACTATTTATAGTTGGAGTTTGTATTGGGGCCTTGGTCGCCCATAATCAACATGGCAATTGAATTTAGGTAAAGTAAAAACCTTTGCCTTAACCTAAATAATAACGAATAATGAAAAATCTGAGATATATAGTAGGAGTACTAATGGGTGGATGTATTGGCTTTCTCACGTATATGATTTTGAATTTTCTAGTAGGTAAATATTTATACCCAACTCATCCTTTTTGATATATAGCCGCTAATGAATTACTATGATATAGAAAATAGTCTTGAAAACTTGATCATAAAAAATCGGGTTAAAGGAACTACTTTCTACATTTTCATTCTGCTCATTGTGTTAGGAGGAATCTTATCTCTTCCATTTATCTATGTGGACGTCTCTTCTCGAGCTCCTGGCTTTGTTCGTCCACTAGGCGATAATGTCCCTATTATTTCATTAGTCAGTGGAAATATTCAAAGGATTAATTTAAAGAATAACAAAACCGTTCAGAAAGGCGACACCTTACTCATGATTAACCCTCAAAGTATCAACTCTCAGGTGTCAGTAAATATTGATTTTCAAAAACAATTACAGCAAAACATAGCCGATTTAGATCATATGATGAATGGGGAATCAAATTCCTACTTGAAGCTTCCTCATAATCAAAGTGAGTTGGAGAAATACCTAGCCCAAAAAAAGGAATTGATTTCTAGAGTTCGCGCAGCAACACTAATCTTTCAACGTAATAAGAAATTATTTATAGATCGTGTGATCCCACAATCAGAATTTGAAAAATTTGAGGATGAAAAAATTGTAGCAGAAGAAGCATTGGCTTCCTTTGAGAAGAAACAATTAGCGCAATGGCAGCAGACTAAGAAAGAGCTGATCGAGGCTAGAAAAAACTACCAAGGAGATCAACGCAAATTTGAAATTGAGAAAAAGAACTACCTAATCATTTCCCCTATTTCTGGCACCATTGTAAATTTCAAAGGATTCGAGGCTTCTTCAACCTTAGGGGCAGCCACACAGCTGGCAGAAATTTCACCTGATAATCCTTTGATTGTAGAGTGCCAGGTAAACCCAAAGGACATAGGGTTGATAAAAATTGGACAACCAGTTCGACTGCAAATGGATGCATTTAATTATAATCAATGGGGATTTTTAGAGGCTAGAGTCTTTGAAATAGATCATCATCCTGTTATAAATAATAATGAAATTTTCTTTCGGGTTAAATGTGCTTTAACGCAACATAAACTAGTGTTAAAGAATGGTTATACGGCAGAAGTTCAGAAAGGGATGTCTTTAGTAGCTAGGTTTATAATCACAAAAAGGAGTTTATATCAATTGCTGTTTGATAAAGTTGATTCTTGGCTAAATCCTTCTATTAATCCAGCCTAATATGACATCAATTAAAGTTAAGCAGCATGATATCAAGGATTGCGGGGCTGCATGTTTGGCCTCCATAGGCAATCATTATAATCTTCATTTACCCATTGCAAAAATTCGTCAACTGGCAAGTACAGATTTGAGAGGGACGAATGTGTTAGGCATGATTCAAGCCGCTGAAAAGATGGGGTTTTCTGCCAAAGGGGTCAAGGGCGGAATAGGCGCCATTCCTAAAATACCGACACCTACTATCGCTCACGTCATTCTAAAAAATCAGTATCATCACTTTGTTGTTATTTATAAAGTGGGCAAAAACTCGATGGAGGTGATGGACCCAGCTTTTGGGAAAATAATCAAATATACTATCGATGAATTCCAGGAGATATGGTCAGGTGTTTTAATCCTAATTGCCCCCAGCGAACAGTTTAAAGTGTATAATGAAACTGTATCGCCGTATAAACGTTTCTGGGATTTAGTCCAGCCTCATAAATTCACACTCATTCAATCCATTGTGGGGGCATTATTGTATACGGTTTTAGGTTTATCGATGTCGATTTATATCCAAAAAATAACGGATAATGTCATCGTGGATGGAAATCGAAATCTGCTTCATTTATTAAGTGTAGGTATGCTATTGATTATTTGCATTCAGGCATTCTTAGGCAGTAAGAAATCGATTTTCATGATGAAATCAGGTCAATTAATGGATGCGCAATTAATATTGGGTTATTACAAACACTTGCTCCATTTACCACAACGATTTTTTGATACAATGCGGATTGGAGAAATCACCTCTCGGATAATTGATGCTGTAAAAATTAGAAATTTTATCAATGAAACAGCGATTGAGGTTATCTTGAATCTTTTTGTAGTTCTGTTCTCCTTTGCACTCATGTTTACCTACTATTGGAAACTAGCTATCATTATGTTGCTTGTTGTTCCCTTGTATATTTTGATTTATATAATTATGAATCGATTAAACAAAAAAGTGGAACGTACCATAATGGAAGACGCAGCTGATTTAGAAACACAAATAGTAGAATCAATAGGCCAAATCAGAACCGTAAAAGAGTTTGGATTAGAGGCCTCCATGAATCAAAAGTCAGAATCCCGCTTTGTGAAATTGCTTTTCTCTGGAATTAAATCCGGCTATAACTCCATTTTTGCTGGCACCAGTACCTTCCTTTTAGCCTCTTGTTTCACTGTCATACTAATGTGGGTAGGTGCTGGATTTGTATTGGATAGGCAAATTACCACTGGAGAACTCTTCTCATTTTATGCCTTAATTGGCTTTTTTACAGGTCCTATCGCCTCATTGATTGGTTCAAATAAATCGATTCAGAATGCATTGATTGCTGCAGATCGATTATTTGAAATCATGGATCTAGAAAGAGAGAAAATGGAGAATAAAATCGATCTTGATCGAGAATCAATTGGGGACATTGTTTTTGATCAGGTTCATTTTTCCTACGGAACAAGAGTGGATGTTTTTAAAGAGCTTTCGCTAACTATTGAAAAAGGCAAAATGACAGCGATAGTGGGAGAAAGTGGTAGCGGTAAATCTTCTCTCTTTTCAATTATTCAAGGTTTATACCCTATTCGAGAAGGTGGCGTTAAAATAGGAGAGATTGATTTAAACCAAATTAATCTACAAAGTCTTCGAAGGTTAATTGTCTCTGTTCCCCAGAACATTCAATTGTTTTCAGGAAATGTCATCGAAAATATTGCCATTGGAGATCCTATGCCAGATATTAAACGCGTAACAAGCTTGTGTCACGAATTGGGTATTTCAGACTTTATTGAAAAAATACCTACCTCTTATGAAACTCCGTTAGGGGAGAATGGAACGATGCTTTCTGGAGGGCAAAAGCAACGAATTGCGATTGCCCGAGCTTTGTATCGTGATCCTGAAATACTGCTATTAGATGAAGCCACATCAGCCTTAGACACTAATTCAGAACAAGTGATTCATCAAGTATTGGAAAAATATAGAGCACACGGAAAAACCATTTTGGTCATCGCGCATCGATTAAGCACAATCATGCATGCTGACCATATTATAGTTCTTCATAATGGGAAAATTGATCAACAAGGCTCACACAAAGAACTCATTAAACTAGATGGAGAGTATGCCAGTTTGATAAATGGATCTAAGAGTGTCATACGCTAAGAAATTCGTATTATTAAATTCATTTGATTTATACCGATGAATTTTAAAATTTTAATTACTACCTTTATTCACAGCAACCTGTTCCTACGGGTTCCTGAGGTTCTTTTATTGAAATCTACGATTTCAACACCCCTGTTCTACCCTTAATATTTTGTTTTAATCATTCGGATTTTGAATGATTCACTCGCATCTCTAATACTAGTTCTTCTAGGTTTAAGATGCTTAACATATTTTTAAGATGGAGGATAAATTACCTGCACCACAATTTTCCATTAGAGAGATTCGGATTATTAATCTTGCCAAAGAATGCCTGACCAACAAGGAGATTGCTGATCAATTACAAATAGAGGTTTCCACCGTCAAATGTCACAGGAGGAATATCATGAAAAAATTGGGACTTAAGGGGAAGGCAGAATTTGTAAAATATTTGTTGTTAAATAAGACTAGTGTTTAGCAAAGATGTAATTTTTATTTATTCCATAAACTTTAATCAAATGAGAAAGATATTTCATAGAATTTTGGTATTACTTCTCCTAGTTTTTGTAGTCTCTTGTAATAAGAATACATCTTTAAGTGAATTAAGTCCAGCGAAAGTTGAAGCCACATCAGTTTTGCAGGAATGGGCTAATAAGAATGACAAATTGAATCAGGCTAATCTGATTGACTGGACATATGCTACGCCAATTACTCTTGTAGATAGCATAAAAGGTTACTCCGTCCCACTAAAAAGCTCCTCTGGTGATTTTACAGAGTTCATTACCTTCGAACTAGGAGGTAAACGTCATGGATGGTATAAATCTTATAAACGTTTAAATGAAACTGACATGGAAATTATTATAAGGTCGATAGAAGGGAAAACACTTAGATCAGGGTATCTGCACAAGAATAAAACTAAATAATGGAACTACTAAACAATACAGATGCTTATGTAATGAAAATATTCTTATTAGTTGCCATAATAATATATACACTCGTTTTGGTAAAGGTTGTGCTAGAAATTTCAAATGATTCTAGAAAACCAGTGCTTCAAAAAATACTTCTCATATTTATCATTTTTGCAACCCCATTTTTGGGATTGGCCTACTTTTTTAAGTTTGAAAGAAGCCAAAATTTAAAATAAACACACATAATTCATGAAAATCAAAATAATCTTTTCTATCGCTTTTAGCCTTTTTACATCGGTTTTGTATGGGCAAACTAAATATTTTCAAATAAGTGAAGGAACAATTATAGATTCCGAAGCTAATGAAAAGCGCAAAGCAAAGTTAATGCAGGTCGTAATGAGTTCCACTACCCAAAAAGAGGCAATAGTAAGTTTGGTGGAAAAAACGAAAGAAATTAGAAGGTCTAAAGACAGCCTTATCTTATCTAGTGAGCTTAAATTTGATATCGATATTGATACTAGAAAAAAATCAGAGACAAAATCAGTTGACACCGAAGAGTATATCGGTAAGGAGTTCCCTTCGAAAAACCTCAAAACTTTGAATAATAAATCTATCAGCGTAATGGATTTAAAAGGGAAGCCCACACTAATTAACTTCTGGTATACTAAATGTGAACCATGCATAGCCGAAATGCCTGTTTTGAATCGCATTAAATCAGAGTTGAAAGATAGCGTAAACTTTGTAGCTATAACTTATGAATCTAAAGAGAAGGTAAATCTGTTTCTCAAAAAGCATAAATTCAATTTCATGCAGGTAACCAATGCTCAAAAACTAATTGATGAATTAGGGATATCAGCTTTCCCTGTTAATATTTTTTTAGATAAAAACGGTATTGTAAAAGGAATCGAAGGTGGAATTCCAATTGTATTTGAAATTAAGAACATGAATAGCAAGAATATGAAAATGGGAGATGGGAAGGAATTTAAGGCTCAATTAAGGGCATTGCTTTAGAAAACTATGCATGATGCTAATCCTCAATACCTGCTGAATTATATTTAAAATCTATACCATTAGCATAACTATGAACAAATCACCCATCATCAGTATAAAAAATTTATACAAGAATTACGGTTCTAAAGAAGTAATCAAGGGAATTAATCTAGAAGTGTATCAAGGTCAAGTGGTAGGGTATATAGGGCCGAATGGCGCTGGCAAAAGTACTACCGTTAAGATTCTTTGTGGTTTATTAACGGATTATGAGGGGGAAGTGATTGTGAATGGCTTTAATATGAAGAAAGAGTCAGTCGAGGCAAAAAGCAAAATAGGGTATATTCCTGAACTAGCTGAGCTCTATGATGTGCTTACGCCATTTGAATTCCTGAAGTTCATGGGGTCGTTATATGGCCTTGATGAGGAGATTTGTGAGGAGCGAATTAATAAGATGTTGGGGGCTTTTGGCCTACTTGAAAACAGTGACCAAAGGATGGATACATTTAGTAAAGGGATGAAGCAAAAAGTGTTACTTATCTCGGGCTTGTTACACAACCCAGATATTATTGTGTTAGATGAACCCTTGAGTGGATTAGATGCTAATAGTGTAATTCTAGTAAAGGACTTGATTTCAAAACTAGCGAAAGAGGGGAAAACCATTTTTTATTGCAGTCACATGATGGATGTGGTGGAGAAGGTGAGTGACAGAATAATTGTCATCAATAATGGAATTTTAGTGGCTGATGGCAGTTTTCAGGAGCTTAAGGAACAGGAAGGAGATCGAAGTTTGGAACAAATCTTTTCACAACTCACGTCCAATAATCTGATTGATACCAGTGCAGATGACATTATACAGGCACTAAATAACAAATAGGCCGCTATGAATATAATTGATAAGTTTTTATTGACATTGGTATTACTTCCAAAACGTATTTATCAAAAGATAGGCATCGACTTTTTAAAATTGAAGAGTATTCTTCATTTTAAATTGGTGATGGATGATAGGCGTTCTACTAGTATGGAATTGATGAGGATGAGGCCTGGAAATTCTCCCAAAGAAGCGGCAAAATCTTCTGCCATTTTCAACTTTATTTTAAATGCTATAATGGGCATCATTTTCTTGCTTGCCTTTAGTGTAGGGAAGGATAATATAACGCACTTAACCAGCTACTTTAGTTTATTTGTCATTTATTTAAGCATGATGTTGATCTCTGATTTCACTTCTGTGTTAATCGATGTAAGAGATAATTTTATAATCATTCCTAAACCCGTTGATGGCAAAACAGTCGTTTCAGCTAGATTACTGCACATTTTCATTCATTTAATTAAAACGGTTTTCCCTTTAGCCGTTCCAGCGCTTATCTACTTAGTACTTAATGAAAGTGCGATAGCAGGTCTAATTTTTCCGATTGTCCTATTGTTTGCAACGATTTTCACTATTTTTTTAATCAACGCCACGTACATATTCATTTTAGTCATAACGACTCCTGAAAAATTCAAAAATATACTGCTCTACATTCAAATTTTGTTTGCCATTATAGTCTACGCAAGTTCGCAATTACTGCCTCGATTTATGGACAAAATAGGGTATTTGAATTTAGACATGTCAGCATTAAAATGGGCTATTTTCTTGCCATTCTATTGGTTTGCTTGCTTATTCAATTGGCTATTTACCTTACATGCAAGCTCCCCTGAGATGATTTCTGCCATGCTTGCTATCTTTATTCCAATAGCGAGTATTTATATAGTCATTGTCTATTTAGCGCCCTATTTTAATCAGAAGTTATCTATGATCGCTGGAAGTGAAGGCGACATTCAACCTAATTCAAAGAAGAGCAGTCTGCAAAAAATCGGAAATGGGTTAGCAACTATGCTTGCCACTAATCCCACCGAAAAGGTTGGATTTTTGTTTTCATGGAAAATGATGGCAAGAAGCAGGGATTTTAAACTCAAGGTGTATCCCAATTTTGGCTATATTTTAGTCATGTTTGCGGGAGTGATTTTGCAGATATTTAGAGATCTAGATAAGGTGAATTCAGATAAGGTAGATCAGGAATCAGGGATAATTTTCATCATTTATGTGTCTCCCATTTTAGTTTTAGTGGCCAAACATCAATTAACCTATTCTGAAAAATTCAAAGCCTCTTGGATGTTTTTTTCATCCCCAATAAAAAATCCAGGACAAATTTTAAGTGGTTCTATAAAGGCTGTTTTATGCCAGTTTCATTCTATAACGGTAGTAATTTTGTCACTGATCTCGATAGTATTGTTTGGGGGATCTTTTATTCCCAATGTATTTTTGGGTGTGATTAATCAAATTTTAATTACGTATACATTCGCTGTAATACAAAGTAAAAACATTCCATTTTCTGTCAATAGTGAACAGGCACATAAGTCAGGAGCGTTTATAAGAACCATGCTGCAATTTTTACTATTTGCCATCATAGGAACATTGCATTACTTTATTTTTACGAATTTAATACTCATTTCTATTTCAATTGTGTTGTCTCTAACAGGAATCTATTTTCTATCGAGGCGCATCAAAAGTCTTACTTGGTACGAAATCCAGACTTCTAGATAAACTTTAGACCTTACGACTCTCATGAAACGAACAATCTTTTTACTAGTTGCCATCCTATTTGCAATATACCTGGTGATAGTAAAACCATATCCTATTCAAAAGATTTTAGCCGCTCTAGGTGGAGTTGGATTTACTTTCTTGCTGATAAAGACTTATATGTCGAACAAGAATAAACCCTGAGAGATCTTCAGGTATTTTTTAAGATAATAAATGTGGTTCTACATTAATTTTGTTTGCTTTAAATGGAATATTATTTGGTTTGAATTTGTCTGCTAATCTTTTTCATGAAAATAACTTTAAGGATTTTGTTATATTGCACATTACCAGGTAAGATGCTAACCTATGAACTTCTAATGTAACGGTGTTAGCAAAACTTAGGTGGTCATTCCATAATTGTAGGTTTTTTTACGGGCTTTTAGATTCTGACATGGCAAATTTTTTACTAATTGATGATCATTCAATCATTACTACAGGCCTTTGGTTGCTTTTGTCTAAAGAGTTTCCTGGAAGTCATATCGACACTGCAAATACTGGATTGCAAGCCTTTGATCATTTAAGAGAAAAGGAATTTGATGTAGTAGTTCTCGATTTAAATCTCCCTGATATCGATAGTGTTCAAGTTCTAGATCAGATCCGTACTAAAAATACGGAAACTAAGGTTTTGATATTTTCTATGCAACCAGAGGAAGTATTTGCAAAAAGAATGTATGATTTAGGAGCAAATGGATATCTGTGTAAAACAGCTAATGATGAAGAGATTGTTAAAGCAGCTAACTGTCTGTTATCTGGAAAGTCTTACTTCAGTGAGCGCTTCATACATAAAATGACAGATGACCTAATCAATAAACGGTCATCAAATCCTTTTGATAAGTTATCAAAAAGAGAATTTGAAATTACGATGTACTTAATTCAAGGTATCCCGATGAGTCGAATTTCAATTATTATGAATCTTCACAAATCCACTATTGGGACTTATAAAGCTAAAGTTTATGAGAAAATAGGCGTCGATAATACGATTGCTTTAAAGCAAGTTGCTGAGCAATTTTCAATTCATGTTAGTGTGATAAATTAAATCGTGTATGTATAGATTACTAGTTCTTTCAGGAAATTTAAGGGTTGTAATACTCTTTTTTCTCTTGACTAGTAAGATCATTGCTCAAAGTCTTACTCCTGCTGGAGTTTATTTAGACAAGAAAAGTATTTTTCGTCCCGAAGGTTTAGCAAATACGTATGTTAAATGTGCCGTTCAGGATTCTTTGGGGCAAATTTGGATAGGAGGTTTAGAAGGAGTAACTCGGTTGAATGGAAGCTCTTCGGTCAATTTTTCGAAGAATGATGGCCTCCCAGGAAATTCTACCTTCGCTTTATTTATAGATAAAAAAGGGGTAGTATGGTGGGGAGGCGAGGATGGACCGCCCTCTTATTTTAATGGGAAAAGATTTATTCAAGTGTCTTTTAGGAGTAAGGAATTAAATTCCTCTACAGTTGTTTATCAATTTCTAGAGACGAATAATTTAATAATCATTACAAATAAAGGCGTATATGAGCGAATTAATGGTCGTTTTCATCGGAAACTAACGAATTTTTCAAACGAGAAATTCATAGCTATTTCCTATTTTAATAAGATTTATTATTTAGCCACTAAAAATGCTATTTATAGTTCGAAAGATTTAATACATCTAAAGAAGGAATATGATGGGAATGATTTGCAAGTAGGAGGGAGTTTTTCTTTAATTAAGGGGGAATTATATTATAGTTGTCAAAATATAAAGAAACTAAAAGGGGATCAATGGTTAACTATCATTCATTCTAATCTACCATATCCATTTACTAATATTGTCTTAGATCAACGAAAAATACTTTTAGTAGCAAAGGAAAAAATTTTTAAAATAGATAAAAATATCCTTGTGCCTTTTCCAAATACTCAGTCCACCTCTGTCAATTATAAATTTTTATTGAATGACCGCGAAAATCTCTTGTGGACAAATTCTAATGAAAGCGGTGTATTGCAGTTAACAAAGAAAAGTTTTGCTAGAACGTCTTATAAATCACTAAAGCCTCGATTTTCATTAACAATTCCTGCTCCTAACAGGCATTTTTTGTATATGAGTTACACTAATCTAATTGACGTTAATTATAGCTCAAATAGATTGACGAGGTTATTGCCTGAGGGGACAATTAAAAAACATGATTTTATTTATTTCTATAGATTAATAAATGGAGACATTTTATTAAACAATGGAGATGATGTGTTTTTCAATCTAAAAAAGGAAATCGGTGTATTAGAAAGAATTAATACGGAAGAATCACCTTATTTAGGACCCATGGTCCAAACTTCTAAAGGAGAAGTTATAGTGGCAGGGGATAAATCTCTTCATACTTTTTCTAATGGTAAAATCACAAAGTTAACAGATTTGAAAATTGATGATCATCTTATATTATCCTTACACTTAGATACTAATGAAAATTTATGGATAGTAGGGAATTCTAATCTTTACTGTAGATTAAACGGGAAACTTCAGAATGTATCACTGCTTATAAATAAGAAAAATGTCAAATTCACAGGTTTGTCATTTTACAAAGATTATATAGTAGCCGGGACACTAGGGGATGGAATTTTTATTTTTGAGTTGAATAATTCAAAAATTAGATTAGTTGATATTATTACAGAAAAGAATGGTTTAATCAGCAATACAATTTATAATATCTCAATTGACAAATATGGGAATTGTATTGTCATTTGTAATTTCGTTGGTATCAATTACATCACTAAAATTTATGATAAGGTAAAACGGGAATTCCTGTCTTTAGACAAGAGTTACATTAAAAACTTCAACTTTGAAAATGTATTAATTATACAGGAACCTGTTACGGGTGAATGCTCGCTTTTCACGGATTCAACAAAAATAGTTTTTAATAGAACTATTATAAACGACCAAGATAAATATAAGCCCATAATTAAATTAAAGGATATTAAATTGTTTTTAAAGTCAGTTGATTGGAATAAGAGAGATTTCACTACTTCTTCAGAAAATATACCTAACTCGCTTCATCTCAAATACAATGAAAATTTTATTTCAGTTGATTTTGAGATGGCCAAATTTTTAAATCCTGAATCTGTAACCTTTGAATATAGGTTATTAGGGGCCTCTGATCATTGGAGTGGGCCATTTATGAGTAAATCTATTTCATTTAATGGGCTGGTTCCTGGAGATTACGAACTTCAATTAAGAGCAATTACCAAGAGTGGTGTTGTTAGCGATACTTTAATCTACAAGTTTTCCATTTTACCTCCGTGGTGGTTAACAATATGGTTTAAGTTTCTTGTTGTTCTTGTAATATTGTTGTCATTTCTTATTTTTTATAAACTGAGAATTAGGCGATTATCTAATCAAAATAGACTATTAAATACTTTAGTGACAGAGAGAACCCTTGAACTTCAAGAGAGCGTAAAGGAGAATCAATTGTTATTAACAATTATTACTCATGACTTAAAGGGTCCTATTCGTGGGATGGGAAGAGTATTAAATCATCTAAATTATAATTGGAGTGCTAATCCTGCCGAGATTAATCATGAAATAATTAAGAGTTTAGATACCTCCATTAAGAAATTAGAAAGTTTCACTTCTCAATTTTTAAGTTGGTTAATGATTAAGAAAGATGAGAAGTTAGAGAAAACGCAATTTAATTTAAATGAACTTTTAAAAGAGCTAGTTGAAAAGCAAAAGCTTTTAAATAATTCAAATCAAAACCATATTGAATTTAAACAAGCAAGTCCAGTGGACGTCTGTGCTAATGAGCAGATTGTGCTTTTAGTGCTCAACAATATTATAGAGAATGCTTTAAAATATACTAATAGAGGTCAGGTTACCATTGAGTTAATTGATAAAGAAGACTTGGTTTGTATTCGCTGTAGCGATACAGGGATAGGGATGAATCCTAGTCAGATTAGTGCCATTAAAAATAAAGGTTCTAGGCAAGGCAAGATTACAGGTGATTCATTCAATTTAGGTTGGTCTGTTTTAGTAGACCTCATGAATAAATATCAGATCGATTTCGAAATTACCAGTGAGCTCTCACAAGGAACAAATGTGGATATTTATCTTTTAAAGCATTATTAATGTGCAATAAATAGAAAAAGTTCTATACCTTTTTCGCTTTTGTTCTATTCAAATTTTATTTCAGGCAGGCAAACTTTGTACAAGTTCAATTTTACAGTTTGTAGAAATTTAACTTTTGTGTCATGGTCTGTTCAAAACTTATAAAAGTTAGGATAATTCTATCCTTTACATTCATTTTACTTTTTACATCTTTAGATTTATTTTCTCAGAATACTTTAGATAGAGTAGGTTTAACTTCATCATCACCTGCTTCGGCTGCTTTTTCTCTTCGTAGGTTAAGTTCCGCATACAATGGTGCTGCTATTCGTGTGCGTAAATCGCCAGATAATACTGAAACAGATATTGGGTTTACAAGTGCAGGAGATTTAGACCAAGCAGCTTTACTTTCATTTGTTGGTTCAAATAGTGCGTTTATAACTACTTGGTACGACCAAAGTGGCAATGGAAGAAATGTGGTTCAAACGACTTTTGCCAATCAGCCATTAATAGTAAATGCTGGAGTAGTTATAGCAATTAATGGCAAACCTTCAATAAACTTGAATGGAACTAATTCTGTGCTGTCTAACAATTCTCCTTTTATGTACAACTCTGGAGGAACAACTATTTTATCTGTATTATCTGCAAATCCATCAACTACTAGAAGGCTGTTTGCTGAAGGAAGTACATTATCTGGGAATCCAATATATTCAGTACAAGTTCCAGCTATATTGGCAAACGCCTCTTTTTTCTTAAGAAACGATGGAGGAGGTACACCTATTGTAAACTCATCTACTGTAGTAACAGATGTATTTAACAATACACCTGTAGTTTTTTCATTTATTGACAGAGGAAATTCAGCTACTGGCTATAAGAATTCTTTAGTTGGAAATACGGTAAACTATACAAGGTCTGGAACATTAAATCTTAATACTTTTTCAATTGGGGCTTTGATTAGAAATGCACCTCCAGAAACTTTTTTTAATGCAATTATGTCAGAAGCTATATTTTTTGCCCCACAAATGACTGTAACAGAAAGAGATAAACTAACTACTGATCAAGGGGCATACTTTGGAATTAACGTTAATAATAAGGTTGGCCCCGTGATTACTTCTAAAGAAATTACAGTTATTTCTGAGGAAAATTTTAATTTAAATCAAATACATTCAGAAAGTGATTTTGTTCCCGCAGATGTAACTTATAGTTGGCCAACTTTAACAGGTGTTTCAGGTATTTTTTCTGGAACTGGTACATCTTCTGGTACTTCTTCTGGAACTATACAAAGGTCTCTAACGAATTTAACTAATACCCTTCAGACCGCCACTTACAACATAACAGCTTCAACTTTTACATCTACGAATTTTACATACAAAGTCACTGTTTTACCAAGACCAACCATTTCACCAAAAACTTTAACTGTTTGTAGTGGCTCCTCTTTTGAAGGTACTCCTTCAAATCTGAATAATGGTGACATAGTTCCAATGAATACAACCTACACATGGACAGCACCAACTATATCAGGTATTTCAGGTACTTCATCAGTAACAAATGCAGGAACTATTAGTGGAACATTAACAAATTCTACTAATGAACCCAAAGATGTAATTTATACTATAACACCAACATCTACTTTTTTCACTCCTAGTGGTACGTTTACTACTACTGGAAATACATTTACCATAACAGTGACTGTTAATCCATTACCTAAAATCAGCAAAAAAATTACTACTTCCTTTTCTAACACTCCGTTTAATTTATTACTAGTAAATGGAGTGAATGGCGATATCGTGCCTGCTGGAATAACTTACACATGGACTACATCAATATTAACTGGTATTTCAGGCACCTATACAGGCACTAATTCAGGTTCAATTAGCGGCACTATAATAAATTCAACAGACTTAATTCAGTCTCTTGCATATTCTGTTACAGCAATTTCAAATGGTTGTTCAAGCGATTTTGAATTAAAATTTTATTCAATTCCAATTTCTGGCAGTCTGACATATACATATAATGGACTTGGTCAAACTCCTGTTTCTATTACAAATGGCATAACTAATTTCATCTACTCTAGTGTGCCTAGTGGCTCTTATTCTTCAACAAATCCTCCAATCAATGCAGGATCATATCGAATTACAACTACTGCTGTAGAGAGTGATGGCTATAGTTCAATTGGCCAAAGCCAAATTGAATTTTCTATTACGCCAGCTGTATTGACAGTTACAGCCTTAGCACAGAGTAAGGTGTATGGAACTAGTGTCCTTACATCAGGTGTATTAGCAACAACCTATAGTGTAACAGGTTTAGTTAATTTAGAGCAAGCAGGTACATTGAGCTTGACTTATAGTAGTAGTGGAAATTTAGCTACTGCATCAGTGGGCACTTATACCATTACAGCGAGTGACCTAACATTAGGATCAGGGACATTAAGTAATTATGCGATTAGCTATGTTACTGGAGTGCTAACCGTTACATCCGCACCATTAACTGTTACTGCTTTAGCCCAGAATAAAGTTTATGGTGGTGTATTCTTAAGTACGGGTAACCCATCGAGTACATATACAGCTACAGGTATACAGAATAGTGATATTTTAGAAGTTACATTGACGAGTTCTGGAGGTACAGCTACCGCTACTGTTGGGAATAGTTATGTAATTACGCCATTGGTTACGAGTACTAACGCAAGTAATTATTCTATAACCTATGTAAATGGTACGTTAACTGTTACTTCTGCACCTTTAACGGTTACAGCCTTAGCGCAGAGCAAGGTTTATGGTGCGCCTACACTATCATTAACTGCTTATCTAAATTCAAATACATTTACGGTAACGGGATTATTGAATAATGAACAAGCAGGCACATTGAGTTTAACGTATGCCTCGAATAGTCATGAATCTACAGCATTAGTTGGTACTTATACAATTACGGCAAGTGCTTTAGGTTTATCAGATGGTAGTTTAGCGTCAGTTAACTACTCCATAACCTATGTAAATGGTACGTTAAATGTGACTTCCGCTCCCCTAACAGTTACAGCTTCTGCACAGACTAAAGTATATGGAGGGACTGTATCGTTGACTGGTTCATCTGGTGTTAATTATGATGTAACAGGATTTGTGAATGGCGAGGGGGCTGGGACATTAAGTTTAACGTATTCAGGTGGAGAGGTTGCAACTGCTTCTGTGGGGACATATACTATTTCAGCTAGTGGGTTCAGCTTATCAAGTGGATTATTAAGTAATTACAACATTAGTTATGTCACAAATACATTAACAGTTACCCAAGCGCCATTAACAGTTACAGCCTTAGCACAGAGTAAGGTGTATGGAACTAGTGTCCTTACATCAGGTGTATTAGCAACAACCTATAGTGTAACAGGTTTAGTTAATTTAGAGCAAGCAGGTACATTGAGCTTGACTTATAGTAGTAGTGGAAATTTAGCTACTGCATCAGTGGGCACTTATACCATTACAGCGAGTGACCTAACATTAGGATCAGGGACATTAAGTAATTATGCGATTAGCTATGTTACTGGAGTGCTAACCGTTACATCCGCACCATTAACTGTTACTGCTTTAGCCCAGAATAAAGTTTATGGTGGTGTATTCTTAAGTACGGGTAACCCATCGAGTACATATACAGCTACAGGTATACAGAATAGTGATATTTTAGAAGTTACATTGACGAGTTCTGGAGGTACAGCTACCGCTACTGTTGGGAATAGTTATGTAATTACGCCATTGGTTACGAGTACTAACGCAAGTAATTATTCTATAACCTATGTAAATGGTACGTTAACTGTTACTTCTGCACCTTTAACGGTTACAGCCTTAGCGCAGAGCAAGGTTTATGGTGCGCCTACACTATCATTAACTGCTTATCTAAATTCAAATACATTTACGGTAACGGGATTATTGAATAATGAACAAGCAGGCACATTGAGTTTAACGTATGCCTCGAATAGTCATGAATCTACAGCATTAGTTGGTACTTATACAATTACGGCAAGTGCTTTAGGTTTATCAGATGGTAGTTTAGCGTCAGTTAACTACTCCATAACCTATGTAAATGGTACGTTAAATGTGACTTCCGCTCCCCTAACAGTTACAGCTTCTGCACAGACTAAAGTATATGGAGGGACTGTATCGTTGACTGGTTCATCTGGTGTTAATTATGATGTAACAGGATTTGTGAATGGCGAGGGGGCTGGGACATTAAGTTTAACGTATTCAGGTGGAGAGGTTGCAACTGCTTCTGTAGGGACGTATACTATAACAGCGAGTGGGTTGACATTATCTAATGGGACATTGGCTTCAAGCAATTATTCAGTTACCTATCAAACGTCTACCTTAACTGTTACCTCTGCACCCTTAACGGTAATAGCTCTAGCCCAGAATAAGGTTTATGGTGGATCCTTGTCAACAACTGTGACGCTTTCCAGCGGCGTAATTAGTATTACGGGTTTGCAAAATACGGATGCATCAGGTAGTGTAAGTTTGTCTTATGACAATGGGGAATTATTAACCGCATCAGTGGGCACTTATACCATTACAGCGAGTGACCTAAGTTTATCACAAGGGGATTTAAAAAACTATTTGATTAATTACATATCAAATACCTTATCTGTATCTAAAGCTTCTTTAACTGTAACGGGCCCTACTATTTACGCTAGCTACGGGGATGTAAAAGCTGATATTGAAAATAGTATTGATTATAAATTCTCTTCAACAGGATATCAAAATTTAGATACTCAAGAATCGATTTTAGTGGGTGTTAAAATGAATTTTAATTATTTGTCTACAGCTATCGCGGGAAGTCAAATAGATATTAATTTCGACTATTCAGCTAATCCAGTTACAAGGGCAAATTATAATATTACTTGGATCCCCGGTAAAGTATTAATAAGAAAAGCGGTTTTACGTATTAAAGCTGACGCAAAGGATATTTGTGAAGGAACGACTAAGGCTCAGTTAGTAGATAATATGGGACTTGTAGTAACCGGATATAAAAACAGAGAATCCTTTAGTACTTCCATTTCTGGTCAGATTGTGAATTTCATAACAAACTATACAGGAACAGCACAGCCCACATTAAGCACGAAATTTTATATCATTCCTGATTTGTCCTTGGCTTCTTCTTCTAACTATGAATTGAAAGCAGACACGTCCTATTTTACTTATGGAAAGTTAGCTACGTTAAGGACTATTACGCTTGATGCAATATGTAATAATGGGGTAAGTTTATTTAACTATGTGCCTGTCGATGGTGTAGATGGTGTAGTGCCAGCAGGTACTAAATATACGTGGACTGCATCTAATAATTTATTTATATCTGGCTCAAGTGATAATTCCGTACAAGTGGAAAATCTAGGTGTAGGTCAACAATTAATGTCTGCTTCTAATTCTGTTGTAAATTATAGCTATACAGTTAGTCCTTATAATAATGGCTGCAAAGGGAGTGATTTTAAATTAATTGTCAGTGTAAAACCTTTACCTACGGTCGATGCAATTGCAGATGTATCCATTTGTGTAGGTACAGAAAAGCCCATTTCTTTCTCTGGTTCCTCTCAAGCTGATATTAAATTTTTCTGGACGAATACTAACACATTGATTGGTGTTAATGCAGACGGGATTGGAAATTTTGTTATCAAGCCTAGTAGCACGCTATCAGCGACGGCAGAATCGGTTATTCGTGTAAAGCCATATTCTAGTGGCTGCTTTGGACCAGAAAAATCATTTAAAGTTCAAACGAAACCGACTCCTAGCTTGCCAGAAGTAATTAATGCTTCTCAGGCTATATGTCCAGGGGATCAAACTTCTCCTATAGCCTTTGTGGATAAATTAGGGTCGACGATTAATTGGAGTGTTAATCAAGTAGGCGCAGGTATAGCACAACGTGGCGTAGGCAATGTTCCCTCATTTAAAGCATTAAATACGGGGACTACTCCGTTGAGTTTGGGATTTGTAGTAACGCCTGAGTTAAATGGATGCGTAGGTCCTAGCGCTATACTTGCAACAATAAATATTAATACGCCGGTCATTAGCCAAATAGATACGTATCCCGCATACGCTTGTCCTGATGGTGCCGTAGGTCCATTCAAAGTGGATAAGTCGACAGGTGGGGATTTCTATTCATATAATTACATTTGGCAGGTATCAAAAGATAGCAGCAATTATACCTCTGTTACAAATTCAAATGGTTCTCGATTAACAGCTCCACCTCAAACAAGTACTGCTTGGTACCGGGTTGTAACCGAGTCTGGAGGTTGCAGGGCAATAAGTCCTGCCGTAAGAGTGGCTCTAAGAGATAAGCCTAAAGTTAAGATTTCCTTAGCTACTACTACGGCAACCATTGGGGTAGGAAATTCCATTCAGGTATTCGCAGGAGGAGCAGAATCTTATGAATGGACTCCCAAGGTCGATGTATCGAATCCGTTTGTTTCAAATCCATTCTTAAGTCCTAAGCAAACATCAGCCTTTACGGTGAAAGGAACCGATTTATTCGGTTGTACAGCGGAGGATGTAATCACGGTCAATGTAGATCAAAATTATTCCATTACTCCTAATGTGATTGTAACGCCTAACGGGGATACAGTAAATGATACGTGGGAGATTAGAAATATTGAATTCTATCCTAAAAACAGTATTCAACTGTATGATTCACAAGGAGGATTAATTAAGCAATTTGATAATTACTCCGGTGGATGGGACGGAACAATTAACGGCGTAAAACTGCCTGTTGGGAATTATTATTATTTGATTAGTATCAATGAAGATGCTTCAATAAGTCGTGGCTTTGTAACCATATTATATTAAGATGATGGCAATCAAAGAAATGAGGGCTTGTGCCTTATTAGCTATCATTTTAATGATGGCAAACTATTCTTCCTTTTCTCAAGGGGAGCGATTTAGAAACGGGTTATTTTATTCTGAGTTAATTAATAATCCTTCTCTTCCTGGTGTGGAGTCTAATTTGAATGCGAATTTGGTATTTAAATCTCCTATGAATAATTCCACTGCCGGCCTTCAAAAGGATGTAGCTTTTGAAGCGAATGGCCCGCTAGGGGAAGGGACATCAGGGGGGCTATTTTTTATTAAGCAATCTGCGGGGATTCTTTCTAAGCAATATATGCTGCTTAATTATGCTACAGATATAAAGATCAGTTCGAATTTGCATTTTAAGACAGGTGTGGCCTTTGGGTTTCGAAACATAAGTTTAGATCAGGAGGTCATTTCACAGTCCTATTCTTCCTTTTTTGGGAATGCGAGTGATCCGGTTGTTTTAGCCTACGCAAGTAAGCCTCCTACTTTTTTCACCAGTTTGGGTTTAACCTTTTTTACGAAAAATCTAGATGTTCAGTTGGTGGCTCCTAATCTCTCGAATTATTTCAAGTCTGCAGATAGTTCGGCTTTTGAGGATAAACCTATTCACGTAGGTCTAGGCTATTTAATTCCATTTAGACAAAACCGTTTGCTAGGGGATAATTCCGTGTTGAAAGTTCAAGTAGGGTATTCGAAGAATTTATTAAGCTACCAGCAACAAAACACTATTTCTGCTGGAGCTACTCTGAGTACATCGCAGGGAGTGAGTGTTGAGTTTTTTTACAATACAAGCGGGTCTATGAACGGAGGTATAGGATTTGATATCTCTGAAAAATACTCAGTTCACATCAATTATTTAATGGGAGGGACAAATTCGTCCATCATCTATGGTAATAGTGGACAGGCGATTTTAGGATTTCGCTTTAAACTACCCAAAACCAAATTTTATAAAAAACAAAATACAGCATTATGAAAAAGTATGATTTGATGAATTTCTTCTACTCGATAGGAGCCGTTATTATTCTTGTAGGTGTTATTGCCAAATTCTTAGAATGGAAGTCACAAGATGCCTTGCTTTTGGCAGGTTTGAGTGTGGAAGCCTTAGTATTTACCTTTTCTTCCATTCAGCAAAAGACGAGCACTGTGGTCTATAAATGGGAGAACATTTTTCCTGAATTGATTTCAGATGAAAACGTGAATACGATTGTCAATACGCAAGAGCGCTATAATTTTCTGATGAACAAGTATGTCACCTTTTTAGAAAGTAGCATCGAATCATTTGAAAAGCTTAATCAGGATACTTTGGCAAATAATCAAAAATTCCAAAAGGTTATTGGAAGCTCTATCTATGAGTTCGAAGAAAATTTGAAAGCCATGGCAACTTTGAATCAATCGGTTGCTCATGCGAATCATTATATCACTGGCTTTGGAGAAATAGAAAGGGAAGTTAAAAACTTAGTTATTCATTTTAGTAATCTAAATGGAAAATCAGAAGCTTCCATTATCCCATTAGAAGATTTGAAATTACAAGTAGAAGATTTAAGCGAATCCCTTGCTGATTTCAACCAATTAGGCAAAGGTATCTTAGGGCAATTTAGAGCAATAGAGAAGAAATAATGGCGGCAAAAATTAACGTTAATCGGTATAGGCTTATCACACTTTTATACATTGTATTCGTGTGCCTATCCGTATTAAACGTGCCTACATCCTTATACCAAAGTAATTTATATGTGATCAAAACATTTGATCACCAGGAAGGGATATTGAAGACGTTGATAGCTGAGAATAACCGCATACTAGAGGGGATGGATGGATCACAGCACCAGAAATGGGAAAGTGATCAGCAATTGTTAATCTCTGTTGCAGCAGAATATAAGACGCTGGATAGCGTGGACAGAGTGATTTTAGATAAGTTAAAAAAAGAGGAAACTAGCGTAGAACTTGATTTTAATAGTCGAAGACGGATTGAGTCCTACTTGATCGAAGATCATTTAATAGAGGTACTTCGTAAAGTTGCCTTTAAAAAAAGAGGTTTAAAAAATGACATTGTCAATGCCCTTTTACCTTCGAAAAATGAAATCACTTTAAATACGGGCAAAGTGATGGAATGGGATCAATACCTGTTTCTCCACAAGCCTTTAGGGGTGAGTTATATGCAATTAAAGCGTTTTAAAGTGTTGCTCTTAGAACAACAACTGGCCTATCAATTAGACCTATTGAAGAACGTGGGCGTTGAAAAGCAGTTTGTGAGTACAACGGATCTAGGAAAGCGATTAATAAAGAACGCAAGTCAGGTTAATGTAAATCAAGAAACACCCGCTTCAAAGGATGAAATACCTAATCCATTAGGTAAACCTAATGAAACGAAAGAAAAGGATAATAGCAAAGAGCTCAATGTGGCAAAAGTGGCGAATGATCGATTTAAGGATTCCACTTTTATAAAACGGGAGCAATTAGAATCAATTATGAGCTCTTTGAAAGTGGACAAATTTTATGTGGGTGTCCAAAACACGGTAATGAGTGGTTTTAATGATAAGCATTTTAAGAATTTCCAATTAGTTATAGGACCTACGGCGCAGATCGTAAAAACGAAAGACGACATCTATGCTTCTTTTAGAAGTCCAGGAATCTATTCATTGCGGTTTTATGATAATAATGGGGACAAGAATGATTTAGTGTTTGAGAAGAAAATCAAAGTGTATCCATTGCCTGAACCAACCGTAAGTTTGAATGTCGCGAATTTAAGTAGTGGAGTGATTACTAGAAAAGTGCTCGTGTCTTCTACACGTTTAATTGCTTCATTCCCTAATTCAGAATTTGCTTCATTCCCGGGCAGAATTAATGGCTACCGCTTTGTTAAATACAATGGAGATAATACCACGGAGAGTTTATATAACTATGGCGACTCATTCCAATCTGCTTTACAGGCGATTTTGGCCAAGGCAAAGAAAGGTGACATTGTTGTTTTTGACAACATTACGATTAGTTTGAACGGAGGCTCGTCTAGAACAGCAACACCGTTAATTTATAAAATTGCAGATTAATGGAACAAAAGAAAACATTCTTACCGGTACTGATTTTATTACTTATAACACTTCTGCTTATGGGTGTTTCGCTACGCGTTTCTGCTCAAACTAAGTTAGAGGGTAGCGTTAAAAGCCTACATCTTTTAAAAGGAGACTATCAGTTAATAGGGAAGTTGTATGTAAGTGATAGCTTAGTAGTGGATCCAGGAGTGAACGTTCATTTTCAAGATAATACGAATATTACGATTTCTGGTTATGCCTCATTTAAGGGAACTGCTGCTGAGAAGATTAATTTAGTAGGGGTTGATTCCTTATTTGCAGAGGGAATCGTTATCAAAGGACAATCGGATACGAAGCTTGCATTTCAGTATGTTCATTTTGAAAAACTCATTACCCCTATCAATTTATCCAATGATTGGTACCGCCCTACCGTAGATATCCAACATTGTGAGTTTGTGAAAAATACGACAAGTAATTCCACACTTTTGAATGTATTAAATCCATTTGTTCCAGCCGATTTAAACATAAAGACTGCAAAAATAACCATTTCAGACAACGTATTTGCCCATAATTTATCCCCTATTTATTTTGAGGATTTTCATTCAGCTGGATTAAATATTCGTATAATCAATAATACCTTTAGCGAGAACTACATTCGAGGAAATGGCTTCTATTCTTATTATGCGAATGTGCTCTATGGACGTTTAGATAAATCAGCAACTGAAGGAAAGGCGGTAATTGAAAACAATGCCTTTGTAAACAACTATTTGTATGATTTAGATTCAGACACCTTAGTTCAAGCGGCGAATATGGGAATCTATGGTTCAACCGATTCCTTGTTAATCTCGAATAACTATCTGGATGAGCACATAGGTATGTATGACAATCGCCTAAACTATGATTCACCTCGCATTATAAATCGATTAACTGATCTTGACCTAACCGGTAATCCACCTTTTATTAAAAGTATTTACGCTGAGAATAATGAGGTAATAAAAAATGAGCATTCTTTACAAGAGGGGCTGAAGTCGATTTTTTTAGAAGCAAATCGACCCATTAATTTTGACCAATTAAAAGTAGTCTATCATTATAAACCGGCCATAGATAAAGAAATGATGATGGATTCTACTTTAAAGGTAGTAGGTTCAAATCTTGATAAGACCAAATTCAAAGTGGTGTTTAATCAAGACAGTTTGTTCAAACAAAACATAGGTTATTTATCCTTTACTCAATTAAAGGGTTTAGAAAATGAATACGTTCCTGAGACGATGATAGGCTACGCAGATTTTTTAAGAAAGGCTCACAAAAGAAGGGAGATTTTAATGAAAGAAGCTAAAGTAGATACGGTAAAAAAGCAGCCTTTGAAAATGAAAGAAACGATCATTAAGAGGCGATTTGAAGTGGGATTAATGACAGGTTATGCCATTTACCACGGAACGATATCGAATAGTTCTCTTTTGAAAAATGATGTGAACACAAGCTTTGGCCTACAATTCAAATACATCATTAACAAAAAGTATTCAGCAAGTATAAGTGTTCAAAGCTTTACGCTGACCGGATCAGATATGAATTCGAGTGATACGTTTAAGTTAAAAAGAGGGATGAGTTTCAAATCCCCTGTTATTAGTGCGGGCTTTCAATTGTTTCGTGATTTTAACAATAATTATACCTATCACAAGAACAAAATCATCCCATCAATTGGAATTGGAATAGAGTATTTAAAATTCAACCCAATGGGTCAGTTTTTAGGCAAATGGTATGATTTGCAAGCTCTAGGGACAGGTGGCCAAATGCTCCCTGATGCAAAGAATGCCCCCTATGCCTTATCTACTTTAGGAAGTGTTATATCAGGTGAACTTAATTTTTTCAAGAGTAAATCGTTGGTCATTGGAGCTAATTTTAGCTACCATTTCACCTTTACGAATTACTTAGATGATGTAGGACCAGATGTGTATCCGAGTGTAAGCGCGATTGCAAAAGCCGGAGGAACTGATGTGGCGCCACTCATCTATTTTTCAAACCCGAGTGGCTTATTGCACGGAGCTAAACAGCTAAGGTCTGGTTCTTACGACGGTTTTGATAACTATGCGAGTTTCCATATCAGAATTGCTAAAGTATTCTAAAATGAATTGAATAAGTAGGATAGATTTAATCAGGTCAATTATGAGATACATACTGCTTTTATTTAAATTTTTATTCTTATTTCTTGATCTAATATCGATGCATTGGAGAAGGTATTAATTGAGTACGAATAATATCACGCATGAATCGAAAAGATTTAAAAATTTTATTTAATGCAATTTTTAAAAATTATGCTTTCTCCGATTTGAGTAAAATAGGGCCATTGGATTATAATGAATACGTGGAAAAGCTTAATCCAGCTCAAACAGTATTAATAAAAGACAAGAAATTCAAGTGGATACAATGGGAGGATGACCAAACGTATTATTTAGTCAAATTTTCTAAAAGAGGGCGTTTTATTAAAATAGAAAGAGAGATATGGTTTGAATACACCTTTCCATGGTTTAAAAAGAAAATAATTTTTGATTCCTCCGTAATCATTGTGAAATCTTCACCTCGGAGGAACCAAAAAATTTAGAACAGATGATTATTAACAAACCACACTTTTAGTGTGGTTTTGTTTTTATAAATGTATGATATATAATTTGAGAATTGATTTTTAGTAGAAATTTTTCTAGTCCAATACCTTAATAATTCTATTGCTGTCAGCTTCAGAGTTCCTTATTTTTAAAGTAATTAATGTAGAATAGATATGTGGACTGCCATTAAATACCTGATTTATTACAAACATAGGTGGTCCCAAGCTTCCATGTTAGGACCATCTTCATTCGATGAATATGTAAATCTGCTAGGGTTAAATAATGTTACCATATTAGAGAATTCTATTTGCAAAAAAATTCAATGGGAGTGCCCAGGCTCATTTTACATTTTTAGATTTTCACCCACTGGGGATTTTCAATTAGTGGAGAGAGAGGTCTGGATTGAATATGTATTTCCAAGTTTTAAAAAAGTAGTAATTCTCGATATAGATCGAAGCCATTTATAAATTAACAAAGCAAGAATATTATGAAATTATCAAATCTATTTACTGTATTAATTTTTACTTGTATCACCTTTGGATCATTTGGTCAAGAGTATAAAGTAATAACTATTGTTGAATCTATTGTTCCCATGGGCTTAGGTAGATCAAGGATTATTGAGACCCAGGGCAAAGCAGATGTAGAATCTCTTACGACATCTCGAGATGGGAATAAATCGAATCAATCTGATGTTGATCGTGATGAAGTTAAAGATAGTGGGGAGAATTTGAAAGAGACTAAACTAGTTAATTTCTATAGTTTAGTTGGTATTAATTTTGGAAACATTGCTTCAAATGATGCTGTAATTGCAGCAAAGATCAATTCAATTGTCAAACAAGGTTGGTCTGTTGCCTTTATTACCAGTGCTGTTGAGTCCGATGCTGGCAAGGAGGATAAGAAAGGGCTTTTCATCACTAGAATATATTTCATGAAAAAATGATATGGAAGAAGTCATTTATAGCATTAGCCCTATTTTACTGGGCATTTTGGTCTTTAGTATTGTAATCTTGTTACTATTATTTAAGGCAATTATTGAGATTATAAATGATTACAGGAAATCGGGCTTTCAAAAGATCATACTAATTTTCCTGATTTTGTCGAGTCCCATAATTGGTTTACTATATTTTTTCCTTTTCGAAAGAATCAAGAAGCTTTATTCATAGGATCATTTTTATTTAATTATGGAAAACGAACAAACCCTCAAGAAACAAAGACACGGTTGTGTGACAGCATTATTGATATTCATGATGTTTGTTAATTCTGCCTCAGTCATTCTTTATTTTTTTGCCTCTGAGTTTATCAGCAAAAACTTGGCTGTTGAGTTAAGCAACGCTGATAAAATCATCTTAAGCACTTTCCAAATCGCAAATTTGATTTCCTGCATTCTATTATTCCAATGGAAGAAAGTTGGTTTCTGGTTATATATCATCACTGATTTAGCTGTTGTGGTTTTAAATGTATACGAAGGGAAAGGCATATCGCAGCTATGGCCTGCACTGGGAGGGATCGCACTTCTGTTTGGAGTAATGCAAATCGCAACTAAAAACAGAAAAACCACGTGGGACGAATTGGACTAATGGATTCGTCGCTGTTATATAAAATCAAGTTATAAACTCCTGAGTTTAATGGAATCAATGAACAAGTTAGTTGAGAAATATGGCTTTTATGGGGCATCCGCAGTTTTAGTAATTCAAAAAATAGAAAAGGAAAAAGTACTAGAATTAGATTTATCTACGATTGCTGAATTGTGGAATAAAACCTATCGAGAACTGACTTTCCATAATTCCGCGCCTAAGAATGGATGTGTTTTTCAGTCTTTTGTTGGCCTAATTTTTCGGGGTCATGTCAAATTTAGTCAAGAGATCACCATTAAAGGAAGTTATACTTACAGCAAAAACTATGATTACGTCAAAACTGCAATCAGTATTTTAAAGAGCGATTATGACAACAGATGGCCCCAAGACCTAAAGGTTTCTGAATTATGGAAACAAGTATTTTTAAAACTTAAAAGACGCGAGATAGCCCACAATTTGCAGTTACATGTGCTGAAGGCGTTGGTGGAGAATGGGATGATTGGAGGATTTACTTATAAATAGTGCAATTTTTTAAAAAAAAGCGACCGAGGCCGCTCTAAATGTTTGCACAACGGAAAAATGATAGAGATTTACATAAATTTAACAACATGATATCTATTTTTGATTTTGGGCCTAGTCAACAGGAATTAAATGACATTCGTTTTGATTCACTTTCTTTATGTCAAAAATTTGGCATAGAAATCGATAAACCACTGACTCCTGAGCTTTATTTGGAGCTCGTTTCTCAGCAAAATGCTTATTATGACTTAGCCATTTTATTTGAGTTTAGAAATGATTAAGTTAAATCAGATGAGTTTTGGTCTAAACTTCCCAAGAAGCTTAGATGCAAATATGTAGGCCTTGATTACGACATAGTTTCGATTTAAAAGCATACCTTATTCTGATCACTTCGGACAAGGTTTTTTATTTGCATCAATGTTCAATACTCCTGTTCTACCCTTAATATTTTGTTGTAATCATTCTAGTTATGAATGATTCACTCGCATTTCAGACACTAGATTTTCTACACTTACCTAATCGTTTGTGTGGCTTTGAATATGTTACTAAATTAAAACACATTTTAAACAAAAATAAATATGGTTATTATAATTACATTATGCCTCATAGTTCTCGCTATCCTTTTTATGGGCATTGTTACCGTACAACAGGGGAATATAGCTGTGATCTCGATGTTCGGGAAGTATAGTCGGATTTTGTATCCTGGGTTGAATTTTAAGATACCATTGATAGAAAGTGTATTTAAGACCATTTCCATTCAGAATCGATCGATCGAGTTAGAGTTCCAGGCTATAACGATAGATCAGGCAAACGTGTATTTTAAATCAATGCTCCTCTATTCTGTTATTAATCAAGAGGAAAAGACCATTATTAATGTTGCCTACAAGTTTATTGATGCCCAAAGCCTCATGCAAACTATCGTGAGAACGGTGGAAGGATCGATTCGTTCCTTTGTCGCGACTAAAAAGCAAAGTGAAATTTTAAGTTTAAGAAAGGAAATTGTGTCTTATGTGAAGGATCAAATCGACCAGGTAATGGAAGAGTGGGGTTATCACTTGCAAGATTTGCAATTAAATGATATCACGTTTGATGAGGTGATTTTACAATCAATGAGTCAGGTGGTTGCTTCTAACAATTTGAAAGCTGCGGCAGAAAATGAAGGACAAGCTTTATTAATCACTAAAACGAAGGCTGCGGAAGCGGAGGGTAATGCCATCAAAATTTCAGCAAGCGCAGAGAAAGAGGCCGCTAAATTACGGGGTCAGGGTGTGGCTCTTTTCCGTCAAGAGGTTGCCAAAGGGATGTCCGATGCTGCGAGAGAAATGCAACAAGCAAATTTGGATACCTCTGTCATATTATTTTCGATGTGGACGGAGGCTATCAAACAATTTGGAGAACAATCAAATGGGAATGTCATATTCCTTGATGGCTCCCCAGATAATATGCAGAGAACGATGCAGCAGATGATGAGCGTGAATAAGTTAGAGACAAAGAAACGACAATAAATTGATTATAAATCGTACCCTTTTACTAGGGAAATAAACCAAACCTAACATGGAAGAATTCGTAATTGATATTAAAAACCTAGTGGTTAAGCACTGGGGCAAACTTATTGTAGTTTTTTTATTAGGCATTCTCATTTTGAATTTCGGTGATTTTATAGACGGATTCAATGAAGGCATGAAAGAGGCTCAAAGCCATGATCACGCCGAATAACCGTTTTTTTTAAGTCACTCTGTTCTATCCATCATACAATTAAGCAAAGCTATTTAGCATTGGAAAATCCAGTGTAAGGTTCTATTATATAAATGGTTCATAGAATATGGAGAACGAAGTAACTCTAGAAAAACACAGACACGGTTGTGTGACATCATTATTGATATTCATGATGATGGCTAATTCAGCCTCTGTTATCCTTTATTTATTCGCTACGGAATTTATCAGTAAGACCTTATCTATTGAGATAAGTGTTTCAGACAAGATCTTCTTAAGCCTATTCCAAATCGCAAATTTTATATCCTGCATTCTATTATTCCAATGGAAGAGAATAGGTTTTTGGCTGTATATCGTCACTAATGTGGCCACTGTGGTTTTAAGCATTTACCAAGGGAAAGGCATATCACAGCTTTGGTCTGCATTATTTGGGATTGCACTTCTGTTTGGAGTGATGCAAATCGCTACCAAAAATAGAAAAACTACGTGGGAGGAATTAATCTAATTGATTCACAGTGATTTATAATATTAATTGCTAAATTTCATTTGTTTAATGTAATCAAAAAACGAATTAGAGGAGAAATATAGTATGTATTGGGCATCCGCCGTTTTAGTGATTCGAGCGATAGAAAAGGAAAAAGTACACGAAGTAGATTTAACAATGATCACTGAAATGTGGAATAATACGTATCGAGAACTGTCCTTTAGAAATTCAGCGCCTAATAATGGATGTGTTTTTCGGTCTTTTACTGGACTAATCTTTAGGGGCCAAATCAAATTCAGGCACGAGATCTCCATTAAGGATGGTTACACTTTTGGCAAAAACTATAATTACGTGAAAACCGCGATCACTATTTTAAAGAGTAATTATGACAGCAAGTGGCCCAAAACCCTGAAGGTCCCTGAATTGTGGAAACAAGTTTTCAAGCAACTAAAAAAGCCCGAAATGGCTCACAATTCACAGTTACATGTGCTGAAGGCGGTGGTGGAGAATGGGAAGATTGGAGGGTTTAATTATAAATAATGAACAAAGCAAAGACATCAATAATTTACTATTCAGCAAATACACAGACCTTATAGAAAGTGCTGATTGATTCCCAATGAAAGACGTTTCTCCAATTATTCGCAGACCAATTGTTTTAAAAGATGAAGCACATTACCCCGAATTGGGTATTCGCTGTTTTGGAAAAGGAACGTTTCATAAACCTGCATTAACAGGAACAGAGGTAGCAACCAAAAAGATTTTTCAAATCAAAAAAGGAGATTTAGTTTTTAGCAATGTATTTGCTTGGGAAGGTGGAATTGCAGTTGCAAAAGAAGAAGATAATGACCGTTACGGTACACACCGTTTTATTTCTTGCGTAGCAGACGAAGAAAAAGCATTAGCAGAATTTTTGTGGTATCATTTTCTATCACAAAAAGGATTAGAAGATATTAACGCTTGCAGTCCAGGCGGTGCAGGAAGAAACAAAACATTGGGCTTAGATAAGTTGATGAAAATATTAGTTCCAGTTCCTTCAATTGAATTACAAAGAGAATTTGTTGAACTGCTTGAAAAAACTAATGCTATAAAGGAACATCACAAACAAACAGAACAAGAATTAACCGAACTTATGCCGAGTTTGATGGATAAAGCTTTAAAGAAGAATTGTAAAATTTAAAATATGGAATTACACTCAATAATAGTTCACAGGTTGGACAAAGAATCACAAGGTAATGCAACAATAACCATACGTGAAAACCTACTTCCAGTCGGTGAAAGAGAAACAGAATTTGTAACAAACATAAAGCAAGTTTATTACAAAAAATCAAATCCAAACTATGGAATCTTTGACCCGAATGCTGTAACTTTTCCTTTTCAAACAATGCTAAGAAACTACATTGTTGAACAACAGTTTTTAGAATTCACAGCTTCTGCAATGAATCATTTGTTGGGTGTAATTAATGCAGTTCCGCAAGCAACAGGAGGTTATGTAGTATTTGCTCACTATACATTACAAAATGAAGAATTTGTAATGACTGTAATGCTAAACAACAAAAAGCAATACAATATAAATGACAATTTGAGTATTGAAGAAATATTCAGTCTTGATATAGACAAATTAGATGTTGCTAATTCGGTAAATGTTACTCGTTGGGACAATAATGAAGAAACGTATTTGTCATTCGCAAGGGGAAGAAAAGATGTTTCTAATTATTTCAAAAGATTTATTGGATGCACAGACCAAACATCTGCAAAAGAATCATCAGAATCCCTAAAAAGAGCTTTTCTCGATTATTTGCCACAACTAGAATTAGATACTCAAGAAGAAGAAAATTTAAGAAATCAAGTTCTGAATTATTGCTATGCTCAAACGAGAAGAAAAGAGGATATTTCATTGCATCACATATCATCAATGATAAGTGCAGATGAGCCTGACTTGTTTCAAGAATTTGCAGCGAGTGAAGATTATAGAGTAAGTTCTCTAATTAAAGGCCACAATAAAACACTAAAGACTTTGAAATTTTACGTTTACCGAAGCAAAAAACTAACAATTGAATTTGATAGTGGCTTGGTAAATGAAAGCATTTTTTACAACCCACAGACAAATGAATTACGAATAACTAATTTGCCTGATGATTTAAGAAGACAATTTGCAAACGAAGAAGACCCCGAATAATCAATGCTAGACGATTTTATTCATATAAGGCAAAGACTTGAGGGAGTTACTATTTCAGGAAATGAAATAGTCGGCTTTTTTGTGCCTAATCTTGATGAAATAGGAAAACTAAAAAGTTTGTCAGCAGCAAAATGCATTGATAATTTTGTAACTGTTCAAAATCGAAATAAACAAGTTGACCAAATTGCAATTAACGATAGAATTAAAGTAAGACTATATTCCAACCAACTTGGAGATGAAAAGTATTTTGAATCATTCGAAGATTTAATAAATTTCTCATCTCAATCTTATATTCAAAATAGATACTTTGTAAACACACTGAATTACGTTTCAACCCAACAAGTTCAACCAGTTCAAATCCAAAATTATACAGTATTTACAAAACTTATTTCATTTTTAAGAAGTATTTCGGATTATCAAAAGGGTAATGAAATAGTTTTTTTTCAAGCAAAGCAATTAATATTAACAACCGATTATTCAGTTAAGGATTTAATTGAAATAAAAGAACTCGACAGTTTAATTAGCCATATTCAAGATTCAGCAGATAAGGAAGAAAGACGGATTATTTTTACAAATGAATTGATAGCTTCACTATCAAAAAAAATTGAACCTAAAAACAGATTCAAATTTTTGGTTACAAACTTCTCAGACCTAACATCAAACTACTATAAAAGTCACAGTTTATATTTAGAAAAGTATTCTTATCAAAAATTTAAATCAGAAATTGACAAGGAAATAATTGAATACAGCAAAAAAATCCAAGCTGTAATTAATGATGCCCAAACAAAACTTGTTGCAATTCCAGCAGCTTTTTTATTAATAATTGGCCAATTTGAACTTACAGGTGAAAAAATCTATTTCAATCTCGCCTTGGTTTTAAGTGCATTTGTTTTTAGTGTTTTACTTGAAGTTCTTTTACGCAATCAATTTTCTGCATTAGACTTTGTGAAAGACGATATTGATAGATTTAAAAGCTCTGTTGATGACAAGAAAATTGGAATTCTAGGTGATGATTTTACAATAATATTTACTAAAATTAATAATCTACACAGCAAGCAAAAATGCTATTTAAACATTATTCGTTTCTTAGTTTGGTTGACACCAGTATTTGCTATTGGGCTTTTTATTTTATCACTGACAAATAACACTTTTATATGTTTTCTAAGAACTATATTTTCAAGATTCTAAGCCAACGCAATTTGCAAGCACAATTAAAAACCGCGTAAGCCGACACACTACCAAAGTTTTTAATAGAGCTTGCAAAGCAGACTCAAAAGAAAAATTGTTTTTAAAAATTTCCAACGCTTCAAAAAAAATAAAACACTCGACACACAAGCCAGACAAAAAAGCACTCAACAAATGACACAAACAGATGACATAAAAATGGTTGTAATCCACGACAGATAAGAACACCAGCCTATAACAGCGGTTTGGCCTAATGGCTGGTTCAGTGCTTCGTATGACAGTTTTGTGGTTAAACAAACAGTAGTGCTTCGTATCACCATTTGTGGTGAAAATCCGCCATTACGCCAATCCGCAATACGTTATGCCTAATACTAAAAACGACTACAATCGAAATTAGATGATAGATATCAAAGAACATATTGAAAAAATCATACCTCGTGAGAACAGTGGTTCAATAGCGACTAATCGTTTTGACTTTCAAAAGAATTGGGCAATTTGCAAAATCCTTGAACTGCATCAAAAACCAGACGACTACTTGCTTACTCTTGAATACTATGATGACGTAATAATATTCGATTCTTCGACAGACCCACAAAAAATCTCATTTTACCAAGTTAAGACAAATAAGGATAAAAATTGGACTTTAAACTCATTAGTAGCCAGAAAAAAGGGGAAGAATGGGGACTTAAATTCTCATTTAGGAAAATTATATGACCATATTGAAAAATTTGGAGATGCCGTTGAATCTTTAAATTTTGTGACTAACAACAAAATAAAAGGAAAGCTTAAAAACAACATAAATTGTGAAGACACTAATGAATTTTGTTGTGCTGATTTAGACAATAAAGATTTAGACAAAATACTAACAGAGTTAAAAAAAGAACATTCTTTATATTCTCTGAAAACATTTGAGAATATAACTTTTTTCAAATTGGGAGAATTAAGTATTGAAAAACATACAGAACTAACGAAAGCAGCCCTTGCAGATTTTTTAGATAAAAATTTACCAACTGTAAGATATCAAATTGCCCCTCTTTATAAATCTATTTTTGATGAAATAAGGATGAAGAGTAATGTTGAAAAATCAATTTCAAACTTTGAAGAACTGAAAAGTAAAAAATCAATTTCAAGGGATAATTTTAACTCTTATCTAAAAGTACTTACTGAAGTCGAGGATTTTAAGGACAAAAGGACTTCAATTGAAAACAGACTTAATACAGAAGCTGTAGATTTTGACAAAATCAAATTATTTCGAAAGAATTCATCCCTGTATGAAATTAATGAAATGGGCTATAATGATAAAAACTTAAAAACAATTGAAAGAACCATTGAAAAGTATATTTCAGAAAATAAAATTGAGTTGAAAATTGGATTATACAATTGTATGGAGCAAATATTATTGAATTTACAAAGTTCAATAATCAAAAGTCCAATCATCGACAATGAAATGATTAAGGCAATAATTTTACACAAGCTATATGAGTAAGGGAAATTTTAAACAACTCGTAAGAACATTAAGAAATTGGAAAAATGAAGGAATTCAAATTAAACAAAATACTACTTCTGTCTCTAAAGGAACAGAAAGCAAAAAAAGTAATATTCCACCCAAAACGGACAATAATTCTAGGAAGAAATAGTACTGGTAAATCTTGTTTAATTAAATCTTTGTATCAAACATTTGGAGCTGAACCACAAAATCTTCATCCAAATTGGAAGGAAGCAAACGCTATATCTTTAGTCCATTTTACGATTGACGGAGAAAAATATTCCATAATAAGAAGTAATAAAGTTTATTGTTTGTTTGATTCCACATCAGTAAAATTAGAGCAATTTAATAGGGTTTCAGAACTAGGAAATTACATAGCAAAACTTTTAGACTTTAAGATACTTCTTCCAAATAGGGAGGGTGAAATAGTGACACCCCCTCCTGCGTATTTGTTCTTACCATATTACGCAGACCAAGATAAAAGTTGGACTTCAAATTGGTCATCATTTAGTAAGCTTTATTTGCCTAATGCTAAATTGGATATAATCAATTATCATACTGGTATTAGACCTAATCAGTATTATGAAGCTAAAAATGAACTAGGCATTGTTAATGATGGAATTCAAGTCGTTGAAAAGGACATTACTATAGTAAAAAGTCTTTTAAAAAACTTGAAGGGAAAATTGTCACAGATTGACTTTTCTATTTCAATAGACGATTTTCAAGAGGAAATAAAAGAACTACTTATTGCTTGTGAAGAACTAAATAAAACACAAAATAAACACAAACAGGCCTTAATATTACTTTACAATCAAAAAATAAATCTAGAAGCTCAACTAGAAATTACCCAAAGAGCATTGATTGAAACAAATAAGGATTACGCTTTTGCAATAAATCAGATTGATGATAATGTTCTTTGCCCGAGTTGTGGAGCAGACTATGAAAACAATTTTGCAGAAAGATTTGGAATTGCTCTAGATGAGCAAAGATGTTTAGACTTAATAATTGAACTCAAAGATGACATTAGTGTAGTTGAAGCAAGAATAGGGAGTATAAATTTTGAGTTTAACCAAAATAACCAAGAAATAGCCAAAATAGAACAATTACTTGAAAGCAAAAAAGAGACAATTAAATTGAAAGATGTAATTGAAAGTGAAGGTCGAAAAGAAATGAAACTTTTATTTGAATCTGAAATACTTGCTTTTGAAACCGAATTGAAAGAAAAATTATTGCTTAAAAATGAACTAGAAAAAGAAGTAAAAAAATTCGAGGATAAAAAGAGAGCAAGTGATATACGAGCTGAATATAGAGTCATAATGGGGATTAATTTAAGTCAGCTAAATGTCCATTCTTTGTATGAGAAATATTATATGAGGATTGACTCTTCAATTCAAGAATCGGGAAGTGCAATGCCAAGAGCACTTATGGCTTACTATTACAGTATTTTAAATATTATAAAAAAGTATGGGTCTTCTGCTTTTTGTCCAATTATTATAGATTCACCAAATCAGCAAGGTCAAGACAAAGAAAATTTGCCTAGACTAATAAATTTCATAATCGACAATCAACCTAAAGACTCTCAATTAATATTAGGGCTTGAAGAAATTCCTGAGGGACATACAAATGAGTATATTATTGAACTTTTGGAAGAGCGAAGCTTATTACAAGCTGACGAGTATGAAGAAGTTTTGGACGAAATTAAACCATATTTAAAAGAAATAATTGAATAAAAGTACTAGGCATAACAGCCGTTTTGCAAAAGCGGAGGGGGCGTGCTTCTATGACAGTGAAGTGCTAAATTCAAGTTTTGTGCATCTAATGAAGTTGAGTGCTGAAAATCCCCGCCTTCTCCAAGCGCCAAACCGTTGTGGGCAATACTTCACGAAAGTGCATATAAACGAACAAAGATCTGAATGAAGACAATTACAATTTGCCCAACTATCCATGGAAAAGTCTGAGCCTGTAAAATGATGTTCAAATGTTGTTTCGTAGCCCCAAAACATATACTGTGCATTTTGGTGTACTTGGTCATAATGATTTTCTTCCTCTCCCTTGAAATACCTGTACATGCTGTAATTATCCATAATTGAATGGCAGTTAAATTTCATATCCTGTGGCACTATCCATAGCCGTCTAATCCTAGTATCTAAGATATCTGATTTCTATGAATTTTCTATTCAATTCTCGTGTCCAACTGGAGTTTTGTATAACAAAAAACCACGTCTAAATAATCTATACCACCTAATTACTACCAAAATACTACTTTGGTAGGATTGACACGAGTATTTATTTAGTCTATGTTTACAACGCAGGAAATGCTGTAGGTGAAACCCTAAAATTAACCTAAGTTTTGCCCTGTGAAATATACATTTCGTCTATGTCAAATTGAACTTACATGCGGATTGTTAATTCGAATACTTTTTTGTCAACGGGTAGTATTATTTAATCTTTAAACGCTTAAAACTATGAGAAAATTTTCACGGCTGTTATTCGGATTCTCTTTTATGTTGTTTTTACATTCGTGTAGTAAGGAGGGTACATTGGATGAGGTAAGACCTTGTTCTGTTGAGACCATTTCTGAATTAAAAACGTGGGCAACAAAAAATGATAAGTTAAATCAGGCCAATTTGATTGAATGGGATAATTCCATTCCAATTATGCTGCCTGATAGTATTAAAGGATATGCTGCTCCAGTAAAAACGGAATCAGGTTTCAAGGAGTTTATTATCTTTGAGCTAGGAGGGAAAAGGCATGGTTGGTTTAAAACCTACAAGCGTCTAAATGAAACCGATATGGAGATCGTGATTCAATCAATTGAAGGAAAAACTCTTAAATCAGGAGTCTTACATAAGTCAAAAATTGTGCTTCCAAAAGGGAAAACATCCAGTATGAGAGAAATGAATTTTGAAGAAGGACCAATTATATATAACACTATATATGATGATTTCATATTTTCTGCTCCAAGATTGTACCCGCCGACCGATGACAATATCTATGTGGGCACGTACCAATTTGAATTTAAAGCATATTATGATTCTGACAATAATTTAGGTGGAAGTGGTGGAGCAGGAAGTTCCAGTCTATATTTTGAGGATTTTAATACTACTAAAATTGTAGACAAGTTGACAGATCCTTGCTTTAAAGCAGTGTTGAATGATTTAATAAATAAAAATGTAAATAATGTTGTTGGAGATATAGTAAGAAAATTCGTAAACGATCCTAATTCAAAAATAACTTTTATACAACAACCCGAAGTAACTAAACCCAATGGAACGCAGTTGTACTCAGGTTTTTATCCGAACACAAATGTGATTGCGCTAAGCGAAAGTCAATTAAAAAACGCTTCTAATGAATTTATAGCAATAACCATTATTCATGAAATATTTCATGCTAAAATTAGAGATTTAGAGCAAGTTGATCACACAAAGATGTTTAATGAATATGTTAAACCAACAGGAGAGTATATGGCTAGTTTATATAACATAGATGAAAGAACCGCAGAAAATTTATTATTAGCTGGACTTAACGATGCAACGGGTTATAAAATGATAAGCTTATATAGCACAAGGTGGCTTGAAGTTAAATTTGACCTGCAAAATTATGTCATGTTAAGGAACGCAGGAAGTTATTGTAAATAATAAAGATCTAGAAATATGAAAAAAATATTGACAATTATATTGCTTTTAATCTCTTCATTTTGCAACGCCCAGCGTTCAAGAATAATTGACCCTAGATTAGATGAAGATATTCAATCTCAAAAATTAGAAACCTTTTTGAGTGCTGATTTAAACGTTGATTCAACATCAAAAATGCAATTTGCCTGGGTCTATATTAAGGTTAACAAAAATAAAAAAATTGAATTTTTCAAATCATCGGGTACTTTAAATGAAAGTTTCGTGAAAATTTTAGAAAAAAATATTCATAAAAAAGATGTTCCATGGTTTAAAAAAAATAAAAACACCACAATGTGGTATTTATTGCCAATTGTACTGGGACAGGTTCATTCAAATATAGATGAGAATCAAGTTTATTGGCAAATTCTTTATAATGAGAACAATATATATTCTTTGAGGGAATTGATTCGAGATTATCCTGGTAAGGTCTTTATTTTAAATACCGTTAGAAAGTTGACGAATCAAAATATGCTGAAAATTGGTTTGTGATTTATAAAAATTTCATAAAGTTTAATAGCTATTTGTTAACTGAAAGAATAAAGTTGTAATAAAAAACGGGGCCTCGGCCCCGTTTTTTATGTTTTATGAAATGCTTTAAAACATTTCACGAATTATATCGCCGCAGGCGATGCTAACTCTATTCTTTATGCTTTAGTTTTAAATGAAATTTAAAACTAAACGTAACTCCTCCACCTCTCTAAAATTTTGATGCTCCACCTTGTGGGAAACCACCTCATGTGCCCAAGTCGTGTGATAAGGAACATGGATTCCGTGTCCGCCTACTGCGAGTACCGGAAGAATATCTGATTTTAATGAATTCCCAATCATTGTGAAATGAGCGGGATCGACATCGAGGTGTTTGATTAGTTTTAAATAATCGCTTTCCTGCTTATCTGACATAATTTCGATGTGGTGGAAATATTGCTCTAAGCCAGATTTAGCGAGTTTGCGTTGTTGATCTAATAGGTCACCTTTGGTGGCCACGACTAATCGGTATTTGCCTTGCAAGGATTGTAAAACCTCGACCACGCCGGGTAGGATTTCGATATCTCTTTCGAGTAATTCTTTGCCTAGGTTCAGAATCTTTTCGATTCCGTCCAGCCCCATTGTTCCTCCAGAAACTTGAATGGCTGTTTCGACCATGGAAAGCATGAAGCCTTTGACCCCATAACCATACAGTGCGAGGTTATTCATCTCGACTTTGAAAAGCTCTTGACCGGTGGTGTGAGCAGGAAGAAAATCTTCCATTAACGCACAGAATTTATCTTCTGTCTCTCTAAAATAGGGTTCGTTCACCCAAAGGGTGTCGTCTGCGTCGAATGCGATTACGTGTTCCATAGTTCAAATTTAAAGAATAAAGCATAAAGTATAAAGTGGGAAGCGTCGCACGCGACGCGTATATGAAATGTTTTTGTACCCTATTTCCTAAAACACAAAAATGGGGCCGAAGCCCCATTTTTAACCATCTTTATTCTTTATGCTCTATTCTTTGTGCTTTAAATTTCAAAGCGAGACGCTTTGAAATTTAGTAAGAAGTCGCAATCGTAATAAAATCAGCCGCAACCAAAGAAGCGCCACCGATTAAACCACCGTCTACGTCTGGGCAAGCGAATAATTCTTTCGCGTTTTTCGCGTTGCAGCTTCCACCGTATAGGATAGAGATGCTGTCGGCTACGCTTTGGCCATATTTTTTAGCGATATGTGCACGTAAAAAGGCGTGCATCTCTTGTGCTTGATCTGAAGAAGCGGTTAAACCGGTTCCGATTGCCCAGATGGGTTCGTAAGCGATCACCACTTTGCTGAATTCCTCCGCTGAAAGGTGGAATAAGCTTTCTGTTAATTGTTGTGCTACATGGCCTAAGAAATCTGCGCCTTCGCGCGTTTCTAAGCTTTCGCCACAGCAGAATAAAGGCGTTAAGCCGTTTGCCAAAGCCGCGTCTGTTTTAGCCGCTAATTGCTCGTTGGTTTCTGCGAAGTATTGACGACGCTCTGAGTGTCCTAAGATGACATATTGTACGCCAGCAGAAGCTAACATGGGAGCTGAAATCTCTCCTGTGTAAGCGCCAGAGGCTTTTTCGTGGCAGTTTTGGGCTGCAACGGCTAAATTGGGAATGCCCTCAATGACTTGATTTACACCTGTTAAATACAAAGCCGGTGTCGACATAATCACCTGAACATCCGCGGAAACGCTAGACTTCACTAATTCTGCTACTTCAGTAGCCAAAACGAATGCTTCTTGCGCCGTTTTGTTCATTTTCCAGTTACCTGCAACAATTTTTTTTCTCATACGTTCATCATTTAAGTTCTAAAATTACGAATGCTTTCCGTGGAATGAAAATTAGCACGAAAAATTAGGGCGGATATTTCAGAAGATTCCCACATTTAGCGTATTTTCACACCTTATATGAATGTTAACCTTGCTATGAAAAAAATCAGCACCGGATTACTGCTTTTCCTTTTAAGTTTCCAGGCCTTTTCACAGGATTTATTCCCGCATACCCAGCAAAAATGGGTTGATTCCGTTTTCAATTCCTTAAGTGTAGACGAGAAAATCGGTCAAATGTTGATGCCCCGTGGAAATGTGGCGGATACCTACGACACGACGCGTTTGTATTCCATTGTGAAGGATTACCACGTGGGAGGCTTTGTGCTGTTTAAAGGACACCCGGTGAAGCAGGCGCTGTTAGTGAATGAATTACAACAAAGAACGAAAGTTCCGCTGTTTATTGGGATGGATTTAGAGTGGGGATTGGCGATGCGTTTGGATTCGACGTTCCGTTTTCCATACCAAATGACTTTAGGTGCGATGCAAGGAAATACGGCTTTGATCGAGAAGATGGGCGTCCAAATAGGGGAGCAATGCAGGAGAATGGGCGTGCACATTAATTATGCGCCAGTGGTGGATGTGAACAATAATCCGTTGAACCCGGTGATTAATTTCCGCTCGTTTGGGGAGAACCGGGAGGATGTGACAGCGAAGTCTTTGGCCTATATGAGAGGGCTCCAAAAAGCTGGAATCATTACCTCAGCGAAACATTTTCCAGGCCACGGCGATACAGGCGTGGATTCTCATTTTGATATTCCGGTCTTGAATCACTCGCGTGCGCGCTTGGATAGTTTGGAATTGTACCCATATCGAGAATTGATCTCGAATGGCTTGCAGGGCGTGATGGTGGCTCACCTGAATTTACCGGCGTTAGATACGACGAAGTCTTTAGCTTCGACACTTTCGAAACCGATTGTGACCGGTTTATTGCGCGATGAATTGAAGTTTCAAGGCCTCGTATTTACGGATGCGATGGACATGAAAGGGGCGACGAAGATGTTCCCAGAAGGCACGGCGAACGTGAAGGCGATCCTTGCCGGTAATGATATTTTAGAAACATTTGTGGATGTTCCGGCGGCTTTTGATGCCATTAAGAAGGCGTTAACGGACGGCGAAATCTCGCAAGAGGATATCGATCAGCGGGTTAAACGTATTTTACATGCCAAAGCCTGGGCGGGACTTGCCCACTACGAACCGATCGTCGTGGAGAACTTGTTGAAGGATTTGAATCCAATTAAAAGTGAAGTCTTGAACCGCGAATTAGCGGAGAAAACGATCACGTTAATTAAGAATCCGGGCGAGTTAGTTCCCATTAAAGCGTTGGACAAAACGCGCATTGCGACTTTAGCGATTGGGAAGCCGTCTTATGGGTCCCCTTTCCCTACTGAGTTCCAAAAAATGGCCAACAACTACATCGAAATGCCTCATTTCTATGTAGACGAAACGAGTGCGGATACGACGATTACACGCATTGAAAATACCCTAAAAAACTACGATGTGGTGTTGATGGGGATTCACAGCATTTCGATTCGCCCGGCGAATAATTACAGTTTGAAACCAGCAATCAAGGCTTTGGTGAACCGTTTTGCCACGCCTAAAACAGTGGCGATTCATTTTGCAAACGTGAATACGTTGACTCAATTCGATAGCTTGAAGAATGCAGGAGCCTTACTGACAGCTTATCAGGATGGAATTTCGCAGCAGGAAGCGGCGGCGGAGATTGTTTTTGGGGCGATTCCGGCGACGGGAAAATTACCCGTTAGTTTGAATACGAGCTACAAGCAGGGGATGGGTGTAACAACGACTTCCTTGGCGCGTTTGCAATACAATTTGCTTCCGGAAGCGGTGGGCATTTCGTCTGCATATTTGAATGCAAAAGTGGATTCGATGGCGAAATTAGCGATCGCGGTGAAGGGCGCTCCGGGCGTGGTAGTGTTGATTGCCAAAGAAGGGAAGGTCATTTACCACAAAGCTTTTGGCAACCAGATCTATGAAACGACGGTTCCATTAAAGACGTCTGATATCTTCGATTTAGCTTCTATTACCAAGATTTCAACTTCTGTTCCGGCCTTGATGAGATGGCAGGATGAAGGTAAATTCTCTTTGAAAACGACGATGGGACAACTCGTTCCCTCTTTTGGTAAATCGAATAAATCAGGACTTTTATACGAAGATGTGTTAACGCATCAGGCTCGCTTGAAGGCTTGGATTCCGTTCTGGATGGACTATATCGATAGTACCGATATGATATTTCACAGCAAGAAATTCCAAGCTAAATACACGCAGGACGATGTGAAGTACAAATACATTGAACGATTCTTGAGCCCTGCCTCTGGGGAAGCGCGTTTGAAGAAAAATATCACGGACCAAAAATCGATGTGGAAAGAATTCGTGGACATCACGAAAGACGTGACGCGATGGAAGCCATTTACCTTATCTTATGCGCAATCCGAGGAATACCCTACGCAGGTGGCGCCTACTTTATGGGCACACAAGACCTTGAAAGAGCAGATTATGACGGCGATTAAAGAGAGTCCGTTGCGCGAGAAGAAGGAATATGTGTATTCGGATTTATCCTATTATTTGTTGCCAGCTGAATCGCCGCGTATGACCGGAAAGCCTTGGACGGACTTTTTAGCAGATTCGTTTTACAAACCTTTAGGTGCGTCGACTTTAGTTTATCAGGCAGAGAAACATTTCCCATTAGCACGTATCGTGCCATCGGAATATGATTCCCTTTTCCGCAAGACGTTGATTCACGGAAAGGTGCACGATGAGGGCGCTGCCTTATTGGATGGAATTTCCGGTCACGCGGGCTTGTTTGGGAATGCGAATGACTTGGCGAAATTAATGCAGATGTACCTCCAAAAAGGGTATTACGGTGGTCAGCAATTCATTCAAGAATCGACCATAAAACAGTGGACTTCGTATCCATTTAGTGCGGCTGAAAATGCGCGTCGTGGGGTAGGATTTGACAAAGTGGATCGCAACAAGGCGGGTATTTCTGCGGCGGCTTCGGCGAGTCCGGAGAGCTTCGGCCACTCGGGTTTTACGGGAACGTACACGTGGATTGATCCTACGCAGGATTTGGTCTACGTCTTCTTATCGAACCGGGTGTATCCGACGCGGAATAATTCCAAAATTTCGGATATGAACATTCGCACAGGAATCAATGAAGTGATTTACCAAGCGATTAAAAAAGGGAACTAATATGCGCATTCTCATCACGGGGGGTACAGGTTTTGTGGGTGGTGCTCTGAAGCAATTTTTGCTGAATCAGGGCCACGAGGTGGTGATTTTATCGCGATCTGGTGGAGACTTCCAATGGGATGTTTCCTATGGCTACATCGACCCAGCGGCTTTCGAAGGCGTAGATGCGATCGTGCATTTAGCCGGGGCGGGCATCGCGGACGAACGCTGGTCTGCCGCGCGCAAAAGAGAATTAATTAACAGCCGCGTGCGGAGCACCGCGGTTTTATACCAGGCATTATCGACGATTCCTCATTCCATTAAGACCGTCGTTTCTGCTTCCGCCATCGGTTTTTACGGGGCTGATACGGGCGAGCAGGAATGTGTGGAAACCTCGCCTGCAGGCTTGGATTTTCTAGCGGATTGCACGAAACAATGGGAAGAGGCGGTTGACCAAATCGCCACCTTAGGCATTCGCCTTGCTAAAGTCCGCATCGGCTTAGTGATGGGTACCGCTGGAGGGATTTTCCCTGTTATTTCGAAGCCGATCAGGTATTACGTAGGAGCTAATTTAGGTTCGGGAAAGCAATGGCAATCCTGGATTCATATTAACGACCTTGTGAGAATATTTAACGAGTTATTGATAAATTCCAGCCTTTCAGGCATCTATAATGGCGTAGCTCCAGAACCGATTCGGGCAGGAGAAATGAATAAGCAAATTGCCAAAGCATTGCACAGACCCTTCTTCTTACCTGCTATTCCAGGGTTTTTACTTCGCCTGGTGTTAGGTGAGATGGCCTGTTTAGTGCTGGGAGGTAGCCGCGTGTCTTCGGCGAAGTTTGAAAAAGACGCAGCCTTTTCCTTTACCTTTGTCCGCTTCGAGGAAGCATTAAAAGAACTAGTACATGTCTAAAAAAATATTGATTTATTGCGGGTCTTCGAAAGGCCATAATCCAGTTTATGCGGAGCAGGTAGTGAAATTAGCGCAGGCTTTACACGCACATGGTTGCCAGGTGATTTTTGGGGCAGGAAGTGTGGGATTGATGGGTGTTTTAGCCGATGAATTCTTGCGTTTAGGCGGTCACGCGATTGGTGTGATTCCTCAATTCATGGAACCATGGGAAGTAAAGCACAAGGGTTTGCCAGAATTGCATGTGACGGATACGATGCACACGCGTAAAGCTTTAATGGCCGATATGGCGGATGGTGTGATTGCGATGCCAGGAGGTTTTGGGACTTTGGACGAATTGTTCGAAATCTTAACCTGGAAGCAATTAGACCTACATGAGATGCCGGTTTCGGTATTTAATATCAATGGCTATTTTGACCACCAGTTGAAGCAAATTCAACACATGGTGGACGAAGGATTCTTGAAGCAACCGAATATGGATGCCCTGCAAGTGGAATCAGATCCAGAAAAATTAGCGGATTGGATCATGGCGTATGAGCCAGAGAAGATGGAGAAGAAGTGGATTTACGTGGGATGAGAAAGCTGTTGTTCTTCTTGTTGATGTCGGGATTTCTGATGGCCCAAAAAGCCCCGGAGAACTTAGGTTCTGCCGTGAATTCAGAATTTTCGGAGCTAAATCCGGTGATCTCGCCGGATGGAAGAACGCTGTATTTTGGACGTAAAAACCATCCCGCTAATCGCTATGGGGTAAAAGGCTCTGAAACTATTTCGGGTTCACAGGATATTTGGTTCTCCGAAAAAGTAGGGGATACCTGGAGTTCAGCCAGACGGCTTTCAGAGGTCCTAAATCGAGATCAATACAACACCATTCTATCGATTTCACCAGATGGCCAAACAATCCTGCTAAAAGGTGCCTATGTCAATGGCGCCTACGAAACTCGCGGATTTTCCATCTCAAATAAAACAACCGCCGGCTGGACCGTTCCCGTCAAAGTCGACATCCCGGGCTACGAACAAATGAGCAAAGGGAAGAATGAATACGGTTATTTGACGATGGATGGGAAGGCGATTTTACTGGCTTTTGCTCGTAAGAAGAACAGCGAAGACGACGATTTATATGTCAGCTTTTTCGAGGAGGGCCGTTGGACGCGTCCACTTGAATTAGGCGAAGAAATTAATACGAAATACTCTGAGACAACGCCCTTTTTATCAGCCGATGGAAAGACACTCTATTTTTCATCCGATCGTCCGGGAGGCCAAGGAAGTCAAGATATATATCTGACACGCCGCCTAGATGATACGTGGCAACACTGGCGCAAACCTCAAAACCTAGGTTCCCCCATCAACACCGATGAATACGATGCCTATTATTCCATCGCGGCAAAGGGCGATTATGCCTATTTTATGTCTGGGAAGGGGTCGCTAGGGAAGAAGGATATATTTCGACTTTCAGTCGAGTCGCCTCCGGGCAGCGAAGCTGCCGGAGGCTCAGTCAATGAGTCGCCGCAGGGCAGCGGGGCTGCCCCGGGCTCAGTCAATAAGTCCGGAGGAAAAGAGGCTAGTGAGAAAATCGGCAATGCGCCAGCGGATGCCGCTATGGCGGATAGTCGTTTCGGGCCATCATCCACCCGCTCCGTGACTTCCCAAGAGTCAGATCCAGTGGTTTTATTATCCGGGACGGTGCTAAATCAGCAAACAGGTAAAGTGCCAGAGGATGCTTCGGTGACGTATGAAGATTTATCAAACGGGAAAGTATTAGGTCAGGCTAAGCCGGATCCGACCACGGGTAAATACAAATTGGTCCTTCCCTATGGAAAGAACTATGGAATTACGGCGAAGGCTAAAGGCCTGATTCCCACTTCCACGAATCTCGATTTGACTACGATGCGCGGGCGTTATTTGGAATTAGATGACCGCGATCTGTCGATGGTACCACTCGTAAAAGGAAATACGGCGACGATTAATAACTTGTTCTTTGACCTGGGTAAGGCGACTTTGAAGCCTGAATCGGAGCCTGAATTGAAGCGGATTTTACAAGTTATGAAGGAGAATATGGCTTTGGTCATTGAAATTAGTGGGCACACGGATAACACGGGATCGGACGAGATCAATAATAAATTGTCATTAGAGCGGGCGAATGCGGTGAAGGAAAACCTACTGAAAGGGGGGATTGATCAAGCCCGAATTCGGACGAAAGGGTATGGTAAGTCGAAACCCAAGGCGGATAATGCCACCGAGGAAGGCCGCCAAATCAACCGCCGCGTAGAAATAGAAATTTTATAAGATGGAGCCAAAAAAGAATTGGAAATACGTGCCTGCACCGCCGGCAGCGGAGGTGGAAGCGTTAGGGGAGGCTTTGGGCTTAAAGAACCCATATTTTTTGTCCTTACTCGTGTCGCGAGGAATCAAGACTTTCCAAGAAGTAAAGGATTTCATGGTTCCAGAAATCAGTCAGCTGCACGACCCTTTCCTGATGAAGGATATGGACAAAGCGGTGGAGCGCCTCGGACTTGCCCTGGAATCCGGTGAGAAAATCCTGATTTACGGTGATTATGACGTGGACGGTACGACGGCGGTAACGTTAGTCTATAGTTATCTCGCAGGTATTTTAGGCGCGGATTGCGACTACTATATTCCGGATCGCTATGCGGAAGGCTATGGCGTATCGCAAGCAGGTATTCAATATGCGAAAGACAACGATTATACTTTAATCATCTCTCTCGATTGCGGTATCAAAGCCCACGAACGTGTAGCTTGGTGCAACGAAAACGGAATCGATTTTATCATCTGTGATCACCACTTACCAGAAGCCACCATCCCCGATGCGGTCGCGGTATTAGATCCTAAAAGAAAAGATTGTCCTTATCCCTTCAAAGAATTAACCGGTGCTGGCGTAGGCTTTAAACTCATGATGGCTTTTGCGATCGCGAATGACTTAGAACTGGATCCTTTATGGGAATCGGTGGATCTGCTAGCCTGCAGTATCGCAGCGGACATTGTGCCGATGAATGGGGAGAACCGGGTTTTGGCCTTTTTTGGCCTGGCTAAATTAGGCTCCAATCCAAGTCCAGGACTCGCCTATCTATTGAAAAAGGCGAAGAAGAAAGCGCCAATTCAAATCTCTGATATCGTCTTTTCGATTTCACCTATCATCAACGCGGCCGGTCGAATGGACCACGCTCACGGAGCAGTAAAATTAATGTTAGCCGCGGATGATCATGAGGCGGAGGCGCTGGCGGAGGCAGTGATTCAACAGAATCTGGATCGCCGTGTGGTGGAGAAGGAGATTGTGGGGCAGGCTTTGGCGATGTTTGAAGGGAATGATTTTCTACTCTCAGCACGCAGTACGGTGTTATTTAATCCGGCTTGGCATAAAGGGGTGGTGGGTATTGTGGCGAGCAAAATCCAAGACCAATATTTCAGACCCACGATTATTTTAACGGAATCACACGGTCAATTAGTGGGTTCTGCGCGTTCTGTTCGTGGTTTTGATGTGCATCATGCATTAGAGGAATGTGCGGATTTATTAGAGCAATTCGGAGGGCACACACACGCAGCAGGTTTGCATTTGAAACCGGATAATTTGCAGGCCTTCATCGAGAAATTCGAACGAATTGCGCAGGAAGGTTTATCGAATATCTCGCTGAAAGCGGATTTGCCGGTCGATATTCAGATTCCTTTAGAGGCTTTGAGCTTGTCCTTTTATGATAAACTATTGGTTCGCTTATCTCCTTATGGCCCAGGAAATATGCTCCCTAACTTTGTTTCAGGACCTGTTTTCGTAACGAAAAGTCCTTTTGTCATGAAGGAAGAGCATCTGAAAATTTACGTGGGTTCTACGCCAGATGAGCGAGGATTAGAGGTCGTTGGATTTGGAATGAAGGCTGACTTTTATGACGGATTATGTGCCGCTTATGAGCAGCGGTTACCCATTAAACTGGTCTATCATTTGGAAGTAAATGAATACCTAGGGAATCGAACCTTGCAATTACGCGCGCTAGATTTTGCATCATTCAATTAAATAATATAAATTTACTCATAACCAAAAAACATACGTATGAAAAAAGTACTCGACTTATTGCCTTCAGTTCTCGTGGGAGCCCTGTTCTTGTTCGGTGGATTGAATTTCTTCTTTAACTTCGTAGCTCAACCTCCTATCCCTGGTGATCCAGGCGTTTACATGGGAATCATGATGTCTTCAGGCATGATGACGGTAGTCAAAGTATTAGAAGTAATCGGCGGGGTATTGATTTTGGTTCCGGGCAAACGCGCTTTAGGACTAACGATTTTAGCCCCAATCACCGTAAATATCTTGTTATTCGAATTGTGCTTAGCACATGCACCCAGTGTAGGCGTGGCCTTAATGGTATTATCAGCGATTATCGCTTACCAAGAAAGAGATAAATTCAAGGCTTTATTGTAGTAAATAAGCCTTAAATTCAGCGAAGTCCGTCCCCATGGGGATGGACTTTTTTGTTTTATCCAAAAGCTCCGCTAAGCGAGCAGGCACCGGAACGGAAACGCCTAATGTCCCTTCCACCGTAGGCAAGAACTTCGCGTAATGGGCGGTAGACAATAGAATTCCCGTGATTTCGCCCGGATATTCATCGGCATATTGTTGCAAACCATCGTAGGCAACAGCTGTGTGTGGACACATCACATAGCCAGTGCGCGCGAACACGTCTGCCATGATTTCCTGTGTTTTCTGGTCGTTTGTATAATAGCCTTTGATGATTTCGCGCACTTGAGACCATTCGTCACCTGCTAGTAAACGCATGCGAATGAAGTTTGAAGGGCTACCTACATCCATCGCATTCGACAATGTTTCAACAGAGGCAACCGGATTATATGCGCCGGTACGGAGGTAATCGGCTACCGGGTGGTTCTCATTACAAGAAGCCACGAATGCTTTTACCGGAAGACCCATTCGGTAGGCCATTAATCCAGCGCTTAGGTTTCCAAAATTTCCAGATGGCACGCTAAATACCACCGGGGCATTCAAACCTTTCTTTTTCGCTTGCGCGTAGGCTGCGAAGTAGTAGAAGGACTGTGGAATTAAGCGGGAAATATTGATGGAATTAGCAGACGCTAAATCGAAAGCGGAGCGAAGTTCCTCATCGAGGAAGGCTTGCTTGACTAATCTTTGGCAATCATCAAACGTGCCATCAATTTCTAATGCGGTCACATTTCCACCCAACGTCGTTAGTTGTTTCTCCTGAATATCGGATACCTTTCCAGTAGGATATAAAATCGTCACCGAGATGCCCGGCGTGTTGAAAAAACCCTGCGCTACCGCACCACCCGTGTCTCCAGAAGTGGCCACTAAAATGCGGATTTCGCGCTTCGATTTCAACAAATAATGGGACATAATCGCCGCCATGAAGCGCGCGCCAAAATCCTTAAACGCCATCGATGGCCCGTGGAATAATTCTAAAACCTCCGTGCCCGGCTCTAAGGAGACGATAGGCGCCTCGAAAGTCATCGATTGATCAATGATCTTCTTGATCTCCTCAGACGATAGGCTATCCCCGAGCAAATTTTCACACACCGCGATCGCCATTTCTGGCAAGCTGCGGTCCTGAATCGTTTCGAAAAACGAAGCCGGCAAAGGCTTGATTTCGGTAGGCATATACAAGCCATTGTCCGGGGGAAGACCACGGAAAATAGCCTCTTCTAGGCTTACATTAGGGCTTTTGTGTGCGGTGCTATATAATATCATACTAATCTTAGGGCATCTCCTTCCAATCTAGGAAGTACGGAATACCGATCAAATTCAAGGCAAAACGCGATATCTTTTTCGATGCCTAAACCTAATAATCGGTTCACGTGGGAAGAATTCTTCACCGCCGTTAATAGATCATTAGAGGCTACATTGTATTGTTTCCAAGCCATCAAAGCCGCATCATCTGCCGCTTCGTATTCGCCCGTCAAGGCATCAATCAAAGCCCCCGCGAACAAGGTGTCTTCTAAATTCGGTTTCCCTTTCCAGCCAGCACAAACGATTAAGGCGTTCCCGTTCCAGTTTTTCAAAGCGTCCGCTACGCGGGAAATATTCAAGAAAGCCCCCACATAGACCGCAGGCGCACTGCTCGACCGACGAATCGCCACGGTGCCGTTCGTGGTGGTGACGCAAATTTTGGCCCCTTTCACCTTCTCTACTTGATACGAAAAAGGAGAATTATCAAAGTCAAATCCAGCAGGAGTAACCCCGTTGCGTTCTGCCGCCGTCAAATACCCTTTAGCGCCATATTGCTGACACAATTCAACCTCTTCCACCGGAACAATCTCCGTGGCACCGCTCGCAAAAGCAGTTACCATGCAGGATGTCGCGCGGAAAATATCCACTACAACCACCGCCACGGAGGATAAATCATATAAATGGATCAAGTCCGGCGATAAACAGACGTCGATTTTCTTCATTTTATAAGAACGGTAATTTAACGATTTCGGCTTTGATGGCTTTGTCACGGATCGAAATAAAGATCTCAGATCCCGTGTGTTTCGTGCTCACATAACCCATGCCGATTCCTTTCGAAAGAGAGGGAGATTGTGTGCCTGAAGTTACTTCACCAATCGTCTCGCCTGCAGCGTTCAATATCGGGTAATGTTGGCGAGGAATGCCGCGCTCAATCATTTCGAAGCCTACTAATTTTTTCGATGGACCGTTCGCCTTGATGGCGGCGTGGTGGTCTTTCCTGATAAAATCTTTATTGAATGAGGTGATCCAGCCTAAACCAGCTTCGATCGGCGACGTTGTGTCATCGATGTCGTGTCCGTACAAGCAATAGCCTTTCTCTGTACGAAGGGTATCGCGCGCACCTAAACCGATCGGTTTGATGTCGAATTCTGCACCTGCTTCGAAGATCGCGTTCCACATCGCTAACGCGTTTTCGTTTTTCACGTAAATCTCGAATCCTCCCGCGCCGGTATAGCCTGTGTTCGAGATGATGATGTCTGAGAAACCAGCCATTTCACCTATTTTGAAGCTATAATAGGGCATGTCTGCTAAGGTAACAGATGTTAATTTTTGTAGTGCCAAAATCGCCTTCGGCCCCTGCACCGCTAATAAACTATATTCGTCGCTGCGATTCACCATCTCCACCCCGAAGGTATTGTGTGAGGAAATCCAGTTCCAATCTTTCTCAATGTTCGAAGCGTTTACGACCAAGATGTACTCTGTCGCGTTCACGCGGTAGACTAGTAAGTCATCGACGATGCCGCCCTCGTTGTTTGGCAAACAACTGTACTGCACTTTTCCGTCCACTAATTTAGAAACGTCGTTCGAAGTCACGTATTGAAGGAAGTCCAAAACGCGATCCCCTTTCAAGAAGAACTCGCCCATATGACTCACGTCGAAAACACCTACCGAATTGCGCACAGCTAGGTGCTCTTCGATCAGGTTTGTGTACAATACGGGCATATTAAAGCCAGCAAAGGGCACCATTTTAGCGCCTAGCGATACGTGAAGGTCATTTAAATGAACCTGTTGCAAGTTTGTTTCTTCCATGGATTATTCTCGGTATAGAACCTGTAAAAGTGTTTGGCCGACCGCTTTCAGGGTCGACTTGTCGATGTTAGCTAAATTATCTGCATGCGTGTGGTGGAAGCTTCCAAACTCGAAGCCGCCATTCGACGCGCGTAAATCGATTAAATCAATCATTTGGATCTTGGCAATTTCATTTACAGCCGTATGGTCATCCGAAATCCCGAAGGCATCCTGATCAACAAACAGATGGCTGTATCCTAAATCCGCCGCCGTCGCCCAAACCGAGCGCACAATTCCCGGCGCATATTGCATCGAAGTCCCCTCGTGCGGGAACATCGCGCCTTTTCCGCCCACCATATCTAACAAGATACCATAATAGGGGCGGTAGTTCGCTGGAACCAAATTCGCAGCCCAGTGCTGTGACCCTAAAGCCCAGCTATTCGGCTTGTGTTCGCCCGTATAATCTTCCGGTTCCCCGTGATCTTCTAAGTCAAAAAGGACGATATCAACCCCCACCGCGGGTTTCGTCTTAGCCTCGTGCAAAGTGCGCGCGATTTCTAACAAGACCCCCACACCACTCGCACCATCATTTGCCGCATCGATCGGTTCGTTTTTACGCACTGAATCTTTGTCCGCAATGCTGCGCGCATCCCAATGGGACGATAACAAAATACGTTTAGCAATGGCTGGCTGGAATTGCGCGATGATGTTCGTGCCTTGTAATTTCTTACCGTCGTAGCGGAAAGCCGTAAAAGGCTGCTCCGTCACGGTCCAGCCGTAGGATTTTAATTTGGCAACCAAAAACTTCATGGTATTTGCGCTCGCCTCAGAACCCGGAACGCGTGGTCCAAAAGCTACTTGTTGTGCAATAAATTGATAGGCTGAATCCGCCTTGAAATCAGGCGTTTCGACGATGTTAACTTCCGCAGCTGGCACCTCCGCAGCTGGCTTCCAAACAAAGTAAGCGCAAGTCAGGGCGAAAACAAGCAGTAAAAAGAGGGCAATGCGGGAACGGTTCATCTAAGAAATGCTGAAAAACAAGCTCAAAGATAGCAATACAATGCCGAATTAGGAATTAAGAAATCAATAATGTGTACCTTGCAGGATAATTTGAATTGAAATACCATGCCTTCTCCTAAGGAACTGAAATTTTTGAGCGGCTTAAAAGCTGAAATATTGGAGTTTTTTGAATTAAACGACTATCGTTCGTATTCTTTGAACCAATTACACAAGGCTTTTGCCATCCGCGATCGCAAGACGAAGGAGATTTATTCTGACCTTGTCGCTAAGTTGATTGCTGAAAACCGCTTGATTAAGAATGAGGAGGGAAATATTCGTTTTGACAATGAATCTTTCCAGGTGACAGGACGCGTGGATCACGTGAATGCGCGTTTTGCCTTTGTGATTCCGGAAGATGGGGCGAAGGATATTTGGGTGGCTACAGCGGATTTAAATAATGCCAAAGACGGGGATAAAGTCATCGTCCAAGCGCGTCGCCCATCAGAAAAAAGAAAAAATGACCGCCCGGAAGGAGAGGTCGTACAGATATTGGAACGTCGTTCCGCTGAGTTAGTAGGCGTCATCCAAGTGACTCCGCACTACTCGTTTTTAATCCCTGATTCGAAGAAAATTTACGAAGATGTCTATTTGCCTAAGTTCGAAATCAAGGACGCAAAGCACCTAGACAAAGTGATCGTAGAAGTAACTCGCTGGGGAACAGACGGTAAAAAGGCCGAAGGTCGTGTCATCAAAGTGCTCGGTAAAGCCGGAGAGAACGATACAGAAATGCACTCGATTTTAGCGGAATACGGCTTGCCATACGACTTCCCAGAAGAAGTTGAAAAGGCCGCTGCCTCGATCTTAGTGCAGATTCCTGCCACCGAAATCAAGAAGCGAAAGGACATGCGCAACGTATTAACTTTCACGATCGACCCGATCGATGCGAAAGATTTTGACGATGCCATCTCTTACCAAAAACTAAAGAACGGCAACACCGAAATCGGTGTCCACATCGCGGACGTTTCTCACTACGTGAAACCCGGAAGTGTACTCGATATTGAGGCCTATAAGCGTGCTACTTCGGTTTACTTAGTGGATCGTGTAGTTCCTATGTTGCCAGAAAAACTATCGAACGGACTTTGTTCCCTTCGTCCAAACGAAGATAAACTAACCTTCTCCGCCGTTTTCGAACTAGACGCGAACGACACGATTGTGAAAGAGTGGTTTGGCCGCACGGTTATTCACTCAGACCGCCGTTTCGCTTACGAGCAGGCGCAAGAATTAATCGAAAATGATTCCGAGGACAGCTATGTGCCCGTTATTCGGGATTTGAATCGCATTGCGAAAAGTTACCGCGCTAGACGTTTCGAGCACGGCTCCGTGAACTTCGAAACAGCCGAAGTCCGCTTTGAATTAGACGCGGATGGCAAGCCTACCGGCGTTTTTCCACGCGAGCGGAAGGATGCGCACAAGTTGATTGAGGAGTTTATGCTTTTGGCTAACAAAAGAGTCGCTGAATTCGTCTTCAACAAGAAAAAAGACGAACCTCGCAATACCATGGTGTACCGTATCCACGAAGCACCCGATCCGGAAAAATTGCAGGTATTCTCGTCGTTCGCGAAGAAATTTGGCTACCAAGTAACGACTGATCCACAGCACGTCAGCAAATCGTTCAATGCCTTGATGGAAAACATCGAGGGCAAGGGCGAGGAGCATGTATTGCAGAGTTTAGCGGTGCGTACGATGTCTAAAGCCCGTTATAGCACCGATCCTGTCGGTCACTTCGGCCTTGCGTTCCCGTTCTATTCACACTTCACCAGCCCGATCCGTCGTTACCCAGACGTGATGACGCATCGCCTGTTGCAACATTATTTAGACGGCGGCACTCCAGCGGAGCGCGCCCCATTAGAAATCCAATGTAAGCACAGCTCAGACCGCGAAAAACTCGCTTCTGATGCAGAACGCGCTTCCATCAAGTACAAGCAAGTGGAATACATGAGCTTGCACGAACCACAAATTTTCGACGGTATCATCACGGGTGTAACCGAGTTTGGAATCTTCGTAGAGATCGGAGAAACTTCATGCGAAGGCCTTGTGCGTATGGTCGACTTGAATGATGACTTCTACGATTTAGATAAAAACAATTACCGCATCGTGGGTAAATCGAATGGCCGTGTCTTCACGTTTGGAGATAAGGTTCAGGTGAAAGTCCGCGACACGAACTTAGCGAAACGCACGATCGACCTCGAATTAATTGGTATGCGCTCTGGCCTAGTAGGCAAATTCGCGAATAACCGTTCTCGTAAGAGAGAAGCGCCGAGGGGCGGAAGAGTGATTCCGAAAGGCAAGGAGCGAGGTAGACGTACTGGGAGGAGATAATTTTTTTGTATTCGGTCTCAATTTGTGCTTTGCAATAAATTATAGACCGAATACAAAATAATTCTCTCTCTCTCTTATAATAGGCGTAGACTTAGAATCAAAAGAGGCTTCAGAAATGAAGCCTTTTTTTATGGACTCAGTAATAACTTGAAGTTCCATTTTGGGACCTCAAGATTCTGCCTATAATTAGTTCTTTAGTTACTTTCTTAGTTACTTTCTTAGTTACTCTCTTTCTCAATAACGGTAATTCCGAAAAGAGTAATAACATACTTTTGATTCTTGTCTTTGGCATTGTTTTTGATAGTTAGCTCTAACCAGTTGTTTTGAATCATGGGTAGTACGCGAGTATTGTAATTTTTCGTTTGATTCGAAATTTTCAAATAGTTAAAAATTTCATTTCTCGACCTTGGTATTTTACAAAAAAGAAGTAATTGTTTTTGAAGTGGGTTAATATGTGAAGCGTCGGGCTTTGAAATAGTTTTAATAAATGCAGAGTGAATTGGTATTTCAATTAAAAAGTGGCTTCTATCAGGGTCATTTGTGTCAAATTTTGGGGCTGGCGATCCATTTAAATGAAGCGCATTAAATATAGATGGAATACCTGTACCCCTCCCCTCCGTTAATTGCAATTCTTTTAAAAATTCACCAATTCTGCGATTTCTATAGCGCCTAGCACTTACTTGGCCTGATTCAAATTCCACTTTTTTGATAGATGCATTAACTCCATTAAAACTAATAACTTCCAATGAAGTAGGTAAAATTCGGACTTCAATTGGATCAATTAATTCATAGTTTCGATGATAGACTGCATTTGCAAGAGCCTCTTCAATAGCTGCATATGGATAATTTTCAAAGCGATCTGATTTTTCTCTGTCTTTGTATTTTATAACTTTAGTTTTGATGATATTTGTTTTGATGTAAGAGAGTACGTCAATCAATTGCTTTTGAATTGGTCCAGTAAAGGTTTTTTCTGTGTAAGGCTTTGTTAAGCCTTCGGGAAATTCAACAACTTCTATAATTGCCCCCTGAAAATACTTTTGCGGATTTTTGGAGAACATCAGTAGTCCAATATTTTTTGGAAATAGGTGCTCTGAAGAACCTTGAGATAAATTCATTGCGTTAGAGAGATCTGCTAGGGATATGGTCTCACTTTCAGTATATAGTTTACTTTTAATTTCCTCTAAATGCGCACACATCAGCGATTTATTTAAATCGTTTATCGAAGCAAACGTATTAACTCTATCATCAAATGGGATTTGTGCAGTTAATTGTATCAATTCAGTCTCTTGCTCCTTATTGGGAATAATAGAACTCGACCGAAAACGAATGCGGTAATTTGTTGTTTTATGATTTGCCAGAACATCGTCAGGGATCTTGTATGGCCTATTTGCTCCTGCGGGCACCCATATTATTAAAACGTATTTATTGTCAATTTTTTCTAAAGAAAGTTTAGGGTAATAGGATGGTTGCATTTGGTTACAATAACCAACTAATTCTTTTTCTACCTTTTCTAAAGTTCTAGGGTCAAATCCTATAATTGGTCGAAGCGGAATCCCCTCTTTTTCATCTATACCAACAAGGATGTAGCCGCTTCCTTCATTTTCGAAATCATTAGCGAATGCACAAATTGTTCGCATGATAGCTGTCGCATTCCATCCTCGTTTAAACTCCATACGGGAGCCTTCGACAATTTTACCTGAAAGGAGAGAATCTATTGAGGTATGACTATTCATAGTGGTTAATTTGGATGAAAATAGCTAATATTTATCGGTCAGAGAAGTTTTGTGAAATTTTAAAACTGATAAATTTTGAAAAGAATAAACACTAAAAAAGAGGCCCCCTTTCGGAAGCCTCCATAACAATCTTTATTCTTTGTGCTTTATGCTCTATGCTTTAAATCTATACTCTCTACTCTATTATCTCTAATCTAAAACCGACTGCGTCGGTTTAGTCGTATTATACAACTCATACCAATCCTGGTGATCCATCTCGATTTCGAATGCGTCCACGATGTTTTGAATACGCTTTTCCTCTAAGGTTCCGATTAATGGCAAGGCGCCTAATTTGATTAACCAAGCCACGGCTACCGATTCGATATTGCTATCGTATTTTGTAGCCATCTCGTTCAATTTCTTGCGCAATTTCAAGGCTTGCTCATCAGTGCCGTGCTCGATGCGTCCACCCGCCAGTGGCGAAACCGCTAGTGGGCGCATGTATTTTTGCTTGATATAATCCACGATTCCGTTATCTAATGCACTTGTGTTTAACAAGTTCAAGTCGATGTGGTTCGAAACAACTGGGATGTTTAGGAAGGAAACTAACAATTGGTGTTGGTAAACCGAGAAGTTTGAAACACCGATGTTTTTCACTTTTCCGGAGCTCTTTAATTTCTCGAGCGCTAAAGCCGTCGTTTCAATATCTGACAACGGATCTAATTGGTCTAACAAAAATACGTCCAAATAGTCCGTCTGCAAGTTGCGAAGCGAGTTTTCAACGGAAGCCGTGATGTGGGCAGCAGAAGTATTCACGTGTGCAACGCGGAAGTCTGGTCTTGCGGGGGATGGGATGTTGACTCCACATTTGGAGAACAAAACAATGTCAGAACGCTGGATGGATTTTTTTGCTAAAAGCTCTCCAAAAGTCTTCTCCGCCGTGTATTCGCCATACCGATCCGAATGATCAAAGGTGTTGATTCCTTTGTCGAGACAGAAATGTACGATTTCGTCCATTTTCTTGTCATCTTTTTCCCAACGCCAAAAGCCGTAGATGGCTGGTGAAACTTTGGGGCCGGCGTCACTTAGGTATACTTTTTCCATCCTACAATTATTTTAGAAGCGGCTAATAAATCATTCACTAAATGGGTGGCTTTGGTCTCCGTTCCCGCAGGCGCTAAGCGAATGGTCCGTAAACCTGCGCGCGTTCCAGCGGTAATATCGCGTTCATGGTCGCCCACCATCCAAGAGGCATCCATATCGATGTCGTATTTCGCGGCGGCCTTCTCGATCATCAATGATCCAGGTTTGCGCGTCAGCGAATGACTGTCAAAATTCTCGTGGTAAGGGCAGAAGTAGATGTCATCTAATTTCACACCCGTTCCCTCTTGGATCGCATCGTGAATTAAGTACACGTCTTCGCGTTTGTAAACGCCTTTTGCGATACCACTTTGGTTCGTAATAATAATCAACAAATACCCCGCGTCTTTAAGAGCCTGTAAGCCTTCCTTCACGCCGGGTGGGATCACAAAGTGGCCTAAATGGTACACGTAATCCACGCGATCCACATTTAGAACGCCATCGCGATCTAAAAAAATACACTTATTCATTCAATGCTAATTTAGGCAAATAAAGCAGCCAAGCGGCTCCAAGGGATACGGCTTAAAATCAAAACTAGACCAAGGCCGTTCAACAACCACATGTTTTTGAACTTCGCGGCATCAGTGATGGCTTTTTTATTTTTGGCATTCACCACCGTCGCTAAAACGATCGCGATAATGTTAACCGTAACGTGTTCTACTAGGATTAAGCGAGTCGCTGAATCTTTCATAGCCGCTCCAAAATCAGCAAAAGCAGCCGTCGTAACCGGGCTAAGTGCTACATAAAGCACTAATCCGATCAATAATTGCGTGTGCAAGGAGATCATGTAAAACAAGCCTACTTTGCGATCAGCTTCTGTGAAAGTTTTGCCTGTCAAGCCTTTGAAAATAGATAAAATTCCTAGGGCTAAAACCACTAGAAACAAGATCGAGTGAATGGTAACGAAAGTTGAATACATAAGAGTGTGTTTAATTTTAGCAAAGATACAAAAAGCCTCCGTAACGTGACCTTTGTTACGTTTAATCGTCTAATTTTCTTTACCTTTGGCCATATTTTACCCGATTCTATGTCAAATCCTAGTAAACTAACGGCGATGATTAACGCCCGCTGTCCTCACTGCCACGAAGGTCGTTTGTTCAAATACAAGTGGTGGAATGTCTTCAATTTCGCCCAAATGCACGAACACTGTCCATCTTGTGACGTTCGCTATGAAGTGGAGCCTGGTTTTTTCTATGGTGCGATGTACATCTCCTATGCGTTTACAGTGGGGATCATGTTAGTAGGTGGAATTTTGGTCTTTAATTTCCTAAACGATCCTCCGGCAGAGGGCTACGTGGTGCCTATCACGACCGTTTCCCTGCTGTTAGTGCCGGCTAATTTTAGGACTGCTCGTGTATTATTTATACATTGGTTCTCTGGTTTAAAATACGACCCAAGCGCTGCTGCTAAGCATGAAAATTCTTGATTATTACATTTTAAAGAAATTTCTGAAGACCTACGTTTTCGCCGTTTTCATCATCGTTCTTATCGTGATGGTGATCGACTACACGGAGAAAATCGATGATTTCATTCGCAAAGAGGCGCCTTTACGAGAGATTCTTTTGGATTATTATTTGAATTTCATTCCCTATTGGGCCTCGTATATCAGTCCATTGATGGTCTTTATTGCGACCGTTTTCTTTACTGCAAATCTCGCGGCAAAGACGGAAATTATTGCCATTCTGAGTTCTGGAGTTAGTTTTACGCGCTTAATGCGCCCGTATTTAATCGGTTCAGGGATCTTAGCGATTGGGACCTTTTTTATGATCGGTTGGGTAGTGCCAAACGCGAATAAGATTCGCGTTCCTTTCGAGCATAAGTACATCAATAACACCTATTATTTCGACAAACGTGACGTCCATATTAAGATAGGTCCGGAGACTTATGCGTATTTAGAGACCTACGATAACACGACGAATACGGGCTATCGCTTCAGTTTGGAGCGTATTGTGGGGACGGAAATTCAGCAGAAATTGATGTCGGATCGCATCACCTGGGACTCGACTTCGAAGAAATGGACGATTCATGATTACCGCATTCGGACGACAGGTGCGACCTCGTTGAAGTTTGGAACGAAGATCGATACGACGCTTAATTTGTTTCCCAAAGACTTCGAAAACAAACACCTATTACACGAAACCTTTACCCTTCCAGAGCTAAATCGCCACATTGACTTAGTGCAATCGCGCGGTGCGGACGGAATTGAAGTCTTCCAAATCGAGAAATACCTTCGCTTCGCTAATCCTTTTTCGGTGATGATTTTGACCATTATCGGCTTCTTGGTTTCGGCTCGAAAAGCACGAGGCGGCGTTGGATTCCAGATTGCGCTGGGCTTTAGTTTGGCCTTCATCTATATCCTCTTCTTTATGATGAGCAAGGGAATCGCGGAAGGAGGGGGAATGCCTCCGTTGTTAGCGGTTTGGCTGCCTAATATCGTGTTCTCCGCCGTGGGTGTGGGACTTTATTATACGATTCCGCGCTAAAGATGAGACAGGCACCTCAGCTTCTCGATTATTTTAAGATACATTTTATTGTCATTTTGTATGCGTTTACCGCTATTTTGGGGAACGCGACAGAGGCGAATGCGTTAACGATTGTGTTCTTTCGTTGCGTGATTGCGGCGGCCGGATTAGGATTGATGCTCGCAGCTTCTAAAAAGTCCTTTCAGGTCCCCGCTTCAGTTGTTAAGATCTGGTTGTTGAATGGCGCATTTGTAGCGCTTCACTGGTTGTTGTTTTTCGGGGCTGCCAAAGTCTCTACAGTCGCCATGTGCCTCGCCGGTCTTTCTACCCAAACCTTTTGGACCTCTATTTTAGAGCCCATCGCTAAGAAAAAACCGATTGCGAAGATTGAAGTCTTTCTCGGAATCCTGGTCGTGATTGCCCTAGGTATTATTTTTTCGGTCGAACCGGGTCAATGGATTGGTTTGGTGATGGGCATTGGTGCCGGATTTTTCGGCGCACTTTTTTCTGTCATTAACGGAAATTATACCCACACCCACGACCCTAAATTGATCACCGTTTACGAGATGGTGGCGGCTGGATTTATCACCGGTGCCGTCTGGTTGAGCGGTCTTCTTGGCGGTTCGCCTGGTTTCGTTCCGGTCGGGCTGGATTGGCTTTGGATTGGGATTTTGGCCGTTGTTTGCACCGTTTACGCTTATACCGAAACCATCCATTTGTACAAGGTTTTCTCCGTTTTTTCGATCAATCTCGTGATCACGCTCGAGCCGGTGTATGGGATTTTGCTGGCGGTCTTTATTTTTGGCCAAAAAGAAGTCATGCAACCCGCCTTCTACTGGGGAACAAGTTTGCTAGTGCTGACGGTGATGGTGCATCCTTTTTTGTCGCGACGTCCTGCGGACTGAGTCGGCACTGCTGCGCAGCGATGTCGTTTAGTCGGCTTCGCCTTAGTCGCTGCTTCGCAGCTTGGTCGCGACGGAGTCGCTTAGTCACTTCTTCGCAGTTTAGTCATCGCTTCGCGATTTAGTCGGCTTCGCCTTAGTCGCTGCTTCGCAGCTTGGTCATCGCTGCGCGATTTAGTCGGCTTCGCCTTAGTCGCTGCTTTGCAGCTTAGTCATCGCTGCGCGATTTAGTCGGCTTCGCCTTAGTCTATGTTGTTCTTTCCGGGTAGATATCTTCAATTATTTCTTTTATATTTAGCTGTTAAAGTGTTTTGACTAAGTGACGTAGTCACGACTAAGCTGCGAAGCAGCGACTAAATCGCGTAGCGATGACCTCGCGACTTCGTCGCGAAATGACTAAATCGCGCAGCGATGACTAAGACGAAGTCGACTTTTTGACTAAGCTGCGAAGCAGCGACTAATGACTAAACCTATGAACCCAATCGCCATGAATCTGCTCGTTTACGGGCCAGATATGAATGATTCTGTATTATCAGAGCTTGCCTTTATTCAAGAGGTGGGTTATCAAGGCGTTGAAATTCCGGTATTTAATGTTGATTTAGCGCACTGGTCTGCTTGGAAAAAGGAGGTCGATCGGCTGGGCTTGCAACCTTTTGCGTGTGCGATTGCAGGGCCTGCTGAGAATTTGATTTCACCAGATCCAGCGGTTAGAGCGGCGGGTATTGCGTATTTGAAAGGAGCGGTAGATGTGGCGGCTTATTTAGGGGCGCCGTATTTGTCTGGGCCTTTTCATTCAGCGCTTGGTGTTTTTACAGGGGCCAAAGCCACCCAGCAAGAAATCGACTGGTCCATCGCCGGCATCCGGGAAGTGGCAGATCACGCGGCCACGAAGAATATTACCCTTTGTTTAGAATATTTGAACCGTTTCGAGAGTTATTTGGTCTCGTGTGCGGACGAATTATATGCCTTAGTCGAGCAGATTAATCACCCCTATGTGGAGATTATGTTTGACACGTTTCACGCGAATATCGAGGAAGTGAGCACGGCAAACGCGATTCGTCGGATCGCGAAGCGGACGCCGCACATTCAATTGTCGGAGAGTACGCGGGGGATTTTGGGAGAAGGTCAGGTGAACTGGCCGGCTGTATTGCAGTCTATTAAGGACGTAAATTATTCCGGCTGGCTCGTGGTGGAGGCCTTTAGCGAGAAATTGCCGGCGGCCCATATTTGGCGAAAAATGTTTAATTCAGAGCGCGAGCTTGTAGAAAAGTCTTATCAGTTTCTTATTACTAACTATGAAAAAATATAACGTTGCGATTGTTGGACTAGGTTTCGGCGCAGAATTTATTCCCATTTATTTGAAGCATCCGTTGGCGAATATGTATGCGATTTGCCAAAGAAATGAAGAAAAACTCAACTCCATCGGGGATGCTTATGGGATCGAGACACGTTACACGGATTTTGAGAAGCTAATCCAAGACCCCAATGTAGATGTCGTTCACATCAATTCTCCTATTCACTTGCACGCAGAACAGACGCTTAAAGCGCTGAATGCAGGCAAACACGTGGCTTGTACGGTGCCTATGGCGACGACCGTGGAGGAGTGCAAGGCGATCGTGGAGGCGAGCAAGCGCATGGGTAAGAAATACATGATGATGGAGACTGTGGTGTATGCGCGCGAGTTTTTATATATCAAAGAATTATACGAAAAGGGTGAGCTAGGCAAGATTCAATTCTTGAAAGCGTCGCACCAACAAGATATGGACGGATGGCCGGATTATTGGCCAGGATTACCTCCGATGCACTATGCGACACACTGCGTAGGTCCGGTGGCTGGATTGTTGCGTTTAGAAGCGGAATATGTTTCTTGCTTCGGATCGGGTACGATTCGCGAAGAATTAATTCAGCATTATAACTCGCCATTTGCGGTGGAATCAGCGCACATTAAGTTCCGTGATTCGGATTTGAGCGCGATGGTATACCGTTCGCTTTTCGATGTGGCGCGTCAATACCGCGAGAGTTTTGAGGTCTATGGATCAAAAAAATCGGTAGAATGGCCTTTAATTGAGGGAGAAGAATTAGTGGTGCACACGGCGAAAAAACCGGAGCCAGAGATTCCATCGAAAGTGCCTACACCTGATTTTGCCCATTATTTACCGGAAGAAATTCAACGTTTCACGACTAAAGGCGTGTACGATGAGGAGGATAATACCCACCTTTCGTTTACCCAAGGGGGCGGACACGGGGGGTCTCACCCCCATTTGGTGAACGAATTCTTGCAGGCTTTGGCCGCAGATCGCGATCCATTCCCGAATGCACCGCAGTCTGCTAACTGGACTTCGGTAGGTATATTAGCTCACGAATCTGCTCTTCAAGGCGGAAAAATCATTGAAATTCCTAAATTCTAAGCCATGCGTTTTCTCTTATTTGCTGCGGCACTCTTGTTTCAATTTTCGGTTTCGGCTGCTCCTGGCAGACGCCTCGAATTATTGTTTTTAGGCGATAAAGGCCACCACAAGCCCTTTGACAGATATCCTGCATTGCAATCCGCAGTGGGAATCAAGGGGATGAATATCACCTACACGGAATCCTTGAAGGATTTGAATGAGGCTTATTTGAATAAATTCGATGCCTTGGTGATCTATGCGAACCACGATTCGATCGCAGCACCGCAGGAGAAAGCGCTCTTGAATTATGTGGCTTCGGGTCACGGTTTAGTGGCGATTCATTGTGCGTCGTTCAACTTCCGGAATTCGAAGGAATTTGTGAAGATGGTGGGCGGTCAGTTTTGGCGTCACGGGATGGATTCAATTCGCGTGAAAAACGAGGCGAACACCTACGTGAAAATCAAGACGGTCGATGAGACGTATTTGCATAGCCAATTGCAGCCGGATAACCAGATTTGGCAATCTAGAATTCTAGGACCTGAGCAGGCCAAAGATAAGCCAGGTGCCACCACCGAACCTTATACTTGGACGCGTACCTACGGAAAAGGAAATGTTTTTTACACAGCTTATGGTCACGACGAGCGTACTTGGGAAACGGAAGGATTTCAGGATCTAGTGACACAAGGAATTTTGCACGCGGTAGGAGCAGAGAAAAGAGCTTTATTAACGGCATTGAACATCCCGGTCTTGAAATACCGCGAAGCTAATTTGCCTAACTACGAGAAACGCGAAGGCGCTCAATTACAGCAATTACCTTTAAGTCCAGAGGAATCCGTGAAGTTTATTCAGGTTCCGGTGGACTTTAATTTGCAAGTTTTCGCTTCTGAACCGAACGTGATGCACCCGATCGCGATGGCGTGGGATGAGCGCGGACGTTTGTACGTGTTGATCACGAAAGATTATCCAAACGAACGCAAAGAAACGGGTGGTAGCGACTATATCTTATTGTGCGAAGACACAAACAAAGATGGAAAGGCTGATAAATTCACGAAATGGGCGGAAGGCCTAAGCATTCCTACGGGTATGGTGTTCGCAAATGGAGGCTTGATTATTTCTCAGGCGCCTCACATGATCTTGTTGAAAGACACGAATGGCGATGATGTGGCGGATGAGAAGAAGATTTTATTCACCGGTTTTGGAACAGGTGATACACACGCTGGACCGTCGAATTTGCATTATGGATTCGATAACTGGATCTGGGGTTGTGTGGGTTATTCCGGATATAAGGGCAAAGTGGGAGCAGATTCACTTCAATTTGCGCAGGCATTCTTCCGCTTCAAGCCAGATGGCTCGAAGATGGAGCACATGACGACGACTTCAAATAATACCTGGGGCTTTGACTTCAATGAGGCAGGTGATGTGTTCGGTTCGACGGCAAATAACGCGCACGGCTGGTATATGGCCATTCCGCACCGTAATATTTGGCATGCACCTATGACTTTGAATGGCTCCAAAAATACGGATACACACAAGGACATGCGGACGATCACGAAGAAAGTGCGTCAGGTGGATGTTTTTGGTGGATTTACGGCAGCAGCTGGACATAATTTCTATTCTGCACGCTCGTTCCCGAAAGAATATTGGAACCAAATCGCTTTCGTATCAGAACCCACAGGTCACGTGATTCACCAGAATCGCCAAGTGCCGACGGGCTCTGATTTCAACGACAAAGAAGCCTTCAATTTCTTAGCTGGTGCTGACGAATGGGTATCTCCGGTGTTTGCGCAGGTGGGTCCGGATGGAGCTGTTTGGGTGGCGGACTGGTATTCGTACATCATTCAGCACAACCCGGTTCCGCAAGGATTCAAGAACGGCGGAGGAAATGCGTATGACACGGATTTACGTGATTTCACCCACGGTCGTATTTACCGCGTTGGGTATAATAAGGCGCCAGAATACACGCCAGTTTCCTTGAAAACGCCTGCGGAATGTGTGGCGGCATTGAGTCATTCGAACTTGTTTTGGCGTTTACAGGCGCAGCGTTTGTTAGTAGAACGCGGGAATAAAGACGTGGTTCCGGCTTTGGTAGCGCTTTTAGGTTCTGCCAAAACCGATGAAATCGGTCTCGCTCCTGGAGCCATCCACGCGCTTAGAACCTTAGAAGGCTTAGGCGTTTTACCAATGGACGCTTTAGCTCGTGCGATGAAGCATTCCTCTGCGGCAGTTCGTAAGCAAGCGGTGCAAGTTTTGCCTCGTACGGCGGCTTCAGCGAAATTGATTTTGGACCAAAAAATGCTGAACGACAAAGACTCCTTAGTCGTATTGCATTCCATTTTAGCTTTAATCGAATCTCCGTCATCTCCAGCGGTAGAAGCGGCGATGGCGCGCAAAATCGCGGTCTCTGCTAAAACAACCGATCGTTGGATTCCAGACGCTTTAGCAGCTTATGTCATGGCGGGTGGTCCGGCACGTCGTGCGGCATTCATCGCGAAACAAGGCGCTCAATCAAGCGCGGTGGTAGCAGAGAAATTAGCGAAGGAAGCGAAAAACCCATCGACAGCCGGCACGGAATCAGGCCTCGACCTAGTCGTGGAAGAAGTTCAAATCAAAGGCGGAAACTTCCGCTTACGTGAAGGCGCTAGTTTCGTGATCCGCGTGAAAAACAGAGGCGATAAAGCCTTGCCAAAAGGCACCCCACTTCCTTTAACCGTCAAAATCGAAGGAATGGGCCGTCGTACCGATTTGGAATCCTACACGTTCACAGACGGAGCGGCTCCAGGCGAAACGGTTTCTGTCGTGAAAAATAACAATGGTCCTTGGACAGGAAACTTAGGCTGGACAGCTGACGAAGCAGGCAATTACGTGATGGAAATTGCCTTAGATACGAAAGCAGTAGTAGGCGAATCGAATCGCAACAACAATATCTTCAGACAACCCATCGTGGTTTCTTTACCAGCAGATTTAGGATCTTACATCGTAGAGAAATCGTTCCGCGGAATGACTTCAGATGATTCAGCCAATGATATCGTCGCTCTATTGCGCTCGATCAAACAAGTGGCTAGCCCTACCATGGGTGCGGCTTTGAAAGGTGCTTCAGCGACTTGGAATGCAAAACGTGCGGCAGATTTATCAGCTGAAAATTCAGACTTCCTAAAAGGTTTAGGAAAGCAATTGCGTCCGCAGGATGTGGAGGCATATGAGCGCTTGGCGGGTCTTTGGAAAGTAGAAATTCCAACTGCCGAAGTGAAAGGAATAGTCGTGAAACGTACGATTATGACGATCAAAGAAGCGATGAAATACAGCCCAGCGGAATTCACCGTTCCAGCAGGCGCGACGGTAGAGTTGATCTTCGAAAACGTCGATGCGATGCAACATAACTGGGTTTTAGGCGCTTTAGGTAGCCAAGAGAAAATCGGTTTAGCCGCAGACAAGATGATCACAGCTGCTGATGGTGCAGCGAAAAACTACATCCCAGCCATGCCAGAAGTGTTAGCCTATACTCCATTAGTGGAATCAGATGGCCGCGTGAAAGTGGTCTTCAAAGCACCAAGTGTTCCAGGTAATTACCCCTTCTTGTGTACGTTCCCAGGGCACTGGAGGATTATGAATGGAACAATGAAAGTTAATTAAAGCAGATAATTTAAAGCACAAAGAATAAAGCACAAAGAATAAAGTTGGTTGTTGCTTCGCAACGATTCGTGAAATGTTTTTGACTAAGTCCGCAGGACGACTAAGCGACAACGTCGCGACTAAACGACGTAGTCGTGACTAAGCTGCTGTGTTTAAAGCACAAAGAGCAAAGCAAAAAGCACAAAGTTGGATGTTGCTGCGCTACGATTCGTGAAATGTTTTTTGACAAAGCTGCGCAGCAGCGACTAAGCCACGAAGTGGCGACCTGTTGACTAAGCTGCGCAGCAGCGACTTCAGCTGCTCACAAGAAAATTCTTTTGTACCTTTGTCTTATGAAATTCTCAATAAGCCACACGGATCCTAGCTCGAAAGCGCGCGCAGGTGAAATAACGACAGATCACGGGACGATTCAAACGCCCATTTTTATGCCTGTAGGCACTGCAGGGACCGTTAAAGGCGTTCATATTTCAGAATTAACTGATCCCATTAAGGCCCAAATTATCCTGGGAAATACCTACCATCTGTACTTGCGTCCCGGTTTAGAGGTCATCGAAAAGGCAGGTGGATTGCACAAATTCAATGGCTGGCAGGGGCCTATTTTGACGGACTCGGGAGGCTACCAAGTGTATTCTTTAGCAGGAACAGGACGAAAAATTCAGGAAGAAGGGGTCAAATTCAAATCACATATAGACGGTAGTATTCACTATTTCACGCCGGAAGGGGTGATGGATATTCAGCGCACGATCGGGGCGGATATTATGATGGCTTTCGACGAATGCACGCCGTACCCATGTACCTACGAATACGCGCGCAAATCGATGGACATGACGCACCGTTGGCTAGATCGTTGCATTACCCGTTTTAATGAAACAGATCCGAAGTACGGCTATAACCAGACTTTATTTCCCATTGTTCAGGGTAGTGTTTACTCTGATTTGCGAAAGGTCTCGGCGGAGTATATTGCGTCCAAAGGGGCTTTCGGTAACGCCATCGGTGGTTTATCCGTGGGCGAGCCAGTCGAAGATATGTACGCGATGGCGGATGAGGTGACGGATATTTTGCCCAAAGACAAACCGCGCTACTTAATGGGCGTAGGAACTCCGGCCAATATTTTGGAAGGAATTGCGCTCGGAATTGATATGTTCGATTGTGTAATGCCTACGAGAAATGCCCGCAACGGGATGATTTTTACGACGCAGGGAATTATCAATATCAAGAATAAGAAATGGGAGTCCGACTTTTCGGTCATCGATCCACATTTCGTGAATGAGGTACACGGTCAATACACGAAGTCTTACCTACGACACTTGGTTAGATGTGAGGAAATGTTAGGCGCCATGATTGCGAGTGTGTGTAACCTGCGCTTCTATCTGTGGATGGTGGGCGAGGCACGTAAGGAAATTCAAGCGGGAACTTTTACGGCTTGGAAAAACCGAATGATCCCGCAATTTATGCATCGGTTGTAAAGTTTCGCAATACGCGAAACGTTTGATCAAGGAATAGGTAATACCTTACTTTCTTTGAACGAAGACAAGATCACCATGGTGGAAGTGGCAGCCACTTCTTCGATTTCATTGATTTTTTCGAGCATTAATTTCTGGTAAGTGGAAATATCTTTCGAAATTATTTTCAACATAAAATCGCCGGAACCTGTCACGTGATGGCACTCGATTACCTCTGGAATTTGGTTGATTTGCTTCACGAATGACTCTGTCACTTGCTTCTTGTGACCCGTCAAAGTTACCGTCACAAACGTGCTCACTCCTAAGCCTACTTTTTCTCTATCCACCTGAGCGTGATAGCTTTGGATAACCCCTAAAGTTTCTAATTTCTTTACACGTTCCAAAGTAGGAGCCGGGGAAAGACCAATCTCTTTCGATAATTGGGCGTTTGTAATCTTCGCATTTTGCTGAAGAATTTCCAGTAATTTGTGATCAGTTTGGTCGAGTTTGTTGATGCTCATATTTTTTTCTAAAGTATAAATTTAGAGAATATTTTTACTAAAATTTGATTTCGACTTGCATAATTCAATAGGAGGCCGTATTTTTGCATCCACAAAACGCGAAAGTAGCTCAGCTGGTAGAGCGCGACCTTGCCAAGGTCGAGGTCGCGGGTTCGAACCCCGTCTTTCGCTCAAAACGAAAAAGCACCATCGGTGCTTTTAGTTTTACCAGGACGCTTGGGTGGTGGAACTGGTAGACACGCGGGACTTAAAATCCCGTGAGCCGTAACGCTCGTGTGGGTTCGATTCCCATCCCAAGTACAATTCAAGCGTCTGAAAAAGCCTTCCTTTACGGGAAGGCTTTTTGTTTTCCGGCCAGGACTAAGCTAGATAACAAATTTCAAAAATTTGCTTACCTTTCCGCTAACTAATTGTTCTAATAAAATTTAAGCGTGCTTCCTGCGATTTGTCTTCTCGGATTCTTAGGATCGATTCTTCTTTTGAAGTTTGCAGATAAGGTCAATCCCGCGAACCGCTATTTAGCGTATCATTTCTTTTTGAACGCCTTGTTTGGCATCGCCCATTGGGCCTCGGTTGTTTCAGACTCAGAAATTTTGCGTGCGATCTTCACCGTTCATTATTTCCCTCTTTATCTGCTGAATACCCCTTTTCTGTATTTCTACGTCAGAGGTGTTTTGACAGATAAAGTCCAAATTAAAGGCTTGGATTATTTTCATTTCATGCCTTTTGGCATTGTACTGATTAATATTCTTCCCTTTGCGCTTCATTCTTGGGCATTTAAATTGGATTTTGCTTACCGCTTACATCAGGACTTCCGTACTATTTATGAGGTTCCATTTCCACTCATTTCTTTCCCTGTCTATTTTGTTTCTAGGTCGATTTTCTCCCTCGTTTATATAGCGGTTTCGTCATATATTGTGTGGCAGGCCATTCAAAAAAGACTTTTGGCAAAATCCCTGGTCCTAAAAAGATGGTTAATCACCTGTCTAGGTTTAGCGGCTATTTTTAATATATCCTTGTTAGCGTTCAGTTTTTATTCCTTGTGGCAAAATGATTTTGTGCTCATGATGGATGAGCAGGGTAGAGGCAGGACGGTTGCTACCATTTTTATGTCAGCGCAAACTATTTCGATCTACTTTTTCCCTAGAATTTTATATGGTCTTCAATTGAATAGTGGCTCTCGTATGAGTGATGTGATTAAATTAAATGAAGAAATTTCGTCAGTCGCAAAGAGTTTAGATATCTCAAAGACTCGCTTGAAGCAAGTGGATAAACTGATGGAGGTTCATCTGTTGGAAAAAAAATATTTACAACCAGGATATTCCTTGTCGGATTTAGTTTCTGCTATTTCAATTCCGGAACACGTATTGACCTATTACTTTAATAATTACAAAGGCATTACGTTTTTAAAGTGGAAAAATCAGCTTCGGATTGAAGAGGCGGTCAATCTACTCAAGGCGGGCGAGGCAGAAACGAATACGTTAGAAAGTGTAGGGAAGGCCTGTGGCTATAAATCTCGCTCTAATTTCATTCAGGCTTTTAAAGCGCAAACGGGCGAGTCGCCTTCGGCTTATCTTAAAAAGCTTTTGTAAATATTTGACTCTTTTCGGGGTATCAAAACAACTCAAATTTTAATTTATCGTTTATTGATGGGTTTAAGTTCAACTTTGTGTCAGTTGTCATGGCTTAAATTGTGAGAGCTATTTTACTTTCATCCATCTGATCGATTTTTATGAAAAAACTTTTACTCTTCCTTCTATTATTAGTATCAGTCGTAGCGAATGCCCAAAAAGGAATCTCCTACCAAGCCGTCGTTTTAGACCCAGCCTCCATCGAGCTTCCCGGATCTGACATTACAGGTCAACCGCTAGTGAATGGAAATGTCGCTGTAAAATTTGTCATCATTTCCGGAACGAATATCCAATTCGAAGAGGTGCAACAAACTAAAACGGATGCCTACGGCTTAGTCAATTTGACTATTGGATCTGTAGCAAGTACCATTTTCAATTCCTTGTCTTGGGATGCGAATCAAAAAACCTTACAAGTATTTGTCAGCTTTAATGATGGAGCCTCCTTTACAAAAGTATCAGATCAAAAATTAACGTATACTCCTTATTCGCTCTATGCTGAAACGGCGGGCAAATTAGGTAGTACCTTAGCTATTGCAGGCGGCGGAACGGGTGCAACAACGGCCGTAGGAGCCAGAGCCAATTTAGGTTTAGGCAATGTGGATAATACGGCAGATGTTGATAAACCGATTTCAACAGCTACTCAGGCTGCACTGGACCAGAAAGCAAATGTGGCTGATGTGAATGCAGCACTAGACTTAAAAGCGAGTGCAGCGATGTTAGCAGCACACATGGCCATCACGGTAGATACTAGTATGCTTGCGACGAAGGCAGCGCTATCGGACTTAAACAGTTATGCGCCGATTGCTTCGCCTACGTTTACGGGCATCGCGAGAGCTGCGACGGCAAGTCCTAGGACGAATTCAACACAAATTGCGACGACTGCTTATGCTGATGCCGCTGTAGCAGCCGCAACAGCCTCATCTGGCGTTGCAGATAATTCAATCACAACAGCTAAAATTGCGAACAGTGCAGTGACGGATGCCAAAATTGCATCGGTAGCCGGGAATAAAATAACGGGTGTTGTTCCGATAGAAAGTGGAGGAACGGGCCAAAGATCCGTAGGAGACGTAAGAGGTGTTTTAGGTCTTTCAAGTAATAATGTCGCCATTGGCTCTCAAGCTGGAACGCCTAATCAAGGCGTTAATGCGAACACGATTGCTATTGGAGGTGGTGCAGGAAGAGGGAACCAAGGCGGAGGTTCTGTCGCTATTGGTTATGTTTCAGGAGACCAAAACCAAGGGGCTAATAGCGTT